>JAABUY010003619.1_pt1 | contig 16819 bp, 16 predicted proteins | sample 5560271 | NCBI WGS metagenome assembly JAABUY01 (sample SAMN10711886, study PRJNA513374) | rock metagenome | isolation source: Antarctica rocks | place: Antarctica: Victoria Land, University Valley
CTCCAGCGATGATGCATCCGGCAACGTCATGTCGGCTGTGAATCACGCCAGCGCCCTCAGCGCAACTACCTCGCCCGGGAATCTGCCCCGGTTACCTACTCCGACGAGTAGGTCATTATAAAACCTCGTCATTGTCGGGGTGGACGGCAGGTTACGAGCAGGCCAAACTGACCCACTCCCGCCTAGACCAATTGCCTGACACGGGCCTGTGCGGCAGTGGCACCCGGCCGGGACAGGAAATCACCAATCAGGTCCGCCATCTCCTCAGGGGCCTCCCAGATCGCGCGATGTCCGAGGTCGGCGAGCAACTCGAGTCGTGCGTTTGGAATGCGGGAGGCGAGGATCACGGAGTTACGCGGCTTCACGAGGAGGTCGTCCGCGCCCGTGGCGACGAGGGTGGCTGCACGGATACGCGGCAAGTCGCGATAGCGATCGAACCGCCGCAGCGCCTGCATCTGCTCCTGGGCTACGAATGCCGGAGTGGGATATGCCAGCTCGCGACGCATCTGGTGCTCAATGGCATCCGCGTTGGCTGCCAAATAGTCGGGTGAATAGGTCACCGGCCATGCCTGGCGCGCCGCCTGCTCAGGGGATAGGCCCTCGGTCACGAACAGTTGCCGAAGCACCGACCATGAGGCGGGCTCAGCCCAAACGCCGCCGCAGAATGTTCCGAACAGGATCAGCCGATCAACCCGCTCGGCGTGGCGGATGACGACCTCCTGGGCGATCGCACCCCCCATCGAGAACCCGAGCAGATGGACCTTCGGCATACCGAGGTGATCCAGCAATCCGACCACGTCTCCCGTCTGATGATCGAACTCATAGCTGCCCTGCGGCTTGTCGCTGCGGCCGGTGCCGCGATTGTCGAAGATGATCGTCTGGTATCGGCTTGCCAGCCGCGCGACGAACTGGCGCGGCCATGCAGCGCTGCTCTGGCGATAGCCCGAGATTAGGCAAAGCGGCGGGCCGTCGCCCAAAACCTCATAATACAGCGATACCTCAGGCGTGCGAACGTAGGGCATCGAGCAGTCTGATCTTTCGTCTGTCTTCTGCGGGTTAACCCGGCGCCGCTATGCCGGTTCGACCGCCGGGCCGTGCGCGCTAGAAAATTCGTGGGCTTCCGGCGCCGTCTCGAACACATGCGGCTTGAGCTGGCGTTCGGTCAGGCCAGCGCCGAGCTTCAGCCGCATGAACGCGCTGGTCGTGTAGCGCGACGCGGTGCTGTAGTAGCGGTCCTCCAAATAGGCGATCATCGAGAACCACGCGTCGGACACGGCCGGGTCGAGGGTGAAGCCGTCATAGTTGACCACCAGCGCCACGCGCTGGCCGACCGCGCGGCAGCGCCCTTCCACTTCGCGCCGCACCAGTTCCACCTCGTCCAGGCTGCGGACGTGGAAGCCCTCGTAGTTGATGAACAGCGTGTTGCGCACGGCGTCGAAGCTGACGCGGTCGGCCACGCCCAGGCCAAGCAGCTGCTGCTCCAGGCCCATCGGTTCCGGCCGGAACAGGCGCGGGTCCATCGGCTTCGGGTCGTGCACGATGGGGCGGAACCCCATGTGGGCCAGGATGTCGCGCCCGATGTCGATGCCTGGCGCGACCTCAGTCAGCTCAACCCCTGCCGGCGTGCGCCGCAGCACGCAGCGTTCGGTGACGTAGAACACCGGCTGACCGGTCTCGGCCGCATAGCCGCCGCTGAAGGTGATCTGCTCGACCGCCTCGATGAACTTGCGGCTGCGGCCCTCGCGCACGATGCGCAGGCGCCCGTCCTCGACGGCGATCTCGAGCCCGCCGGCGGTGAAGGTGCCGGCGAACACCACCTTGCGCGCGTTCTGGCTGATGTTGATGAAGCCCCCCGCGCCAGCGAGCCGGCCGCCGAAGCGGCTCACGTTGACGTTGCCCTCCGCGTCCGCCTGCGCCATGCCCAAGCAGGCCATGTCCAGCCCGCCGCCGTCATAGAAGTCGAACTGCTGGTTTTGCTGGATCACCGCGTCCGGGTTCAGCGCCGCGCCGAAGTCGAGCCCGGCCTGCGGCATGCCGCCGATCACGCCGGGCTCGGCGGTGAGGGTCAGGTATTTCAGCACCTTCTCCTCCGCCGCTACTGCCGCAACGCCCTCGGGCATGCCGATGCCCAGGTTCACGACCCCGCCCGGCGGCAGCTCCAGCGCGACCCGGCGCGCGATCACCTTGCGCTCATCGAGCGGCAGCGGCGCGATCCGGTCCATGGGCACGCGGATCTGGCCGGACAGCGCGCCATTATGCTGGGTCCCGTAGGTTTGCCGATGGTTCCCCGGTTCGGCCAGCACCACGCAGTCCACCATAACCCCCGGCACCTGCACCCGGCGCGCGTCGAACGAGCCCTCCTGCGCGATGCGCTCCACCTGGGCGATCACCAGGCCGCCGGAGTTCTTCGCCGCCATCGCCGCCGGCAGCACGTCGAGCGTGAGGGCCTCGCGCTCCATGGTGATGTTCCCCGCCGTGTCGGCGGTGGTGCCGCGGATCAGCGCCACGTGGATCGGGAACGCCTTATACAGCAGGTAGTCGATGCCCTCGACCGCGACCACCGATACCAGGTCCTCGGTGGTGCGCCCGTTGATCTTGCCGCCCCCGAGCCGCGGGTCGACGAAGGTCCGCAGCCCGACCCGCGACAGCAGCCCGGGCCGCCGCGCCGCGATGTCGCGATACAGTTGGGCGATGCAGCCGAGCGGCAGGTTGTAGGCCTCGATCTCATCGTCGAGTGCCAACCGCGCGAGCTTCGGCACCAGCGCCCAGTGCCCGCCGACGGCACGGCGCACCAGGCCCGGATACGCCAGCCGGTTGAGCCCGCGCTCCCCGCTGTCGCCCGGCGCCGCCGCGAACACCAGGGTCAGCCCGGTGGGCCCGCCCGTGTCCAGGAACCGCCGCTCGATCGCCAACAGCAGCTCGTCCGGCGTGCCGATGCCGACGAAGCCCGACACCGACACCGTGTCGCCGGCCCGGATGACGGCGGCTGCCTCGGCCGGCGAGACGATCTTATTTTTCATGGCTTGTTCTTCACGGTCCGCTCCTCAGCGCGTCGCCTGGTCGTGCTTCTCCAGGAAAGCCGCGACACCGGGCGCGAACAGCTTCTGCGACCTGCCGCCGACGAACACCCCGACATGGCCGCCGGGCAAGGCCAGCTCCGTATAGTCCGACGTGCCGAGCTTCGGCCCGATCGCGCGCGAGGTCGCCGGCGGGATGATGTGGTCGTCCTGGGCGAATACGTTCAGCACCGGCATGGTGATCTTGCCCAAATCGACCCGGCGGCCGTCCAGCTCCCACTCGTTCCGCACGAGCTTGTTCTGCTGATACAGGTCCTTCAGCCACTGCTTCGCCGCCTCGCCCGGGTGGTCCGGCCGGTCGGCGATCCACTTCTCCATGCGGAGCCAGTTCAGCAGCCGCTTCTCGTCCTCCACGACCTCCAGCATGTCGAGATTGTATTTCAGTATGCTGCGCATCGGCGACATCTGGTTGAACACCGCGCCCATGAACTGACCAGGAAGGTTGCCGTTGGCGTCGATCAGCCGGTCGATGTCCTCGGGCAGCAGCGAACGCGTCCAGAGATTGATGAAGCCATGGCCGGGCCGGTTCTCCACCGTGTCGGCGTGGAAATCGATCGGCGTGATCGTCAGGCCCAGCGTGTTGACCCGCGCCGGCTCGAGCGCCGCATAGGCCGTGGTGAACACGCCGCCCTCGCACACGCCGAGCAGGTTCACGCGCGGCACCCCGGCGCGACGGGCGATCTCGGCCACGCAGCCGTCGAGGTAGCCGAGGATATAGTCGTCGAGCGTCAGATATCGATCGGCGCGCGACGGGTTGCCCCAGTCCACGACATAAAGGTCGATGCCGAGGTTCAGCAGGTTGCGGACCAATGACCGGTCCTCCTGCAGGTCGGTCATCGTCCACCGGCCGACCAGGCCATAGCAGATCAGCACGGGGACGCCGATCCGCTTCTCGGCCAGCGGGCGGTAGTGGAACAGGCTGACCTTGTCCTGGCTCCATACCAAATCCTTCGGGGTCGTGGCGATCTCGACGTCGGCGTCGCGCAGGCGGTTTATCAGCTGCCCGCCAGTCAGCATCTTGGTGCCGAGCTTGACCGCATCCGAGAAGGTGTTCGCCGCGGTGGGCCCAGTTTCCGGCATCAGCGTGCGCCCCTCTTTTTTGCTGTGGGTTGCTGTGCCCGCGCCGCCCTCCGCGGCTCGGACGACTGGCTTGGCGGGGTGACCGGCGGCTGTGCGGCAGCCACGCGCTGGTCCCGCCGCATGACCCGCATCTCGCGCCGAAGCTCGGTGACTGTGCGATGCACGTCGTCCAGCTCCGTGCGGGTCGGGAAGCCATACTGCTTGCCGAAATGCTCGACCAGCTCCTGCTGCGCCGTCTGCAGCTCCGTGCTGGCGCGGATCATCGCCGCCTGCGTTTGCAGGAACGGCTCCGAGCGCTGCGTTTCCAGTAGCTGCTGGTTGGCCGTGTCCGTCCACAGCGCCAGGGCTGCCTTGGCATCCGGCCGCTGCCCATCGGATTTCGTCAGGCCGGCCATTTGTTCCGAAAATCGGCGGCCCGCCTGCAGCCAAGCCTCGAGCAGCACGGCGTTGTGCTCGAGCCCCCGGCGGCGCACGTTTATCCAGGCCGTTAGGACGCGGGCATGGCGGCGCTCAACTTCCCACAAATCGGCCAGGCGCGGACCCTCGGCCATGCGGCCCAGCACGTTGTCCATCTCACCCATGCCGCTCATCCAGCCTTGCGGATCGACCATCTTTTGGAAGGCTGCCTCCACCGGCGTGTCGCGCCCGGGAGCGGACGGCACGAGCGTGGCGAGCGTGCTGGACATGGCCGTGGCGGCTGACCACAGCTCCGTCACGGATTGGCCGGCACGCGACAGCTCGGCGACGCTGGCGGACAGGTCGGCCGGCACGTTGGGCGCCGCCGGGAACGCGCCGGATGCCATGGCCTGCATACCGTCTGCGACCGCCTTGCCGGCCTGCTCCTGCGTTTTCATCACGGCTTGGACCTGCGCCGTCCAGGCATCGGTGAACGCCTTGGCATAGTCGAACGGGTTCATCGGCAGACCTCGCTGAACGGGTTCATTGCCCGAACTCGATGACTTGGCGCACCGCCCGGCCCTCATGCAGGCGATCGAAGCCCTCGTTGATCTCATCTAATTTCAGCTTGCCGCTCATCAGCCGGTCCACCGGCAGCTTTCCAGCGCGATACAGCGCGATGTAGCGTGGCATGTCGCGCGTGGGCACGCAGGTGCCGATGTAGCTGCCCTTCACCGTGCGCTCCTCCGCCACGAGCTGCACCAGCGGCAGCGGCAGGTTGGCGCCGGGCGGCGGCAGCCCGGCGGTCACCGTCGTGCCGCCGCGCCGGGTGATCTTGTAGGCGAGCTCCATCGCCCGCACGGCGCCCGCCATCTCGAAGGCGAAATCCACCCCGCCGCCGGTGAGGTCGCGCACCTGTTCGGCTGCGTTCGGGTCACGCGCGTTCACGGTGTCGGTCGCGCCGATCTGCCGGGCAAGGCCCAGCTTGTCGTCCGACAGGTCGATCGCCACCACCTGCCGCGCGCCGGATGCGATGGCGCCGAGCACGGAGGCCAGGCCCACGCCGCCCAGCCCGATCACCGCCGCCGTTTGGCCCGGCCGCATCCCGGCCGTGTTCACCACCGCGCCGACCCCGGTCAGCACCGCGCAGCCGAACAGCGCGGCCTCGTCGAGCGGCAGGTCGCGGTCGATCTTCACCACGCTGCGGCGCGACACCACCGCGTATTCGGCAAAGCCCGACACGCCGACGTGGTGGTTGACGTCCACCCCGTCGCAATGCAGTCGCCGCGCCCCGGACAGCAGCGTGCCGGCGCCATTGGCGGCGCTGCCGGGCTCGCACAAAGCCGGGCGGCCCTCGGCGCAGGGCAGGCAATGGCCGCAGGACGGCATGAACACCATCACGACGTGGTCGCCCGGCACGAGGTCCGGCACGTCCTCGCCCACCGTCTCGACGATGCCCGCGGACTCGTGGCCCAACGCCATCGGCATCGGGCGCGGACGGTCGCCGTTGATGACGGACAGATCCGAGTGGCACAGCCCGGCTGCCCCGATCCGCACCAGGATCTCGCCTCGGCCTGGCCCGTCCAGCTCGACGGATGCGATGCGCAGCGGCTTGCTCACGGCATACGGGGCTTCGGCGCCCATGCGGTCCAGGACTGCAGCTCTGATTTTCATGTTGTTTCCTCCTTCAGGCATAGTGGCGGTCGTCGTCAGGCCGCGGCGCGGCTTTCCTTTTGCTCGCCCCCGGCTTTCTCGTTCATGATATTCTCATTCTCCTCGGCATCCCTACCCACCCTTTCTTTGCGGTATTCCAAGGTGCGGAGAACCGCGTCCGCGACCAGCCGCTTGTGCCGGTCCCGCAGCGCCGGGTCCGAAAGGTCACGTCCGAATAACAGCCCAAAGGTGTGGCGGTTCGAAACCCGGAAGAAGCAGAAGGCGCTGATCAGCATGTGTACGTCCACCGCGTCCACGTCGTCGCGAAACACGCCCTGTTTCCGGCCTCGCTCCAGGATGGTCGCCAGCGTCTCCACGACCACGCTGTTGAGCTTCTGGATTTTCTCGGATCGCGCCATGTGCGCGCCGTTGTGAATGTTCTCGATGCTGACCAGGCGGATGAAGCCCGGGTTCGCCTCCTGATAGTCAAACGTGAAGCCGATCAGGCGGCGGATGGCCTCGACAGGCGGCAAGCCAAGCAGGTCCAGCTGCTGCTCGGCCTCACGGATAGCCGCGTAGGCCTGCTCCAGCACGGCAAGATACAGCCCCTCCTTGCTGCCGAAATAGTAGTAGATCATCCGCTTGACGGCGTTGGTGCGCGCCGCGATCGCGTCCACGCGCGCGCCGGAAAGCCCGTGTTGCGCGAACTCCTCGCGCGCGGCGTCCAGGATGGCCTGCCGGGTCCGTTCCTTGTCGAACCGGCCGCGCCTGGCTTCCCCGGACGTCGTCTCAATGCCCATGCCCTGTCTCCCGTCGTTGAGCACAGGTTAGCATAGGTGGACTATACGGTTAGACGAGCCCAATGGCTGCATGCAGCTCTCCTCCGTCCGTCGCCGCCCAGATCTTATATCGAGACCTTATATCGCCCAGATCTCGTCGTCGGTCGGCACCTTGCGGTGGGTGATGACGTTGCCGATGCGCGACACGTTCATCAGGTGCTTGTAGTCGAGGTTCTCCGAGATCGAGTTGCCGCCCCACGAGCCGCAGCCGAGCGTCGTCGTCGGCGCGAAGCCGTTGGTAAGCGAGCCGCCAGCCGTCAGCGACGAGGCCTGGTTTACCACCAGCCGGCTGATGGGCAGCGCCAGGCCCATGGTGCGTATGTGCTCGGCGTCGTGCGAGTGCAGCGCCGCCGAGTGCCCGGCGCCCTCGACCAGCAGGTTGGCCTTCGCCATGGCGACGGCTTCGTCGAACGTCGTGTAGGGCAGGATGGCGACCACCGGGCACAGCTTCTCCTTGGCGAGCACGTCCGCGGTGCCGGCGCCGTCCGCGCGCACCAGGATGATGCGGGCGGAGGCGGGGACATTGAGGCCTGCCTTGGCGCCGATCTCCTGCGCGGACCGGCCGACCACGTCCTTGTTCAAGTAGCCGTTGTGGAAAACAACCTGACGCACCCGCTCCACCTCCGCCTTGTCGGCGGTGAAGAACACCTTGCCCGTCGCGCGGAAGGCTTCGATCGTCGCCTCATAGTGCTCGTCCGGGGTGAGCACGAATTGCTCGTGCGAGCAGATGATGCCGTTGTCGAAGGCGGCGCCCGCGGTGATCATCGCGGCGGCGTCCTGCAGGTCCACGCCGCGGTCGATCACGACGGGGACGTTGCCGGCGCCGACGCCATAGGACGGCTTGCCCGAGGAATACGCCGACTTGACCATGGCGCCACCGCCGGTGGCGACGACCACGTCCACGGCCCGCATCAGCGCCTGGGTCGTCTCGACCGAGCCGTGCCGGACGGTCTGCACCAGGTCCTCGGGGCCGCCATGCTCGCGCACGATCCGCTGGTATTGCAGCGTCAGCTCCCGGGTCGAGTCGTCGGCCTTCGGGTGCGGGGCGAAGATGATCGCGTTGCCCGCCTTGAGCGCGAACATCGCGTTGCACATCGGGGTGACGACGGGGTTGGTCACCGGGCACACGGCGCCGACGACGCCCATGGGCTTCGCCACCAGGATCAGGTTGGCCTCGGTGTCCTCGCCGATGATGCCGCGCGACTTCTTGCCCTTCAGGTTGTTCCAGATCACGCGCGACTTGCCTTTGGCCTTCTGCACCTTGTCCTCATAAACGCCCAGGCCGGTTTCCTCGTGCGCCATAGCCGCCACCGCCTCGGCGTTGTCATAGACGTACTTGGCAAAGTCGCGGACGATGGCGTCGACGCGCTCCTGCGAGAACGTCTCGAACGCCGCCTGGGCAACCCGGGCCCGAGCGACGAGCTGGTGGACCTGTTCGGGCGTGGTCGACGTTGTCTGCTGCAGTTCTCCGCCGATTGCGGCCTCAAGGGTCGGGCTAGGCATCGTCGTCCTCCTTGGTTGCTATAATTGTTCATTCATCCGAACCGGTCTGCGGCGGCGCGGATGGTGCGGCGGCGGTCGTTGTCGCGCGGATTTTGTTTCTCGCCACTCGCGCCGCCTCCGTTGGCCCGCGGGGTCCAACCCATTTGGGCCAGCGTCAAGTTTTAAGCGTCAAATTTTTATTTGATGTGGATTAACCGGTTGGTCCATATCCGGTAACGAAGGCCGCTGCAAGCCAAAAAACAGCTTTGCGGCTGATCGGCTAGATATCTACGCTTGGCACGTCTCCGGCGCTCGATTGCAGAAGTCCGGGGCACAGGGAGAAACCGGCGATGACCACCGCGACCATCAATACCGGGCGCCACCTGCATGACGAGTTCATCCAGCGCGACCGCGACATGCATCCGCCGGCGTTCACGCCGGACTACAAGACCAGCGTGCTGCGTTCGCCGCGCATACCGCTGTGGTCGCTGCAGAACTCGCTTTCGGAGGTCACGGGTCCGCAGTTCACCCCGGACGAGCTGGGACCGCTCGACCATGACCTGATCCTGAACTACGCCAAAGATGGCGAGCCGATCGGCGAGCGCACGATCGTCCACGGGTACGTGCTGGACGGCAACGGACGGCCGGTGACGGGCGCTTTGGTTGAGGTCTGGCAGGCCAACGCCGGCGGCCGCTACCGCCATCGCAACGACACCTACTTGGCGCCGATCGACCCCAACTTCGGCGGCTGCGGCCGGATGCTGACCGACGAGCGGGGCTACTACGCCTTCCGCACCGTGAAGCCCGGCGCCTATCCCTTCCGCAACCGGGTCAATTCGTGGCGTCCCGCACACATCCATTTCTCGTTGTCCGGACAGGGCTTTGCCCAGCGGCTGATCACCCAGATGTATTTCGAGGGCGACCCGCTGATCCCGCACGACCAGATCGTCGGCACCATCCCGGACAAATCCGCGGTCGACCGCCTGGTTGCCAAGCTGGACCTTGACGGCGCCGTGCCGCTGGACAGCCTGGCCTACCGCTTCGACATCGTGCTGCGCGGCCGGCGGCAGACTCTATTCGAGAACAAGCTGCAGGGAGGCTAGGGCGATGATCGATCACCTGGGACACGGATACCTGCCGGAAACCCCATCGCAGACGGCGGGCCCCTACGTTCATATCGGCCTCATCCCCCAGCAAGCCGGTTTCGAGATCTTCGAGCAGAATTTCTCGAATACGCTGGCTGGGCCGAACGTCCAAGGCGAGCATATCCGGATCGAGGGGCGGATCTTCGACGGCGCCGGCAGTCCCGCCAAGGACATCCTCGTGGAGATTTGGCAGGCGAACGCTGCTGGCCGCTACAACCACCCGGCCGACCGGCAGGATGACAAGCCGCTCGACCCGCATTTCCGTGGCTGGGGCCGGACCGGAACCGATTTCGAGACCGGCGTGTATGCGTTCGAGACGGTGATGCCCGGACCGGTCGTCGGCCGGCATGGCCGCAAGCCGATGGCGCCGCACGTGAACCTCTGGCTGGCCTCGCGCGGCATGAACATCGGCCTGGCGACCCGCATGTATTTCGACAGCCAGGCGGCGCTGAACGCCGAGGACCCCGTCCTCAACATCATCGACCCTCCTTCCCGTCGCGAAACGCTCGTCGCCCGGCGCGCGGATCGGGCTGGGGTGCCGACCTACGTTTTCGATATCCATCTGCAGGGCGACCGCGAGACGGTCTTTTTCGACGTCTGAACTTCACGAGGAGCAACTGTCATGAACCCGGTCGTCGTCGCTGTCGCCATCACCGGCTCAGTTCCGCGCAAGAAGGACAATCCGGCCGTCCCGACCACGCCTGCGGAGCAGGTCGAGAGCACCCAGGCCGCCTATGAGGCCGGCGCCACGCTGGTGCATATTCACGTCCGCAACCCCGACGAAAGCCCCAGCAGCGACCCGGCGCTGTTCGCCGAGGTTCAGGAGGGCGTGCGCAAGCACTGCCCCGGCATGATCGTGCAATTCTCGACCGGCGGGCGTGGACGCGACCCGTCGCTGCGCGGCAACGCGCTCGAGCTGCGGCCGGATATGGCCTCGCTTTCGACCGGCTCGGTCAACTTTCCAACCATCGTGTATGAGAACTCCGCGGCCTTGGTCACCGACCTGGCGACGCGGATGCGCGACAATGCGGTACGGCCGGAAATTGAAGTGTTCGACCTGAGCCATCTGCACGGGGCGCGGCGCCTGGTCGACGCGGGCCTGATGGACGAGCGGCCGCACGTGCAGTTCGTGATGGGTGTGCAGAACGCCATGCCCGCCCAGGAACGGCTGCTGGACCTCATGCTAGGCGAGCTGCGGCACGTGCTGCCGAAGGCGACATGGACGGCGGCCGGGATCGGACGACACCAGGCCGAGGTCATGGAATGGGTGCTGGCACGCGGTGGAGACGGCGTGCGGACCGGGCTCGAGGACAATATCCGCGTCTCGAAGGACCGATTGGCCGGCAGCAACGCCGAACTCGTGCGGCTTGCGGTCGAGGCGATCGGGCGGCACGGGCGGCGTGCGGCCAAGCCCGCGGAAGCGCGCGCGATGCTGGGCCTCCCTGCAGCGGCCTAAGCTGCCGGCCAAGTTACGTCAGGGCTCGCGCCAACGCTCCTGGCCGGAAAGGGCTGACGCAGCTATAAGGCTGGCCATCGTGGAAAGGATGGCGGGCTGCGGTGCGTCAGGTGCGGGTCGGAAGCGGTCGCTGAGCGGCCCGAGCGCACCGCCCAGGAACATCGCCCAGGAACATCGCCCAGGGACATCGCCCAGGGACATCGCCGGTTCCGCTGCCGCCAGTTGCTGCCGCCAGTGTGGCAAGCAGGTCAACGAGCGCGGCGACGGCGTGCTGAACCGGGCGCAATACCCGTCCGACGTCATCGCGCTCGTGGTGCCCTGGCGCCTGCGCCTTAAGCGCGCGCCGCTGAACCTACCGCAAGGGCTGGTTCGCCCGGCCCGACGTGCGCGGACTTCAAGGCCAGGTACGGCCGCGAGCTGGAACCACCGAAAACCTGGGACGAGCTGCTGGAAACGTCCCGGTTTTTTCCGGCCGCACCATAAACGGCAAGAAGGTCTATGGCTCCTACATCTACACCGAGCGCGGGTCGGAGGCCATCACGATGGGGGCCACCATTGCGATGCTCGCCTACGGCTTCCAATACGAAAATCCGAAGGCACCCTATCGCATGGAGGGCGTCGTCAACTCGCCCGGCGCGGTAAAGGGGCTGGAAGTCTACAAGGAACTGTTCGAGTGCTGCCAGCCGCCGGGCCTGACCAACGCCTACATATCCGAGGGACTTGATGCCTTCTAGTCGGGCCAGGTCGCGATGCAGATAAATTTCTTCGCGTTTCTTCCCGCTGATCTGGGCTGTCAGGCTGTCCTTCACGAACTACAAGTCGAACCGGCCGAACGCGCCGCTTCGCTTCCTAGGGTTGGAGAACTATGCCGACATCCTGTCCGACCCGGATGTCTGGCACTCGATGCAGGTCACGGCGCACTTCGTCGTCTGGACCATCGTGCTGCAGATGCTGCTCGGCCTCGGTTCGGCGTTGCTGATCAACCGCAAGTTCCGCGGCCATGCCTTCTGGACCACGGTGATCCTGCTTCCAATGATGCTGTCCCCCCGCGGTGGTCAGCAACTTCTAGACGTTCCTGTTCCAGCCGCAGATCGGCCTGGCGCCCCGGACGATCGTCCTCGTGGATACCTGGATATGGACGCCCTACGTCATGCTGATCTGTTTGGCCGGCCTGCGCTCGACCCCCGAGGACATCTATGAAGCTGCGGAGATGGACCGTGCGTCCCCGTTCCGGCAGTTCTGGACCATTGCCCTGCCCATGGTGCTGCCGTTCCTGATGCTGGCCATGCTGTTCCTGGTCCCGATCGTCGCGTTCACTATTATCCTGCGCAAGCACTTGCTGCGCGGCATCACGTTCGGCGCGGGGCGCAAATGAACGGCAGGCCAAGCTTGCTGCGGCGCGTCTTCCGGCACGGCCCCTGGGAGAACCTGGCCACCGTCCTGGTAGCGCTGGGGGTGCTGATGCTGATGCAGCCCTTCTCGCTCAGCCTTTACGGCTGGTCGTCCATAATGACGCTGGCGGGCGTTCTGCTGTTCCTTGTCGTCATCAAGTCCCCGAGCTGACCGATGGCCGAAATCCGCGTCGGGAACCTGCACGAGTCGTTCGGCCCTTTCACGGCGGCGCGCGACTCCACTTTCGCCCTGCCGGACGGGTCGTTCTTCTGCCTGCTGGGATCCTCAGGCTGCGGCAAGACGACCACGCTGCGCATGATTGCCGGGCTGGAGCTGCCGACGTCCGGGCGCATCCTGCTGGACCGGCCGATCTCGGGATTGTCGGGCGGGGACAGGCAGCGCGTGGCGCTCGGCCGGGCCATCGTCCGCCGTCCGCTCGCGTTCCTGATGGACGAGCCGCTATGGCCATCGCCAGCACGATTCAAATCGGCACCTGCGCCAAGGTGAGGCGCTGGTCCAGGCTGCCGTCCCACCCGCTCCAACTTGCGTCTGGCGCTCGGCTGTTGGATATCCCGGCTATGCCTGACGATGCAGCTCTCCTGCCGACGACCGTCCAGCCTCCAACGCTGCTTTGGGCAGACCCCGCCGCTGCCACGTCTCCAGATTTGCAGGCGATGCTTTGCCCGAATTGCGGCGCGTCGGCGCCCAAGTCGCTCATGCTCACGGTCGACGTGCAGCTTCCGGATAATCCGTCAAAGCAGCTTCGCGTGCTGCGCTGCCCAGCCTGCACCTGTCATTTCTACGATAGCCAAGTTCCGCCGGACTACGCCGAGCCCGCGCTGAACAACCGCGGACGCGTGCCGTTCTATGTGCAGCAGGGCGCAGGCGTGTCGCTCATCACCCGGCCGCTGGCGCAGGCCGCGTCACCCGCCGGCAGCGCCTACATGGAGGTCGGCTGCGGCTATGGCTTCGGGCTGGATTTCGCGCTGAACACCCGGGGCTGGCAAGGCGTCGGCATCGACCCGGCGCCGCTCGCCGCCCTGGGCCGCGACGCGCTGCAACTGCCGATCGAGCTGCGCTACCTGCGTGACGACGACGAAGCTCGCGGCACCAGGGATATCGTGATGGGGTCGGAGGTCGTCGAGCACGTGACCTCCCCCGCCGCTTTCGTCCGTACGCTGCGGGCCATGCTGAAGCCGGGCGGGCTGCTGATCCTTACGACGCCAAACGGCGACGACATCGAACCCGCGTCGCCGCCCGGCATCATCATTCCGCTGCTCTCGCCCAGCTTGCATCTGGTGATTCAGAACACGACGAGCCTTACGGCGCTGCTGCATCAGGCCGGCTTCGCGCATGTGGACGTGCAGGTCGACAGCCATTCCCTTGTCGCCTTCGCGAGCGATGCGCCCTTGGTCCTGGAGCGCGACCACGACCGGCTGCGGAAGACATATCGTGCCCATCTTGCGCGCCGGGCGGCGGTATCCGACCGGCACAGCGACGTGTTCCTCGGGTTCTGCGGCCGTGCCTTTCAGGAGAGCGTGAACGACTCCGACCTGGACGCTGCCGCCGACGCCTGGGCGCTATTGCTGCCAGCCTGCCGCGAGCGGTTTGGCCTCGACCTGGACCATATGGACGCGCTGCCGCCCGCAGTTGCGACCTGTGGGCTCGAGGAGATGGCCCGCCTGGTCCCCTTGAACCTCGGCGGCCTGCTCTACGCGCGCGGCATCCAGCGGCTGAGCGGGGGCGTCGCCCGGCCCGGTCTCGAAAGCCAGTTCAGCCTTGCCGCCGCCGCCGCCGCCGCTATGCGCCGCGCGCTGAACGAACTCGCCATGGAGGATGGCCAGACCGAGGACATCGGCTGGACTGCGGCGGCCGAGGCGCTGCTCTGCGCGGCCGCAGGGGGCGCTCGCGATATCGCCGCCCGTTTGGCTGCGCTGCCTTGGGCGCCCGCGGGCGGGGCGGGGCGCCGCCGGGCCATGCTGGGCCGCGCGCTCGGCAATCTGGTGAACGCTGGGCACTATGACCTTGCGCGCGATGTCGTGCAGCGTGAGGACCTGGCCAGTGTCGCGGGCGACTCGCCGATGACGGACAGCGAGCGCGATCTCGTGTTTAGCTTGGCGGTGCTGGAGGTGCAGGCTGGGCCAGACGGCCGGCCGCTCGGCAACCCGTCCGCCGCCCGCCGAGGCTTTTCCAAGGTCCGGGCATCGGCGGCGCCGGATACGGGCCTATGGTGGGCCGCGCTGCATGGCGAGATGCAAGCGCTCGATCTCGCGCCCTCGACTGACGACACCGTAGCGCTGGTGCGCGAGGTCCTGGTTTCCCATCCCAACCGCGAGTTCGCTCGCTGGACACTGCCCAGGTTGGTCAACGCCGGCCAATACGACCTCGCGCAATTGATGGTGCAAACCTGTGCGTTGGACGAGCCCGCACTCGGGCAGCCGCTCACGGATCAGGACCGCGATGTCGTGTTCAGTTTGGCTGTGCTGGGCCTGCAAGCCGGATCGCAGGAGCCAGAGGGTCTCGCCGCAGTGCAGGCGCGCTTTGCCCGCGTGCGCGACGCAACCGCACCGGGATCGGACCTTTGGTGGGCGGCGCTGCGCGGCAGCCTGCAAGCCATGGACCGGACCGGCGACGGGGCCAAAGCCGCTGCGTTGCTCGCCGCCATCGTCAAGGCGCATCCCTCGATCGAGCTGGGGTTTCCCGAGATGATCCACCTCGTGAACGCTGGGCAGCATGACGCGGCGCGCTTGGTGGTGCGCCGCTCCCGCCTCGATAGCGCGAGCTTTGCCCGGCCCGGCAGCACCGTGCCGCTCAACGATACCGGGCGGGACTGCCTGTTCTTTTTAGCCATACTGGACGCGCAGATCGGCCCTGACGGCCGCGCCGCCGGAGAACCGGCGATGGGACGCGCCCGCTTCGCCCGCGTCCGCGCGGTGGCCCCGCGGGGTTCCGACCTTTGGTGGGCGGCGCTGCGCGGCGAGCTGCAGTCGCTCGACCTGCTCGACGCGCAGGATGAGGCAGCGGCGCTGACTGGCGAAATTCGGGCCGAGCATCCTGATTTGACGCTGCCGGACGACATTGCCGCCCGTATCGCGACCCCCAGCGCCGAGGACGGCGCGGAAACTCGCCGCCCCCGACACATCTAGCATGGCCTCCATAATCGCGAACCGTCTGCTTCGGCCGCCCTACCGTTACGTCCGATACGAAGTGCTGCCGTCGATCGGCCATCTCATCATGAGCCGTCGCAGCCCAAAGCGCCTGCTGCAGCAGTGGCCCAAGGGTGAGATCACCGTTGGGCCCAAGGTCTGCGTGTTTGTCCATTGGGATGGCGGCGGGGACGTGCGGGACCACGTGCTGCACCAGGTGCACAGCCTGGCGCAGGCCGGGCTATCGATCGTATTCGTAACCAACTCCGGTTTCCTGCGTCCGGCCGCCATGCGCGCGCTGCAGCAGCTCTGCGCCGGCGTGCTGATCCGCGCCAACGTCGGATACGACTTCGGCGCCTGGCGCGAGGGGTTCGAGGTGCTGCAGCTCCCGCGGGCGAACACCGAGATGGTCGTGATGGCGAACGACAGCGTTTATGGTCCGATCTGCCCGATCGATGAGCTGCTGGCGAAAATTGACTTCGGCCAGGCCGATCTTTGGGGCTGCACCGAGAGCTGGCAAACCCGGTATCACCTGCAATCCTATCTCATAGCCTTCAGCCCGCGTGTGGTGGCGAGCGAGGCTTGGCGTAAGTTCTGGGCCACGGTGCGGCCAACCTGGTCCAAGGTATGGCTCGTTCGGCTCTACGAGATAGGGCTGACGCAGGCGATGCTAAAGGCTGGGTTCACCTGCAAGGCGGTCTGGCCCTACCAGAGCTTGATCAAGGATTTAGACCCCGAGTTGCTGATGGACCATACGGAGGGAGGTCCAAATCTCGCGGACCCCACGATCAGGGCCCGGCAGCATCATACGAGGCATATCCGCAATGCCGCCGTGCTGCGGCTGCCGCTCAACCCAACCAGCGACCTATGGCGGCAATTGCTGCAGGCCAAGTTCCCGTTTATCAAGCGCGAGTTGCTGCGCGACAATCCAACCCATGTGCCGGATGTCGGTGAGTGGCGGGAGGTCGCAGCCGCCCAATCCGCAACAAACCTTGCGGCGATCGAACGGGATTTGCAGCGCACCTTGAAGGATCGGGCTCCTTAGAGCTTTTTCCGATCGAAGCAGATCGGAGAAAAGGTAACTGGGGCATAACCCCGGGCGGCTCTGGCTTTTTCGGCTTGTCAAACACGTGCGAGTACGATTCGCTCGTTG
>JAABUY010003620.1_pt1 | contig 16815 bp, 16 predicted proteins | sample 5560271 | NCBI WGS metagenome assembly JAABUY01 (sample SAMN10711886, study PRJNA513374) | rock metagenome | isolation source: Antarctica rocks | place: Antarctica: Victoria Land, University Valley
CCTCTCGACACCGAGACGCGCGTTCTCGGATTGCCAGGCCCTTTGCTGGCTCTCTCTATCGAGGCCAGGAATAACCTCTTCGAGATCAGCCACCTTGGCGTCGTTCTCCTCGGTCGGCACGATCACGGAAATGTACTGGTCGGTGAGAATGCTCCGCGACTTCTTGCCTGTGTAAATCATCGGTAGATGGTCCGGTTCCCGCCGTCGGCGCGGTTGCGCGCGTCGGCTAACGTCGGGAGTAGCGAGATGTGCCAGGTCGTGGTCCAGTCGTGCGTCGGGCGCCATGGCCTCGCCGCGCTCTAGCGTTTGCCGCTCACGGGCCAGGCGTGCCTCATCAGCCTGGTTCAGGGTTGGGGTAGGCGAGGCAACCGTGCGGGGACTGGTTGCGGTGGTGGTACGTCGTGGCATGGTCTTTTTTCCCTTGTGTGACGGTGGTGTATGATCTGCCGGCAACAGCAGGCCGGCGCGTTTCAACTGGCAACGGATCTTGGCGACTGCCCTCCAATCGCTGGGCGAACTGCTGATGACGATGAGCGGGCCAGCCCGGCTCGGCGGGTGGAGCAGAAAGTGGCCGGATCCGCGTCGCTCGACTGTAAAGCCTTGCAGGCGGGCTTGGGCGATGAGGGCGTCTACGTCATTCATGGCTTGTACCTCGACAGGTCGAGGGCGCGGTTGATCGGTGTTTTTGGTTGCCCTTTCCAGTCGCTAAGGTAGCCAGCGATGGGGGACACACAAATACCCATGTTTGGGTTGTTCGCGCCGAAGTTCAGGCCGGGGTCCCACTGCCAACAGATGTGAGCGAAGCCCTGTTGGTCTGCCAGTGACGCGATCCAGATAAAGAGCAGATCACCCTTCTGCGCGTCTGCAACGGCAATCTCGCGGGCGCCGTGGCCCAGGAAGTAGCTGAAAGCGCCCTCCGGGCCGGTGTCCCCGTTGCGGCCGGGGCCGCGATAGTTCCGCAGGAAGAGGGCGGGGACGCCAACGGCGTTATAGGCCCACGCCACGGCGCCAATACAGTCCCAATAATCTTCACCGGCGCATCCACCGCTATACGATTGGCCCGCGAGCGACCGCGCGGCAGCCAGGGCGCGCATGGGGAGCGTTCCAGGGTTGACCACCGCTGCCGGAAGTGTCCCACCTGCCGGGTGCGTCCCCGTGCCCGCTGCATGTGTGGACGGACTACCCATCGTCGCTGTGCCCGTCGTTGCCCCCGTGCCACTAGTGGTACTCGTATCAACGCTTGTGTCTCCCGAGCTGTCCATTGTGATCGTCGCGTAGGCTATCCCGCTGCCCGACGCAAGGTTGATGATGGTCGGGTCTTGCTGCGAGGACGATGCGGCGACAACCGTGTATTGGTGCGATGGCCCCACCCATTGCCCGCCTGACGCCGTTGTGCGTAACTCAATGACGCTGCCGACCTGGAAGGCCGCAGACGCGGCCTGAGTGGGCGCTAGCGACGGTTGGGCCACCACACGCAGGGGTGACACCACGCGGCGCGGGTTGTTAGGGTCAAACGCGAGCAACGGGACGTAACCAGGCACGTCCCGCTCCGATACCCGCAGCTGCGGGTATTTGACATCGCCGATGTACGGGAATTTGTTGCCTGGACTCCTCCCATAGGCCAGGCCCAACGTCTGCGTCCACGTCGAGCCCCACACGCACATATAGCTCACACTAACGATGTAATACCTCGTCCAGCCATCGCCCCCGCGCGGGTCCGGTATCTCCACGATCGTCCCCACCCGAATCTCGGGGTTGGCAATGATCGTGATGGACCCGGTGGCGACGCCTGCCGCGTACTGGTCGAGCAGCGTGGAGGCGAGGTACTGCGCCCCTGCCTGCGACAGGAGCCAGGGGGCCGAGATGACCAGCGCACGCGTGCCCAACTGGTTTGACATACCCACCGGCGCGGTCTTGACGACTGCCGTTTGCAGCGACGGAAATGGACCCCAGCGGACTTCGATGCGCGTCAGCACGCCACGGTCGCCCGTCGCTAGATCCGCGTGCAGCATGTCCTCGCGCCCGATACGCGGGATGTGCGGGGGGGGCTGCCCTTTGCGCTGGCTCGTGCCCAGGAAACCGACGCGCCGATAGTGTCCGCGCCCGTCCTCGTCAAAAAAGAACTCAAGGCCGCTGCTGGCCAGCATTTGCTGGACCGGCGCGCTCCACGTCTGCTGGTCAGGATTCATCATCGTCGAGGCGGCAATCGAGCCGTACAGGCCCGTGCCACTGTCGGCCACCGGGTCAAACGCGATATTAGCAGGGTCATAGCCGACCGCCATCGCGCTGTACCGCACGACCTCCGCGCCCGCGATGTTCTGCATGGATGCATAGGCCAATGTGAGCACATCACCCGCCGACTGGCGCGTGACCTCCCATTTTTTGTAGGGACCAGAGCAGACGAGCTCGACCGTGCGCGTCGTGGCCTCGGCGTCGTGGATCTCGTGCGCGCTGTCCACGAATCCCGTCCACGCCGTGCCCCACGCGCCCGACCTGTTCGGTAGACGCACCTGCACGACGTTCATCGGCTGCGGGGCGACCTGATCCAGCAGGGAGCCGTCAGCGTCGTGGAACGAGAGGGTCGCCTGGTTAGACCCATTCGCCGTGACAAGCAAACCCTGAAACGTGGCAAGTGTGCGTAGCTGCCAGGTGATGAAGTCAGGCTGGTCGCGCACGCCACGCTTTGGATTGGGCTGAGTCAGGGTGATGTCATACTGGGGATGAAACTCAAAAGTCGCCATGTACTGTAACCGCTCTCCTTAGCGTAGGGGGGGCGTAATAGCCAACAGAGGGGGCGTGAGCGTACGCAGGGCTGGCGCGTGCGTGCTTGCGCCATATTCGATGAACAGCAGATCGTACTGCGCGTAGAGGTGCTTGTCGGCCGTAATGCGGTCGGTCATGCGCCGCAGGTAGCCATGCTTGACACCGTTGAAGTGCGCGGGATATCCGAACATGATCTTCTTGTTAGGGCGTCCCACGATCGGGCGGAAGTATTCCAACGCCCATAAGCCGCCAGGCCCGTCCACCCCATCAATGCCCGTAAATCCCTGCATCGTGATGGGGTTAGGTTTCACACCGAAGTCAAGCAGGCCGTAGCCGTCCAGCGTCTGCACGTCTACCTGTAGCGCCTCGCTCTCGTTGCTGTACGTCTGCGGATTGATGCGGAACGTGTAGACCCGCCGCCCATCGCTGAAATACGCCTTCTTGGTGATTTTTTTGGCGCGTTCGACAAAATGGAACAGGCGCTGTGCGTCGGTCATCTCTGCCATGTGTAGTACCTCTCAACCGATGGATGGGCAACGAAGAATCACGGCGCGACCTGGAAGCAGGAGGGCGTCGAGGTCGTTCATCGCACCTGCCCCTATCCGAAGCGGTGAAAACGGGGTGGTGGCGCAGGGGGTGTGTGATCGGTCGGGGCATACGACGCGGCGGCCGTGGCCTTCCGCGCGTGGTTGACGGGATGGTGGATGGTGTGCGTCTGCGGCTTGACCTGCCCTGTGCCGGCCGGCTTTCCATCGGGATGTGTCAACGTCACGGTCCCACCGATCTGGATCTCGACCTTCTGTGCGGCCTGGTACGTGTCGTGGCCGTACTGCTGCGCGGCAGGGCCGCTGCCGTTGTAGGACGCGAGGGTGCGCTCCCAATTGTGTGCGCCGCGCGTCGGGTCGTTATAGATGTCCCTCAAGTAGGTGTCAGACGCCGTGATGGCGCGCTGTGGGTCCATGGCGTACTGCTTGGCCTGCGCGACCGACGACGCGCCCAGATAGTGCATGGCGTTGCGTTGATTAGCCTGGGTCGAGAAGTCCCACTGGGCGATACCATAGCCACCGTCCCCGTGGCCCTGCACGTTCTTGATGTCGGTTTCGCGCGCGAGCAGAGCCAGCGACACGCCGATGGGGACATGCGTGTACTGCGCCGCGCCCGCCACCATGCCCGTCACCTGCGGCGTCGCGTAGTCCGTTGACCCGCGCGTGTTATCCACGGCGATGGCGTGCGGCGTGACGTAGCGCGGATCGACCCAGCGGGTATCGGCCCTATAGCCGCTCACGTAGCCCGTTACCCGCTTCGTGTGGTTGTCCGGCGTCTCGTAGGTCAGGGCGTTCGTGGTCGTGAACGACTCACGCGGCAGATGGGAGGCGACCCCCTCGGTTAGGGTCGCGCCTGGGAGGGACTCGGCGCGGCGCTGGCCGGGGTGGTGTAGTTGCCAGTGCTTGACCTCGTTCGCGCCCCCGGTGTGCCCCAACGCGTCGGCCCCCCGGATGAGCGCCGCCGACGCACGTTCGGCATCAATGGCAAATTTTTCGCCCGCCGCTATGATACGGTTCGAGACATCCTTACCCTTGTTCGTGAGATCCGCCCCTGTTTCGGGATGCGCCTTTTCCTTCGTTTGGAGCGAGGTGTAATAGTCCTCAGCGGCCTTTGGGCCTTGCGACACAAGACGCTGCACGACGGCCGCCGCGTCTGGCCCTTTGAGGCTGGAGAGGTCGAGGCCGGCTGTCTGGAGCGCCTGCTCGGCCACATCGATGCCATACGAACCTTTATCAAAACGCTTGGCGACGCCCGCGTAGGCATCCCACAGCGCGGCGGGATTTTTTTGTGCAGCGAGGAACTGGGGTTCCGTCATACCAAGTATGGCACTCATCTGGATGGCCTGACTGCCCTGCGCGCCGATGGCCGGGGCCAGGGCTTGTCCGACGTTTATCTCGGGGCCGGCGAGGGCCTGCGTCGCCACCAGGGACGTGACGCCGATAGCGCCGAGTCCGGCCGTTTGGTTCAATTCCTTGAGGGCGGCCGTAACGCGGGACAGGCTAACTCCAGTGAGGCGTGACGCCTGATCCATTTCGGCGTAGGTATCGCTGATTTGGCTCCCACTGAGGCCGGCGCGGGCGTACTGTCCCGAGAGTTGCGTGGTCGCGCCCAGATCCATGCCGCCGACGCGGGCAAGGGCCATGGACGCTGAGAGCGTCCCGCCCAGTTGGCTGCTGTCCACGCCCGCGTCACCTAACTGGCGCGCCGCGGCGACGCTCTCCTTCTCGTGGTACAGGTAGCCCCAACCGGTTTGCTGCGCGGGCGTCAACTCAGACGATGGTGTGGCGCCCCCTCGGCTACCGACGCCGCCCGCTAAGGTTTGCTCCTCAGCGAAATAATGACTCGATTGCGCATTGATGCCTAGGCCGACGCCGACCGCAGCCAACATCCCCGCGACCGGCGCGAACAACTCACCCAGGGCTCCGGCGACGGGACGCGCCAGACCAGACACAACATCGCCGGCCGCGCCCATGCCGGCCGCGTCAAAGGCCCCACGCGTCAGACCAGCGGCCACGCTACCGCCTGAGCGAGTCAACGCGGACGCCATCTTATCAGCGAACGTGGTGGCGGTCCGGTCTGTGTCCTGTGCGGTCGTGCCCCCGCCCAATGCAAAAGGCGACGTATTCCCTGCGCCTATCCCCCCTGTCGTCGTTGATGACCGTCCCTGCGCCTGCGTGGTCGCAGACGACGCCTGCTGCTGCTGAGCAAGCCAGGCGCTAAACGTCCGATATACGTCAGCCGGCGCCGACGATTGCGCGCCTTGCGCGCCCGCCGCCGGCTGTGCCGGTTGCGCCAATGGGGCAGGTTGCGCCAATGGGGCTGGCTGTGCCGACTGTGCCAATGGGGCTGGTTGTACCCCTGTCGGCACGGACTCAGGGGCAGGGGCGGTGGTCGCCTGCGCGAACTGATCAATGTGGCTGCTAATCGTCGCGCGCCTATCTTCGGCGCCCATGACGGCTTGATGGAGCGCCGGTGAGAGTGCCCACACGTCCTCGGGCGTGCGCGTTGCGAGCTGCGTGCGCACGTCGTCGTAGTCATCGGCCTTGAGTGGTTTCCTGCTCGGGTTAGACAGATCACTGGGGCCAGGCATCTTCAAGGCGTTGAACAGGCGTGTCGCCTGTGTCTCGCGCTTCTGGAGGTCAGGGTCCAGCGCCTCGGCGTCGCCGCGCAACCGAGTCAACGCCTCGGGCGCCAGACCGCTTGTCGGGGACGCGGGTGCGGGACCGCCTCCTATCGCAGGAGGAGATGGGGGCGCCGTTGCTGGTTGCGTGAACGTCGCGGGCCACGCTGCGCCTGTTGCGGGGGGTGTGGGCGTCCCTGGCGCGGGCGCTCCTAGCGTGGACGTTGCGGGTGGCGTCGGGGGCGCTGTTTCCGACCACGCGCCATACGCTTGATAGAACGCGCCACCTGACAGGGTGGCCGCATCCGGGCGCGCCTGCACGAAGTCGCGCAATCGGGCGTCAATGGCGTCCTGGCGCGCGGCAATCCCCGCCTGAATGCGCGCCATCTCTGGATTCTGTTGGGCGTACAGGTCGGGCGCGTACTGGCTCGTGCGCTGCTCCACCTCGTCGTAGGAGCGGGCGGGACGTTGCTTCCCCTCCGGCGCCTGATTGAAAACCTCCGTGCCGCGCTGACGCAACTCAAGCAGCGTATCATCGAGAGCCTGGGCATCCTCACGCAGGCCGTTAATGTTGGCGCGGGCCTGCTCAGTATCAACGGTGAGAGGGATGGATACCTCGTCGTCGTTTTCGTTCATCGTTGTGGAGTCCTGCGGTACGGGCTAAGGAGCGGCAGTCACGCCGCCTCGGACAGCTACTACATGACGGCTTGGTTTAATATCCCACGCACATACGTGGCGGTCTGTGCGACCAGGAGCGCCCGGGCGCGGGCCTCGATCTCGCGGTCGGTGATGTCCAGGAGCTCACCGACCGCCACGAGTTGGACCCTGGTCACGCCCAGGGCGGTCAACACCACGTCCTCAAATAAACTGACGTACTCGGCGACCGCAGTAGCCAGCGCCTCCACCTCGGACGGCGCCGGAGCCTCGGATGCGGATGCATCACCCGATCTCACTGCTTCTAAAGCCGCGATCTGCCGGCGTAGGACGCCCTCGGCTGGCCCGAGGCGCTCCTGGCCACGTCGCCCCAACTCCTGCAGATGCCCCTCTAACGTCGCGACCTGGGCCACGACGCGCGCTCGGTCGGCGCTCATAGCAGCAGCCTCTCGTAGCGCCTGCCGCTGCTCGTCGTCGAAGCCGCTTGCGGACGTGGCGGCCGCCGGTGGCGTGGTGTGTGGTGCTCGATCTGTCAGCATGGCTATCGTTCCTCAGGCCGCCGGCTGCGGCCAGCCCAGCGTCTGTCTGTGGTGGTGTGGTTGATGGTTGCGGGTGCGGCGCGCTAGCCCATTCGGGCTATGGCCCCGGCTGCCCGCGTCGCCTACTCTGGCAATAAGCACAATGAGGTGCGGTCGTTTTCCTCTTTGATGCCCCTCAATGGGCCTTCCCAGCATGCCCGTTGAGGGGCTTTTCTATCCCCGCGCCGCGGCCGAACGGGTCGCGACAGCACACACGTCATTTTCTTTTTCTTTCCCCTCGTGGCCTCGGGAGGAGAGGCCACGAGGGGCTTTTGTCTCTCTACCCCGCGCCAGGTCACGCCGCGCTCCCGTCGCGGCCACACGCATAGCCCGAACGGGCTATGGCCCCCGGACGGGAGCCTGTCTATAGTGGACCGCATGACGGGTTGGCTCCCGTCACGGTTTCCTCCCGCAACGGCGGGCGTGTGTGATTTCGAACCGTTCACACACGCCCGCCCCTTTTGTGTCGCGGCCTACGCCGCGCCAGAGCGCGCCGTGCTCTGGTAGATATGGATGATGTCAACCGCTCGATTGATCGCAACGGCCGCCGCGTGGGTGCCACCGGCGTCGGGGTGGTGCATCTTAACAAGCGCCCGCTGTGCGGCCTGCACGACCTCTGCCGGCGCTGTCGGCAGGAGATGGAGCGCGGCATAGGCCGACTCGACACTGCCCGCTGCGCTGCTCTGTGTGGCTTTAGAGCGGGTATACCCGCTGTCGTCGCTCACGGCCTCCCACTTCTGGCCGTTGAGACCGAACCACGCATCGGCCCAGCGACAAAACCTGTCGCGCGTGCGGAGCGGGAGACGCCACATGCGCAACTCACCGTCGAAGGTCAGGCCCGTGTGATGGGGAAAAGACCGCTTGAGGTCTGTCCGCATATCCTGCCATACATCACTGTCCTGGCACAGCCAACGAAAGCAGATGCTACTCCCGGTCTCGCGGATGAAGATAGTGGCTTCTGGTTCTTTCATGCACGGTGTCTCCCGTGGCCCCCTACAGCGCCTACACGGTGCCCGTCGGCTGCGCCAGCGCGCGTGAACGGATGTAGCCCGCAAGGCTGTCCGCGTGCGCGGCGCGGGCCAGCTCCTCAAGCAACAGACGCTCCGACTCGGACATGGTGATCTGCACCTTGATGTCCCGACGTTCACCCAACGGCCGCGCCCCTGGACGGTTCGGCGTCCACCGTCGTCGTGTGTCGCTCGGCATGGCGTCCTCCTGCCCTAGCGCTCGCGGGCAACAAAAAACCCCGAGGGCTTACGTAAGCCCTCGGGGTCAAAGTTCTAGCTTCTTTCAGTATACTTGCTGCCCAAAGAAAAAGCAATGCCCGCCGTAGATTCGCACGGCTCCAGCCGGGACGCTATGCGGATTTCAAGCGCCGCAATTCTAGTTCAATGCGTTTCTCGTCAACGCCGGACCATTCAGCCATGAGCGAGCGCGCTTCTGCCTTGACGTTGTGCAGTGTCGATTTGCGTAACCCCAGGATTGGAGCCGCCTGGCGCTCGGTTTGACCATCAAGGTAGCACGCGCGCACGACCATGGCCAAGTCAGGACGCGCCTTATCGAGCCTGTCGAGGGCCTGCAACGTCGCAGCCGTATACTCACCGGCACTTGAGAAGGTGCGCGTCCGGCGATCAAGGTAGTTGATGAACGCGTCACGCACCTGCGGCTGGCCGCGCTTACCCTTCGGCAGGCGAACCGTGATGTGCGTTACAGCGAAGTCGGCCTCGCGGGCCTGGCTCAGGGTATCAACGGGATGTATCCGGGGGTCTGTGTCGTACGGGTCCATGGATAGGGGCCTCCGTGTAGGGTACGCGAACTAATATGTGTAGCGGCACTGCCAATCGCTATAGCGTCATCATCTCACCGAGCAAATGTTCACCAGGCGTCTGTATCAACGCGGCCAGGACCGCGCGGTAGTCTGTTTCGCACGCCTTGACAGCGGCGACGAGCGCATCCCAGTCGTGGCCCTCACAGGCCCTATCAATGGCGTCGGCCCACTGCGGCTCCATGCGTGGCCATGGCTCGGGAATACCGACCGCTACCTCGGCCAGCCGCCGATACATGGCTGTGATGCAAGCCTCAGCCTTGTCCCCATCCCAGGGCGATGTGACAAGCGGCCGACCAGAGCGCATCAGCGCGTCGCCAGCGGCGGCATAGGCTAGTCCCGTGTTAACGTCGTCACCGTCATCATCACTGGCGGCAGCGTGCCGCTGGGCCAACTCGCCGGCGTCTTTCGCGCCCTGGAGCCACCCACGTTCGGCAGCCTCGACACGGACGCCCGCGAGGGCGAGGTCAACGCGCGCCTGTCGCGTCGCCTTTCTCCCCCCGTCGTCATCGTCGAGCGCCAACACGACGCCGGCGATCCCACGCAAGCTCGTCATCGGCAACACGTTGGCGGTCCCGACGAGCGCCAGGACAGGGTACGTTAGGGTGTCCAGTTGCGCGAGGGCCAGCGCGTCCGCTGGCCCCTCCACGAGCACCAGGGGGTGTCCCTGATCCCGCGCCACGGCGACGCTCCTGGCGGGCCATACGCCGGCGGGACAACCGCCTAACTTGCGCTGCTTGGCGGTCTTAAACTCCTCGCACAACGCCATCGACCACGACGGCGACGGATCGACGCACAGGCGTCCTACGGCGCTCACGATACGGTTTGTTAGAGGGTCTTCAAGCGGGTAAACCACGCGCCCGACACGACGGCCACGATCACCGGGCCAGACGCCCGGCCCTGCATATCCAACCCCAAGATCAGCGGCACGCTGCGGGCCAAGCCCTCGGGCGCGCAGGTAGACGGCGCCCGGGCACTCAGGATCGCGTAGCGCCGCGCTCATCGCATCTAGGTGCGCAAGGAATCGAGCTGCGTCGGCCGGGATCTCCGCAGTCAGACGCTCGGCGCGCTCGGCGTCCGCACGCCGCTGGGCCGCGAGCTCGCGCCGGCCAATCTCCTCAATGGATGGTGCGGGCGGCCGCGTGAACGAGCCACTACTGTCGGGCCAGTGTTCCCGCAGCGTACCGCTCGCCCCGCAGGTGTGGCAGGTGAACTTGCCGCTGTCCGGGTCAACCGCGAGCGACCGCTGGTGATCGCTCCCGTGGATCGGGCAGTAGTAGCGATCACGGCCGCCCGCGCGCGCCGGCGCGTAGTCGTAGGCGTCAAGGTCCGCGCGGCTCAGGATGGGACGCCCATCCTTTGTGCGTGGTAGATCAAGGGGTGTGCCAGGGCCACGGTGACTCATAGCCCCTCCTCCTCGACCATACAGTAGTCACCGTGCAGAAGGAGATTGATCGGTCGGCCTGTCAACCCTTGCCGATTTTTCTCGACCGTCAACCTGAGCGGCGTCGTCCGCGGATCGTGCGTGATATCGCGTATCTTGTCCTTATCGTCCACCTTGCAGAGTGTCATAATCGCGTCGGCGTTGTATTCAAGGTCGCCGCTTTCCTTCAACCCCTCCATGCCGCCGCTCTTGTAGGCGCCGCGATTCTGACTGCTGATCGCGAGGACCGCGCAGCCGTACTGCTCGCCAATCGCGCGCAACTCGGGTGTGAAGCGGTCAATACGCTCGCGCACGTCAGATGCCTCGTCACCGACGGCCTTGCGCTTCACCATCGCCTGTAGGTAGTCAACGACGATAAGGGCCGGCGGCGTACCCGCACGCGCCATGATGCCCTCGGCGAGCGATGCTAAGGATGGCATCGTCGCACGTGGCGCTGAGAGGTACAGGTGGCCGTGCAGCATACGCAGCTTCTCTACCGCCGCCGCCCACTCCTGATACCCCAATTTACCCTTCAGGGCGGCCGCATAGCTCACCTGACCTAACCGGCAGGCGATCTTGCGGGCTAAGTCGGTTGCGTCATTCTCTAAGCTGATATAGAGCGCGCCGCGACCGAACTGGGCCACAGTCGCGGCCCACTGAAGCGCCAGCGTCGTCTTGCCTGTGCCAGGCATCGCGGCCAACATATAGAGTTTGCCGGGTTCCAGCCCGTTCAAGGTTTCGTCGAGGTGATCGAGGCCGGTCCGCACGCCTACGACGCCACCGTTCGTAGCAGCAGCCGCTTGCCGTTTGCCAAAGTCCGTCAGCAGGTTGTCGATAAGGCTATCCGCTGGCGTGACAAGTGGTCCCTCGGCCAATGGGGTGGCCAGATCGCGCAACTCTTTGCTGGCTTGCTCGGCAAGGGTACGCAGCGCGGCTACGTCGAGGCCGGGCCGCTGGGCTTGCGGCCCCAGCCACGCCATAACATTGACCAGGCGCTCAACGATTTCATCCTGGCTCGTGGTATCATCCATCCGGTAGCATCCTTCGATCTTGCTACAAGCCGGCCGCTGTTATGACCAGCGGGCCGGCCACTTCTTTTGTGGGCAGGACTCCCCTCCCTCACATTTTCGCAGGCGCGCCGGCGTCAGCCGGGCGCAGCCTGCCAGCCAGAATTCAGCAGAATACAACAGACCGCCGATTTAAGTACGAAAGCGTCACACTCTGGGGGGGGGTGCGTCACACCCTGGGGGGGGGTGCGTCACACCCTGGGGGGGGGTGCGTCACACCCTGGGGGGGGTGCTACCCCTGTTCTGCTGCATGTTTCGCCTTTGCCGCGTCAGTAGCACGTTCCCGTCGTCGCTTGCGAGCCATCCCCTCCTTCAATGCATCTTGCCGCGCGATTTGAGGAACCTCGTAGAAATCGCTCACGTCCCGGGGCGCGGGAATGAAGACGGTCCACTCTAGCCATGCGTCCCAGCTGGCGTCTGCGAACGGATTGCCTGCCTCCTCATTCTTGTAGCGCCAGTCGTCCACCAGCATGCCCGCATCGTCGCGCGTCCCGATGGCCCCGACAGCTTGTAGTTGATCGAGTGCTCCACCCTCGACTGTCAGATAGGTGCGAATACGGCGTCGCTCTTCTCGATTCGTGACCGCCTTGGGGTCGATGCCGACGGCGGCTAGCAGAGTGGCTATGCGATGGGACTGACCGACGTTGTTGTTGAGAAACTTCGTGCGCCATTGTAGAGCCATATACAAGCCCAGGCGCTGGGCTATCTGCCCGCTACGACTACGGGTATCGAGGCGCAAGACGTTCTCCAGCACGAGCGCGGTGCAATTAGGATTATCTTCCAGAAAGTCATTTGCCCACGTGCCTGGTGACATGCGAAACCCCGTGGTGTTTCGGCCAGATCTGTCGCTCGATCCGCGCGATACCGTCATGAGGGGGCCTTCGACGTAGCGGGTTCCGTCACTCGTTACAAGGTGGTCAGGCACCTGATGGCGAACCCACACTTTATTGAGAGCCATCATTTCATCTCGCGCTCTCGCTTTGTGTTCCGGCTTATAGCCGCCTTTATGGTGTTTCTTCCATCCTCGGGCCTGACAGTACTCGTCAACGGTTACGACGACATAACTACGGCGATCGCGCCGGTTGCCCCGTTCGCACCAGCGGGCGAGGCCGAGGACGAAGGCCGCTGCTGTATCGTCGGATAGCTCGAGCCCTGCGGCAAACGCGGCGGCCTCCTGCCCCTCATCCATAACCATTGCTGAGTCGCCGCCCACGCTTACCATGCCACCGTTAGGGGTGGTGACATGGGGCGGTCTGCTTTTATCGCGGATGATGCCAGCCCCATCTGCCCACCTCCATATGCCCTCCATTCCGGTGGAGACAGGACCGAATGCGTGAATCGTCGGATGGCGATACCGTTCCCTACCTAACTCACCCCCCGTGCCTGGTGCTGGCATGCCATAGTATCGCCACACGTATTCAGGGATGGCGAGGCCGCGTTTAGGGCGAAGGTACAATGACTGCGCTGAGAAGACTTGATGCTTTTCCCACAGCACCCGCGTAAAGAGTTCGTGTGCGATGATGGCGCCCGCGTCGTCCCTAATGGCCTTCGGGGTGTGCATGGCGGCCTGGGCAGTCTCGTTGATGGCGGTCACTGTTTTGGGGTCTATGACCGGCTCCGTGTTGGCGTCGAGCCAATCCTCGACCTGCTCGCCCCATGCGAGGTTGTGCGCGAGCGATAGATTGACCTTTTTGAGCGACTCTAGATCCAAGCCGCTTTCAACGTATGCGGGGCTAGGCCAGATATTGAGCCCCCATCGCTCCAGCATCTCGCGTATCTCGCGCGCCCCGTCCAAGGCGTCGTCCGTCGTTGGCATCATCAGCTCCCCATGCGCGCTATGCCAGTTCCTTATCTGTTCATCAACGTCAATCGTGGTGGCTACACTACTGCTAGACATCTCTCGGGTACCTCCGGTGTGATGTTTAGGGGTGTTGTGGTGTTGCAAGCGCCACAGCGCCCCGCTTCCCTATTAGTCCGGCCGTGCGCCGGCGCTGATCCTCTCCGCAGCGTCGAGCAGCAGGCGACGTGCAAACGTGGACGTATCCAATCGCGACGCATCGGCTGCTCGCTCGATCTGCTCACGTTCGTCGCCTGAGACCCGTATCACGATGCGGGACTCGCGCTTCGATCGCCCCTTAGGCGGTCGCCCTGGGCGCGGCTGTCGTCGTGGCATCTCCTGCGTGTCATTATCCATCCCGCTCCACCCCCCTGCGCTTGCCTATCGCGTCGCGCGATGCCGTGTACGACCGATATATGCATTATAGCATATTATAAGGCATACAAAAGGCATACGATGACTTCTACGCATAGCCACTCGCTTTACCCCTGTCCCCCATAAAGGGAGGTACGGCAGGCTGGAGGCCGTCGGCGTGGTCGCCGCGCGGCGTCGGGCGGCCGTGCGCTACCACGCCGCCATGGTCTTCTTCAACGTCTTGTCGCTCCAGTGGGCGTAGATCCGGCTCGTTTCTATCGAGGCGTGGCCGAGGTGGCGCGCCGTCGTGTCCAGGTCCCCCGTTTCGCTGTATAGGCGCGTGCCCGCGCTATGGCGCAGTGAGTGCATGCCCATGTACGTCACGCCGGCGCGGGTGCAGAGCAGGTGGAGCCGACGACGGGCGCTAACAGCCGTCGCGTAGGGCAGCACATAATGGGCGCGCTCTCCAATGACGCGTTCGCCTGTCTGTGCAAGGTCGCGCAAGGCGGTGACCAGGCTCGCGCTCATCTCAACGCTACGGCGCTTGCCCGCCTTACCCGCCGTCACCGTCAACTGGGCGCTTCCCAGGTTGACATCGCTCCAGGTGAGGTCCAGACACTCCCGCACGCGCAGGCCGGCGTGCGCGGCCAGCAGAAGGAGCACCCGGTCCTCGACCGTCGCCGTGGCGGTCAATCGCTCCACGTCCTCGGGTTCGTAGGGCTTCCGCCGTTCGTCCACGGGCGTTGGGTCAGACGCCACGCGGGCATCAGCGAAGGGATCACCCGTGGCGGCGCCGCTCCAGCGCAGGGCACTGTAGAGCACGCGTCCCGCGGCACGGTAGCGAATGAGGGTGGACGGCTTGGCAGCGCCGCCCGCACGGCCCTTGATGCGCCGCAGCCACAGCGCGGCGTCGTCGCCCGTGGCTGTGAGAAGAGGTGTGGCGGTCCACGCGGTGAGCAGGGCGCATATCCCCTGTCGGTACGCCGCGATGGTCAACGGGCGCGTCTGGCCCTCACGCCGACCATGGAGCAGGAGCCAGCTTTCGGCGAGGCTCAGGAGGTCGTCCGTGTTGCGGTTGACCGCGGCGGCCAGGGCGCGGCGCTTCCGCTCGTCGGGGAGCATGCTGGCCCACACGTCGGCGCCATCGAGCCCATTGCCCTGATAGAGGACGAGGGCGGTCGTGACCATGGTCGTCATGACATTGGTTTCCTTGCCAGTAGCACTAAGGCGTTGTCTAACGCTTGTTCATCAAGGGGGCCGTAATGTCCGTAGTCGCGTACAAAGTGCAGCACCGCTTGGTGGGTGTATCGTGCGACGGGCATGTAGGTGGGGACGCTACCCCGCGCATACTCAGCGAGCCCTTCGGACCTCATCTGTGCGAATAACGCTTTACTGGCCGGTGTACTGTTCGGTGCTCGCAACTTCTTGATAGTAGTTGGCGTAAAGGTTGGGTCGATAATCTCATCGCCGACCTCAACCCATCCGTGGTGAAAAGGAACACGCGTCGCATACCCGACCGCTATTCCCTCCACATAGTACGCGTGGTCTTTATCCAATTCGTCGCACCATAGTAACGCCCGCATCGCATTCTCGTAGCAGCATTTGGGTTTGGCGCGCACCTTCCGCGCGATCTCCTCTGACACCTGTAGATTCACTGTCATGTGGTCGCCCTTTCTGCTGTCCCTATTTGTAGAACATCAGTTCCACCTATTGTCTACGACACTATGCTACCAGAACACCTCTTCTGGAACATGCGCAGTTATCCACATAGACGCCCGCGTGGCGTCAAGAGTGTTATGCACTTATCCATACTCCTGGCCCAGCGCCGCGCGCACCGTTTGCGACAGCCTGACCCGGTCCGCCCCGTCACTAGTCGGCCGGTGTGTGCCCTTCGCCCTCGACGCGCGCCGCGATCGCATCCCATACGGCGGGGTCGTCGAAGTGGGACGACCCCGGAATGTAGGGCTGTGCCTGCCGATTGAGGCGCGCCTGGGCGCGTGCCGAGGCGATGATCTCGTGTCGGACCTGGACCGGGAGCGCGAGCGCCCACTTGACGGTATGCTCGATGAACCCTTGCATGACGTTCGGTCGCGCGTCCATGACTGTGGCCCGTCCTTTCCCTTGCTGCTGTCACGTTGAGCGATCGAGTGGCCGAGTGGCCGAGTAGCCGAGTGGTCGATGTGGCCGAGTAGCCGAGTGGTCGATGTGGTCGATGTGGTCGATGTGGTCGATGTGGTCGATGTGGTCGATGTGGTCGATGTGGTCGATGTGGTCGATGTGGTCGATGTGGTCGATGTGGTCGATGTGATGACCATGCGTCCTGCCTTCTGCTCTGCTCTGCTCGATGACCCAGTGAACGCGGTGGTGCTAGCCTGAACGGGCCAGCCCTTCCCTACGGGGAAACGCGTTGCGTGCCGACAATAGTACCAGGAGCCCGTAGGACCCCCTGAGCGCCCATGGGACGCATAGAAAGAGCACAATACACCGGAGGACACCTGGATGATCAACATGAGACGCGCCGCCCCCATCCTATGCACGTCCCCTGTCATCGCGAGGGCAACCCTGGCGGCCCTGGCGACAGCGGGTATCGCCGTGACGCTTGCCGTGGCTGGCCCCGCGACGGCGGGAGCCATCCCGGTGACGATGCAAGGCGACCAACTCTGTGTCCGCACGACGTGTATCGACCGGACTCTGCGCGTGACCACCTACCAAACGCAGCCCGATTCGCCCACCGCGCCGCCGTCGGCCTTCTATATCGGTCGTTGACCATGGCCGGCGCGCCCCACTGTAGGCGCGCACCAGGTCATGCGTCCTCCCTCTCCTCACGGTAGCCCGGCTACTTATCTGTGGGAAGCGCCATTCTCATAAGTAACCCTGTGCCTGCGGATCTACTTAGGGTCAAAATGGCGCTTAGAAGGGGATATCGTCCATCGAGCCAGCGCCGTCACCGCTCCCCGCCGGGGCGCTCTGTCGCGGCTGTGTCCAGGCGTCCCGCGCGCCGCTGCTCTGGCCCTGCCCCTGGCCGCTCTGTCCCTGCTCGTCACCGAATCCGCCCCCGCTGTTCCCACCTTCACCGGCTTTGTCGAGCATGCGCATCTCGCGGGCGCGCACGTCGAGGCTCTGGCGGGTGGCGCCGTCGCGGTCCGTG
>JAABUY010003622.1_pt1 | contig 16813 bp, 25 predicted proteins | sample 5560271 | NCBI WGS metagenome assembly JAABUY01 (sample SAMN10711886, study PRJNA513374) | rock metagenome | isolation source: Antarctica rocks | place: Antarctica: Victoria Land, University Valley
AACAACTTTGGCCACTCGATGCGCACCCAGCTCCACAAGCTGCCACTCCCCCACAGGGTACCCGCAGGCGCAAAGCTGGCAGCATTGCACTGAAGCTTGCTGCTCCCTCCGCACACTCCCAGTGCAACGTGTCTGGCGTGTGCGTGCTTGGCTGCGTGCTGAGCGCCCCGGCTTGTACAGCAGAGCCCGCATGGCTCGCAGAGGCAGACGGGCGCCGTGACCGAGCTCGCTCGGCGCCAATGTGCAAGCTTGAGCATAAGTCTGCACCCGCCTGCCTCCGCCTACCCCGCTACACGCCGAGCGCCTGCAGGAGTGCGGCGCTTGCACCCCCTCTCCCTCCCCCGCGCCGCGCCGGGCAGCCGCGCCGCGCAGCACGCCCCGCGCGCGCAATGTGCAGCGCGGACGGCGAAGCGCAGAGCAGCCGTGACGCGGCGCAGCCCGGCCATGACGCGGCGCAGCCTGGCGGTGTTGCTGGGGCTGCGGCAGGCAGCGGCCGCCTGCCCGCGCAGCTGCTGGGCGGCGTGCCGGGCTTCAGCGACGCCGGCGCCGAGCGCTTCAGCGTGGCCGTGATCGGCGACCTGCACCTGGAGCCGGCGCAGATGGGCAGCTTCCGCGTGGCACGGGAGCAGCTGCGGGAGGCGGTGGGCGCGGCCGACGAGCGGGGGCGCGCGCCGGCGGCGCGTGTGGTGCAGCTCGGCGACCTGGGCGGCTACGAGCACGCGCCGGGTGCGGCGCGCCGCGGCGGCGCCGCGCCTCCGGCCTGCGAGGCAACCTCTGTGTTGGGTGGTGCCTGGTCAGCCTGGCGGACGTGCGCGCGCGCTCCCGCGGCCTGTAGCGCTCCGCGGCAGCAGCGCTTGCGGTATTGCCAAGGTCCGACCAGGCTCCCGCCCCTGCTTGTGGGCTCCCTGGCCTGCGCAGCAGCGTGCACTGCCGCACCAGGCCACGCGGGGCCGTGCCTGCCGAGCCCACGCCGCAGCAACGGGCACAGGGCATGCGCGCGGCTTGCAGGAGCCCTGCAGAGCAGCGGCACCGGTTCCTCAACTCGGCCATCCGTCCTGTGGCCGCCGGCGCCCCGCGAGCGCTCTGCGCGCGCGCGCAGGCTCGCGAGCGTGCTTCCGCGTCGCGGCCGACTACCTCGCCGGCTTCGGCGGCGTGCCGCGCGCGCTGGTCGTGGGCAACCACGACCTGGAGGGCGACGAGTTCGAGACCGACGCTGCCAACTTGGAGGCATGGGCGCAGGCGCGCGGCCCCATGCGCGCGTGCGCGCCGCTCCTTGTGCCTGCACTGCTTGAGGCTGCGCGCAGCCGCCCGTGCCAAGGCTTCAAACACCTCCGGGTCGCCCCGACGCCTCGACTCGCACGTCTGCGCACAGGTCTGGGCGCCGAGCTCGCAATGCCGGACTTTCACCACGCCGCTGTTCTGTCAGGCAGCGCTCTGTGGAGGTGCACCTTCCAGGCGCTAAGAGAGAGCATTTGCACAAGCCTTGCTCACCAGGCGCGGCTCCGGGCGCCGCCAGGCGTTCGGGCAGCGCCACTTCTGGGCCGCGGAGCTGGGGCCGCTGGTGTGCATCGGCCTGTCCACTGTGCGCTTCCGCTCCAACGTCTTCAGGCGCGCGCCCGGGCGCCGCCGTCGGCCAGCACGGCAGCGCGAGCCTGGGCACGAGCCTGGAGCATCTTGAGGCGGGGCGTTCTTAAGGCGTGTTCTTGTGCTTTGCAGTCAGAGCGTGGGCGAGTGGGGACCTGACCGGGAGAGCGGCTGCTTGCCGCGCCCGGCGGCTATTCACTGGTTGTCGCTGACTGTGTAAACGCGCGCGCAGCGTGCACGAGGTGCACATCGACGGCGAGCAGATGGCGTTCCTGGAGGCGGCGCTGGCGGCGGCGGCCGGGCGGCCAGTCGCCCTGTTCACGCACGCGCCGCCGCTCGGCAGCGGGCTCAAGGTCCTGCAGGTGCCGCCTGACACGGGCTGGGCAGTAGGTTGCTGATGGTGGGCTCAGGGCTCAGTATAGGGTTAGGACACCGCCTGCAAGCGCGCGGGCGGTAGGCTGATGTCGATCGGGCGCATGCCGACCGCCGCCACGAGGTGCAACGAGGCAGCGGCTGGCTCCTGACAGACGTATGCAGCGCTGGTCGGGAGGCTACAGTGCCTGCAGGGGCGCGCACGCCGCAGGCACTGCTTCTTTCCGGCAGCGGCGCGGCTTGCATCACATGACATGTCTGCATGCACCAAGAGGCACATGGGCGGGTCGGGCTCGCCCGGCGCTCGGCCGCCGCCCGGCATGCATGCCGTTGGGCTGCGCACCGGGCGCGCCAGCACTCCTGTCCCCGCTCTGCGGTGTGGCCAGGGTCAGGCAACGCGGGGCTGAGCGGCGGCGCGGGTTCAGACGCCGCGCGCCGCGCAGGAGGTGCATGTGAAGAACCGCTGCGCCTGGCTCAACCACTCCAGTAACGCGGACGCCTTCATCGCCCTGGTGCACCGCCACCCCAACATCCGCCTCTGGTTCTCGGGTGCGGCTCTCACCTGCACAGGAAGGTTGTGCGCGGCCACCCCAATATTGGTCTTCGGTTCTCAGGTGCCCTCACCTGCATAGCGAAGTTGCGGCCACACACCCTTCACCTGTCATCTCCACGCATGTGCGACGACGACCAGGAAGCTTGCACGTCAGTAGCCCACATGCGTTGACAGTGAAGCGTCGCTCTCTGGGATGCGCGCGCGGCGTGCGGCAGCCGGCCCGAGCCCCTGAGCGCTGGGACATTTCAGCTCGCTGGCCCCAAGCGGCAGCGCGCCGAGGGGTGATCGTCTGCGCTGCGCCCCGATCCTGCACGGCCAGCAGCCGGTCTGCGAGCGCTGATCTGACGCACCAAGCCTGAGCACCGTCAGCCAGTGTGATGCGCGCGACAGGCCACAGGCAGGCAGCCGGGCTGCAGGTGCCTGCCTGGCGGGCCAAGCTCGAGCGCCGTCAGCGGGTGTGGGTAGGGTGACCCTGACCCTAATCCCAACCCTACCATGCGCGCGCTTGCGGCAGGCCACTTCCACCTGAGCCACAACTACGCGGACTCAATCGCGATGGCCGGCGGCTGCGCGTTTGTGCAGACGGGCGTCATCGGCGACTGCAACCGCGACGGCTTCCGGCACAGCCGCGTGCTGAAAGGCGCGCGGCCCCGCCGCGCGCGCCCTGTTCGCCGGATGCGTCGCGCTCCTGCCCGCGTCTGGCAGGCGCAGGAGCGCCAGCGCTGCCTGCAGGCTCCGCGCCTGGGGAGCGGGCGTGCCGCTCGCCGCACCAGCTCATCCCATGCCATGCGCTGCTCACGGGCCCCGCGGCAGATGTAGCGCCGTTTTGCAACACACAGCAGCTCCGGTGCATGCAGGTCTCTCCCCCCCGCTTGGCAGCAGCACGACGGGCAGGTGAGGACTGCCCTAAGTGTACAGCCATTGCGGGCGGCTGCCGGCGGCGCGCGCTCGAATGCGACCTGCGCCAGGCGGCGCGCCTGCCTGACGCGCGCACTGCCGGGCGCCCGCAGGCGACGCGGTTGGCTTCCGGCTGTACACGCTCGACCATGACCTGGGCTCCCTGCGTCTGGACCTAGCGAGCGCGTGGGCAGACGCGCCGCCGCCGCGCCCGCCGCCGCCGCCGCACCCGCTGCTGCGCGAGCCGCAGGCGCTGTCAGGTACAGGCTCGATTTCGGTAGTCCCCACTGATCACAGTCACGTGCTATGTGCCTAGCGTGGCTGTCATTGCTGTCTGGTCTGTTGCACACCATTCTTTGATAGACTGGTCTGACATTGGGGTGTCACGCCACCAGTATCTGCGAAATACGCATTTGCGGTTGGCATGCCATGATTTGACTTAGTTACAGAGGCCTGCATGGACTGCAGATGCGCTGCAGCGTACCCTGCTAAGCACGTAGGTGGCCTGACGCGGCACACTAGGTGTTTTGCCTTCTCCAAAGAAAGCAATGGTCACATTGTGCACAAATATATAAATGCAACACATCCATCCAAATGAGCAAGTGGCCATGCAAGCTCCACCAGCACTGAGCGCCACGCTCGCATAATGTACAAGCAACAGCTGTGGTGCTGCAACAAAGGTCACGCTCGCCCCGGGAAGTACTGCGCTGCAGCCCTGCAGATATTGTGCCAGTGAACAGAAGTCTTGGGGAAAAATGAGGCGCTCAGGCCTTGAACAAAGCGCTCCTACAGGCAGTGCAGAATTGAAGCGCACGACTACACTTGCAACAAAAACGCAGGCATGCGCTCAGCAGCACCCGGCAGCACCCACGAGTACTGGTCCCAGCCTCAGAGCGCAGGGTTGGTGATACAAACCGGGCTGGGCATCCCAACCATGGCTCTTACGATGCAGAGGAACGTATTATGCACCGCCTGCCTTTTTTTCGTAAGACTCAGTGAGTGCTTGCATGCACAGATGGCGCAGGAGCCAGCTGCCGGAGCCAGGTGCACATGCCCCTGGACCGCCCACTAGCACACGGAGACTGTGCAAGTCTCCGCCGCGGCTGCACGCTCCACAGAGCCTTTGAGCCGCTGCGCAATCAGCCCATCCTGACGCTCCACCATGCGCGCCAGCCGCTCGCTGGGCCACGCATCGCCCTCGCCGGAGCATGTGCAGCACTCCACGCAGCAGGCGACGTTGCTGCCCGCGCCGGCCGCGGCGATGCTGAAATCGTACACGACCAGGCTGTACTCATCAGTGAGGTGTATGACGAAGCGCTCGGGCGCCTGCCGCGTCATAACGCAGTAAGTGTCATGGCATGCACAGGTGGGTAGGGACACCACGTTGCAATAATGGAGATGTTGTCATGCCTGCTGGTACAGGCAATCCCACTTCCTGCCGGGGGCCATGCAGCCTAGTCCCAGCGAGCACAAGCGTTACCTGTGTGAGGACGACCTTGAGGGTGACATCTTCGCGCAGGAACAGCGCGGACGCGCGGCCACCAAAACCTCCGCTGGCCTGCGGCGACAGGCCTTGCACAGCGGAGAAGAGCGCTTCAAAGTTGCTGGCGCAGCTCAGCGCGTCGAACACGTGTGCCGGGGCGGCATTAACCGGTGCGCTGACAGAAAAAACATGCTTCGCCGCTGCTTGCTTCGCCATGTTGCTTCAAGCTGGTGGTGCCTACAGTCAGCAGGAGCAACAACATCCTGAACAACCATGACAACTCAAATGTGCACCATGGGCGCGCATAGGTGCCAGCATGCACATGTGCAGGCTCGGCATGGTGGTGCTCTTGTGGCTGGCACTCAGTGACGCGGAGGGCCACTGTGTTATACCACGACAGGCCTTACAATATACAGAAAACTGCTATTAGCCAATGAGGAGGGTTTATTAGTCAGGTTGCTACCCTGGCATGTATGAATTCGGGTCCGAGGTCGGTCGTGGACCTCGCCAATGCGCTCCGTTCTCTGCCTGCCTGCTGTGCAACGGCTCTCGAGTTCCTCCTCTTTCCGTGGCCACCCAGCAAAGCCGTCCGCAGGCAGGGGCCAGCTCTGCGCGATGACTGACCCCGCAGACATCAAGGTCGGCGACGAGGTGGAGTGGAAGTGGGGCGGGTCAAAGCATATCAGCGGGGAGGTGAGTCCGCTGCGGGCAGGACAGGGCCAGCGTACAGCCTGAGCGGAGCACTGAGGTTGGCCTGCTTGTTGCTGTACTGCACCCCCTCCGCATAACTTTTGGCGGGGCTGCGCAGGTTGTGGGCAAGCAGGAGGAGGGCAAGGCGCACATCGAGAGCAAAGGCAAGACAATCACGCGCAATGCGACGCCCGACAACCCGGCGTACAAGATTGAGGGCGCTTCAAACCCTGTGCTGAAGAAGGGCAGCGAGCTGACCAAGGTGAGCGAGGGCGGCGAAGACGGAGCGGCGGAGGAGGAGGAGGAGGAGGAGGAGGAGGAGGAGGAGGAGGAGAAGGAGGAGGAGGAGGAGGAGGAGGAGGACGAGGAAGCGAGCGACGAAGCAGCAGGCGCTCCCGAAGCACCGAGCTCATCCCACGTGCAGACGCGTGCGCAAGCCAAGAAGGCTGCAAGCTGAGCAGCGCTGCTCGTGTGCAAGCCCAGCTGAGACGCACCGTCTTTGCTGCTCCCCAGCGCTGGTCAGGAGCAAAGCAGCCGGCCTTGCCAAAACGCTGTGCAGTGCCTGTCATAACCATGTGCTCAGCTACAGGAATCGCTTAGAAGGGTCGTGCGGAGCGCCTTGCATGTTGGCTGTGTGTGACTGTCAACTGTCAAGCGCGTGCTTTGCTTTGGAGTGAACAGAACATACTGTCTGCACAGTTGTGTTGTCTTCAACGACCTGGCTGAGATTCACTATACACATTTTCAGCTTCAATTTGCGGTCACATGCTTGTTGGATCGGTATGTGTGGTTGCATGCATTATATATTGTTAGCAAGGCAAGCGGGCGTGGCCTTGCAGAGCGCTCTTGGTGCATGCGCTCGCAAGCCAGAGCTGCTTGCATGCAAACGTTATGTGCTTGCCAGGTTGAGGGGCGTGTCGCGTCAGCGCATAATAATGCAGATACAATGCATAAAAAACATCAACCATGTATCGGGAGTGCAGTGTCCCTGTGTGCCGCGCATCATGCAGAAGCCGGCATCATGCGGACATATGCTCTGCACATGCGCCGCCAGTACATCGTATGACGCAAGCTTACATTGTCGTAGCAAATGCGCTGTTGTGCGCCTGCAGTTCTTGTACCATCTATCCAGAAGGCATTGTATCACGAAAGCCAGTTAACACACCAAGACATGGCCTCGTGATGGTCACACCTACTAACACAGCGTCAACAGCTGACACAGAAATTTTGCTTGCGCTCGTTCAACAGATTGTGGCCAGGACCAACTCCTCCATGCAAAATGTCGTGGGCCGTCTGAAGATGGGAACCAGTGTTACGCCCATCAAACAAACAAATTGGAATGGCAACGGTCAGATCCCACAACAGCAGTGTGGCCCAACTGAACACCCGGACCAGGGCTGCTTTAGCCTGCTCAATGTGCGCAAGCCTGCACAACCCCATCAGTTTAGCACAGGACCCTAGCAATTTGACACAGGGAGCATGCACTGCTTGCAGTGCTGAGTGGGCCAGCTTTCCTACCGCAGATGACGCAAAAAAAAAATTTGTGCTTATCAGCCACGCACTTGCATTTCATATCGCACGCTCCCGCCCGTGAGCTACCACCTTCCGCGCCATGCCATGTCACCATCTCCGCTCTGCTGTCAGCGCCCGCATGCAGCATGCTGTGCAGGCAGGTCGGCCCCGGCGCCCAACGGCATGGTGGCGCGGGCAGGGCCGCAGCTGGGCCCGGAGTCCACATGCGCGCTGGCGTCGCGCCCGCGCGCCAGCATGCTCGCATCGGCGCTCACCGGGAACAGCGCGACAGCCGGGGCGCTGCTCGCCGTTGGCCCCGTGCCCACGGGCGCTGCCGCGTGCGGAGCCTGGTCGGGCGCGTGCGCGCCCGACGCCCCGTTGCGGCCAGGCCCGGTCTGTGTATTCCTGAAGCCTTCGCTCGGGCCGCCTGCTGTCCCAGTTGCCGGCCCGCCGCTTTCGGTGGCCACGTGCGGGCTGGGCGAGCGTGCTGGCCCGTGCGCGCGCTCGCCCTCAGCGCCTGCAGGACCAACCTCCGCGGGCGCTGCTGCGGGCTCGCCGCTGCCGCGCGGCTCGCCTGCTTCGCCGTGCGCGCTGGCTGCGCTCGCCTGCGCGCGCTCCGGGTCTGCCGGCGCAGAGGTGGCGCTCGGCAGCGTCGCAGCGGCCTCGGGCTGCGCCTCGCAGCTGGGCCGCTCGGCCACGCTTGTCAAGTGGGGGATCCGCTCGCCGCGCCGCGCGGCTGGCGTGCCCGGGCTGCCGCTGCGCGTCGGGCCCGCAGCGCCATCGCCGGCCGACGGCGACGCGCCGCCCGCGCCGGCGGACGCCTCGGCGTCTACGGCGGCCACGGCGGCGGCGGCGGCCGACGCGAAGGTCTCGCGCTGCGCGCGCAGCGCCGGGTGCTCCGGCAGGCCTGCAATGTCGCGCTCCTCGGCCGCCGCCCTGTCCAGCGCCGCCTGGCGCGGAGCGGCTAGGGTAGGATTAGGGTCAGGGTTAAGCAACGTCCTGCATCGCTGTGCGCAAGGAGCGCAAGGAGCAGCGCGGGGGTGGCCCAACAGCACGAGCCTCTGCACGGCGCGCTGTGCGGATCGGCGTGACCGCGCTGCCCGCGACCTCCGGGCGACGCGCTGCCCTCCTTGCGCACAGGGACGTCTCGAGCCAGCCGCAGCAGTGGAGAGCGGCAGTGGGGAGGACAGGCATGTGGAGATGCGCGCCTGGATGAGCGACTGCCGGGACAGCGAGGGCCGCAGCGCGCGCAGCGCAGTGCGCCGCCTGCACGCAAGGCGCGCCTCGTCGGCACACGGCTCGTCCGACGCAGCAGCCCAGCCCTCACCATGCAGCATGCTAGACTGCTTCACTGCACGCACAATATGATACACGTCGCAGAGATCCTTTGTCGCCCGCACACAAGCTTCTCAGCTGCCATGTCTTACGCAATCGCGGCGCAGAGCGGCTGCCCGCCCGGCATGCTGCGGCGCGGCAGGGCAGCGCGAGGGCGCGCGCCGGATGCCGTTGTAGTGCACGGGCGCGATGTACGTCAGGAAGATCTCCCGCGGCACCTTAACCAGCTCCGGCTTGTAGCGCTGGAACCTGCCATGTGCGCCGCCCCGTCTTCAGGGTCACCAGGAACCCCCACCTTTCCAGCCCCCATGCCACAGCATGCACATCTGTACAGCATGCACGTCTTTACGAGCACATGGCACGGGCATGGCCCGAGTTCTGTGAATGAGAGGGAGGCATGTCTGGGCCGAGTGCGAGGATGGGCGCGCGCGCGCGGGGCGGGCGCACCAATTGTGCTGGTCGCTGGTGATCACGTTGACGATGATGCCGTACGCATCGCTCACCGCCCGCTGCGCGCGACACTTCAGTGTGGCCTGCCGGCGGCAAGGCAGCCCTGTTCCCAGCTGTGCTACAGTCATGCGCGGCCCCTCACAGGGCGCGAGCAGCCAAGCATGAGAAGGTGGACAGGATCGGGGGGAAGGACCAAGCTGCGCCTGCCTTCTGAACGCAACTGTAACGGCCACATGCATGCGGCACCGAGTTTCGGGAGCTGCACATGCCTAGCGCCACAGGTGTTGGCGATATCAGCTCTTTGCAGGGAAACCTGCCAGTCGCCTGACAGGTGGCTGTAAGGGGGGTGAGCCGGGCTCAGCAGCAGAAGCAGCAGGGGCCCACCAGCGTGAGCTCGTCGCCCCAGGTACCTTGGCGCTCCATCGCTGCAGCGTAGCCCTCGAACGACTCGCCCAGAAACGGCGCAAAGTCATCGGCATGCTCCCTGCGCACTTGCCGCCATGCTTGCGACCCTCAGGCCAGTCCACCCGAGGTGGAGCGCAGCAAGGCTGCACAGGCCCCCCAGCGGCACCAAAAGAATGCGACTTTTATGACAAGCTTTAGCAGGCGCCCTGGGCACCCGCCTGTGCCGGCCGCTCATGGTCAGGCGCCCGCCGGCGCCGCGCATGAGCAGCACAGGCATTGCACCGCAGTGCACCCCGGAGCCACGGCGGCACACGCCCGCGGGCGCGCGCGCACCGCATCCACGTCACCGCCCTGCGGCGCACGCTGCCGTGGAAGCGCGGCGAGCCCCACAGGTCGTTGGCGACGCTGCGAAACAGGCAGCTGCCGTCGCCGGCCATGACGTCCATCTCCAGGCGCAGCTTGGCCAGCCGCTGCCGCAGCCGCGCCTCCTGCCGGGGGCGGGCAGCCGTCTGCGGCCGTCGCGCGCTGCTCCGCTGCTGCCGCGCAGCCTGGGATGTGCACTACTGCACGTGCCTTCACGTGCACTGGCCTGCTTCCCTACGACACCGGTTCGGGGCGGCCGGGCGGGTCATGTCGTGGTGCCCGCACCTCCGCCAATCATTGGCCGCTACATGCATGCATGCCGGCTCGCTGCTCAGCCTACCCCAGCGCCAGGACGAAAGGCCTCTCTGAGGCCAGAGAGACTGCACCATGACGCCACAGCTCTGCACAGCACTGCCGGTGGGGCAGCCTGGTGTGGGCGAGCACAGCAGCACATGTCAGTTACCCAACCAGCTGCACCTAGCACACCCTCTTGTTCGTTGTTGAGTCACAAAAGGGGGCAACGTCCTTGAGCCCACCACAACATGGAGAAAGTTACAGCAATACAAACGCCCTACCCGCTCGTGCCACACGCCCGCTGGCCGGAGTTCAGACATGCTGTGCATGCTTGGGGCTCCTGCTCGGAGCGGCGTGCGCACGTGCGACAGCAGGTCGGCCTCCCAGGTCTCGTGGTCGCGCGTCTTCTCCTTGTGGATGCTCACCTCCAGCGCGCGCCGGCTCTCGGTCCACAGCAGCGCCGTCGTCGGCGCGCCTGCCGGGCCACAGCACTGCCGGGGCTTTTGGTCTGTGTAGTCGGTGCAAGAGCTGTATTTAAAGACTGCGTGAACACGACACAGGTCTACATGTGCACAGACGGTGTGCCATTCGTGTCCCGGCACCAGCGACCACCGGCCACCCAGTTGTGTCCAGGCGCACACTTGGCACAGAGCGTACCTGTCACAGCTCAAGTCTGCCTGCTGGTGCGGGAGCCGGCACCCTGAGCAGCTTACAGGACTCTAGGCGCACGGTCAGAGCGCCGTGCGCTACACCGCGGGGTCAAACCAGGCCTGAGGGAGCGGCACCGTGCACGGACGGCGTGCCGCACGAGTCCAGGCGGTTGCCCGGCGTCAGCGACTGCCCCGCCAGCGTGCCCTGCTGCGAGCCGAGCGAGTCCCGGCGCCGGAACGCGCTCGCCGGCGTGGAGTTGCTGCGGTCGGCATACGCGGTGTTCACGGTGGCAGTCTGGCCGCGCGGCACGAGCACCGGCGCGCAGATGGCGCTCAGCCGCTGCACCACGTCGGCGTTGTGCGCGCCCGCGCTGGCGCTGAGCGCGGGCGGCTCGTCGGCTGGCAGCGAGCGCGTGCGCGCCATGAGCTGGCCGTGCGAGAGCGCCAGGCCGTGCCGCCTGCTGCTGCTGGGGCACAGGAAGCAGCCGCTCACCATCCCCGCGGGCGAGGGCGGCGCAGCCTCAGCCCGCACTGACGATGCTGAGCAGCCCGGTCGTCATACGTAGCAGGGGAGCGTGTCCAAGGGCTGGCTATCGAGGTGTGTGGGGGTATGCTGCAGCGGCCTCGGCCACTGCGGACGACTGCAGAAGGCTTGTCTTTTAGTCGCGTACTGCAGCAGTGCTGCTGGAGCACGCGGCCACAGAAAACTGCCGTGCCATGTTAGACAGGGGCACTCCTGCGCTCAGCCAGGCAGGTCAGCACGCCTGGCATCGCTCACACATTGGTCCTCGGATGAAGCTCGACTCAGCGCACACATCGGCTACCAAACTTAACCAGACCCCAATGCCAAGGGGGGCCCTAAGGCCGCAGGCAAACTCAAACTAGCTGCAGACGGTGAGCAGCTACGCACGTGCCCCTTTGACACAGGTCAGTAATACAGACTCTGTATTGGTGACAGTGAGTGGGAAGCGGAGCGACTGCGCTTGTGCGGTGGGTGCGAGCTTGCGCACGTGTAGGTGCCCTAGCCAAGGCTGGCCGCACTTGGTCTGGCAGCGCACTGGTGCACAATGCATGTGAGCATGCCGGCCTGCGGGCCCGGCGGGCCATGCTGAAGAAGCAGCGCAGGAAGGACGTCCCAGACGTGCTAAAGGACTCGCAGGAGGCTGCGGCGGCACAGCCTTGGTTCAAACGCGCGATGGTGAGGGCGTCTGTGCTGGTGCGTGCCGCACCCTGAACCCCGCACCGCCAGATTGCCGGCGCGGTCCTTAGCCTGGCTAAGACCGAGCCTCTTGCGCCCGTGCTCCAGCACACAAGCTCTGCACTGGGGCGTCCCGCCTGCACGGTTGCGGCGTCCCCAAGCAGAGCCTGCGGCTTGGTGAAGCGGAGAGTGCAAAGTAGCAGCGCGTACCATGAGTGCCACGGACGCTGTCAAGTGCGCGCTGTGTGCTTGCAGCACTGACAGCGCTGTCAGAGACAGCGTCTAGGCTGGTGCGGCTAGCGGTCCGCACGGCGATATGCTTGGCTCCAGAGTACAACGCAACGCTCTGGAGACCCTGCTGACGTAGGGACTCTGCAAGGTTCAGATAAGCTCTCGTTGGTCTGCAGGCGCTGGCGGCGCTGCTGGCGGTGTCCGCGCTGCTGGTGCGCGCGGCGACGGGCGACGCGCCTGACCTGGTCCCGGGCGGAGCGGCCGCGGCCGCGGGCCCGCCGCCGGCGATAGCGGGTTCGGGCGCGTCTGCGCAGGCGCAGCCGGCACCAGATCCCGCACAGGCCGCTGGACCGAGTGCCGCGGCTGCGCCTGCGCTGTACAGCTACACGGTGAGCTTCTGAGCCCGGAACAGCAACTTTGCTTGTACAGCAAGCAAGCAGAGTGTGTAGTCCTGGGGATTACTGCTTCTAGTCCTCAACCTCGTAAAGTGACGTTGATCATTCCTTGCAACCGCGTGTGCGTGCCCTGGCCGCCAGCCCATCCCAGAGAGCATTGGTGCTGCCTTGGCTTGTGCTGGACTCGCGCGTTTAGCGTGTGCCTTCTGGAAGGCTCAGCCACCAAATTAGCCTGCCCTTGCACACTGAGCGGCCCCCCCGCAGCGCTTGAGCAGCGCGCGTTGCAGTCCCCCGCAATGCCCGCCTCCATCGGATCACTGTGTAGCACCGCAACCACTGTGCGGCGGCATGGGCTTGAGGCTGATGCGCCATTTGTGCGCGCGCGCGGCAGGTGGTGAAGGAGTACCCGCACGACCCCAACTCCTTCACGCAGGGCCTGGAGTACGACACAGACTGCAGCTCAGGGACCTGCAAGCCCGTGTTCTGGGAGTCCACGGGTGCGGCGCCTTTGCTGGCCTGCGATCGGCCCATGCGCCACATGCGTCGTGTGTGCTTCAAGTCTGAGACCCCGCCGCCCATGCTCGTGTCTGTGGAAAGAGCACAAGCAGAGAGGCTTTGTGCTGGCCGCTGCGCTGCAGGGCGCAGGCGCCCTGCGCAACACGTGCACATGCACCAGCAGGCACTCTTGGCAGAGGACGAGCATGTGAGTGGCCTGGTACTCCTTGCCATTTGTGGGCAGTCTGCCGAGCGGGTACGATCCACCCAGGCATGTATGCGCCTACCCTACTAACCCTACCCAACCCATTCCCTATCCAGGCATGTACGGGCAGTCGAGCGTGCGCGAGGTGGCGCTGGACACGGGCGCCGCGCTGCGCACAAAAGCCCTGGCGCGCAGCGAGTTTGGCGAGGGCCTGGTTAAGGTCGGCAACCGGTGCGCGGCCGCACCCTGGCTGGGGACACGTAGCCCTAAACCTATCACGGGTCACCCCGCTAGAGCGTCAGGGCTTTTGGTGGTGCGTCTCATGAGGGTCTCTGCGCACACGCTTTTTTGGGGCCCAACAGCTTGGGAGGCTGTGGATGCAGGCTGTCGATGGTGAATGGAGCATGCGTGGCCGCCGACTGCGCCCGTGTTGTGCTGTGAGTGCTGCATGTGCGCGCTGGCTGCTGCAGGGTTATTGGCAGCGCCGCAGAACAGCATGGCACAAGGCGAAGGCTCTGGCACAAGGACAAGAGGACAAGACCGCCGCCTGTGAGCACCCAGGCCGGAGCTGACGCCGGCACGGCGCGCCGCGCAGGCTGCTGCAGCTGACGTGGAAGAGCGGCAAGGCGTTCTGGTACCAGACGTCGAACTTCCAGGCGCAGAGCACGATGACGCCGCTGAGCGACGGCTGGGGCGCCACCTTCGACAACGCCACCGACTCCATCGTCCTCTCCGACGGCAGCCCCACCCTGTCCTTCGTGGACCCTGCCACGCTGCGCCTGCGCCGCAGCATACAGGCGCGCATGGCGCGCGCAGCCCCTGACGGGTGCCGCGATGCGCAGCCCTTCAGACAAGTATTTCGCCCCCGCAGGCATGCTCCAAGTGAGTGTCACAGTCTGAAGGCCGCAAAGGCATGCGCACACTCAAAAGCTGCCGACGGGCGTCTCTGCATAGTGAGACTGCTCACGTCCACAGGCTTCCACATGCTTCCAGTACTGCGACCGTTCCATCACATGCCAGGTTAGGCCTGTGAACGTGCGCTGGTCAGCACGGCACGCTGTGCCAATGCAGCCCAAGCGCACCCTCATGCGGCGCCGCAGGTCACCGATCAGGGCACGGCAGTGGGCAACTTGAACGAGCTGGAGGCCATCGACGGCGAGATCTGGGCCAATGTTTGGTTGACTGACTGCATTGCGCGCGTCGACCCGCAGTCCGGCGTTGTCAAGTGCGTTGCCGCCCCTGCTCCTTTCCAATCCCAGGACAACAGTACTACTTCCATGAGTGCAACGTGCAGACTCCACAAGAGCGCTGTGGACGGAAGCAAGTGTGTTCTGCAGTGCGTGCACCGCGTGTTTGCCTCGGCAGCTCAGCCCAGACCTGCTCATAGGATGCTGTGTCAGTGCATACGCTGCGAGGCCACTCACTAGTCCGCATCAGCTGGTGACTCAGAACAATGAACGAGACATGGTATCATTTATGCCTCTCCTGCAAGGTGACTGGCTGGCGCGCAGGTCGTGGGTGCTGCTGGACGGCCTGCACAGCAGCCTCAAGGCGCAGAACATAGCGCAGACCCACCCCATGGACGTGCTCAATGGTATGCGCCCAGTCCTGCGCAAGCACGCGCCCTCTGTGCTGCAACGGCGGTCCTGCTGGACTGCCTTCATATGCATCCTGTTGTCGAACATGCCGGCCCAACTTTGTTGCGCGTGCATTCCTTTGAAACACTAGAGTGCCCTCAGCCGAGCATGATTCTGGCTGTGCATGAACTAATGTGCATGGCGAATGCCGCATAGATCCGAGGCATGCTGTAACACCGGCGGTCCTGTTGGTGCACACACAGTGCTTTACTTGACAGGTCACAGGGCTGCCAAGTCAGGCTGGCCTCGCGCGTGCAGGCATCGCGTATGACGCAGCCGGCAAGCGCATCTTCGTGACCGGCAAGTACTGGCCGCGGCTGTACCAGATCCAGCCGGTGCTGACCGCCGCGCAGCCCAGCGCCGCTCAGCTGGCGCAGGTGCGCAGCAAGTGCATCAGCCCGCCTCAGCTGCGATTGTTCTAGCCCCGGCTGGCTGTCTGTGCCAGCAGGTAGCTTTTGCACATGAGCCACGCCAGGCAGGCTCCCTGTCGGCCATCTGTCTAGAGTGCGGAACAAATGTAGTGTACATTTGTGCCGCATGCCAAGGGCTGCGGAACTGCTCCTGATACAAGCCCTGGCAACGAGCCGTGCTGCTGCGCGCCGCGCAGTATTAGAAGCAGCTTGTCGCTGCTGTGCGTTTTTGCGCCTGAGTGCATGTGCGGGCCGAGCGGCTGAGCTATTGCGGCAGCAGCATGCCCAGCTTCAGTAGCCTCCCGAGGCTGCCGTTGGACTTGCGAGCTCCGCTCCTTTGCAGCGAGCGTCAGAGCGCACGCATGCGATAAATCAGAGGATCAGCTCCTTGGGCAGCTCTCTGTCAGTACGTTATACACAGAAGCATAGAGGGTGGGGGAAGTGCTGAGGATTGGAGGGTTTCTGGATGCCGGGCAGCATGCCCTTGCATCGGCTGTGGGTCTCCTTTTCCGACCCGGGCAGTTAATGACTGTTCAGAGCGCCCCCAGGAACGGGGGACAAGGGATAAGGTCATGATAAATCTTGCACTGTGCATGCATGCGCTGCAGTAAACTGTGTGGTGATGCGCATGCATGGGTAGCACACCGCGTTTCTTGACTATGCTTTTGTGTGGCTGGCAGAAGCACATTACTGTTGTGAGGTACAGAGTTACTACAGGCGCTCCGCGCTTGGCAATACACTCACAACTTGTGAGTCACAAGCCACACTCGTACACAAGCTGCCTGCAGCCAGCTGCCTGCAGCCGGCCGACAAGCTCTTTGTCTTTCGTCCGATTACTGCACACCATTTAACAAGTACACAGTGGTTGGCAGTGCCAACTTGGCACTCTGACGGGAGAGCAAAGCCAGGACTTGCAGAGGGTGGAGATATCGTGCCAAATGAGTGATGCAATGCATGCATGGCACATATTTTATGCGCGGGTGCTGCCTTTGCGAAATGCAGGCTGTGATGCTCAGGCTGTAGAATGCTCGCCTTTCCTCATCAAAAACGGAAGTATTATATATGCACCTACATGATCAGCGACCACCCCTCAGTTCACCCTGTGCACAGTATACTACACCCCGCTGCCGACATAGCACACCGTTTCACGCCAGAACAAGCCAGACTGCTTCGCCAACGGATACTTAACTTTTCATACGCGTCCTGTCCTAAGAGCCTGCTGGTCAATGCGCCGCTTGAAACATAAGCACACGCGGCGCGCAGTCAAGTTTCTCAAAATCAACTATGGCTTCCGGGAGCCTTTCAAGGCACGTTCACGTCTCAAAGCACACCTGCTACTTCTGCAAGCAAGTTCGTGAGGCGACTTACTGCGTGCAGGTGATCTTGGACGGCAACTTTGTGCACGCCCTCCGCGAGACCAAGTGCGCCCCTCTTTCTCCAGCTCGGTGCCTCTGTTACACTGCCAGCGCACAGGCATGCACATAGTTGCTACAGAAGGTGCCCCAACAGTTTTGGTCAGCGCAGTCACTGTCTGTCTGCTGCAAGCTAGGGACCTTCGTCGCCGTGCACTGCTGTGCGCTGAGAGGCTGCTGCAGGCGCGGGGAGGCCCGCGAGGTGCTGGCAAAGCTGCTGGGCGCGCCGGTGAAGACGTACG
>JAABUY010003623.1_pt1 | contig 16809 bp, 15 predicted proteins | sample 5560271 | NCBI WGS metagenome assembly JAABUY01 (sample SAMN10711886, study PRJNA513374) | rock metagenome | isolation source: Antarctica rocks | place: Antarctica: Victoria Land, University Valley
AACCTGCCTTGAACGTCGCCTGTCGGGACGGGATTTGTCCTGCGCCCGCCTGTACGACCATACCCATGATGACATGCTGCACATCCGCGCCGGAGATATTCGCGCGTTTGATCGCCTCGCGAATGACGAGCGCGCCGAGGTCTACCGCAGAGAAACTGGCGAGCGCGCCGCCGAGTTTTCCGAACGGCGTCCGGCACGCACTAAGCAGGACGCTTCCCGGTATTTGCTGCATATCTGGAGTCCTTTCGTTCGGTAGCGTAGGCTTCAGCCTGCGCCCCTGTTTCGCAGGCTGAAGCCTACGCTACCACCTATTCTCTCATGTTAATGGCGACCTGCTTCTCCAAACAAATCAGCGTCGAATTCGGGATACCGAAGTGAGCGCGTTTCGGACGCCGCGAGGTGAAGAGATGCTCCTTCGCCCGTCCTGACAATCAAGTCACCGTTGCTCGTCACGTCTGTTGCAATCCCGCGAATGACGCGATCATCGCGGAGCGTGACGACGACCGCGCGACTAATCGTCGTCACCGCGCATCGCCAGGCGCCAACCGTTTCCTCTGTCTCACCACGGTCGAGCCGATCCTCGCTGGCCGTGAAGTGATCGAGCAATGACGCGAGTACGGCATCACGATCAACGTCGTGACCCGTCTCGGCAGCAATACTCGTCGCATCGGGGAGAGACCGGCGTGAAAAGGAGACGCGATCACCGCCGACATTGAGTCCGATACCGAGCCGTACCGCTTCGAGACAGGAACCGCGCCACGTCGCGTCACCGAGGATGCCCGCGACCTTGCGGTCATTGAGTAGAACATCGTTCGGCCATTTGATGACGGCGTGGACCTGTCCGACATCCGCAATCGCGTCAATCACGGCCAATGCAGCGATCATCGCCAGATGTGGTATCTGGTTCGCCTCTGTCGGCGTAAGAATCAACGTCACAAGCAACGATGTGCCAGGCTCGTCGCGCCATGCATCCCCTTTTCGCCCATAGCCGGCGGTTTGGCGATCGGCGACGACGGCGGTACGATGAACAGCCCCTGCGACCACCAAATCAGCGGCCACGCGCTGCGTTGAATCCACCGTGCCATAGTGACAGACGACCCATGAGTCACCGCGCATGCGCATCATCCGGTCTACAGTTGGGCGGGGGGTTCGGCCGCCACTGCGTCAAGCGCGGGCGCACCGGGTATGCCGTCCGGCTCACGTTCAACCTTGATCTTCGCGAGCCGTTGGTTCTCGATTTCGAGCACAGTGAACTTGATTCCCTCAATCCAGAGTTCGTCCCCGACATCCGGAATACGCCCAATGCGATCGAAGATCAGCCCGGCTAGTGGTTCACGCTCCTGTTCATCTTCGGCCCAGTGGACATCCATCAGTTGCTCGAAGTCGCCGACCTCCATGCGCGCATTGACAATGTATGCCCCATCCGGCAGCGTTTCAACGAGCGGCGGTTCCGTATCGTATTCGTCCTGAATCTCGCCGACGATTTCCTCGAGGATGTCCTCAATCGTCACTAAACCTGCTGTGCCGCCGTACTCGTCAATGACGATTGCCATGTGGATACGGCGCGCTTGCAACTCGCGCAGGAGTTCCGGCACACCTTTCCCTTCTGGGACGAAGAGTGGCGGGCGCATCACCACGACAATCGAGGCGGTGGGATTCATGCGTCCGACGAAACGCAGCAAATCTTTAGCATAGACAACACCGACGATGCGGTCCAAACTGCCGTCGAAGACCGGCAAGCGGGAATGACCCGCTTCCAGCGCCACATCCACCGCATCACGCACGGTCGCCTGCCGGGGCACACCAACCATATCCACGCGCGGCGCCATCACATCGCGCACGGTCGTATCGGTGAACCGGAAGATGCTATTGACGAGGTCCACTTCCTCTTCCTCGATCCGGTTATCCCCTGCCTCGTCACGCACGAGTTGAATCAGCTCCTCCTCGGTTGCCAGCGCCACACTCTGCGACGGCGCTGGGACGCGAAGAAGGCCGATAATGAGCATTGCGATGCCATTAATGATACCCGTAATTGGCGCCAGGAGAATGACAGCGACGCGCGCGATCCGCGCGCACGCAAGTGCCGCCTCGTCCGGCAACCGGAGCGCGAGCGAGCGCGGCACCGCACGACCGAAGACAATAATCGTGACCACCGCGAGAAAGACCATGAGTATGATACCCCACGACGGCAAACGACCGATCGCGACGCTTGTCACCAACGCACTCGCGAGTGCAACCGCCGCCGTGTCGAGGAAAATCATCGTCGCCTGCAAGTGTTGATAGCGGTCGAGGAGGTTCTCGACCGTGCGCGCGTGACCGCTGCCGTGCGTCGCCAGTTCGGCAATCCGCGTGTGCGACGACGCGGCGAACCCGATGAGCACAGCGGTCGAGAAAGCGATGACGCCGATTGCAACGAGCGCCACCGCCAGACGTATCCAGTCCCCGCTGCTCATACCGATACACCTGCCATTAGTCGAAGAGGCTGCTGACCGAGAGGTCTTTATGAATACGCTGGATCGCTTGCGCGAGCAGTGGCGCGACACTGAGCACGGCGATACGCGCTTCAGTGGCGATTGCATTGTCTATCAGTAGTGTGTCCGTCACCCACAACCGCTCGATGCGCGATTCGGTAATCTGGGCGAGCGCACCATCAGCGAAGACACCATGCACCGCCGCCACGAAAACTGCCGCTGCACCGCGCTCCCGCAACTGTTGCGCCGCTTCGATCAGCGTGCCACCCGTTGAGATGATGTCGTCAATGATGATTGCCGTCTTGCCGGCGACCTCGCCGACCATATCGAGCATCGCGGCGGTATCCGGCGTATGCCGGATCTTGGAAAAGATCGCCAGACCGCCGCCGATCCGGCTGCGAAAATCATCCGCCCGCTTTACACCGCCCGCGTCCGGGCTGACAACGACCAGTTCCTGAAACCCCTCACGCTTGATGTAATTCGCCAGAATCGGCGCGGCGCGCAAGTGATCCACGGGAATATCGAAGAAGCCCTCGATTGCGGGCGCGTGCAAGTCAATGGTCAGCACGCGGTCCACGCCTGCCGTGACGAGCAGATTCGCGACGAGTTTCGCCGAAATTGGCTCCCGCCCGACAGTCTTCTTTTCCTGTTTCGCATAGGCGTAGTACGGGATGACCGCAGTAATTCGCCCGGCGGAGGAGCGGCGGACGGCATCAATCATGATGAGCAAATCCATCAGATGCTGATTGACCGGCGAGCACATCGGCTGGACGATAAAGACGTCTGACCCGCGCACATTCTCCTCGATCCGCACGCGCGTCTCGCCATTGCGAAACGCGCCAACCAGCGCGCGCCCGAGCGGGATGCCAAGATCATGCACAATCGCCTCGGCGAGGGGGCGATTCGCACCGGCAGAAAAGACCTGGAGACGCCCGTCCATCGCTACTCCTCGTCCGCTCGCGCATGACGCGCGTCCGCCGGGCGCATCGGTCGGGCCGGTACGCCCGCGACAAGCATCCCTTCCGCAATATCGTGCGTCACGACGGCGCCCGCGCCCGTTGCGGCGTCAGCACCGATCCGCACAGGCGCGCGAAAGATCGTGCCGCAGCCGATAAAGGCGTTGTCGCCAATCTCTGTGCGCTTTTTTTCCCGTGTGCCGTCGTAATTCGCGGTGATCGTCCCAGCAGCGATATTAACGTGTGCGCCGATTGTGGCATCACCTAGATATGAAAAGTGACCGACGGCCGTGTGCGGCCCGATGACGGACTGCTTGACCTCGGCAAAATTGCCAATATGCGCGCCCTCACGGATCACCGCACCGGTGCGGAGATGGCTAAATGGCCCGCAGTCGGTATCCGACTCCATAATCGCGTGTTCGAGCGATGACGCGACGACACGGCAGCGGTCACCAATCATGCTGGCAGTGACCATACTGTACGGCCCGATGACGCATGCAGCGCCAATCGTCGTCGCGCCCCGGAGGATACAACCCGGTTCGAGAATCGTGTCACAGCCGATGACGACGGTATCATCCACATACGTTGTGCCGGGGTCGCGGATCGTCACACCGGAGAGCATCAACTGCCGCAGCGTGCGCTGCCGGAGCGCCGTCTCCGCTTCGGCCAGTTGGACGCGGTCATTGATCCCGATTGCCTCTGTTTCGGTGGTCGCGATCGCCGCCACGGGCCACACGTCGTCATCCTCCGTCTCATGAAGCGCCATCGCCACGAGGTCCGTGAGATACCGTTCGCCACTCGCGTTTTCCTCGACGCGCGGTAGCATCGCGCGCAGCCACGCCGCATCGAAACAGCAGACACCGCTATTGATCTCCGTCCTCTTCAATTGCTCCGATGTCGCCATGCGCGCCTCGACAATCTCCACAACCCTGCCCGCGTTATCACGCATGATCCGACCATAGGCGGCAGGATCGCTGACACACGCCGTGAGCAATGTGACTTTAGCGTGCCGTGTATGATGCATCGAGAGGAGCGACCGGAGCGTTTCATCGCGCACTAACGGTGTGTCGCTGAATAACACAAGCACAGTGGAGATATCCGTAGGGATATGTGGTAAAGCGACTTCGACCGCATGCGCCGTTCCCTGTTGGGGGACTTGTGTGGCAAAGAGATATTCATTCCCGAGCGCGCCCATCACTGCATCGGCGCGATGCCCAACGACGACGACAATACTATCCGCGTGCAACGCCTTGGCTGCTCGGAGCGCGTACGCGACGAGTGGTCGCCCGCCGAGCGCATGGAGCGGTTTGGGGAGTGTGGACTGCATCCGCGTCCCCGCACCGGCCGCGAGGATCACCACGGCGAGCAATGGGACGGATTCGTCAACAGGATGAGAAACGGTGGAGGGCACGAGGCGCATTCCGATCGTTGAGGAGCGGTGCGCGCTCCTTGGCGCGTGCCGGCATGGCTGGCGGACTAGGATTCGAACCTAGATTAAAGGATTCAAAGTCCTCTGTGCTACCATTGCACCATCCGCCAACGGTCGCGCGACCGCCCCAAGTGTAGCCGAGCACGAGATTTCTTGTCAACGAAGCAGAGCCGACATCGGCAGGGTCAGACAACTGTGCGTCCTTTACTCCGCGTGTGAAGAATTACGAAAGAAACGAAACTTCATTCGGTCTCTCTTGCCTCTAGGAATTCTCATGGCATCAATGTTGCACTAAGACGAACGGTGTCACAATGATCTGGCGACGGAACAGGACGCTGGGGCATCGGTCGTCGGCGTTGTCGCCGTGGTCTGTGAGTAGTTGGATGAAGCAGGAGGAGATCGTGGCGCCCATTTTCGAGAACGACCTGATGGTCCTGAACTATGCGCTGACGCTGGAGCATCTGGAGAACACCTTCTACAAGCAGGTTCTCGGCTCCGGCAAGTTACAGGGCAATGCTACGAAGTATCTTGCCATCATCGGCGCCCACGAGCAGGCGCATGTGGATGGACTCACAAAGGCAATCAGCCAGGCTGGTGGTATGCCGGTCAAGGCGCGCAAGTCCTACGACTTCACCAAACTGGGCGATCCGACAACACAGGCGGGCATTCTCGCTATCGCAAACATCCTGGAACCGACCGGTGTCGCGGCGTATGACGGCGCGGCGCGCGAGATTCAGGACAAGAAAATCCTCGGCGTTGCTGGTTCGATCGTCCAGGTCGAGGCCCGGCATGCGGCGATCATCAAGACGCTAATTGACCCGAACACCAGCCCGGTGCCGAAGGCGTTCGAGAGCCTTCTGCGGCCCGCGCAGGTCCTCGCAGCAATTGGCACGGTGTTGGGGCCGGGGGCTGACCAGAAGCCGCTCGACGCGGATGCACAGGAAGTCGTGGACCAGATTGCCGCGTCCGGCCCGCCGCCCTATGTCCTGACACCACAGGAGGCGCGGATGGGGCCGAGCGTCAAGGACGCCGCACTCGCCGTGGCGAAAAAGCGCGGCCTCAGCACCGACCCGGAGCCGGTCGCGAAGGTCGAGAATCGCATGATTCCCGGGCCGGGCGGGCAGCTTCCCGTCCGTGTCTACACGCCGAGTGGGAGTGGCCCGTTCCCCGTGGTTGTCTATTTCCATGGCGGCGGATGGGTACTTTATAACACGGATGTCTACGACGCCTCATGTCGTGGCCTGACGGATCAGGCTAAATGTGTCGTCGTCTCCGTGGATTATCGTTTGGGCCCTGAGAATCGCTTCCCGGCGGCTCACGAAGATGCCTACGCCGCCTACCGGTATATACAGGCAAATGCAGGCCAGTTCGGCGGCGATCCCAACCGTGTCGCAGTCGCTGGCGAGAGCGCCGGAGGTAACCTGGCGGCCTCGACGTCGCTGCGGGCAAAGGCCGAGGGCGCGCCGATGCCAATCTTCCAACTCCTGGTCTATCCGGTGTGCAATTACGCATTCGACACGCAATCGTATCAGGAGAACGCGGAGGCAGTACCGCTGTCCAAGCCGGCGATGATGTGGTTCTTCCGCTACTATGCGAACGGACCCCAGGACGCGCCGAATCCGTATCTCTCGATCCTGCGCGCGCCGGACCTGCACGGCCTCCCCCCGGCGCTGGTCATCACTGATGAAGTGGATCCGCTTCGCGACGAGGGAGAAGCCTACGCCCAGCGACTGCGCGATGCGGGCGTTGCAGTGCAATCCATGCGTTACCAAGGCGTCATGCATGAGTTCTTCAGCATGCCGATGGTGATCGCCAAGTCACGGCAAGCGCAGGCGCAAGCTGGAGCGGCGCTCCGGGCAGCGTTCGGCAATTGAAGCGCGATGGCGATCAGGAACGACACCGACCACGATGTGATAAAGGAGCGAGAGTGATGGCGAACACGGTATTTGAACGGACGATGCGGGACGCGCTTTCCCGGCCATTTTCACGGCGCGGGTTCTTCAAAGGGCCGGTGGTCGCGGGGGCGGGCGCGCTGGCAGTCGGCGCACTCGGTGGCGGCTTCGGTGCGATAGCTGTGGCGGCGGGACCGCTCGACAGCGACCTCGAAATCCTCAACTACGCGCTGACGTTGGAGCATCTGGAGGCGGCGGCCTACCGGGCGATCAACAGCTCCGGCGCGCTCAGTGGGCGTGCCGCGACGTATTTTCAGTCATTCGGCCAGCACGAGGCCGATCACGTCAATGCGATCATCGCGACCATCCAGAAGTTGGGCGGTACGCCGGTGCAGCCCGCGCAGTACAACTTCTCCAATGTGCCGAAGGACCAAGCAGGGATTGTCGCATTCTTCCAGAATGTGGAATCTGTTGGTGCGAGTGCGTACCTCGGCGCAGGTCCGTCTATCAAGAGTCCCGACATCCTTGAGGCGGCACTGAGCATCCATGCGGTGGAAGCCGAGCATGCATCAGCGCTTGCGGACCTTGCCGCGCCGGGAACCGACCTCTTCGCGCCGGAAGCCTTTGCAACGCCGCGGACACCGGCGCAGGTGATGCAGATCGTCGCGCCGTTCTTTGCCGGGGGTATGCCGAGCCAGCCGAGCGCGCCACCGCGCACCGGCGGTGGTGGCGATGCCGCCTATATCCGCCGTCTCGGTGAGGGATAAGGGTTCTCGCGCAAGGGTGTGAGCATTTGCCATAAATGCTTGCAGGCCGTGGAAGGTTCTCTTCCACGGCCTTTTCGCGCACTGAAGCAGGCTTCTGTCCGACGTCGTCAATCGTTGACACGCTCGATGTATTCGCCGGTTTCCGGGTTAACGGCGATCCGGTCACCTTCTTTGACGAAGGCCGGGACATTCACTGTCGCTCCCGTATCCACCGCGACTGCTTTATTGACGCCTTGCACAGTATTGCCACGCGCTGCGGTTTCTGCTTCAGTCACGGTAACGACCGCACGCTTCGGCGGACGAATGCCGACACCTTCCCCCTCATGCACCAGCAGTTCGTACGTTTCGCCCTCGCGGAGGAAATTGGCGATCGTGCCAAGCACCTCGCGTGGCACGGAAACTTGCTCGAAACTGCTCTGATTCATGAAAAAGAAGTCCTCACCCTCCTGATACAGGTACTGCATATCCTCGTTGCGGATGGCATAGTCCTCAATCGTCTCGCCCGATTTGAATGTAAAGTCCACGACACGTCCCGTCCGCAGGCTTTTGAGTTTGGTGCGCAGGAATGCAGAGCCTTTGCCGGGGTTGACGAACTCTACTTCCACCATCTGATGCGGTTGCCCTTGAAACATGATGGTCGTGCCGCGCTTGAACTCCGATGTCGAAATCAGTGCCATAATTCCTCCTTCGCATCCGCCCGCCGGAACGGGAGGAGTCACACATCCTCAGTGGCTGCCAGTATACACAAAGGCTGATCGGTGAGGTGTTACACGCCGAAGATTTCGTTCGCCGGAAACCAGAGGGTCTCCTGGATAGCGTCCACGTCGGCGAAAAGCATCACTAAGCGGTCAACGCCAACCGCGATGCCCGCCGATGGCGGCATACCGACGCGGAGGGCGCGGATAAAATCGGCATCAATGTCGTACATCGTCTTGCCCAATGTAGCGCGCTCAGTCTGCTCGGCTGTGAGACGCGCGTGTTGTTCGTCGGCGTCTGTTAACTCCGAGAAGGCGTTCCCCAGTTCGATGCCCGCGATATATACCTCGAACCGCTCCGCATAGCGCGGATCGTCCGTTTTCCGACGTGCCAGCGCCGCCAAAGACGCGGGGTAATCGTAGAGGATCGTTGGCTTCGGCCAGCCAAGTCGCGGTTCGATCGCGTTGAGGAAGATCTGATGATACCCCTGCTCCCACGTCGTCTCGTCGGACACCTGGTACCCGCGCATCTCAAGCGCCTGGCGCATCGTTGCGGCGTCGCTGACTGCGTCGAGATCGAGGGCGGCGTATCGCGCGAATGCGTCCCGTACCGAGAGGTGTTCCCATGGCGATCCGAGCGCGATCCGTTCATCCCCGACCGAGAGCGCCGGTTCCGCATCGGGATCGGCATCAAGATGCACGGCCTGCCAGAGAGCGAGAAGAAGGTGTTCACAATCAGCCATAATCGCCCGGTAGTCGGCATGCGCGCGATACCATTCGAGGATCGTGAACTCCGGATTGTGTCCGCGACTGATCTCTTCACCGTTGCGGAACGATTTGCAGATTTGATAGATGCGCGGCAATCCGGCGACGAGCAGTTTCTTCATCGCGTATTCGGGCGAGGTCGTCAGGAAGGCGCGAGACGATGCACCACGCGCCGTGGTCAGCCGGGTCTCGAAGACATCAAGATACGGCTCCATGCCCGGCGCGGCGACAAGAAGCGGCGTCTCGACTTCCTCGAAAGCCTGCGCATCGAAGAACGCGCGGATCGCTTTGATGACGCGGCTCCGTAGGAGATAGGCGCGCTGCCGTTCAGGGTCAGCGCGCAATCGTAACCATGTAGGTTCCATCGGGGCTAGCGTGCGGCATGTCCCGCCGCGCCGATCAGCGGGCGTTCCAGCACGAATTTACTTGCTACGTCGTACAGCGGCACGGGGTATTCACCGGTCAGGCACGCGGTACAGAACCCATCGCGCGGCTGACCGATAGCCCGGAACAGCCCATCCAGCGACAGATAGGCCAGCGAGTCCACGCCGATTTGCCGCCCAATCTCGGCGACATCCGCATCGAAACGCGCCGCGATTAACTCACTACGGGAGGCGAGATCTACACCCATGAAGCAGGGCCAGAGGATTGGCGGCGCATGGACACGCATATGCACTTCTTTTGCGCCGGCATCGCGCAGTAACTGGACAATTGGGCGACTCGTCGTGCCGCGCACGATCGTGTCATCCACGAGAACGACCCGCTGCCCTTCAAGGACTTCGGGGAGCGGATTGAATTTGAGCGCGATGCCGACCTCACGCAGATGCTGATCCGGCTGGATAAAGGTGCGTCCGATATAGCGATTCTTAATCAGCGCTTCCGAATAGGGTAGATTACTCTCCCGCGCATAGCCAATGCCGGCGGGGATCGCGCTGTCCGGCAGAGGCACGACGATGTCCGCATCGGCGGGCTGCTCGCGCGCCAACTCCTCGCCCATCCGCTGCCGCAACAAATGAATCCGCTCGCCGCCCATCTTGCTGTCGGGCCGCGCGAAGTAGATCAACTCGAAGACACAGAGAGCATCGCGCGCACCAGGTTTGAGGGACAAACTTTCCGGCCCGGCCTCGGCGGTGATCTGGACGACTTCACCGGGCGCGACATCACGCACGAACGCTGCCCCAGTCGTCGCCAGCGCGCAGGTCTCCGAGGCGACGACCCAGCCACCGTCGAGCCGCCCAATCGAGAGCGGCCTGAGTCCGAGCGGATCGCGCACGGCAAAGACCGCAGTTGGCGTTAGGATCGCAAGGCTGTACGCACCTTCGAAACGCTCCATCGCCGCGCGGATGCGCTCGCCCATCGTCACGCCGTGCGCCCGCGCAATGACGCGGGTCAAGACCTCGGAGTCCGTTGAGGTCTCGAATGTTTCGCCACATGCCTCCAGTTCGGCGCGGAGCAGCGCCGCGTTCGTCAGATTACCGTTGTGTGCGACCGCGATCGGCCCGAGATCACTGTGGGTACGCATTGGCCCGGCATTGCACGCGACGCTCGATCCCGTCGTCGAGTAGCGCGTGTGGCCGATAGCGAGCGTGCCTGTTAGTGATTGGAGAATCTGCTCGTCGAATGCCGTGGCAACGAGGCCCATCCGTGTGTGAACACGCAGTTCCGCACCAGCATCACCGCTCGCCGCCGCGATACCCGCACTCTCCTGACCGCGATGCTGGAGCGCGTAGAGGCCGAAGTACGTGATGCGCGCGACATCAAGGCCGGGCGCGACAATGCCGAATACGCCACATGCCTCGCGCGGGTGATCGAAAGGCATCTCCGCTAACAGCGTCCCGATCTCGTCCCCGATTCCGATCATCGCCCGCTCCTTCCACGTCCCATGCCGCAGAGTCGTGCCGACCCCAGACTGTATGGACAGTCTACCACACATCTCTGATCCCTTGTGCCCATTATGCCGAAAACGCTCAATTGTGAGCAATCCGCTTCGGGGAGGGGCCATGAGAAGGGTTCAGCGATCCATGATCTCCACGACGCGCGCGAACCGCTCGATGGCGGCGGGAGTAGTGGAAGGGCGAAGAATGACGATCAGATGCTTAACGCCGATGTCGGCGAACGCCTGCAATTTTTCGGCGACCTGTTCCGGCGTACCGGTGATGGACTTGCCGTCGTCTTCGCGCTTCTGACCCGGTTCAGGCATGCTGACGAAGGTACCCGCTGTCAGTTCGAGCGTCGAGAGATCGCGCCCGACAGCGGCGCACGCTTCCTTGAGGGGCGCATACCGTTCCAGGACAACGGCAGGGTCAATGTGCCAGACGGTGTTCCAGGCGTCAGCATACTTCGCGGTCAGTTCGAGCATCCGGGGCGCTTTCGCGCCGATCCAGAGTTTCGGGCCGGTCGGCGATGGGCCGCGCGGCCGGAGGACGGTGTCGGTCGCATCGTAGTACGTACCGTGGAAGTCCACGCGCCCCTCGCGCAGAAGCGGCGCGATGATCGCCATTGCCTCCGCGAACCGCCCGACGCGGTGGTCGAAGGGGTAACCGAAGGCGTCGTACTCTGGCTCGTGCCAGCCACAGCCGAGGCCGAGAATGAACCGACCGTTGCTGATCTCATCGAGGGCATCCGCCATTTTTGCCAACAGCGCGGGGTTGCGGAACGACGTGCAGGCGACGAGCGGGCCAATCATGATCCGCGACGTGACCGCCGCGACGGCGCTCATGAAGGTGAAAACTTCCCAGCAGCCGCTCTCATCCTTTTCCGGGTAGCGATAGATGAGATGATCGGCGAGCCAGAAAGAATCGAGGCCGATCTGCTCCGCCGTTTGCGCCATCGCCTGTATGTCTGTGTACCGTGGCGTCCCGCCATCAAACGAGCCTTCACCAAGTGAGGGCATCACACCGAGTTTCATCCGTCGCCCCGTCGCGCTATCGCTCATTGCCGTCTCCATTTTTGTGATCGCCGCTGCACACGCGGCAATCATCCTACCAGACGGCACGGCGGGCGCAACTCAGACGATGTCCCGCCCGGACGGCCAGCGACCGGAAACGAGCACTAATCCGAGAACGAGGAGAATGCACGCGAGCGGCAAGATGAGAATGAGAAAGCGTGGCGCCGCCACGATAAAGATCGTCGGCAGCATCATGCCGATGACAACGAGCAGCCACCCGCCACGTTGAAGGAGTCGTGCTTGACTATTCCCGCGCATTCGCGTTTCAATCCCTTCCGGTGCATCGCGCGACATTACCCTCAGATGATAGGCGCGGCGCGCGACACTTTCAAGCGAACGCCCGGAGATAATGCGCCCAGTATCCCTGATACTGACCGTAGCGCAGAGCAACTTCCTGAAATCCTTCGGGCGTTGACGCGGCAGAGCCATAGACCGTCGCCGCCGCACGCAAGAGTGCGTCTTCACCAGCATGCCGCTCCATCCGGCCCAACGCTCGGGTCAGGACGAATGTTGCGGACCAGTCGCCAATCCCTGGAATCCGCAGCAGCCATGCCCGGACGTCATCGTACGGCGCGGTGCGGAGCCAGATTTCGTCCACATCATCGAAAGATTGCGCGGCGGCATGGAGATAGGGCGCTTTGCGCAGGTTTGGCAGGATGGCGAGCAGATCGTCCGGGTTGACGGTCGCCAACCGTTCGGCGGTCGGGAAGGCGCGATAGGTTTGTCCGTCAAGCGTGAGGCGGCTGCCGTACCGCTCGACGAGCGCATCCCACGTCTTCCGCGCCGCCGCCATCGGCGTCCGCTGCGAGAGGATCGCCCACGCCGCATTATCGAACGGCGTGAGGAACTTCGCCTGATGGTAGCCGTAGAGATGCGCGATCACTGGCGCGAACGCCGCGTCCTCCCGCCCAATCGCGTAGAACGGTGCAAGATCGTCCGCGATGCTGAGGAAAAACGCGATGCGATCCAATGCCACCTCCCGCACCACGCCCGTGATTGATTGTTCGGCGTACAGCGTGCAGTGCAACAACGGCTCGTCAATCGTCCCGCGACTTTCGACCCGGAAAACAACCGTCTCCCCCGCAGCAATCACCGCCCTTGTCAATACGCCATCCGCAATCCCCGTATCCCCGCGCATCAATGGAAATCCACTCAGAAACGCCAGCGTCTGCCCGAAATCAAACGGCGCCCTCGGCCTCAGTTCAAAACCAATCTCATGCATCCGTACTTCCCTTCTCCTCAGAGCGGATTTCCGTAGCATTGATCCGATGGGACCAAATGGTGGCGGCAGGCTTAGCCTGCCACAGCAAGGACTGGCAGGCTAAAGCCCGCCACCAGGGAATCAGCGACTCATCTGACCGATGCGTGAGGAAATGCCCTCCCCAATACATCGAGATAATGAGGGTTGTACATCACGCCCAGGATATTCCCGAAGGGATCGACCACAGCAGCAGTGATGAACCCCTCGCCGCGGTCTGTGGGCGACTGGTACTCTGTCGCTCCCATAGACAGCAGCTTCTCGAGAGTCACGGTCACATCGTCAACGTGCCAGTAGATGACCGCACCGGCTGGGCCGGTCGCCGAACCGTCGGGCGCGTAGCGGCTATCAACCAGGCCCAGCTCATGCTGGTAATCACCGAGGCGAAACTCCACGTACTGTGGCACGACCGCCTCACCCTCGGGGCGCCTGAAGTACGGCTCAATCCCGAGTAATTCGCTGTACCACTGCGTTGCGGCCACCATGTCGTCCGCGTAGTAGCTGATTGTGGCCAATCCTCTCAACATCGCTTTCCCTCCTTAGGGTCCAACGACTCCCTTATACTCTTTCGCGATAATGATGGCGTGATGAGCGCGTAGGGGCGATTCGTGAATCGCCTGCCCTGGATCATCCGTGCCGTCCCCGGAGCGCTCTGCCGCCGTGAGCGGGCGATTCACGAATCGCCCCTACGCAAGTGACATCACGACATATCTGCCGCGAAAGAGTATTACGCTGGTGGCCGCATCATCGTCAGCGGCACGCCATCCGGCGCGGGCACCGTGAAGATGTCACCGAACGGCGGGGACTGAATCGGCCCGGCGTCTACACCGCGACCGAGTAGGGTTGCGCGCAGGGTTTCGAGTTCCTCCCGCGTGTAGAAATAGAGTTCGATCTCGCCGACCATGGACGACGCCCGCGCGGTGGCAATGCTGAACGGAATGCCGCCCTCGGCAGGCGCGAACATGCGGAAGGTCGGATTGCTCTGCCACTCGGGGACGGGTACGAAGCCAAGTTGCTCCGTGCAGTAACGGTACGCGGCGTCAATGTCGGCGACATGGAGCATGGCGAAGGAAAGGGTCGGTGCGGTGTTCATCGGATACCTCCTGATGGAATCCCGGCGGCAACCCCGGTGGTCGCTGCCTTCCTTCACACCATACCGCCCCGTCGTGACACCATTATGTCAGTAGCGAAAGGGAAGCGTAATGATGTTCAAGAAGCGCCGCCGCTTCTGCCACGATCTGCTTTCGCAGCGACTCCGGTTCGAGCACACGCACATGGGTCCCCCAGCCGAGTAGCCATTGCAGCACGTCCGTTCCGCGCCGCACGGTCAGCGTAACGAGCAACCCGTCCGCCATTTCCTCTTCCGCGACGGCGTAAAACGAGCGTGACTCGCGCACCCAGCGCGCGGTGTTAGCATCGAACAGGGCGCGGACGACCAGAGTTCGGTCATCCTGCGGCTGTTGTCGTCGCGGTACGACCGGCACGGGGGGCACGAAGGTCCGATCGAGCAGGGTGAGGTCTTCGATGCGGTCGAGGCGGAAGTTGCGCGTGTTCCTCCGCAGGTGGTCATAGCCGGAAAGGTACCAGACGCCGGCGATGTGGATAAGGGCGTGCGAATCAACCTCGCGATGCGCCGGTGGCGCGCTGTCACTCGGGGTGCGGGCGGTGTAGCGGAAGCGCACCGTCGTTCGATCAATGATGGCGCGGCGGATATGCCGCAGTTGCTCCTGCTCCTCCGGGCGACCGGGCGCAACGAAGCGGATGCGTTCGCGTAGATTGCGTACCTCATCTCGCATCTTCTCCGGCAGGACGCCCTCGATTTTCGCCGCCGCCGACTGCGCTGCCGCGCGGTACTGCGCGTCGAACTGCTGCGCCATCACATCGCTCCCGAGCAGGAGCATTGTCGCTTCATCCGTGCGGAACGAGAGCGGCGGCAGGAAGTATCCCGCCATCAGCGCGTACCCCTGCCCCGGCACCGCGACAACGGGCACCCCCGCCTCCGACAGCGCCTCCATATCGCGGTAGATCGTCCGTTTGCTCGTCTCGAACGTCGCGGCCAAATCCTCCGCGCGCCGCTTCCCCACCCGCTGCAACTCCAGCACTATCGCCAGCAGCCGATCCGTCCTATTCATGGTGTGATAATCATGAACCACGAAGGCACGAAGAGCACGAAGAGGGAACGAAGAAAAACGAATGGCGATCTCCCTTTCTCCTCTTTCCTTCTGCTCTTCGTGCCTTCGTGGTTCATCTTCTTTTCACCGGTTAAGGACTTTGCGGATCAGGAAGTCGTCCGTGCGGTGGGCGTCGTCAATCATTGTGGAGACTTTGCGCCAGCCGTGGCCCTCGCCGGGATAGGTGTGGTACTCCACATCTTTGCCCGCCTTGCGGAGGGCGTCCACCATTGCGTTCATCTGACTCGGATGGCAGACGATGTCCTCCTCGCCTTGCAGGATCAGGAGCGGTTCTCGGACATTGGCGACGTGATGGATCGGGCTGCGATTCACGTACAAATCGCTATTCCGGCTCGGCGCGCCCATCAGTTTCGCCATGTAGTGCCGCTCGAAGATCCATGTCTTGTCCGTGAAGGTGCTGAGGTCAGCGACGCCGAAACGGCAGACACCGGCGCGGAAGAAGTCAGGCGCTTTGGTCATACAGATCAGCGTGCTGTAGCCGCCCGCCGAGCCGCCCATCGCGACGACCTTGCGCGGGTTCGCCAGTCTCTGACCGATCACCATTTCCGCGCCCGTCACATAATCATCGAGATCGCCGCCGCCCCAATCGCCGTAGAGTTTCTCCATGAAGGCGCGGCCATACCCCTTGCTGCCCCGATAGTTCGGTTGCAGGACAATCCAGCCGCGCTGCGCCATGTACTGTACCTGCGGCATCCAGTTGTACATCGTCTGGCCGACCGGACCGCCGTGGATCGAGACGACGAGCGGATGGTCGCCGGGGACGGTCTCGCGCGGCGTGATTAACTGCCCGTGAATCTCCAGCCCGTCGCGGCTCGTCCACTGGACGCGTTCGGGCATGATGAGGTCGCCGCCGAGAATGCCGCCCGTCGCGCTCTGCGTCAGCGGTTGCCGCACGGAGCCGTCCGCTGCATGGACGGAGATGTCCGCCGGTTGGACCGGGCTGCTGAAGACGTAGACGAGATGCTCCGCATCCAGCCAGGCGACGTTGTCATGGGTGCCGGGCGCGGCGGTCAGTTGGCGCGTCGCGCCGCCTTCCCAGATGCATACCTGCACATTGCCGTCGTCGTTGCGCGTGTAGGCAATCCGCCGCCCGTCCGGCGACCACGCGGGCGAGGCGTGCTGATGCGCTTCGTGGACGAGCCGTTCCGCGCCGCTGCCATCCGCATGCATCACCCAGAGGTTGCCGAAATCGTTGTCCCGGTCAGAGATGAAGGCGATCCGCTGCCCATCCGGCGACCAGACCGGGTGGTTGTTCGTCACCCGGCTACCGCCCGCGACGATCTTCGCGCCGTTCCCCTCCGCGTCCGCGACGACAATCGCCAGTTCGTCCCACGGCATATCGTAGTGCGGCCACTGGCACCAGAGAAAGCGCATGCCGTCCGGCGACCACTTCGGCTCTAGCACGTATTCGTCGCCCCGGCTCACCTTGCGCGCCCA
>JAABUY010003624.1_pt1 | contig 16806 bp, 16 predicted proteins | sample 5560271 | NCBI WGS metagenome assembly JAABUY01 (sample SAMN10711886, study PRJNA513374) | rock metagenome | isolation source: Antarctica rocks | place: Antarctica: Victoria Land, University Valley
ATGCATATGGGATGCATATGGGATGCATATGGTAAATTACAATGGCTGTTGGTGTAACAACATGCATATGTATTAATTAATATAATGGTCCGAACCGAGGAAAAGTGTTAGGGAGCCGGGGGTCCTGGGGAAGCCTTACGAAGCCGATGCCTATCGATTAGCGAGCATTTTCCAAATTTAGCATCTTCTCTTCGCCAGCAACACCGCATTACTCGCGCGCGTATAACCACATCCAAGACCTTCTTGATTTCCATATCTGTCTTACGAAAGTCTCACAAGACGATGTCTGAAATCCTTAACGCTAACCCCACCATTCGGAACGCTTCTGACCTTCCAAGCCGTCGAAGGCAACTTTCATCTCAGACTTCCAGCAAGTCTCCACTGGGTCTGTTTGCAAGCACCGTACCTGCGTCTGCGTACCTTCCAGATCCATTCTCGCCAGCTACATCCGATCCAGACAATTCGGATTCCGAAGATGACTCGGTCGATCCCATTGATGAGCAAGAGATTTATGGTATTGCCTCCTCATTTTCTTACTTTAAACTGCATGTCGTAATTGCTTCTCCACCTATCCACTTGAAGCTTGTTCTGTCTTCGACACATCCATCTAACCACTATCGTAGATCTCATTGCCCCCATCGCCGACCCTGAACACCCTCTGACCCTCGGCTCTTTGTCCGTTGTTAATCTACCGGACATTCACCTTACCACATCTCCCATAACTAATCTTACCACCCTCACCGTGCTTGTCACCCCTACGATTACGCATTGCTCGCTAGCAACTGTCATTGGGTTAGGTGTGCGTGTGCGCCTTGAACAGGCCCTTCCACCAAGATTTAGAGTAGATGTCAGAATCAAAGAGGGCACGCACAGTACAGCAGAACAGGTAAACCGGCAGTTAGGGGACAAAGAGCGAGTAGCCGCGGCATTGGAAAACGGGACATTGGTTGGGGTGTTGAGGAAGATGCTCGAGGGTTGTGAATAAGCGAGATATAGTAACAGATGTGAAGCAGGGGGGAAAAGGAGTAAAGGGAATAGCTATCGTAATTGATATCGAGAGATGCAAATGGTATGCCAGAGGTGATGAAAAGTGCAGTCGAAGGGGGTAGGAGAAGTGGCTATTTGGAAAAGGCTAACCGACAGAGTCAGCCCCTGGCCACTGACCAGCCTAGGTCTGTAAGTGAGGAGATTAGAATAAGGGAAACAGACGCGAGTTGTTCAAAGCATGATGGGCATCGAAAGCCCGAGACGGCGAGACAGAAATGTTACATCTATGTCATATTTTGAGCGTGCATAATGGAGAATTCAGACCTATGTTTCGTTCCGCGCTATAATCAAGAGGGTCACGGGTGCATGTGCATACGAATGGGAACAATCCATCGTCCATACTAGGGCCCGAACCATTACGTTTCAAGGTCTAAAAAAGCCTTCGGGTATCTAGCAAAAAGACACTTTTCAATAACCAATCAAAAATTCCCCGAGACATCGTGGCAGCCATACAGTTATTGGCATGGCTTTTCGACTAAAGATTCAAAGCGAAGATATTCAGGAGCTCAGATCAGAGCCGAGCACGGGAAAAAGCGGGAATGCGTTCAAGACGAAAAGCGCAAAGAATTCAGAAGTCCAAAGACGCCTTGCGGAAAATCAATGGAAGAGCTCCAATCAACGTCAGAGGCTTTGGGTTGATTTCTATACAGTGTCGAGAGATCGTTCTACAGTGTATTGAGAACAGCCTCAGGGTGAAACTCGGGAGGTTTGATCCACAAATCCCAAAAACAAAAACCTACGGCACACGGCGCCCATGTCCTCCAAAATTTCGAAGATGAATCAAGCTTAGACTCAAGGTGCACCACATTCGAGTCCATGTTGTCCACGGACCACAGGCATCTTTCCGCTGCTAATGTGCACACCCCCCTCTGCGGTCCGTTCACCCACGTTGTTACTATTCTACTGCTGCTCGGTTTCTGTACCTCGGTTCACGCTTCTTTCGCTTATCACCAGTGGCACGGCATACATATTCGTAAGAAAGCCTTACTGTCAGCCTCACTACCAATGTCAGAAACTCTTCCAAGACCTATCGAAATGTTCTCAAAGCATATTGTTGTCATCGACGATGACCGCAGACCGGATATATCAGATCATTCACCATACTCTACCCATTTCCCTGCTCTGACAATTTCCTATACGCCCATGGCGGTTTACGATTAGCTTTTCTAGTTGTCAAGATAGTGCATCTTCTCCCATCCTGGCATCAGGTGTTTCGAATCTTCAGAACAGCCTAAAGGCTTATTGTGGGAGAATATTTAGAAATACGTCCCAATCAGTTCCAAACCAATCTCACCGCAGAACGACGGAACAACCTCCTGAAATCACGGGAGGATTCCCAATCAGCGTCAGCGGCTCAAAACACATCTCTGCATGCAGTGGGAAGAATTGTTTAAAGTCCAAAATAGCAGTGAGTCAATGCAGGGAAAGTTTTCCCAGAACGAAGCCACGGCCAAGGTCCTCAAGAATCGAAATTACACAAGAATCCTGTTAAGAAACACCTAGCCCTTCGGCCCCCAAAACCGCCAATCGGGTCTAGGATATAGAATTGCTTTAAGAATACCTATGCAAAGACATTTCTAGCGGGCGGCCCCCAAAGGCACAGACCATGAACAACCTTGCGAGCATCAACATGGAGAGGAAGGTTTTGGTCCTCGGCCCCCCGAAAGGAAACCATCCTTTGGGTACCTTATCTTACTATGGCCAGAAAGAGTAGTGTATGGTCTCATACCTTCTAACAAACACCATTTCAAGCATAAGCATGTAGACAAACCTTCTATGCATGGCCCGGGAAAAGCCAAACCAGCCCTTGGGTATTTTCCCTCACAACAATGACTAGCGTATGATTCCAACCCTCGCAGAAAGCCAGGATACTGTAGATAGCAGCATCCCTTGGCCATAATAGACAAAGATATCGAGTGGAGAACACCGAAGGTGCGAGAAAGCCTTGCGATAGAGAGCAAGCACGATAGATACCTATCAGTATATCACATGGCCCCGCGATGCTTCGTGCTCCACCTGCTAGATGTGGAATGGTCGTTGCCTGTTCATCTTCGATCGCACTCCTACAGAATCTTGGAGAAAAACGACATGGTGACGGTTGCACGTTGGGGGGAAGTGTAGACGCTCCAACAATGAGTTCGAAGACTGCGGAACAGACGGATATTCCAGACAAGCCAATATCCACATGATTACAACGATCCATTGATCCCTCTCTCTTACTCCAAACCATCTCCACCCCTTTCTCCTACTACCATCATAAACCCCCCCCAATCCCATCTTCCCTATCATATTCCCTCGTCCATAACAACCTCAACCCAGCTGCAACAATTTCCGGAAAGAAAACAACAATATCCATACACATTCCTAATTTTCCATTTCCGAAACATCGACTAAGAAAAATATCAAAATTCGTAAAGGGGCTTTAACGAGTATGCTTCAGATAGATCTGATGCAGTAAAAACGACAAGGAAAGAAGGAGTGGAGTAAACTCAAGGCCTGATGGCAGAATATACAACCAACTAAAACACAACTGCTTCCAAACATGTTCCCTAACGATATACCACTTCCTCACTCACTCACTCTACGCCCTAACTCATCTCACCCCCTCTCCCCATCTCAGCCTTTCCCATTCCGCTCGCTCGCTCGCTCGCTCATGCCCTATATCCGCTCTCTCTCTCTCTCTCTCTCTCCGTCCCCCAATCTCCATCCTCGTCTCTATCCCTCCGAGCCCCCGTATCCGCTCTGCACCATCCTTTTCCACCCATCCTTCCACCCCGCCCCGTGTCCATCCCTCCGGGGCCGTATATCGTTCATGCCCATATCGCATCCGTCATTTCATGCTCTCACTTTCAGCCCACCCACCCAACCACCCCCCCCACAGCGCTCCCATGGGCACAACTCGATTGAATGGAAGATGCGGTATTTACTTGGGCAGAGTTGGTGCTTGATGGAAGGTGGTGGTGGATGGATGGATGGATGGATGGATGGATGGGTGGGAATGAGAGGGACATGAAGGAGAAAAGGAAGGGAGAGAAGTGGCGTGAGAGAAAGGTTCGAGGTACTAGCAGTTCGAATCCATATCTGCTGGGTGTAATCGAGATATGGAGGCCGAGAAATTTCGATTGATGAGTTGGTGATTCCCACATGGGTAAGGAGGAATGTAAGGTAGATCCTCAGTCTAACAGTAATTACAAGTTTGCCAGGACTCGCGGAACGTCGAAACAGAAAATAAGAAGATGGAGCGGTACTGAATGACAAACATCCAACGCCAAAAACCAATCAAAGCAAATTGTATCCAACGACCACAATCCAAACATCACGAAAACAGTCTTCCCACTCCCCTCCGGCCCTCCTCCTTCTTCCCTCCCTCCTTCACACCACAAACCCAATTCCCTCCCTCCCATCATCCGTCAGCCTCCCCCACTCCAACAACAGCCTAAACATATAAACCTCCATATCCTCCTTCCTAAGCACCTTCCCCGCCCACCTCCTCCCTTCCTCTGCGATTTTCTCTCCGACTTCTTTGTGCGGCTTTAGGGGTGGGTATTTGCTTGTTTTGGATTTTTTGTTCCCGCCATCAGTCCCGCTCGCGCCACTCGCGCTGCTCGCCCCGCCCGTCCCAGAAAAGTAGGCCAGAGTGCTCCAGAGCCCCTGCCAGCGCAGGTCGAGGGGCACGAAATGGGTCCAGGCCGTGAGGCGGCTATCGTACCATTCCCGGAACAGGGCTGATTTGAAAGGGAGGCTCCTTGACTGCAGAAAAGGGAGAAAGCGCCCGCTGAAACCCGCGCCATCCATATCCAGCAGGTACCTGTAGCGCCAATGCTGCTGAAAATCCGATTTGCTTGCTAGGCCGAACTCGGCGGTCTGCACGTCGCAGTCGAAATCCCAGCAGCGGGTGATGTTGTCCACGAAGGCGATGTCGTGACTTAGATTGAGGGCTGGGAAGTCGGAGGCGGGGACGGTTTGGTAGGAATATTTTCCTGGGATCGAAGGATGGGGGAGGAGCATCGTGGTGGGGAAAGTGTGGTTGTTAACAAGGTGCACGAGACGCTGGCGCGCCATGCCTTTCCAGTTGCCGTAGCGGGAGACACCTTCGGAGGTGGCGCCGCGCCAGAAGAACGTGTTTTCTTTTTCTGCAAAAGGGGGATCCTGGGCTGGGGTGGCGTTGTAAAGGACTTTATCGATATAATTCCAAGCACTTGGGTAAAGGATGTCTGCGTACCCGTGGGTTTTACTCTGGGAAAAGACGGGGAGAAGATCGTGCGTATTTTTAAGGGAGGAAGGGGAGAGGTAGAAGCCATGGAGGTTGGCGAGGTCGGGTTGGTGGCAGGGGGAGGCAGAGAGAGCCCAATTGCTGAGAAAGAGACCATGAGAGTGGGGAGATGCGCAGGTGGTGCAGTGGGTGCTGGGATCCCAAATGTAGGTTTGGCGAGCCGGCGAGGTTGAGGGGCAGGCAATGGAGCCGTAGCGGTAGAAGCTATTGGTTCCGCCTTGGAAGGAATGGTCTTCGAAGGGGAGCGTCGGCTTGCGGTGTCTGCCTGCAATGGTTGCATTCGCGGTCCGCCATGACAGTTCCCGATGCTTGCTGAAGCTTTTGGAGACATTTCCCTCGTGCATTCCTGAATTCATGCCACTGCTTCGAATCTTTTGCAGAAATTCGTAGGGTATAGCTACCCTTGGCTCGTCATGAATGTTGAACGCCAAGTCCATATCAGGTAGCAAGTGGACGAATTCCCGCAGCATTGCTAATATTCCATCTTCCATCCACCGATGCGTTGGGACGAGATTCTTTCCGAGGGATGCACCACCACCGCGTATAGTAACCTCCGCAACCTCATTCCAGGGATTCGCAAGGATTTTACGCGTACGTAGCCGGATCTCCTTGGGTTCGAGGTCCCAGAATGGCAGTAAATTCTCCTGCATGCTATCATAGTCGTCGATGACCATAGACGATCTGACTACTGCGAAGTCATACCACAAGTCAAAACTTGGAGGAGGGAGACGACGGTAGCGACGTCGGTACTCTGCTACAGCTTCGTCGAGGGTCGTACTTGCTAAGGCTTGTGTCGCCCAGGCTTCGGACTCCTTACTGGCGTTGCGGATGAGTAAATCAATAGGGTGGAAATCGACTACAAGATTCCGCGGAAAGAACAAACAGGCGCGTACTGTAAACAAGATGACTAGCAAAACATTGACAGATATGGGTATCCGAGGGAACAGTCGTTGCGTAGGCTTGAAAAATAGCGAGGTTTCAGAGTTAGATGCTACATGCACAAATAGTGCGGCGCCGAGGAAGATCAAAACGAGAGATACGATATTTGATATTGGAGCAGGGGGTGGAAAGGGGTCCTTGTTGGCCACTGCAGATACGAGGCTTGAGGAGTATACGCAGACGAATTCAGTAACCGTCGCGAGATGCAGAATGTTGTAATATCGTAACTATTGGGGATTAGGATTACTAAGGGCACTTTGGATGGCAGACTTACCGATCGAAACCCAAATACAACCATGAGGGTAGCAATTAATGTATGGAAAGCCAAGCTTGTGATGTATTTTCGGTCAATGGCGAATGTCCAATCCCAATAACCTGGGTGAAAAATAAAAGCAATAAAGCCACCAACGAACATCACTATGGCTGAAACCTTTAGGTCGATAGTTAATCACATCGTTCTATTCATGGTTCAATCCTGTTTCAGCACTCACAATAAGAAGCAAGGCCACTGTCACAGGGACCATATTGGACTTTGGGGCTGCAGCAGTCCTGCGAGACTTGAGGAGCGTAGCAATGCTAATCAATATGTAGCAATCAAGACTGACTTCGACGAATTGCATGACTGGCACAATGCTTCTGGCATACCAAGCGAATTGACAGATGTACGTAGAACGAGGCTCAGCTACAACAGAAGCTGCCAGGAAATTGCCACAGCCCAAAAATGTAGCCGGTAAAATGTATTTCGCCGGCCCATTGAGAGCTTTGTGTAGCCATGATCTACGCACACTATTGCCAGGAAAACTTTCGTCCGGTTTTTTATCGCGCTGAACATATCGATAATCTTTAAAGGCCAGGATGAGCGGCACGAAGCCCTGACGCAGGGTCAATAATGGTAGACTCGGTCATTGGAAAGGGGATGCGCACTTCCAACCCAGGGATTTTGCATTGCTGTTGATCTAGGACCAGCCTAAATATTTCCACTCGAAGACAGATAGCAACAAGTAAAGAAACGAAGAAAGACCGGTTTATTCCGGCAATAAGAGTTTCAACAGTTATGGAGATTTTGGGGGAGGCATCCCCAGACGTAGGCCGGGAATATCGGGTCTGCAGTGGCAGAGTGTCATCATGGATGTTTGAGGTAGAGAGAAAGAGCTTGGGTATCGTTTTCCGCAAAAAAAAGATGCAAATGCCAGAAACAAGAAAAAGAACAGTGGAGGATTGGGTTGGCCGTACTATTCAGGTTGCATGGTTAGCCAATGGGACTAGGGTTCGCCGAGGCTCCAGGTCAAGGGAATTACCATAAACCGGCGAATGCTCATAAGACAAAGAAATGATGCATGTTGAAGCAATAAGCAAACTGCAAAGCAGTCAGCGGTCAGGCTACAGCACCTCCAAGAGTTTGGGGGGTTCAATACGCTAGGGAAAGGAGCATGGCCTTGCCCAAGACCTGTCGAAATGAAGCATGAGCAAATAGAGATATAGTAAGCTACACATCCCATCAGTAACCGTTTTTCATGATCCAACATGCTTATTGTTCCATATACTGACCTGAACGCAATAAATTTAACCTTCCACACACGTTATGAGCTTATGAGCGACGAACACAGACCTTGATAGAGAGTAAGGTAGCTTGACTAGGTGCTAGCTCAGCGGCAGCTGTAGCTTCCCGCCGCTAGTCCATGAGCTTATATATAACCCTAAATTCCAACCCAGGTCGAAATTCTGATACCCACACAGCAACTTCAATTTCAAATTCTCTGTGTTTCTGGAAATACCCAGAAACTAAGGCATCTTGCACGCTTTGATATGAGTGGATTGGCTATTGGATGGTCGAGCGCAGGCGACGAAGCTTAGAAGTCTTAAAACCAAAGAAAGGAGAATATATCTTGATTCCTATAGGCCACTAAGTTGTCTAGAACAATCATGACTGGATGAGCTACCGGGACTATTACCTGTTCTTTTTGCTAATTTGAGAATATATTGTTGATAATCGAGGCATTGGGGGAGATAGTGCGCACAAGAACATGCCGCGAAAAGCAGTGTATGTGCTTCTTACATATCCCCCCATCTTCAGGATGATATTATATTCTTACCATTCATTAGGGACTCGCGGATTCCCGCTCTCATTCGAAATGGAATTCAGGTCAGCCTACTTCTGGACTTTAAATTCCAGAATTATTATCTGATACTAACATAATGTAAATCTAGGAAAAGAAGCGTAGCTTTATTGTTGTTGTTGGTGATAGGGCTAAAGATGTGATTGTTCACTTGCACTACATCATGTCAAGTGTAGATATCAAGCAGAACAAATCTGTGCTATGGGCATATAAGAAAGACCTACTGGGCTTCACAAGGTACGCATATCCTTGTATCTCGCTGATGTAAAATGTTTGGTAACCTTCTTTTATTATAGCCATCGGAAGAAGCGAGAGAATAAAATCAAGAAAGAGATCAAGCGTGGCATCCGTGAAGCTAATACTGAGGATCCGTTCGAGTTATTCTTGACTTTACATAATATACGATATGTATACTATAAAGAAACCGAGAAAATTCTCGGAAATACTTTTGGTATGTGCATATTACAGGATTTCGAAGCTATCACCCCAAACCTGCTGGCAAGAACAATTGAGACAGTAGAAGGTGGAGGGCTAGTTCTTTTACTCTTGAAGGGCATGAAGAGTCTGAAACAGTTGTATACCTTATCAATGGACATACATTCAAGATACAGGACAGAGGCACACGATGATGTTACTGCACGATTCAATGAACGTTTCGTACTATCGCTGGGTAGTTGCGAGTCTTGCCTCTTTGTGGATGATGAGTTGAACGTCCTACCTATCTCGGGGGGTAAGAACGTGAAACCACTCCCTCCTGCGGATCCAGAAGCAGAAGGAAAAACTCCAGCCAGGAAGGAGCTTGAAGGTATCAAGGAGAGCCTGGCCGACTCACAGCCCGTTGGCTCCCTTATCCCACTTGCCAAAACCGTTGACCAAGCTAAGGCGCTTTTGACATTTGTGGATGCTATCGCTGAGAAGACGCTGAGGAGCACTGTGACTCTGACGGCAGCGCGTGGGAGAGGGAAGTCTGCAGCTTTAGGGGTGGCGATTGCAGCTGCTATAGCACATGGATATAGCAACATCTTCATTACTTCACCTAGCCCGGAGAACCTGAAAACACTCTTCGAGTTCATTTTTAAAGGCTTCGATGCTCTTAACTACCAAGATCATCTCGACTATACGATTATCCAGTCGACTAACCCAGACTTCAACAAGGCAATTGTGCGAGTCAATGTCCACCGACAACACAGACAGACAATACAGTACATTCAGCCTCAAGATGCTTACACTTTAGGGCAGGCAGAGCTTCTTGTCATCGACGAGGCAGCTGCAATACCACTTCCGCTTGTTCGGAAGCTGATGGGCCCGTATCTCGTTTTTATGGCATCGACCATTAATGGTTACGAGGGGACAGGTCGATCTCTATCCTTGAAACTGATACAACAATTACGTGAACAATCAAGGGGAGGCGCCAAGGCCAACGGTGCTGGCGATGGAGATGTAGTTCAAAGCAATGGGGAGAAAATACACGCCAGAGGCCGAGCTCTGAGAGAAATCACTCTATCAGAGCCTATTCGGTACGCTCAAGGCGACTCGGTCGAAAAATGGCTGAATAAGGTACTTTGCCTGGATGCGACTCTGCCTTCACCAAAAATTAATACCCAAGGATGTCCTCACCCTTCGAAATGCGAGCTCTTACATGTTAATCGAGATACCCTTTTTTCATTTCACCCAGTCTCCGAGAAGTTCCTTCAACAAATGATCGCTCTGTATGTTGCAAGTCACTACAAGAACTCGCCAAACGACCTGCAACTTATGAGCGACGCCCCTGCCCATCAACTTTTCGTTCTCGTCCCTCCCATCGACAACGACAGTCCCCGCTTACCAGAACCACTGTGCGTGGTTCAAGTTGCTTTAGAAGGTCAAATCAGCAGACAAAGCGTACTAAATAGCCTAAGCCGTGGCCAACGAGCAGGGGGCGACCTAATCCCCTGGCTCGTCAGCCAACAATTCCAAGACGAAGAATTCGCCGGTCTCTCCGGCGCTCGTATCGTTCGCATCGCCACAAACCCCGAATACATCGGCATGGGCTATGGCAGCCGCGCCCTCACTCTTCTCACGGACTTCTACGAAGGCAAATTCACCTCTCTCTCGGAAACCGAACCCCCTCAATCCGACTCCATGGTACGCGTTACCGACACTGAACTAGAACAATCCACCCTCCTCTCCGACAATATCAAAGTCCGCGACATCCACAGCATGCCCCCTCTCTTCTCCAAACTCTCTGAGCGCCGCCCCAATGGCCTAGATTACATAGGCGTGTCCTTCGGGCTTACCCCCCCCTTGCACAAATTCTGGAAACGCGCCTCCTTTGCCCCGGTCTACCTACGTCAAACGCCCAACGACCTCACAGGCGAGCACACCTGCATCATGCTACGCGCTCTCTCCACCAGCACCAACGACCCCGTCTGGCTAGGCGCCTTCACGCGCGACTTCCATAAGCGCTTCCTCTCCTTGCTATCCTTCCAATTCCGCGCATTCCCCTCCGTTCTCGCACTCAGCATCAACGAGTCCGCCAATGCGGGTTCGAAGCTCGATCCAGAGAGCGCGGCACCCCCCCTCACGAAGCAAGAGCTTGATAAGCTGTTCTCGCCGTTTGATCTGAAGCGGCTTGACAGCTACGCGAGCAACATGCTCGACTACCACGTTGTCCTTGATTTGATACCGCAAATCGCTACCCTCTACTTCACCGCGCGGCTTTCCCCAGCTCTCTCACTCACAGGCGTACAATCTTCAATCCTGCTAGCCATAGGCCTACAGCGCAAAATCCTCGACGACGTAGAGAAAGAGCTCGGTCTACCATCGAGCCAGCTACTCGCCATGTTCGTCAAGATTGTCCGAAAAGCGTCTGCGCACTTCCGCTCGCTGGTGGAAGGAGCTCTGGCAGAAACCATGCCGGCTCCTGCGACGACTACCAGGGAGGAAGTCATGGACGGAGTTGAGGGAGGAGGCGACTTCAAGCCACTGGCTACGGACCTGAACGACGAGCTGCGTGAGGGCGGCGAAGCCGTCGACCTAGAACTGAAAGAAAAGCAGAGGGCGTTGATCGATGCCCTACCCCTAGACAAGTACTTCCCCTCCCACCTTTGAATCCTAAGAAAATCGCGTTCTAACAAAAGTGCCGTACCATAGATACGAAATCGAAAGCGGCACCGCCGCGGCCGACTGGGCCGACGCCGAACAACAGGTCCAGCGCAGCGAGAAGAAGAAGAGAGGGGAGGTGACGGTCAGTGTGAGGAGTGTGAAGAAGACGGGGGAGAAGAGGAAGGGCGGGGTGGAGGAGGTGTGGAGGGAGGAGATTGGGGAGAAGGAGGCGAAGAGGTTGAGGAAGGGGATGGGGAGGAAGGGGGAAAGTGGGTAGGGGGTAGTGGGGAGCTGTTGGGGGGGTAGGGGAAGATAAGGGGGTGGGGATACAAGGGTTTCACGTCATGAAATGAATGTTCATGGTGTAGAAAATGCTGGAGGACAAGAAGCGTGATGCTTAGTATTTCAGATTCCTATCAGTCGTCACAACGATATACAAAAGCGCCGATATGAGCCCCTAACTCTACAAATTCCCCAATTCCCTAAAAACAACACCTACTTCTGCGCCCTCGGTCCAGCCACCCCCGCTCCAATCACGCTCGGCAAGTCCTCCTGCCCAATGCTAAACAGCAACCCGATCGCCCAACTCACCGTCGCTAGCATGGCAATCGTGAACCCGGCCAGCAAGAGAAACGGCACACTGACATCCTTCTTCTGGCACGCCGGTCCGCCCCAGTATATCGTCTTGGTCGTGCCATCATCGTTCGTGATGACTGTTTTGTTGCATTTACAGGCGTAGCATTCGAATCCCTTCTCCTCGGGATTTGGCGGGCTGTACTTCTTGTAGACGGTGCCGTGGGAGGAGCAGTTGTTCGTGGCGATTATGGCTTCTTCGGGGGAAGTGTGGCAAACTGGGAGGGGGCCTTTATGAGGGGCGGAGGTGGCGAGGGGTTGTAGATGGCTGGGGTGGGAGGGGGTTTTGGATGTTGAGATGGGTTCTGGGGCGGAGAGGGGCTCTTCGGGTTGGAATTGGCGAGCATGGAGCGGTTTGCTAGGCATGTAGTAGGAGCCGTAGCCTGTTCGCTTAGTTTCAGTTGAGTGGGGAGGCATGACGACGATGGTCGTTTCTGGGGCGTTGGGCATGAGTCGAAGGTTCATAAAGGCCCTTCTTAGGTATTCGGTGGTTCTGACGTAGGCTTGTCTGTCTCCCTCAAGAAGTCCCTGGAACGTTGTTAGCCTCGCGTTTGTGGCGGGGCGACGCAGATCCTACTAGTAAAGAAGATATATGTAAGATCGTGGTACGCCCATGATTAGGGCAATTGGCTAGATACTCGGTGTTTCCGGTAGGATCATCTTCTGTGTGGCTACTCATGTAGCCGCTTAAGCTGCATTCTTTAGATCCCTACACGAATGACTATTAGCAGTCTTTCTCGTGTGTTTGTAAGGTCGGCTGACCTCATCTCCTCCGCTCGTACCACCCTGGATATGTTTTTCCTTAGGTAAGTCAAAAGAGCCGCTGCAACCTATATCTGATCGTCTATGCCTGTCTTGAGCAAGTAGGTCCAAGGCTAGCTGTAGATTCTGTGAGGGAGATGGCGGTTGTGTAATGGTGAAGGCAGGCCCTGCGGTAATGCGATCGAGGATGTCTAGTATAAGCTGTCAGGACTAATTCAATAACCCCTCAGTACTATGTATTCGCGAAGAACCTTTCGGATCCTGACAGCCTTCAACAATAATAAGGAGCTTCATAAGCGTCTCGTCTTGCTCTCCATTCAGAAAGATCTGCTTTTGTGTCCCCCCAAGTGCATTCAGTTGTCGTATTGTAGAGCCATCAGCGTCTTTCAGACTGTGGTATTGTGAGAGTTCTAATCGTTGGGCGAGTAATAATCTTGCTGTGCTTGGAGGCACCGAAGGCGGCTGGGCATCCGAGGGCTCTGTATTCTTGTCAAAGAAATAGACAGAGGCTTCGGGCGAAGTGGCGTAAGTCTGAAGAGCTGCACTTGCCCAGACCAGGCCAGCGAGCACCCTCATGTTGAACCTGTTTAGAGAAGATGGCGATTAATATTCTTGAGCTTGATCGATGATGTGGTGATAGCAGGCATGATAAAGCGTACTTGATCTAACCACGAACTGTCTAGACTTGGAATAACGTTTGGGCTGCCGAAAACGCTAGAAGTTTACTTAGGGCTGTCTTGTAGATTTCCCAGTGTCACCGTGTCCGGATCCCTATTACAGCGTTGGACTGATTCAGAACTCCAGAACAATTTCGAGCTATCCTACCGCTAGTCACGCACACAGCTCGTTTCAATATCCTCGCGAATCTGCTTCATAAGACCGCGCAAGAGCTCGCCAGCTAGGTGGCGGGCCTTGCCCCACACCACCCCATGTTCAGAACTCTCCGACCCTTCTCATCTTTCAGCCGCCGATTATCTTATTCTCATCGTTCTCTGCTTAAACATGATGGTCCAATCATCGTGCAACGTGTGCGCTTCAGCCGCCCTATATTCACAACGAAGTATACTTTCCGCAGCTTGTTCCTCTCCATAGACCAGGGCGGCTGACATGGCTCTCCTAGGCGCTTGCAGTCCGTTTTCATTAACGCGTCACTCTTTGCGGTGTTCTATTATTTTATGATAACGGATGAGGTGGAAGACAAGTCCCTCCCACAACACGAGGGTAGTAAAGGAGAAGATAAACAAATTACAGCCATAGATGGGCAGGAACTAGCAGAAGATGAGGGCGGAGATAAGGCGGAGGACGAAGATGACGTTCAGGTACCAGACATAATGCCTGAAGACGCCCGTTTCATTCCCTTGGGATTTGCACGTCAACGTCCGCAAACATTCTACAAGGGCAGCGACCCAGAATGGCAGAGCTTTATAGATTTTGCGAATGATAGAAAAAGGGGTTTATTTTTACGGAGTAAGCACTGTTTGAAAATTGGTCTACATTGGGGGGGACTAACAAAAAGCAAGACGAGCTAGCCGGGCTTGTAGGTCATCGTACAGCCAATATGAAGGCTTTTCAAAAAATACTAGGGCCGCCAATCGAGCCGCATAAGTACTGGTTAGATATAGACTTCCCTGATGGCCCACCTCCGGAGTATGAGCGGTCAGGGTAAGAGTGCCCCTAGTTCTATGTCCGGAGCCCTTGATTAAAGTACTTATAGGTTAGAAATCACACCCGATTATGTCGCCTGGACAACAAGACCAGTATCTCCAATTCAATACTCCCGGCTTCAGACGGCTCTTTGGCCAACACCGATGGCATCATCATTTTGGGCAAGCTACACAACTATACTGTCGTTGCAGGTGGCTAGGGCCAAGCAATTTCTTGGCATAAAGTCAGAGCCGGAAAAGCAAGGCTCTCAGGCTCCAGCCGGCTTTGTTGATTTTCAAAAACTGGCGAAAAGTACGAACAAGCAGGAGTCCCACAGTGGTGCAGGAATCGAGAAGACTTCCGGCTCCGAAACTAAGTCTCCTGAGATAATGCCCACCAAGTCGTCGTCAAAAGCGGCTTCGTCCGACTCAGCGGGGGTGTTCCCTCCTTTACCATCTATTCCACAGCCAGGGGAAGACATGAGTTCTGCCCTGATGGCATTCAAACGCACTCTTGCAAAAACGTGGCACCCGCCATCCACTCCTCCAGAGCGAGGCACGTTCATGGTCTCGGGTCTCATAGAATTAGCGGGTTCAAAGGCCGTGTGTGTGTTAGATGTGCAGGCCGCGTACCATCCTGGAGATTCGAGATGGGTGGTTATTGGCATTGGTATACGACGATTTCAGCAGCGGAAGCAAGGTCCCAGGGGCGGTAACTGATCTTCTTTTTAGTGCGTGATTGTGTTGGTTTTCACTATGAGCGTATTGATGTTGCATGCATAGCTACGGTGTTGAGGGGTTTCACGGCTCTGGGAACCCAGAAATCGTGTGAATAAGTATCGTGACTTGCTCATGCAATCCGATTCACTTGGTTCCCTCTGACGTCTCTCCTTTGGCTCGGCTCAGGAACTTATCCGGTCAGGGCAGTGTATTTGACTTGACCGCCACTGCGTTGTGAGTAAATTCCCTTACTTTGTTCAACCACAATTAACCCTGGACATCTGTTCCTTTGACACTGTTCCTTCAATTACACTATGCCCTTACTTCTTCGTATTCTGATCTTTGCACCTGGGAAATTCGTTGGGTTGCTGGTATGCTAGAGATTTGTCAAGATTTTGACGTCATTCTCGAAAGTATCACATCTCGCTGTACAACTCTGCTGTCTTTTTTTTGGCCAGAGTATCATCCTACCCTCTGCCTGCCGCCCAACCCTATGGGAGACATCGCTAAGGGTCCAGACTGAAGCTTTGGTGCCTTGAAGACTGCGTTGATCCTCTACATGGAAGTACAGGCTCCATCCCCATAGAGTAGTCTCAAAGGACGAAGCAGGAGGGCGTGGTTGACAGTCCTGCTCTTTGCCACTCTTCAGTCCCACTTACTTCCAAGTGATTGTATGGTAATGCCTCCGCTCTATATACATCCCAATGCTTACTATATCTTTCCTAGATGCCCTGTGTTCTACCATTGTCAGCTCTCCAAAATGACGGCTAGTCTAGCTCCCGGTATCCACAGAAATACTGATATTCAGGCTTCGCCAACCCCATCCCAATTCCTCACCATCACCGTTCATCACCGCCTACAGAATCACAACACACCTGTTGTAACGTACAAATCGCCGTTTTCAAATACTTTTTATTGCACCGAACAACCTGTAAGTGTCCAATTTGTGTTTAAGGCGCGGTCAGTGCTCAAATTTCCGCTTTTACCCGATTTCCCTGATGTTTCTGTCCACACAAACCCACGCTCAACCACCCAATCTCAAAGCGACATACATACACCCCAAGAAACATTGAACTACAGCTAATCATGTCGGCCACCGGTGGTGTAGAACTCCGTCAGAGAAATCCTAGAACAAGTATGCCTCAGTCTACAGGAGAAATCTCAGGCTCTACTCTGCAGTTTTATGAACGCTCACCAACAGCGACACCAGCTCAAACGCGTTCCGGATCACCCACTCTTGGTTCACCTATCCCACATACCTCAGCCGAGACGATCAAGTTTATGAACGATCTCCACGAAATCGCAGGTAAAGACGCGACATCCGACATTACCAACTCTACCGCCACCATGACTTCAGCTGGTGTAATTGATGGCAGCGTTTACGTTTCTACCGCTATGAAGATGAAGTACCTTGCGGTTTACTTCTTCTTTAACCTGGGCTTGACCCTCTACAACAAGGCGGTGATGATTAAAGTAGGTCTTTCCACCAATCTAATAGTTCCCCTATTTCCTTCTTGAGCTCGATGGCTGTGCAAAATCTTATCATGTCGTCGACTTCGCCACCAAGACTTAGGCTACGCGATTATCT
>JAABUY010003625.1_pt1 | contig 16805 bp, 14 predicted proteins | sample 5560271 | NCBI WGS metagenome assembly JAABUY01 (sample SAMN10711886, study PRJNA513374) | rock metagenome | isolation source: Antarctica rocks | place: Antarctica: Victoria Land, University Valley
CTCCGTGCCATCGATGTATGAACGCGCAAGCATCTTTAAATATGCAGAATTCAACAAACTCGCTCTTTGCCGTTTGGCGAGCAAGCTGCGCGGAGGGCAAAGCTGCTTCTGTGACACTTCTCAGACCTCAGCAAGCGATAGCTTCAACTGGACAATCCTAATTTCGTTCATTGACGGGGTGGAGTGGGTGCTCCGTTCCCCACGAAATGACGGTGGAATCAAATCTGACGAAACGAACCTCATACTACTGGCTAGTGAAGCTGCGACTCTTAAGTATATCAAGGCCAACAGTACAATTCCTGTTCCCGAGATCTTTGCATATAGGCAAGCCATTCCATCGATTCTCGTTGTGAAGAAGCTAACGATCACATAGCTGTTCTAGAAACAACGATGTCGATATCCCCTATATTCTCATGAGTAGAGCTCATGGCTCGCCTCTACAGCATACATGGAAGACCTTGAAGATGCATGAACCCAACATATCTCAAGAACAAAAGACAAAGATTGTTTTTCAGCTTGAAATTATTACGTGGCAACTATCTAGACTTCGTTTCAATCAAGCTGAATCACTCTTTGAGAAAATGAAGAAATTTCATATCAAGACATGTCTATCTCGTGATCTGCTACTGAATCAACGATACACTCTCGAAGATATACCTCGTGAATCTTTCAAGTTCGAAAAAGATTATTACGAGACACAGATTTCGACATTTCTTGAACACGTCAAATACCTTGCTTTAGATCATCACTGCTTCTTTGCGTCTATTCTCGCACGAAGCGAGTACGACGACGACGCTGAATTTCGAGCGACGTCAGATTGATGAAATGACTTCGTCACTGTAGAATCGAAAATCGATAGCTCACACAATAGAATCGATTTTGTCATTGCTGACGAGACTCTTTCCGTAATGATTACGAAGTGAACTCATGATCTATCAGACAGTCTTTTGAGAAATGATCAACGTCGCTTTGTGATTCATCAATCAGATCTCAGCGTCAACAACATCTTCGTTGACGAAGAGTTCAATATCATGTGCATAATTGATTGAGCATTTTGTTCTACTGTGTCTTTGTTCATTCTTCTTACAGCGCCTGATCTATCACAGTCACGACATGAACTTGATGAATCACTTTTATCAATGTTCGAAAAAGAGTTTCGACACGCACTGAAAGAGAATGTACAGCGCGAAGATATCAGTGCTGAGAGTAGACTTTGTTGAATGTTGAGTCGTAGTCGTTCGATGTGATTATTCTCTCGTATTTTAACTTTTGATTCAACTACAGACTATTATCTTTTCAAAGCTCTCTGAGAATCAATTGAAAATTATGATCAAGAAATGACAGAATTCTTTCGTTCAATGCAGTCATCGAAAAAGTATTCATCGTTACATATCAAGCTGAAGAAAGACGATCAAACAATGCTGCAAGTGACTGAGTTGAAGGGGAAATATTTTGACAAAGATGTATGAAGACTGACGATTTCGAGAAAATTGACGTTGGTTTTCGAGTGGTCTTCGCGATATCATGAATCATGCACTTATGAAATCAGAAGCAATGACAATGTCTTCGTTGCAAACAAGAAATTGTGAGCATGAATTGATAAATGTTTAGAATTCAAACCACACTCACTCTGTGTCTGTTGAGACAATTAGATTCTGAGTATTTCGTACGAGATTGAGCTCTCAGTATGTGTAGTGACAGTATGTCAGAAACTGAGCTAGACTAGAGATACTATCAATATAGAAGACTGGTATTATTATTATTACTTTGATAGAATCTAGATACAAGATAATACATCAGATAATGTATAAGACGAAAGACAAAGAGTGAAAGAAAAGAACGAAAGCTCGACTTTTATATACATGAATCGAACAGAATCAAGGCTAGACAGTAGTTCTATTGACTTAAGATTGCAGAAGTTCACGCACACGACTGAGATGATCAAAACAGAATTGCTGAAACTAAATTAAGATGATGATGATTAGATTGATGACTTGATTCATTGAACTGCAAAACAAATTCAATGAATCAAGATTATTTAAAACATTAACAATTTATATTTTAAATTGAGTTGATGATCTGACATCATGACAGTAACTTCTCTCTTCAAGATTGAGCTTCTGCAAAACAATAAGAAGAAACAAGATGAAATGAGAAAGAATCAAAGATGAAGATTAAAATGAGATGAGAATTGATGTGAATGCATTTTAATGTGATGAAGCACAGATGAAACTAAAATAGATCTGAGTCACATCTGAGTCAGATCTGAGTAAAATATCTGAAAAGTAAGACGAGATGAAATGCATTTTAATGTGATAATGCACAGAAATTGAAACACATCTGAGTCACATTTAAGTCAAATTTAAATAAGATGTTTAAGTCAGATTTAAACAAGATCTGAATCAGATTTGAATAAAAGAAAGATGAAATGTAGTTTAATATGATGATGCACAGTGAAACTAAAATACATTTAAACAAGATTTAAGTCAAATCTGAGCTGAGTCAAAATGATGAAGATTGAACTTAAAGTTCTTGATATTAACATTGAAACATCACACATAACAGTACATGTGATTCTTCAACAACAAATTTGATGAGATGATATTCATTGAGTGTTTACTCATAATTATTCAGAAGATGAAAAGACTTTCAAGTAGAAAAAAGATTTTTTCAATCAATGTGTCAGAAACTGAGTTAGATCAAAGATATTATCAATATAAAAGACTAATATTATTATTATTACTTTGATAGAATTTAAATACAAGACAATACATCAAATAATGTATAAGATAAAAGACAAAAAGCAAAAGAAAAGAATGAAAACTCAACTTTTATATACATGAATTGAGCAGAATTAAAACTAAACAATAGTTTTATTGATTTAAAATTGCATGAGTTCATGCATACAACTGAAATGATTGAAACAGAATTGCTGAAACTAGATTAAAATAATGATGACTAAATTAATGACTTGATTCATTGAACTGCAAAATAGATTCAATGAATCAAAATTATTTAATATATTGATGATTTATGTTTTAAATTGAATTGATGATTTGACATCATGACACAATGTAATACTTGAGCAAAGATGAGTTATAACATTTATCACGTTTGAAGTTTAGTATGCTGTTTACATATCAGAATCTTTTATCATTCTTGATGATAATGAGTTCTTGAGATTTTTGATGTTGACGTGAAAGAAAGTCACTTGTGATATAACTCAGAAGAATGACATGAAAGATTGAATGAATCTTCATGAATGTTGAAAGATTTAACTTAATGATCAGAAAATTATTCTTAAAGACATGTTTGATCTTGAAGAAATCAACATTATAATCATCTAACTTGACAGCAAAATGAGCGATGCTGAGATTGCAAGCATTCAATCTGTCATGATGTCAGATTCTTATCTCAATTTAGAACATAAATCATTTATATTTTAAATAATCTTGATTCATTGAATCTGTTTTGCAGTTCAATGAATCAAGTCATCAATCTAGTCATCATCATCTTAATTTAGTCTCAGCAATTTTGTTTCAATCATCTCAGCTGTGTATGCAAACTTCTGCAATCTTAAGTCAATAAAACTACTGTCTAGTCTTGATTCTGCTTAATTCATGTATATAAAAGTTGAACTTTTGTTCTTTTCTTTCATTCTTTGTCTTTCATCTTATATATTATCTAATGTATTGTCTTGTATCTAGATTCTATCAAAGTAATAATAATAATATCAGTCTTTTATATTGATAGTATTTCTAGTCTAGTTTCATCTTTAACATTACAAAAGATTCACACTTTCTGCAATATTTTCATACATTGAAATCTCATTTAATTACTCTTTCGCTCAAATGAAGTTATCTCACAATTTCTTGATCAATGATGAGCATGCTGTTGAACAGTTCACTCAAAGTGTGATCAAAAATTCAGTTGAGATCTTTCGCATAATGCGAGAGCTTCAAAATCAAGTTCGATAACATGATGTTATCATTTCATTCTCGTTCATTGTTCTCAGTTCTTCAATCTATATAGAGTTGAATTCTCAGTTTCTCATGATGATAGTTCAGATCATTGCACAAATCTTGAATAATCAATCTTTCTTTGTCGTTCATCTTTTTGCAAATTCTGTCGCTGTCTTCATTACTTCTAGATTCAAGAAGCTTCTTGACATATCTGAGTATGAGAAAGACAAAGATTGATTAAATGCATGAGAGCAGAGTCTGATACAGCGTATGAATGTGAATGATGATTATTACTTCTTTCATCAAGTCAAGATCATCTATGTTGAGTCATGACTCATCATAGATAAGAAGACTCACAATCTAATGAATTAATATCAAGTCAATGATCTTTGTATCATTTTCATCTTTGCAGATTGATGATACAAATTGCATCATTGCTGTGACAACTTTTTTGAAGCAAAAGATGCTCATTTATATTTTCATGAAACTCTGAAGCAAGACATGAATAGCTTTGTTAACTACTAAAATCTCTTCTATCAAAAGAAAGAATATTCTTTGATGAAAGGTTTCTTGTTGATTGACTGTTTGAAGCGTAATGTCAATTATTTCACTTAAGTCATCATCTTCTTCTGACAAAATCTTAATGAAACTTGATTATTCATTTTTCATCAATAAATTTAAGCATTCTTTGACATTGATGAAGAGTTTCAGCAGCTTAAGCATCATCAATCTCATTTCATCTTCATCATTGTTTCATTTATCAAAGTCAAGAACATTTTTGCATTGATTAGTAACTTTTTGAATTCAAAGATCATTATCTTTGTGACTGTTGCTTTGACAATATCTTTGTCTCTTTCTCTCTTGTTTCTTGATGAGTCAATGAATTTAAACTTCGTCATTGTCATCATTCAAAATAAGACTCTGATCATTTCTGAGATCAAGAAAATCTGCAACAAGTGAAAGCTGTGCTACTACTGCAAATTGCAACATTCGAGCAAAATCATTAAAGAATGCTCAAACAAGAAGCTTTTCACTCTGCGTATCATGAACATCTACGACAATGACATCATCAGTATAAATGAAGAAGTCTCGCTGTCTGCAAGAAAAGTTTAGTTTCTGAGCTAAGTTACGCTCAGAAATCTGTATACATATCATCTTATTTACTAGTCTCAATCTTTTCACTTTTACTTCAATCATATAGAAAGTTTTCTGCTAAATCTGTCTTGAAACTCTTTGAATTCAATTCAACATTCAAAGATAGTCACATGATAGTATTTTATATTCTACATCAAGCTTAATTTAGAGTTCTCATTCTCGTTCTGATTGATAGTGAAGTCTCAACTTATGTCTTTATGAATAAATTCTTCATGCAATAACATCATCTTCTCTTGCATCAATTAATTCATTCTTGCAGACTTTGAGAATTTGATGATCAAGTCGCTTTAATTGATGACATTATTCATGTCATCGAAATCACAATGATTCTCAATAAACACATCGAAAGACTATTCTTCTATGTCATTGAATTAAGTCAATATCTCATCATCATGAGTCTGTTATGACTTTATCATCACATCATTAATGTCAATTTTGAACACAATATTCTCATCTTGTCTTTCTTTTTCTGTCTTAATCATTGTTGTCAATCTTTCGTCAAAATCTATGATCTTAATCAACAAGAAGAAAATTTCTCGCTTGAAGTTAACAAAGTAACTTTCTTTCAGTCTTGCTCTCAATTCACTCACAAGAAGCAATTCAGTTCACGAATCACTCACAAGAAGTAATTCAGTCTACAGATCATTCACAAGAAGTAATTCAATTTACAGATCACTCACAAGAAGCGATTCAGCACTCAATTCACTTGCAAGAAGTAATTTAGTTTCTCATTCACTTGAAAGAAGCAACTCAGTTTTCAGTTCGCTCGTAAGAAGCAATTTAGTTTCTCATTTACTTAAAAGAAGCAATTCAGTTTTCAGTTCGCTCACAAGAAGCAATTCAGTTTTCAATTCACTTGCAAGAAGTAACTCAGTTTCTCGTTTGCTCATGAGAAGCAATATAACTTTTCGTTTGCTCACAAAAAGTCAACTAATACTCAGCTCGTTCACAAGAAACAAATCTCATTCAGTCTTGTCTCTTGTCTGAAACAAGAAGCTTTTAATTGTATTCTTCAAGTCATTCAAAAAGAATACTCATCAAAAATCAAGTGTTGAAATTTTTTCTTCTTTAAAACTTCTGTTGTCTTTCAAGCAGATCAATTCAATCAATCTTTTATACAACTTGACATAGTTGAGTTGAAAGCTTGAAACTTTGATCATGCTGCTCATGTCAAAGACATTGAAGTGTTTAGCGTCACTTTAAAGAAAATCGACGTCTTCTTGAATCTTGAATCAATCTCGTCTTCTAGTCTAGATTCTGACAAATTAAAATCGCGTCATGCGACTTTGACTGTCTGTTCAAAGAACAGTTCAACTCTTGCTCAGTTCTCATCTCATTCTCAAGACAGTACATATGATAAGAATCATCGTCTGAATTTTCATCAAATGAAAAAGAAATTTCATTTGACTGCATTCACGACACAAGAAGATCTTGAAGTCTATCAACAAAGTAAGAATGTTGATTCAGTCACAATTCTATCATTCAGATATTTCAAGTTTCTAGATGTCTTTTTCAAGAAGAACGTTGATATTTTGTCTTTGCATCAAGCTCATGATCATGTCATACATCTTAAAGAAGATGCTCAATTCTCAGTCTTCGCTTTGTATGACATGAGTCGTGACAAAATTCTAGAACTTCATTGTTATCTGAATGAGAATCTGAGCAAAGATTTCATTCAAGTCAGTCACTTTCAGACAATCATCTCTGTTCTTTTCATCAAAAAACTCAAAGAAGAACTTTGCTTCTGCATAAACTATCAAGATCTGAATGTTATCACAGTCAAGAATTGATATTCTCTGTCTCTGATTTCAGAAACGCTGAATCATCTAAATTGAGCTAAAATCTTTATCAAGCTGAATATCATTTCTGCGTTCAATCGACTTTAAATCAAAGAAGAAGATGAAGCTCTCATCATTTTTTGCACTCAATTTGAATTATTCAAGTATTTAGTCATGCTTTTCAATCTATGTAATGAATTTGTCTTGTTTCAAAAGTACATCAACAATACTCTTTGCAAACATTTAAATAAGTTTTATACAGCTTATTTGAATGACATCTTGATCTATTTTAACAATAAACTTGAGCATGAAATTCATGTCAAGCTCATTCTGCGAAAGCTGCAAGAAGCAGATCTTCAGATGAATATAATCAAATGTGAGTTTCACATCACTTAAGTCTCATATTTAAAATTGATAATCATCATTGAAGAAGTTAAGATGAACTCTTTTAAAATAAACATTATTATTAACTGACTCATCTTGATCAATGTTAAAGACATTCAAAGTTTTCTAAATTTCATGAACTTCTATAAAAGATTTATTTATGACTATAATAGAATAATTATCTCGCTCACTCGTCTCATCAGAAAAGATGTACTCTTTGTCTGATCTCAGAAATGTTAAATTGCATTCAACATTCTTAAGAAAGTCTTCATTTTCAAGATTATTCTTTGTCACTATAATTCAGATCACAAGATTATGATAGAAATCAATGTTTTAAACTATGTGTTTGAAAACATTCTTTTTCAGTATGATGAGAACAAAATTCTTCATTCAGTCGTTTACTTTTTGAAGAAGCATAACTCAATTGAGTGTAACTACGAGATTTACAATAAAGAATTCATGATCATTGTTTGCACTTTCAAGAAATGATGATCAGAGCTCAAAGACTTTATTTATTCTGTTAAGATGATCACGAATCATAAAAATTCTAAGTATTTCATGTCAATTAAGCAGTTAAATCATCATCAAGCTCATTGAAGTGAGTTTCTGTCTAGATTCAACTATTGCATCACTTATTATTTCAGCAAGATTGATGATAAGTTGAATGCTCTGACACATCATTCAGAAAATCTTTCTAAAGAGAAAGATACATTCAATTCTCAATATTAATATCAACATCAAACAATTTTAAAAACTCATATTTTAAATCTTGATATTATTGAGAATCTTGCTCTTGACATCTTCAACATTAAAGTCATGAAGCTTCAATCACAAATCATCACTTTAAATTCAGTTCAGTTACATCTGTTTTTAATTATTTCAGCATTTTTGCAAATTTTAACTTTCATGAATTTAGAAATTGAAGAATTCAACATTGAAGATGTTGAATCTCAGTTAGATTAAAACATTTTGAATCTTGATGAAGATTTTGCTGATACTTTCACTCAGACATTGTGAAAGCAAGTCAAAATCAATGACAAATTTGCAACTCAGATAATTGAAGCACTTTGCAATAAAGCACGACATCACAACAAGATCTCTCTAGTTAAGTGTGAAAAACACGAGAATCATCTGTACTTTCAAGAAAGAAAGTATGTGCTTAACTCAAATAAACTACGTCTTCATATCATTCAGCTCACTTATGATAATGTTGTTAATGATTGTTATGATCTTGAGTCTATTCTTGATCTATTCTCGAGTCTATTCTCGACTCTATTCTCGAGTCTATTCTCAATCTATTCTTGATTCTATTCTCAATCTATTCTCGATCTCAATTATCTCTAATTGAATCTAGTGAGCATTTGAGCTAGAGATGATGTCATCGAGTCTCTGCATCATTTATGTAAGACATCAACTCTTTCGAGTCTAGCGCAAAGATCAGAAACACACATATAAGCTGCGAGTTCTATTCTGTAAATACTTTTCTTTCTTAACATTTATCTATTAGTTAAATGACATTCATATGACTCGCTCTATGCTGATCTCTAACAGTAGATAAATGCTAATTAACTATTTTGCTATCAACGTGTAGATGATACAAAATAATCTACTTCTATTCAGAAAATTCGCAAGAGATTCTTTGAATTACTTTCATCAAAACACACATTCAAATTTATTAAATCAATCATTCAATCTTATCACAATCAAATTGTCACGATTTTAGCATGTGTTACTTGAAAGATGTTGGGAAAAAAGATGTTAGATCACTTAGATGATGTTGAACAATATTATAAATGATGATAGATGTGAGATTATCAGTGATGTTATGAGAGTTCTTCGATACGAATGATACTCAGCGTTCATGAAGTATAAGAATCTCTGAATGATCTCTTTCTTTTCTTTCTTCTTCGTGCAACGTCTTGTATTTAAAATCTAGTTATTAGAATTTCATTCTGATTTCATTCAGCTCTCAGTTCGTGACACAAATCTATCTATCTATCTTTATCTTTCTTACAATGACACGCGACTCTGAATCAATTGAGTCACGAACAGCTCGTCTGCTTAAAAGCATTGCTAGTAGATGAGTTTTTCTTATTTCTTTCGATGCTTCAGCGAAATCTCAGAATGCTGCTATCTCATAAAACATCAACACAAGTCAACAACTTCGTCAATGAGTTATCAATCAGTCAGATGAGATCATCAAGATGCTGATTGAGCTAAAAGATCAACAAGACATGATTTTGAAACTCAATGAGTAATGAATTGATCTACAAGTTGATCACATCAAGAGACTTGATGAGCTAGAGATCAATTAAACGACAATAGATACTCAAGAAAAGACTATCATCGAACTATGAAAGAAAGTATTGAATCTCAAAAAGAGACAGCATTCAGCGAATCAATCTCGATCTCGACAGTCTATGAAGTCTCAAGTTTCTATCAAGAATCGTACTTGACGAAAGTCATTCACTTTATTCAACAATGATCATCACAAGTTCTTTAAGTTTTTGAACTCATTTATATTCACTGATGAAAATGAATTAACATGAAACAGCTGAAGAATCAAGATAAACGACAAGCTTCAGACAAATATTGATCACTTCGATAATGAGAATATCTGTATTGTTTATGTGATATCTAGACTAGAAGATGATGCTGCTGAGCACATCTTCGCTCAACATTGACATGATGCTTTGCATTCATACATCTCGATCGATAAACTATTTAAGCATCTGAAAGAAATATATGATGAACTGAATAAAAATCAAAAGTGTCGTCGTGAGTACAATGCTCTGAGACAAGCAGACAAGTCTTTCAATGTCTTCTACTTCGACTTTATGAAGCTATTCAACTATCTCAAATACGATTATTACATTCTGATGAATGATCTTCAGAATAAAATCAATAATCGCTTGCAGAACGCTTTATCAGTCTGTTCAGAGAACTTTACTTCGCTCACTCGCTTAAGAATCTTTCTTCAAGATGTGAATAGTAAACAATGAGTCAATTATCAGCTTCGCAGCGAATGTTGCATTGTCATCATCAAAGTCACTGTTGTATCTGATAAACGTGCTACTTTTCTGTCAGTAACAACTTCGATAATCGATTATGTTAAGTCAACTATCTCTTCTATCTTTAAGTCAGCAAGATCATCAATTATCTGTTACATCTGCAAAATCTTCAATCATTTGTTCAAGAATTGTTCTCAGCTGAACAAGATTGACACTTCTGCATCTCATGCATTCACTCTTCGTCTACATGAGATCATCATTTCAAAGAATAAAGAGAATAAGAAAATGTCTTTCGAGAATAGCGAGACAAAAAACTAGAGACTTTCATCAAAGACGCGATGAAAGATGTGTTAATTTCTTCAACGATGAGCATGTCAAATGATTCTTTTGCTTCTGAATCTTTGACTATTGAATGTGTACTTTCTAGCAATGAAATTAGTTACTCATTGAAGTCATTGATTGACATCAAAGCTGCTGACTATTCGTTCATTGATGAAGTGATCGCGCAAATTGTTTGTGATCAGTTGCAAATCAAGCTTCTGACTTTGATCAAAGCAAAGTCAATATGAGAATTCGATGATCATTATGCAAAAAAACTCATTACTCATGTCATTTATTTGAATCTAACGATTCAAGATCATACAGTAGATATCACTTTTATGTTGATCACTCAATTAAAACTGTTAGAGATTAGCATAGAGCGAGTCATATGAGTGTCATTTAACTAATAAATAAATGCTAAGAAAGAAAAGTATCTACAGAAAAGAACTCGATTCTTGATATGTATGTTTCTCAGCTTTGTGCTAGACTCGAAAGAATTGACGTCTTACACATATGATGCAGAGTTTTAATGACATCACTACTAGCTCAAATGCTCACTAGACTCAATTAAAATAAAACTCAGGTCAGAGCTAGAAAGAATAGACGAAGACTAGAATCATAACATTACTTTTTCTTCTTGAATATTCATGTTTGCATGAATGTTGTTTCTTAGTGCGCTTTTCTTGAATATTTAATATGAAAGTTATCAATCATCTCTTGAGCGTTCATAAATTCGTTGTTGTCAGCGTTATATCAGTTGAGATCATTGTCATAACTCTTTTATTTGACTCGATATTGAAGTTGTCTTCGATATCGTCGAGAGTTTAATATATCGTCGATTTTTCATTCATCTTCATCGTTTATCACTATTGATTTCGAAAATTCATTCTTCTGATTAAATAGAGAGTTATTAACGACGAGACGAAGAAGCTCTGAATAAAATACATCATGTATACGCATAGTCTTAAGTAGTTTCAATTTATAAAATGAGTCAACAAGATTGATGATCTGAAAAGAATTGAGCATCTTGTCATTCAATTTTTTGAAAAGTCTTGCTGTAATGATGTTTTGTTCATTTAGAAACATTCTTGATTCAATCTTGTAATTGATTTTCTTTCTATGCTTGTTAGCTTGATTCATCATTTGTTTTCATGTTTTGATCAGAACTTCACGAGCGAAGATTAATGTCTTGTTCATTTGTTCAGATATATTCTTGGTTCAATCAATCTGCAAGCGTTCGCGAATGCTTTCATACTCGATGATGTCAGAGTTGAAGCTCATATGAGAATGAAAGTTCTTGTTCATGAAGAAGAAGATCAAGAAGATGACTGAAAACAAGATGTTATTGTCAACAAACTTGATCATGAGTAGTCACTTAGATCAGTCGTTCTGCATATATGAACAGAAGAATCGAAGATATTGCTTGACGTTCTGATTGACTCGTTCGCTTTGATCATTGATCTGAGAATGATAGATGATAAACAATCAAAGAAAAATGTTCAGTCGTTTGCAAAGAAACTTTCATAGTATAGAGATGAATTGTGAATCTCGATCAGATACTATGAAGCTTGATAAATCATGAGTTCAATATACTCATTGAATCAGCATTTCAGCTGTCTTTTCAACAGTGATATTTTCATCATCAATGATGCAAGAAATATAATGTTTTTCTTTTGATAATCTGCAGATGATCATCAGAATAGCGTTGTACTTGCTTGAATCAAATAGATTGATAATGAAGTTCATTGCTATGTCTTGTCATCGCTGTTCAGATATCAATAAAGATTGAAGCAAGTCATTTGATTTATTTCTAGATGTCTTTGAACGTTGACAGATATAGCAGTTTCGAATATATCGATTTATCGTTTTTCGCATGAATGATTAATAGTAGTTTCGCTTTATGACTTTCACAGTTCTAAGAATATCAGAATGATCAACTGATGATTGATTATGCATCTCACGAATCAGATTCATTTGTAGAAGCTCGTTGAACGAGACTCATAGCTGACTATTATGATACAAGATTTCATTCTGAGTTTGACAATTCTTCAATTTGATATCTTCATATTGTGTCTTGTCTCTTGCTATTGCTTCGCGAAGTAGCGTACAATTCTCGTCGATCTCATTAGTCTCAAAAATCTGTTTATAAATTGATTCACTGATGTTCTTCTTTAGATCAGCAATTTTCATTCAATTCAAAGTCAGAATAATGATTCATTGATAGCGAATGCGCTCATCTTCTGAATCTCTGAGCACGACGTCAGCTTGACGAGTTAATGCATTGATCTTGATGTTCTGCTTGTCAGATTGATACATTATCTTGAAGTTGAAGTCAGCGAGCTTCTGAACTCAGCGCATCTGATGTTTGCTCAGCTCTTTATCTTTCATCAACAAGATGAGCGCTTGATGATCGATGAACATCTTGATAGAAATGTCAGTTAGCTTCAGTTCAAGTCGTCAGTGTTCAAATGCTCAAATGATGATCAAAAGTTCTTTATCATATATTTCGTAGTTGCATTCAGCAGAAGACATGTTCTTGTTATAGAAGACAATTGAATGTAGTACTTCTTCGTCATCATATTGAGAGAGAACTTCATCATTGACGTAGTTGAATGAGTTGATTTCGAGAATAGTCTCACGAGTTTGATCAAAGTGACGTAGTATAAAAGTCTCGATCATACGTCTCTTCATATGATCGAAGATGATCTGACAGACTTTATTTCATTCAAATATGATCTTCTTTTGAGTGAGTTGAATCATTGAATGAACAATCTTCGAAAAGTTCTTGATGAAGCATCGATAGAAATTGCAGAAGTTAATGAAGAACTGCATCTGAGTGAGATTATTGAGTGTAAATCATTCAACGACTGCTTGTATCTTTCGAGAATTCATCTTCAATTCTTCAATTGATATCAAGAGTTCTAAAAAGATAGTTTTCTGAACATGAAACTCGCACTTGTTGATGTTTATCTGTAGATCAGCTTCTCGTAGTTTATTCAAGATCAATCATACATGTTGTTTGTGTTTCTTCAAGATCTTGCTGTAGATGATAATGTTATCTAGATAGATCTGACAAAACTGATGTAAATACTTGAACAACATGTCGTTCATATAGTGTTGATAGAACGCAGATTCGTTAATTAATTCGAAGAGCATTACATGATATTTGTATGAATTGAAGAAGATAATAAAGATAGTCAAATCTTCGCTATCTGAGTGCATGCGTAGTTTGTTGAACGCGACAATGATGTTTAATCGAGTCAGATACTTGCTTTCTTGTATACGAGCGAAAGTCTCGTCTATCAATGACAAAGAGTAGCGATTTCATTTGATCAAAGCATTGAACTTTCTGTAATCGACACAGAAACGCAAACTATCATCTTTCTTTTTGATGAACAAGATGAGCGAGACGTATAATGCGAAGCTGAAGAAAATGAATTCTTTGTTTAGATGATTGATCAGATACTTCTTTATTTTCTGAAGTTTGTGATTGAACATCTGATAAAGTCTGCTTTGAGAAAACATTTCTTCGTCGATTAACTCAATTTTGTGATCGTAGAAATGATGAGATGATAGCTGATTGATCATAGCTCGATTGAACATGTCTAGATAGTCATGATACTCGAAGAAAAGCTTGATTTTGATCTCTTCAAGAATCTTGACGTGTGAAAGCTCATGCAAATTCACTTCTTCAGACTTGTTTTCAACTGTAGTTATGAATCGATCGATTTTCAAGATGATAACAGCAAAGATCTTGATGTCTGATCATTTGATCAACATTTTATATGTTGCTGTTTCTATCATTGCTATGTTCATTGAACTAAAAGAGAATGATTTCAAACTGAAATAGACTGATTTCAGACTAAACATCGACTTAGAATTAACGTTAGTCAAAGCTGCGTCGCGCTGTTTTAACTGTTCAATGAACTTCTTGTTTTGACTGAATTGAGATGTAACGAAAGTGAAAGATCTCTTCAGTATATGAGTAGAAGTCAAGCTCTTTCATTTCATGATTGATTTATTGCTTGAGAGTAGAGCAATCGATTTCTGACTAGTAGAGTTGAAATTCGAAAATAGAAGAAAATCGATTCACATATCAATTACTAGGTCGATTTTATTCATTCATGTTTTTTCAAGAATCATTTGATGTTGATTTAATCGAGTGATCAACATAGAAGCTGTATCAATTGTATGATCTTGAACAGTCAGATTTGAATAAATGACATGAGTAATGAGTTTCTTAGCATAATGATCGTCGAATTCTCGAATTGACTTCGCTTTGATCAAAGTCAAAGACTCAATTTGCAACTGATCACAAACAATCTGCGCGATCACTTCATCAATGAATGAATAGTCAACAGCTTCGATGTCAATCAATGACTTCAATGAGTAACTAATTTCATTGCTAGAAAGTACACATTCAATAGTCAAAGATTTAGAAACAAAAGAATCATTTGACATGCTCATCGTTGAAGAAATTAACACATCTTTCATCGCGTCTTTGATGAAAGTCACTAGTTTTTTGTCTCGCTATTCTTGAAAGAAGACATTTTCTCATTCTCTTTATCTTTTGAAATGATGATTTTATGTAGATGAAAAGTGAATGCATGAGATGCAGAAGTATCAATCTTGTTCTGAGAGCAATTCTTGAACAAGTGACTTGAAATCTTGCAGATGTAGCAAATGATAGAGAATCTCACTGACTCAGAGATAGAAAAAATGATTGACTTAACATAATTGATTATTGAAGTCGTTTCTGCTGACAAGAAAGTAGTAGCGCGTTTGTCAGATATGACAGTGACTTTGATGATGACAGTGCAACGTTCGCTGCGAAGCTGATAATTGACTCGTTGTTTACTATTCACATCTTGAAGAAAGATCTTTAGTCAATGAAGCGAAGTGAAATCTTCAAGAAAGACTGATAAAGCGTTCTGCAAGCGATTATTGATTTTATTCTGAAGATTGTTCATCAGAGTGCAATCATCATATTTGAGATAGCTGAATAACTTTATAAAGTTGAAGTAGAAAACATTGAAGAACTTGTCTGCTTGTCTCAAAGCGTTGTATTCATGATGACACTTTCAATTCTTATCTACTTCATTGTATATTTCTTTCAGATGTTCGAATAGCTCATAGATCAAGTAGTATGAACGAGAAGAGTCATGACGACGTCGAGCGTAGATATGCTCAGCAGCATTATATTCTAACCTAGACAACATATAAACAATGCAAATAGTCTCATTATCGAACTGATTGACATTGACAATCAGCTTGTTATTCATCTTGTTTCTTCAATCTTCTCAAGTTGATTCATCTTCATCAGTGAATACAGATGAGTTCGAAAATTTGTAGAATTGATGATGTTTATTTTCGAATGAGATGAACTTAGTAGATGTCTCTCGTCAAGTATGATTCTCAATAGAAGCATGTGACTCGATATCTTGTTGAGATAGATGATTTGTAGTAGATTGAGACTCAGTAGACTATCAAGATCAAAGCTGATCAGCTGAACATTGTTTCTCTTTGAGTTTCAACATTGTCTTTCGTAGTTGAATGTTAGTCTCTTCTAAAGTGTTCATGATCGTGTGATTAATCTTTAGCTGTTTCAATCTTTGAGTATGTTCAACTTGTAAAATAATTCAGTGCTCATTGCATTTCAGAGTCATGTTTCGTTGATCTCTTAGCTCATTTAACATCTTGATGATCTCGTTCAACTGATCAAGAGCTCACTGACGTAGTTGTTCTTTGATCTTAATGTTTCATGAGATCTTGATGTTTTTAGCTTCAGTTGAAACATTGAAAGATAGTAAAGAAACTCGTTTATTTGCAATGCTTTTAAGCAAGTGAGCTGTTCGTGATTCAACTGACTCGTTGTCGCGTATCATGATGAGAAGATAAAGATAGATAGATTGTAAATTGATGATTTTGATAAATTTGAGTAAATTTGATGAAAGTAATTCAAAGAATTTCTTGCGAATTTTCTGAATAAACGAAGTAAGTTATTTCATATCGTTTACACGTTGATAGCAGAGTAGTTGATTAGCATTTTGTTGCAAGCATGCATCTCTGTTACTTCTGATTAGTTTGATTAGTCTAACATAAACTAGTATAAAGCTGTGAGTAGAACTGTTGTTAACATGCTGGCGATCTAGCGTGTCTTCGTGAGTAAAACTCATGTCATGTTGCATCTTCTT
>JAABUY010003627.1_pt1 | contig 16799 bp, 22 predicted proteins | sample 5560271 | NCBI WGS metagenome assembly JAABUY01 (sample SAMN10711886, study PRJNA513374) | rock metagenome | isolation source: Antarctica rocks | place: Antarctica: Victoria Land, University Valley
AGCGCGGCGTCGGGCGCGCGCCAGCCGGCCGCGGGCGTCCCGGGCGCGCACTGGCTGGACAGCGCGCTGCGAGCGTAGTTGATTTGCAGCTGCACGGCGCGGCGCCCTGGCGTCAGCGCGTCAGCCAATGTCCCTGGGTCCCTCCAAGGGTCCCAAGATAGCTTTTGCAAGACATGACGCTTTTTGCTATCTGAGTGCTGGGTCGGTGCGCTGATTACGGTGGGTGCAAGAGACGCAGCCCAAACAAGGGACAGGCAGAGTGCAGGAGCCAGCGCAAGGGTTTGCCGCCGCAGCGAGGGCCCCGGAACATAGCGCACACCGCATCACTGCTGCCAGTGAGCTCGACGGGCATTGCCATCATACTGCCTGTAAACTACCAGGTCACCCAATTGCCTGGGCGCTCCGCGGACCAGGCCAAGCCGATCAGGCAGACGGGCGTAGTAAACAGCACCCCGAGCGCCACATGACGCCCGGGCGCGGGCTGCCGCGCGCGCGCGCGCGTGCCTGGCTGATGAAGCCAACCAGGCGGCGCTGCAACGGCTGGTATGCGAGCAGGTACACCAGGAGCTCCGTGAAGAAGGTCCTAACCCTAAACCCTAAACCCCGTTCAGTGGAGACGGCCGCGCGCCTGGCTGATGAAGCCGACCAGGCGGCGCTGCAGCGGCTGGTACGCGAGCATGTACACCAGGAGCTCCGGGAAGAACGTGCGCATCGCGGCGCCAAACCAGCTGCGCCCGGACATCATGCCGAACCAGGCGTCCGTGCGCCCGACCAGCTTGGCCGCGATGCGGCGGCGCTCCGTCTCGTACGTGTCCAGCACCCAGGCCGGCGCGGTGCCCTTGGTCACGGCCGCCAGCTTCCAGCCCAGGTTGAACACGTCCTGCGCACGGCGCCACGGGCAACAGTCGAGCCAATGGAGGCCACATGCACCCTGCAGTCGACATCATGGCATGCATCCCGGTTGAGCCGCCGCTCCGCCCGCGCCGGTGCCCGCATGGACGCACCTCTCTGACCGACCGCGTCAGCACCGTCCTCTGACCCTTTCAAGCCCTAAACCATATCCTACACCAGTTGATACACGCCGCTCAACCCGCGCCTGGCATTTCAGGGTGGACGAGCGGGCGCGCGCCTGGATGCCGGTGTTCATGCCCTGGCCGCCGACGGGGCTGTGCACGTGCGCGGCGTCGCCCGCCAGGAACGCGCGCCCCGACCGGAACGCCGACGCCGCGCGGTGGTGCAGCCGGTAGCGCGACAGGAAGCGGCTGGCCACCAGCTTGAACGGCAGGGGCGCCATGCGGCGCATGTAGCCGCAGAACTCCTCCTCGGTCAGCAGCCGCGACGTGGCCACCTCCTCCTGCGGCCGCGCTGCTCAGCGTCAGTTAGGGTCAGGCCAGGCAGGGCGCATGGCCTGGTCAGAGCCGGAGACCTGGCCAAAACCCGGGGTCGGGCTGGTCGCGTGCGCGTGGCTCGCGCCTGTCAAGCCAGCGCATGCCCAGCTTGGAGCGGTCGGGCCGACAAACGCAGACAGCCCCACGCGCACGAGGCCGCGCCCGACAAGGTCACGGAGCAAGCGCAGCTTGTCCACCTCTTGCCGCTGGAGACACTTTACCTTCATGCCCACGGTGTGCAGCCTGCGAGCAACCAGCCCGCGCGCACGCCTGCCGACAGCGACGCGCTCACCGGCGGCCGCCCCAGCCTGTCTGACCTAGCACGCACGGCCGGCCCCCGGGCGCGCCTTTGGCACGATCACGACAATGCGGAAGTTCTTCACGCCGGGTTCCGGGAAGGCCGCCTGCGGCAGCCGCCACCCAGTGAAAAAGGGGCGCGCAGCAGCGAGGGCCTGCCTTCGGAACACAAGCACATGTGCGGTTTTGACAGCAGTTGCAGCGCTTGCATGCGGAGCGCCGCGCTCCTGTGCCCCACTGCACCAAGATGATCTCTGTGACAAGGTGAGCACCACGATGCCGTGGCGGCTGGGCATGATGCACACGGTGCGCTCCGGCAGGTCCCAGTCCATGGTCACGTCGCCCACCATGCACTGCGCGCCGGCCACACTCAGGCCTCTTGGTTTGCAGTGCAAGCGCCTCTTTACCTCAAGTGCGCCCGAAGAGCAGGGCGCACTGCTCAAGCATAATTGTCTCCATCAGTGACACCGAGGGGCAAGCGGCCGGTGCTATGCGCAAGGCTCGTGGCGCAGCGCTGACCGGGTCAGCGCTTGCGTAATGCCACCATCCGGTTTTCGCCGGGAAGGACTCGGGGGGTTTCTGCCGAGAAGGAGGCGGCCGACGCTCATCAAAGCAGGGAACATGCACAAGCGCATTCTTGGTCGCATCACTGCCTGCGCCCTATCCCTCTCCACGTATGCAAAAGCTCGCATGTCCGTGCACGCAGCCCCTGATCCTCTCTTGAGCAACGAGCACAGAGCGGGGCCAGCTGGATAGGTACCCTACATCATACCCTAGCACATAGGGCAAGGGCGCGCACCAGCTCCGGGTAGGTGTCGCCGTCGAAGGAGATACCGGCGCCCTTGCGCACGGCGCTCTTGGTGCCGTCGCAGCCGACGATCCAGCGCGCGGTCAGCGTGCTCTCGGCGCCGTCGGCGCCGCGCAGGCGCGCCGTGACGCGCTCCTCATCCTGCCGCGGTGAGGCGCAAGAACGGTTGGCGGCGACGTCAGAGAGGCCAAGCTCCCCTGCGGGACAGGTGCTGCTTCCCAGAGACAGACCCTGTCCCCGGCTCACACACATGCAGAGGCACGCGACGAGCCTCTGCCACCGCGAACGGGGCAGCGCCTCGCATGTCTGGCCGGCAGCGCACTGCAGCAGCAGAGCCGCCGCAAGACAGCCGGGCCTGGCAGCCTGTCTAGTAGTACAGCAGCTAACCCGCGCGTCCGCGTGTGAGAACAGCGGCTTCGCTGCCGCGCCGCGCACTGCCGCCGAGCGCGCGCGGGCCCCCACTGCACCCCGACACAGGCGCCCGGCGGGCGCCCTGCGCTGCCGCAGGGCCCGCGCGCCTGCGTGTACGACAGCAGCTGGATGCCGCGCTGCGCGGCGCCGCCGAGCCCGGCCAGACGCTCGCGCAGGAGGCCCTCGGTCTCGGCCTGGGGCAGGCAGAGCAGCTTCGGGTAGGGCGTGTCCAGCGCGCGCAGCGCGGTCAGCGGCACGACGCCGCGCTTGCCGCGGCTAGTCACCAAGTTGAAGGCCTGGCGCGCGGCGCGGACAGCGCGATGGTCAGTGCGTGCATGACATGGCATTGACATCACTGTCACATGGCATTGTGACGATGTTTGGATATGTATTTAATGACATGATGATGACATACCATTATGTAAAAGCTGATGTAAATGCTGTAAATACTGCTTGCCATGCCGCCCTCTGCGGCGGCCCCAAAGCTGAAGGCAGGCTGCCTAGCGCCTGCGGCGCTGCCCCAGCTGCTCCCCGTCCTAACGACCGGCTTTGTCAAAAAATGCGAGAATGAGCGTGCAGTGCAGGAGCCGGGCCGCGTGCGGTGGCGCTCACACAGCGCACCATGCACGGGCTTACACGCGCAGCTCGGGTGGCACCCCGCCGCAAATCAGGGTTAGGGCCCCAGACGCGGCACACACCTCCACATACGTGCCCAGCTCCTGCGCCTTGGCGACCAGCCCGATCTGCTCGAACAGCTCCAGCGTGCGCGCATGGATGGCCAGCGCGCGCGAGTGGTCCAGCGGCGGCGTCTCGGCCTGGTCGATCAGGCGCACGCTGAGGCCGAAGCGCAGCAGCTCGCCAGCCAGGGTGAGCCCGGTCGGGCCGGCGCCCACCACTAGCACATCCACGTCCACCATTGTTGCGCGCGTCGGCGTGCGGACAGAGACCGCCTGTTATGCGCAGCAGCGAGGTTTCTGCAGGCTCCAAGTTGTGCCATCTACACCGTCATAATGTCCTGGTACATAGCAGTGGCACCACTTCTGAGGCAGCACTGCAAGCCAACGTAAAGCTCATGAAGCATGCGAGCTCAGTGGTGAGGTGTTATACTGTGCACTTTGCTGGTCAGACACTGCATGCTGCTGGCTATATATGAAGATGCAACTCTGAGGCAGGGCGCTGCCAATGCTTCACTGTGGAGAGTAGCACGAGAACAAGTTCCGTGCTGACACAGCCGCGTGCCACATCACTGCACAAGTGTAGCACGCTCTTCCAGCCACCACCTCATGCACACATGCGCAGCATGCCCTAGTGCCTGCCACTTCAAGTTGGCAGTTGGCAATGTGGCATGCAGTCTCAGTACTAAGCGTGGGGCGCACCAGGCTTGAGCAGCTGACTTATGCAGGGGCAGAAACAGGCCAAGCGTTGCAATTCAACAGGTGTCCTCGCTGATTACTGGGTGGCCTGGAGTGCTAGCGGTACGGATATCTGCTCTGCTTGGACTGTTACGTACGAGCGCTTGTACGTGTGTTTTACTCCTGCTGACCAACCTGGTCGAGCTGTTACGTACGAGCAGAGAGTGGATATAAAACCTGGGAAAAAACAGGGTCAGCGCTCTCGAGACGTGCTGGCGTCACCTCTGAACCTGTTGACAGAACCTGTCGCCTCTGTCCCGCTCTCTTCCCAGCCACTGCACACAGGTCAGGGCGCTGATGTCGGGCGCGCCACTGCTGGAAGTCCACGGCCTCAAGCGATCGTTTGGCGACCGGGCGATCATCCACGGCATCAGCTTCACAGTGCACGCGAGCGACATCCTCTTTGTGCGCGGAGCCAGCGGTGTGGGCAAGAGCCTCCTGCTGCGCGCGCTCGCTTACCTCGACCCCATCCAGGTGCACATTGTCCTTGCTCCCTACTCCTCTTCCTATCGTGCAAGGCCCGCACGTAGCGCTACCGAGGAAGACGCCTGGTTGCACTGGCCTGCTGGCCGCGACACAGTGTCATGCATGCAGCTGCGAGTCACTCTCAAGTCTACATCATTTTGTTCTGGCTGCGGCAGGGCGGCACGCTGCAGCTGAACGGCGTCACCCCGGAGCAGCTGGGCGTGCCCAAGTGGCGGACGCAGGTGCGCGCTGCCGGGGACGCGCCCCAGCGCTGCGTGCGCCTGCCTGCGAGCGCAGCGCAGGCTCTGACCGCAGCCGGGCGGGCCGCAGGTCACGTACGTGCCCCAGGCGCGCGTGCAGCCCAAGGGCACGCCGTCTGAGTTCTACTTTGCGGCACAGGCGCGCACCTGCACCACGCTCCCCCGCAACCCGCGCCCCCACTTGATGCACCACTTCGCCGCGAGCGTTGCTCTGCCGTGAGCACCGCTCTGCCGTATGTAGCCAACAGGCCCCGAGCTGGTCTGGCGGGCCGCCGGTGCTGGCCGCGAGAGCAACATGCTGTGCCGCGCGCCGCGCAGCAATTTGCGGCGCAGCGCGGGCGGCCGCGCGGGGACCTGCCGGCCCTCATCCACGAGCTGGGCCTCGAGCAGGGCGTGCTCAACCAGCCGTGGACCGAGCTGTCGGTGCGGGCGCGCGACGAGCGCAGTGTGACCGCAATGGCCCGCACAGGCCGGTTCACCTCGTGGCAGAGCTTGGTCATGCAGCTCCGGCCGTCTGCCCTGTTGGCTGGGGGCCTCAGAGCTTACTCGTGTAGCGCCAGCCATTCAGCCCTGTGGGCTGGGGGCCTTGGAGCTTGGTCGGTGCAGATCCGGCCGTCTGCCCTGTTGGCTGGGGGCCTGAGTTTGGGACCTCCCTGCTCACCTGCCCTGTGAGTAGGCCCCCAGGCGGCCCCAACTGCCCCCTTTCTCCCATGGCGGGTGGCACCTAGTGGGTCGCCGGCGCCTGCTGCCGCCCGGCGCCTGACCCCGGCGCCCGGCGCCAATGCCGGCGCCCGTCGCCCGACCCCGGCGCCCGGCGCCCGACCCCGGCGCCTGCTCGCGCGCGCGCAGGGCGGGCAGTCCCAGCGTGTGACGCTGGCCATCTGCATCGCGCTCAAGCCGGCGGTGCTGCTGCTGGACGAGCCGACCAGCGCGTTGGACTCCGAGTCCGCCGAGCGCGCCGAGCGCGTGCTCAAGGCCTGCGGCGCCGCGCTGGTGCGATCGCGGTCAGCAGCAGGGCCGGCCGGTCCTGTGCGCATGCTCTGTGTCTGGTCGGCCGCAGCTGTGCGGACTCTTGCTCATATTTCCGCCCTGGGAGCAAGGGACAGGTGCAGAGAAGGACGGTATGGGATTGCTTTGTTCAGCAACAGCCTCCTTTAGGGTAGGAGTAAGTGGGAGGCGTCGGTAATCGCGGCTGTCAAACTTCTTGGCGCGCTGACGCGCCCGGGGCTCAGCCGCGCGCTGAGGGCCTGCTCTGTGTCCGCCCTTACCTGCTATGCTGCGCGCGGGTGAGCGCTCAGGGCTCCTCTGACAACAAAGCCCTGTCTCTGCCTGAAACCCTGCCTCGCGCGCGCAGGTGTGGATCACGCACGACGACAGGCAGCCCCAGCGCGTGGGCGGCCGCATCCTCGCGCTGCCCCTTGGCACCACGGTACGCCTCCCGACGAGCACCACCGGGGCTGCTCCCTGCCGGCTGCCGCAGAGTCAGAATCTGCGCGGGTGTTGCTCCCTTGTCTCACCCATGCCGGTGTTCTGGCAACGCCACATGATTCAGAGCTGCGCTGGGGGGCTCAGCAAGGGAGCCCAAGGGACCGTGAGTGCGACAGACCTGCCAGAGAGCCCGGCATGACGCGCGCGGCTATTTCTATCCGTATCACTATCCCTATCCTATCCCTGTTTTTTCCCCAACCCTATCGTGAGGCGGCGCAGACGACGGTGGAGGCGGCGGCAGACAGCCGTGAGCCACCCAAGCTCGCAGACGACGCGGCGCCTGACGGCCCGATGGTGGGCGCGCTGACGGAGGTGGTCGTGCAGTGAGGCCGGCCGGGGTACGGTAGGGTAGCCTGCGCGGCCTCGCGGCCGACGCCCTGCGCGTGCGGCTGGCGGGCGCTGCAAGTCTGCCGGGAGTGACGTGCGTGCGGACGGGTTGGGCGGGGTGGGGCAGGCGTTGGGGTGAGGTGCTCGCGCCTCGCTCCTGCTAGGGTCCTCCTCGTGCGCTTGACAAGTAGGTGGATGCCATGGTGTGAGGAAGTGTCCCGCGCACAGCTAGAGCCCAGGAGCGCCGCGCGCCCGGTGGAAATCTGAGCAATGCCGAATGCTGCGCGTTGATGCATGGCTGCTAGTGGCTGCGCGTGAGGGCCATGAGCGAGTAAGAGCGCTGAAGCGCGAGTGAGCCTTCCGAACAAGCTGGGCAGCCCGCATACATGGACTGCCATGCGATTTTGCAAGGTGGCGCGCACGCCTGCGCGCGCGCGCCGCCGGCATCGTTAGGGCTGGGAGCAGGATTAGGGTTAGGGTTGAAGATCGACGAGCCGAGCGGCCTGCGCTTGGGCGTGGGCGCGCTGCTGGCCGCGGCGGCGCTGGCCGCGGTTCACGCGGCGCTGTCGGCTGCGCTGTCGCTGCCGTACCGGCCGCTCGCCGTCGCCGCGCTGCGGTACGCGCCCGGCGCTGACCAGCTTTCAGGGCTAGGTTGTGCGTGTCAGGTGCGAATGTTCTGTGCCAGTTGCCAGTGTGGCGGGCGAGCTGTGTTTGCGCGCGGCCAATGTATCGGGCGTCTGCTGCGGCTGTCTGTCTGGCGTGGCTGCCTGTCTGGTGTGAAGCGTGAGGGCGCCGGCGCAGGTGCCTGCTGCAGCTGGCGGCGCTGGGCGCGGCGCTCGCGCTGGTGCTGCATGCGCGCCTGTGGTGGCTGGCGCTGCTGTTCGGCGTGGGCATGACCGCCGTGGCCGCCGCCGAGACCGTGTCCCGGCCGGCCGCCTCGTATGAGGCACGCCGCCAGCCCTGTTGATGCGGAGTGTGTTGCTGAGCACGCTGAAGGCGCACAGAGCTGCCCAAGCGCGCGGCTGGCATGGCCTCAGTCAAGCTGCTGTCTTCCTTTACATTTACATGCATCGTGACCATTCCAGCAAAACGTGGGGCGTCCCCCACCCTCACCCTCTCGCCAGTTACATTAAGAGCTGCGCACGCATTAGCCCCTGATGCTCCTACTGCATGTCCCCAGGCTTTGTAAGCGCTCACGACGCGCCGGCGGCGCTCCGTGCGCAGGGCATGCTGCTGCATGTGCTGCTCGCGCTGGGCGGCAGCGCGGCGCTTGTGCTCGCATACGCGCTGGGCGTCGTGCTGCGCCCGGACCCGCTGTGGGCCGCGCGCTGGGCGCTGCCGCTGCTGGGCCTGCTGCTCGGCGGCGCGGTCGGCGGCGTGGCGGCCGGCCTGTCGGCGATCCTGGACGAGCTGGGCGCGGGTGCGCACCACTGGCTAGGGTAGGCGTACCCTACCCTAATGTAACCTGGTCAGGCGTGCTGCTGGGCGGCGCGGTCGGCGGCATGGCGGCCGGCCTGTCGGCGATCCTGGACGAGCTGGGTTCCGGTGCGCGCCGCTGACCGGCTGGGCGTGCAGCGAGCAGCGGCTCTGGGACGTTTGTTGCAGGCGTTACACGCATCTGCCGAGCGCTGGTCGCTGCTCGGTCCTGCTGCTGCGCGGCGCAGTCGGCCGCGTGGCGGCGGAACCGTCAGCTACGCCGGATGGGTCGGGCGCGAGTGCGGACTGTTTGTGAGTCAGGTGGTCAGCGCGAGCTATTGCTGGGAGTGAGTTTGCGCCAGCATAACTGCCGGCTGAAGCGCGGCGCGGGGCCGCCTTGGTGTGGTCCATGCATCATGGCCGTGCCTGGCTTGCGGCCTCGGAAGGACGCACGAGCGCCTGGCATGCGCTCAGCCCGTTCACGCTCAGAGGCGGGGAGACCGGCCGGTCCTGCAAGGCCTTGAAAGACAATCCTAGGAAGCGCCGGCCGCGCGTGCGGCAGGCAGCGCGAACATTGAGGCGCTGCTGGCGGTGGGCGCCAGCCGGCGCGAGGCGACCGCCGCGGCGGTGCAGCGCGCGCTGGCCGCCGCGTCCGCGCCAATGCTGTCGCGCATGGGCGCGTCGGGCCTGGTGGGTCCCGCGGCTGCCGCGAGCGGACCTTCACCTAGCTTCATCCGGATCAGGAGATAGGGGCGGGCGTGCACGGCATGATGCCGGGCGCTGCAGCAGTTTTAGGATTAGGGTCAAGTTGGCGTGCATTGTGCAGTGTACCCTTTGCTTGGCGCAGGCGGGCTCACTCGCTGGCACTGATGCGCGCATGCCCCACCCCGCGCGCACAGCAGCCCAGCTCTGTGCTGTCTGTGCGAGCACGCCGCGCGGGCGCACGCCGCATGCTGCGTGGAGAAGCGCTGCCATGCGTCAGGGGCAGCAGAGGTGCTGCTCCAGATGCGTGGTTGGCTCATCCTGGCTTCGCACCCCGGCGCAGGCCGCTCGTCCCCTTGCGCGCTGCTGCAAGCTGCGCGCCCCCCAAGCTCCTTGCCCCCGCAGGCGGCCATCCCGGCGCTGATGAGCGGCCAGATCATCGCCGGCGCGCACCCCGCGCAGGCGGCCGCGCTGCAGGCGGCCGCGCTGCTCTGCATGACGGCCTGCACGGCGCTCGCGGCAGCCGCCGCGGTCGCCGCCGCGATGGTCTCGGTCGTGGACGGCTCGCACCGCGTGCGCCCGGAGCGCCTGCACGCGCGCGGCGCGGCCGGCGCCGGCGTCGCCGGCTGGGGCCGCGCGCAGCTGCTGCGGGTGCGCCGGGCCTGCAGCATTCTTTCATGCTCATGCTCCGCGTCGCGCAGCCGCTCGAGCGGGCTCTGAGCTTGAGGCGTGGCGGGCGGTGCGGGCGCGCAGCTGCTGCGCGTGCGAGCCCGTTCGCTGTGAGCCGGCCGCAGCTGCACGCGCGGCTGGTCTTCGGCTTCAGAGCCTTGGACGTTGTCGTGCAGGGGCTGCCTGCGCCAGGACGGGACAGTCCGCTGCCGCACTTAATTGTTGTGGCGCCCCGTGTGCAGGGCGCGCAGGCGCTGGCGAAGCGCGCGCGGCGCGGCTGGCAGCGCCTGCAGCTGGCGCACCGGCAGCGCGCGTTCTTTGCACAGCGCCGCGGCGGGGCGGCGCGCGGGGTTGCGGGGGCGGGGCGCGGCGGGGGCTGGCTCGCGTGCGTGCCGCTGTGGCGGCGCCTCTTCGGCGGCAGCCCGGTGCGGGCCTATCTGCCCCGGCGCGGTGCCGAGTGCTGGGCATGCAGGGTGTAAAGAATTCCCAATCTACCGATGCAGCACGGTGCTCCTCAACATGATTAGGTGACTCCAATGGTGCAGGATTGCTCCCCTCACAATGTCACAAGTGTGCACCATATCGCATACAATACTAACTGAGTGGCGCACCCGCAGCGCTCGCCCGGCGCCGATGACGACATCGACGAGCGCGCGTCGGTGGCCAGCCGCCTGCGCGACGTGCTGTACCCCAGCGCCAACCCTAACCTGTCACCCGGCGGGCTCACGCGCGACGGCGACGACGAGAGCGTGCGCAGCGGCGCGCTGTCCGACGACGCGCTCGCGTACGGCGGCGGCGGCCGCTCCGCCGCGGCGCCGCTGCTGCCTGACAGGTAGGCGTCAGGCCTTGGCCGCCGCCGCTGGGCGCTCGCTTGTGCCGCCGGCGGATGCCCGGCTGCAGCGCACCCGCCGCCAGGCGGGTAGGGATGCGGGCTGGGCCGCCCCGTGGCTGTGCTGCCGCCCATGGCGTCGGGAGCAGACGGCTGCTGCGAAGCGCTGCAGGGGCGGGGTCTGCCGCTGCTGGGGTGCAGGAAGCGCTGCAGAGGGGCCTGCCGCTGCGGCGGCGCCTTCTGCCGCCGCCACAGGCGCTGCCCGGCGCTTGGCAGTGACGCTCGGCGCGCTCTTGCGCGCGCTCTGACGCGCTGCGGCTGCTGGTGAGCGGGGCTGGTTTGCTTGGTGCGACGAGAACGGCGGTGCGGGTCCTGCCGGCGCAGTCAGCCTGCAATGCATGCGGGCTCCGTGCCAGCATGGCAGCGTCGCTGCCAGTAGGGCGCAGCCGCGCCCCGCTGGGCGCGGCCCGCCGCGTGCCCGCTGCGCCCCCGAGGACCGGCCAACTGCCGTGGCTCCGCCGTAACTCTGAGCCGGGGGCGCACTGTGCTGCGCTGCCTCACGGTGCTCAAGGCGCGCGTGCGGCGGCCAAGCACGGCTGTTGGGCTGCCAGACACCGCCCGCGGGCGAAGGGCGCGCGGCGGCTGGCATGGGGCTCCAGTCGGCCATGCTGTCACAGCACCCTGCCAGGGCTCTGCTGCACCTCGGCACTGCTGGTGTGAGCGCCCAAGTGAGAACAACACGCATGTTGATCTTGCGTGCGGCTGGTGCGCTTGCTTTCAGGCTGGGCGCGTAGGCTCAAATGATAATACAGGCACGGTTCCACAAAACGCGTTTGCAGCAGCGGACGCATGCGCCTGTGTGCATGAGTGTGCAGGCACCATGTCTGGCCTCGTACAGCAATGCAGAGAGTCCAGAGATCGAGCCGGGCCTGTCAGGCATTTTGCAAAAGCACCCATGACGGTTGCGCCGACCCATGTTCATGCATGTGCACAGATCGTGGCAATGGAGTGCTCTAGACAGGAAAAAGCAGCAGCCTAATGCGCACATTCAAGGAGTTAGCAATCTGCTTTTTGTAGTCATCCCTGGGTCTCTGCTGCACCGCCTTGCAGGAGCAGAGAGGGCACAGCGCAGCCAGGTGCCACAGGTGCTTACAAACACATCAGCACCATCAAATGAGCCAAGAAAGTCATCTCACAAAGCTATCAGCTGTCCGCATTGGCGGGCACACTCCGTCCTTGCCTAAGCAATTAGCACACCTGAATAATTGATAACGAGTTATGCTGTCATTCCCATATACTTCCCATATACTTTGTCAACACCCGCAGGGTGTGTCACGGGCACCTGTGCCGCGCATGTAGTCCTGCAAGGCTCTGCAGGAAATGAACTGGCCACTGTGGTGCCCCACCCACCCTCCTGCGTTTGCAGCGGAGTTTCTTGCTCAGATGCAAACCTTAGGCAATCTGAGTGACTTCAGGAGCAAGGCTAAAGCCCGTAGCTTCCCGCATGCAGCACCTGCAGCGCACCGCCAGGCGTCTTTATAAGCTCACGTGGCACTGGGCCTAGGCGCAGGCGAATCAGCCTAAGCGACCAGCCCCTTGTGCATCTCCGGAACAGCAGCCCCGCGCTGCAGCAAGCCTTGTGCTGTAAGGTCTCGCGCATGCGCGGGCGCCAGAGCGAAACGCCAGCTCCACCAAGCGGCCTACCCCCTGCACCGTACAGCGGCGGGCGCCCACTGTGCTTCCTCAGCAGAGACGCCTGAGCATCGCTCAGCAGCACGCGCTCTTTATGCATGCCGGCGGGTACACACTCTGCAAAAAGAGACACATTGCGGGGCTGCAAGGCACACCCTCGCTCCAAAACAACAATTCTGAGAAGCTGCGCGGGGCAGGCATGCAGCAGCCAGTCCGGGCAGCACAGCTGCTGAGCTGCCCCGCGGTGTGCCCAGTCGGGCAGCCCAGCGTCTGCTCAGCCTGCCGCATGCGGCCAAGCGCACGCAGCTGCCCGACCTGACAGGCTGAATGCGATTCGTACGCGGCGTATAGGTTCAGGGCCTGACAGGCTACACGCGATTGAACGCTATGTATAGGTTTAGGGCCTGACAGGCTACACGCAATCGCACGCGGCGTTCTATACTGCTGTTCGAGGAGCCTGCATGCAGACAGCCTTGCGGCGCCGGCACAGCAGACCTGGACCATGCGCAAGTTCTGGCGCCTCCAGCCGCACGAGCGCCGGGACAGCCGAGCGTGCTGCGCAGGATGAGCGCGGCAGGGCCGCTGGCACCTGGTGACACGGGCTCACGTGCCAAGGCGCGCCCCTCGCCGAGCCCTGCCCGCGCCAGACAAACGCTGCCCGGGCTGGGTGTGCTGACGCGCGCTCGCGCGCTGCTGCGCCAGGCTGGGAGCCTCCAGGGCACTCTGCCCCGCCGGGCCCCGCGGCGGCGGCCGGAGTGGCCTGGCCACGGCGGGCAGCGCAGGCGCGCCGCCGGCCGCAGCACAGGCCTCCGGGGCCGCGCCTGATCAGGCTGCGCGCGCGTCGGCGCAGCCGGCCTGTCCCGGCTCGGCGGGCTCCGGCGCTGCGCCCGCGCTCGCCAGCGGCCTGGCGGCGCCGGGCGCGGGTGCGCTGCCTGCGCCAGAGCACCCGCTCAGATGGCAGATGGCACCCGCGCAGATGGCGCAGGGGGTTGCGCCCCACCGGCCCTTGCTGTCTGTCACCAGCGACCAAGCGAACATCCGTCGCCCAGGCAGCGTCTCCGCAGCCAGACACGCCCCAAGCCAGCAGCCGCTGCGGCGCCGCATCGGCCCCCGCCAAGCTCCACCCTTACCCAACCTCACCCCCCCCCCGTCCCGTCCCTGAATAGCAGGGCTGCGGCGACTGGGCGCCCAGCCTTGTTTACACGCACGAGTCCTGCAGGCAACAAAGCGCCCAGGGGTCATATAGCCCTAACCCTATACCCTGCAGCGGCAGCGCCGCACCGACTGTGGCCTTGCTGGACTCGACGGCCTCGACCGCGGCCGCGCGCGCGGCCTGCGTGCGCAGGACATCCACGAGGCCGTACGACTCGTACGAGCGCAGCTTGTCGACCATCGCCGCGGGCAGCAGGTCGCGCAGCCGGTCGACCGCGTCGCTGACCTCCTGGTTCAGCGCGGCCGGCGCGGTGGCCGCGCCGCGCGCCGCGCTGCGCGCGCGCCCCAAGGGTTCACAGTAGGGCAGGTAACCCTGGACGTTTTTCTCACCTGCCGCGCGGCTTGCGCACGGACGCCAGCGCGCCCCGCGCTGAGCCAGCCGCGCGCGTCGCGCTGTGGGCGCGTCCGCGCCAGCCCCAGGGTGTCAGCGACCTCGGCGCAAACACGCCGACGCCAGGGCCGCAGGCCAAGCCGCAGGTGGCCGCTGGCAGCACAGGCAGTGGCTCAGAGGCGTGCTGCCCCTGTACAGAAGCCTGGCGGAGGTGCCCCAGTGCCCGCGCACGCCGCCAGACGCCCCTCACGCACCCACGCCCGCCACACGCCAGGCCGACCTCATTGCTCTTTTGGCGCGTCCCACACAGAGTTATGCCACGAGCCGGATGGTGGACCGCGCAGGCCCCGCTGGCTGTTGAGGTCGTACGCAGGGCAGGCGTGGGGCACACTGGCCGCCAGACGACCCCGTCGGCGCGCACAGGCCGGACAGCAGCGTGCTGAGCTCGCCTTCCGAGCTGAGCTCCTCCGTGATCTCGCGGTACAGCAGCAGCTCGCGCTCGTTCAGCGACGGCACCTGCGCGCGCGCTCGGCGAGGGCGTCTCTGGTATTGTCATTGCAGGTTGGTCTAGCAGTTCTGTAATATGGTGTCTTTGGTAGTCTAATCATGAGATTTTTAGGCAGCTCACGTTTTCCTACGAGGTCTTGATTGTGTCAGTGGCGACGCCCTGCACGCCGCGCGAAGCAGGCAGGCAGCGCAGCCTGCGCGTGTGAGAGCGCGAGAACGGCAGGATGGTGGCGCGCGCGGCGCGTCGCAACCCCGCACGCGCGGGCGGCGCGCCTGCGACAGGTCCGGGACGTGGGCCAGCCTGTGCGCGCGCGCGCGCGCGGCGGCGCTCGCCTCGTCGCCGGGCCCCGCGCCGCCCGCGCCCGGCGGCGCCTCGTCCGCCTGCTGCGCAAACGGCGGCGCCTCGTCCGCCTGCTGCGCAAACGGCGACACCGGCGGCCGCCCGCACGTGTGCGCGGCCGCGGCGGGCGCCGCGGCCGCGGCCGCCCCGCGCGCGGCGTCCGCAGCGACGGCCGCCGCCGCGGCCGCGCTGGCGTCGTTGCTGGCGCTGGGCGTCAGCTGGCTCGGCGTCTGCATCGGCGAGAACCTGCGCGGGGCACGCGCGAGCATTTCGGTGCACTGCTAAAGGCGGTGCTTGGCGGGGCAGCCCTCCCCGTTCAGGCGCTTGGCGAGGATGCGCTTTGAACAGCGGACCTTACTGGACACAGACCCACAGCGCGAGCCACGATGCTCGGCGCGCGCAGGGAGCGGGCGCGTGCGCCAGGCGATGCCCGCCGCTGCTGCCGCGAGGCGGGGCCGGTCAGCGCGGCGGGCCGGCCGCGGGCCAGCAGGGTGACGAGCGGGTGAGCGGGGTTTGCGGGCGGGGGCGCGCGCGCGAGGGGAGCGCGCCCGGCAAGGCCCGCGTCCTCGCTCGGGCCGCCCAAGCGCAGCCGCAGAGCGCTGGACGAGCTCAGCGCTGACGAGCAGGGCGTCAGGCGCGCCGAGTCGCCGGCCGGCGGCAGCGGCCCGCCGGCCCCGCACGCGGCCTCCGCCGCCGCCGGGACGGCGCCGCACTGGCCGTCGCCCGCGCGCAGCGCGCCCGCGCCCTGCCGGCCCATTGGCGCCTGTGGAGCGCGGCGCAGCTTGCAGCCACGGACAGTGTGTTCGAGCATGCGGCCTCGAGCGCAGCAGCCGGCTCGCCTTGCAGCAAGCAGGGGGTGGGGACGTGCCGCCAGGCGGCAGGTCAAGCACAGGTTAGCAGTTAGGGGGCGATTGAGCAGGAGGCACGCGTACAGCCGCGGGGGCGGGAGCAGCCTTGAGCCGGCTGGTGCAGGGGCTCTCAGCATAGGTGGCAGGGGCTCCCACCTGCACAGGCGCGTCGTCTGCAAAGGGCGAGAGCGGGTAGCGAGTGCCGCTCGCGCCCGGGCTGTGCTGCGCGGCGTGCGCGTCCGCGGCCTGCGAGAAGCGCACCAATGTGTCCCGCCTGCCTGGACGGAGCACACAGGGACGCAGCTGGGCAGGCACGAGCTGCGGCACCTGGTCGCCTAGGCGCAGGCCTGCTGCCAGCCGGCCCGAGGTGCCGTCCATACAGCAGTTGTTCGCTTCTCCCTTCCGCTGGCCCGGACCGGCGACGCTGGCGTCACACCCCCTACTTTTCGAAAGCTGCGAGAGACAGTCAGGGCCAACCGAGGGCAGCCAGCAGTGCCAGCGCTCACCCGGGCGTCAGCAAGACACCATTGTCTGCTGCGGAGCTCAGGTCGCTGCAGTGCAATGTGTGTGCAGCCTGTGGGTCGCACTGATCGGCGCCAGCGGGCAGCGAGGCCCCGCCAGTCCCAACCAAGCCCCCAGCACGGGCGCAGGGTATTTCTGGTGCTCGAGTCAGCAATGTGCACGCACTTTGGACACTAGCTTGCCAGTCAACAAAGCCTGCAGCGGTGTGGTGTCGTGCAGCGCGCAAGCTTGCAGGGGAGTCGAAGTGCGCGGCGCGTGACGCCTGGAGCTATGGCGCACGGCATGGGCTTGAGCGCGGACCACCTGAAGGCGAGCGCGGTGCTGAGCGGGCGGCCGGGCCACCACGCGTGCTTCGCCCTGGCTGATGGGAGTCGCGGCGTCGCGGTGAACGGCTTCCTGGCAAAGGCGGGCGGCAAGGACAAGCTCACGGCGCTCATCCAGGCGCGCCCGGCCCCACGCTCCTGCGCGGGTCCGCCAATGCGCCGTTCAGGTCGCGCCTGGCCCGGCGCTCGTCGTGGCGCCGGCCTGACGCCGCGGTGCGGGCGCAGTATGCGGCCATGTTCGTGTCGGCCGGCGAGCCGGGCAACGCGAAGAAGGTGCAGGTGTCGGTCGCCGCGGCGCGCAAGGTTTTCCGCATCTTCGGGGTGCGGTCGCCGCGCCGTGCCCGCCCCGCTGCCTGGCCGGGCCGGGCCGCGCTGCCGCGCAGTGACAGGCAGCCCTGCGTGTGAGCGCGGCCTCCGCCACGGCAGGAGCGCAGGCGCCGCCTCGCGCGCGCCGCCGCGCCGGGCTGCGCTTGCGGTGCATGTGCTCGGCCGGCTGCAGCCGGCCCCGCCTGACGCGCAGCGCCCCGGCGCCGCGCAGCCCCTGGAGCAGCT
>JAABUY010003629.1_pt1 | contig 16797 bp, 22 predicted proteins | sample 5560271 | NCBI WGS metagenome assembly JAABUY01 (sample SAMN10711886, study PRJNA513374) | rock metagenome | isolation source: Antarctica rocks | place: Antarctica: Victoria Land, University Valley
AGGCGGGGTCGGGCCAAGCCCCGGCGTCGGGCGCCCGGAGCCGGGCGTCCGCACCTGCTGCTTGACGGCGCTGCGCGGCGACAGGACGGGCGGCGCAAAGCGCTCCAGGGCAGGCATAGGGCCTGGATCCTCGCCGTCGCTGTCCGAGCAGCGCGCATCGGCGCGGCGCGGCGACGCCGCGCCCTCGGCAGCGGCGTGTGCGGCAGACCCGGGCTCACGCGCCCCCGCCCAACGAATCTCAATGTCTGCTGCCAGGCCCCCAAGTGCGTCCCGCCAGGCAAAGCCCTGCTCGGACCCTTGCGCAAGGTGCGCAGCCAGGCGTCCGGCATCCGCTGCGTGCCTGCGCGCCGTGCGCGGCGTTGGTGCCATGTTACAGGGGACTGCTTGCATGAGCACTCCCTGCTGCCTTGAAGCGCATATGCCCTGGCAGTACACACAGCTTGCTCCGTTCCTTTTGAGACCAAGGCTGCGTATTCAGAGTCCGCCAGCCGCACGTGCACCACTCGTGGTCAGCACCACGCCGCTTTGGCGCCACGCTCAATGCTCGCTCACTTGACTTAAAAAGCACCATGTGCACTCCAGCATATCTGCGCAGAGCTCTGAGTGATTGACTATTGTTGCTGCCTAAGGCAGAGCCGGCTGGGGGTCTGAGGCGGGATGCGCGCCCGCCCGCGCTGCCGGGCACCCAGCCAGCGGGCGCCCGCAGCGCCGACAGCGGCTGCGCCGGCGGATACGCGACGCTGGAGGGCGTGCGCCCAGGGCCCGGCGGGGTCCCCTCGGGCGAAGAGCCCGCGGGCGTGCCGGCCGTCGAGCGCGGCGCGGGCGCGCGCAGCGGGCTCTCCCAGGCGTCCGGCGGGCGCTGCTGGGCGCCGGGCAGGGTCCTGGCCGGGACCATGGTTGGGCCGCGGTCGGCCTGCAGGGTGGCGGCCGCGTGGGCGCCCGGCGGGGCTGGCGGCGCGTGCGCGGCCGCGCGCGGTAGACCGCCGCTCGGCGGCGGCGTGCGCGCGCGCCGCTCCGTTGCCGCAAACTGCCCGAGCGCCGCGCGCTCTTCAGCACAACAATGTGCAGGGGAAGCTGGCACAGCATGCGCTGTGACACATCAGCCGGCAGGTCCCGCTTCGCGACGCAACTAGCACAGCCTGACCCGCAATGGACTGCGACATACAGGCACGTGCGCTGGGGCAGCCCGGGCGGCCTGCAGCGCACCTGCCCGTCCAGCTGCGCCACGGGGCTGCCGCTGGCGTACCGCCCCGGCGCACACTCCGACCGCGGCGCACCGCCCTGCTGCGACCGGGGCAGCGCTGACCCGGGCTCCTGGCCCTGGCCGCAGCACACACCGGGACTTTGCTTTTTTCACAACCAGGCCTTGGCCGGCAGCGCACGCTCAGGCCAAGAAGCATTCCAGCCTGAGATTACAGTCAAGCTATGCGCATGCTGTAAAAGCAGAGGGTGCGTGGGGGGTTGGGAAGCACCATGCCGGAAGGGCACTGCAGCTGCGCGCGCCGTGATGACATGCCGTTGGACGACGCTGCGGCACGCACGCGCGCGCCGTCAGCATCCACTGGCGTCACGAGGCCGCGACAGGCCTCTCTATGGGGAACATGATCTGAACACGACAGAGGCGCACCTTGCTTCAGCCGGCAGATGGAGTGCACGAGGCCCTCGTCAGAGATGCTGGACGCGGCGGACTCGCTGCCCGGCGAGCAGCGCAGCGCCTCTGCCAGGCCAGCCCTACCAGGCGAGGCCCATGCTCCCATGCCCCGCGCGCGGGCACGGCGCACGGCCAGCTGCGCGCGCCGTTGCGGGCCACCTAGGCCGGCCCAGCTTTGCGAGCTGGCACGATGGTCAGCGCGCCAATCTGCAGCTGCACCTTGCTGCCCGCCTCAAGCCTGCTACGCGGTGCGAACTGAAATGCGCGCACGCTCGGCGCATGTCATCATTCAGCCAGTGCTGCGCGCCTGTCCCCTGCCCAATGCGTAGTGTGGCAGTACCTAGATCCTTGACAGCTATGTTTGACTGACGGATGGATGCTTTGCTGTGCACAGGTGCTCATCTGTCACCAGCCTGTAATTACAAAAGCCTTGAACTCCCAGACACCCTGCGGGTTTTGAGCCGCCTTAAGCAGTTTACATCTTACCGTGTAAAATCACTGGTGCGTTTGGCAATATGGCGGAGCAACTGACGATCCGCGGCACTCTGGTGGGCCATGCCGGCTGGGTGACCAGCATTGCCACGCCGTTGGACCCCAACTCGGACACAGTGCTCACGTCCTCGCGGTGCGAAGTTTTAATTGCCTCACGGCCTTTGCAGCTGTTGCCTGCTGCGGACACAGTGCTCAATTCCTCGCGGTGTGGACTTGTTGATTGCCTCACAGCCTTTGCAGCTGTTGCCTGCTGCGGACACAGTGCTCACGTCGCGGTGCGAAGATGGCGATTGCCCTCACGGCCTTTGCAATTGTTGCCTGCTGCGTCTTGGCCAGCTCACTCATCACTGGAGCGCGTCTGCGGCGCTGGCGTAGTGCCTGTGTTGAGCGCCGGTGCGCGTGCTCGGCGCTCAGGGACAAGACCGTGATCGTGTGGAGCCTCTCGCGGGACTCTGAGGGCCAGGCCGGCTTCCCGCGGCGCGCGCTGCGCGGCCACTCGCACTTTGTGCAGGTGGGGCCAGCGCCCACCCCAAGTGGGCGCAGCACAAGCACTCCAAGTGCTTGTGGACGCTGACCAAAGGCCAGTGCCCTTGGACTGTGACGTGACAGCTGCACCAGTGCTCAACGTCCGGCCGCCGGTCATTGAATATGCCTGTGCCCACTCTGCCTCACTTGGGGGCCGCCTGCCTACTTGTGGTGGCTGTATTGGTCCTATATGCAGTGCCAAACGAGTGATCCTGCCTCTTGTGCGCCCCTGACGCGCGCAGCGGCGCGCAGGATGTGGTGATCTCCTCGGACGGCCAGTTTGCGCTGTCGGGCAGCTGGGACGGCACGCTGCGCCTGTGGGACCTGTCCACCGGCGCGACCACGCGCCGCTTCCTCGGCCACACCAAGGACGTGCTCTCCGTCGCCTTCTCGGTCGACAACCGGCAGGCGCGCGCGCGGCGTCTGAACACCGCACTCGTCTGGCTCTACCCGTAGGACGCCCGCGCTGCGCAGCGGCAGCTGCGCGGCTCATTGAGTACCTGCATCCTCGCACTTCGTCCTTTGCCTGCCAGAAAACAGGCTGCCTGCGCGCACCGTCTTAAGAGTCGTACAGAACTGTACTACATGGGTCACGGGGGCCCCAAGCACCCCGGGAGTGATGCAGCCGCCGCCGCCGACGGCCCACAGTTGGTGTCCTCCACCAGGGTCACTCGTAGAGGCGCAAGCATTGTGGGGTAGGGTTAATTCCAATCTACCTTATATCAACCCTATTGTCGCCGCCGCGCGCGCAGATCGTGTCGGGCGCGCGCGACAAGACGATCAAGCTGTGGAACACGCTGGGCGAGTGCAAGTACACGATCGGCGAGCCCGACGGGCACACCGAGTGGGTCTCCTGCGTGCGCTTCTCGCCCGTCGTCAACAACCCGCTCATCGTCTCCGCCGGCTGGGACCGCCAGGTCAAGGCGCGCGCCCGCGCCGGCCGCGCTCGCCATGTCAGGGCGCACCTGGGCCCTCCGTTTCAGGGCGCCCGCATGTGGCCAGGTCTGCCCGTGTGCGCTGTGCGGCCGTCCCGCGCGCGCGCTCTGGGCGCGGGCAGCACCCCGGGGCGGACTGGGGCTGCCACGCCGAGCCACTGTCTGCCCCCATGCGCATCTGCGCAAGTATTAAGTGTCAACATTTTATGACAAGGCGCTTGCTCATGGCTTGGGCGGGTTTTGGCCCGAATGCGGAGTGGCATCCGGTCTGCATGTCAGAGGGCGTCTGTATGGCTGCTGCAGTGCAGCACGCTACCAGCGAGATGCCGACCGCTGGCTGTGGAGACAGGCTGCGCATTTACGCGGCCGTGCCGCCCGGCCACCGCGCGCCCCAATGCCTGACGACCATCGCGCTGTTCCATTTCCGCGCTTCCCTTCCACTTCCACACGCCAACCGTTGCGCCCGCGCGCGCGGCGCAGGTCTGGAACCTCACCAACTGTAAGCTGCGCGCCAGCCTCGTCGGCCACACCGGCTACATCAACACCGTGACCGTGTCGCCCGACGGCTCGCTCTGCGCGTCCGGCGGCAAGGCGCGCCGCCCGCGCCCGCCCGTCCCTGCGCGCGTGAAGTGCGTCGTAGGCGCGCTGGTTGCGCCCTCCTGTCCCTGTGCGCGTGAAGGGCATCGTGCGCGCAAACAAGACAGTATGGTGGCGGAGGTGTGTTGCACAGGAGCATGGCTGCGAATTGAGCTTGCGGCAGCAGGGCGCAGTTGGGTAGACGCATTTTCTATGACGAGTTGGAGCCTGCACATTAGGCCTGGTATAGCCATATGATTGCGTGCGAACACGTGCGCCGCCGCCGCACACGTCGGCAGCTGGGCAGGGCCGCGGCAAAGGCCCGGCACGGACAACTTTGCTGGTCAGGCTCAGTTTAGCGCGCCTGATCAGGCTCAGTGCGCGGGCGCGCAGGACTCGGTGGCCATGCTGTGGGACCTGGCGGAGGGCAAGCGCCTGTACTCGCTGGACGCGGGCGAGATCATCAACGCGCTCTGCTTCTCGCCCAACCGCTACTGGCTCTGCGCGGCCACGAGCCAGTGCATCAAGGCGCGCGCCCACGCAGCCCTTGTTTTTACCCATCATTTTTATTACGTGTTACCATGCGCTCTGTGTCGCGAACAAGTTTGACCCGGGGTGGGTTTTTACGCGCACGAGGTCAAAAAGTCGCCGCTGACAAGCCGCGACCGCCATGGCGTCGCACAGCCAGACGCTGAAGCAAGTGAAGCAGCTAGTCACTGATGCAGGGCTGTGGCCGCGGCCGTGCTGACGCGGCGGAGCCGCGCAGATCTGGGACCTGGAGAGCAAGAGCATCGTGGACGAGCTTAAGCCCACCTTCGACAAGGAGTTTGGCAAGAAGGCCCAGGCGCGTGCTCGACCATACCTTACACCCCCGACCCTGACCCTATGTCTTCTGCGCCGCATGCAGCTCGCCCTGCATCGATGCAAATCTGTTGATGCCGCGCAGAGGCGTGGACGAGGGGCCGCCGGCCCCGCAACACGTCGCTGCAGAGGAGGAGGAGGCGTACCAGCAGAGCATGCTGAGCGCATCGCTCACCGCGCCGTGGGCGGGCGCTGACACGGGTGCGGCCATCGTGCGCAGGTTCCGTACTGCGTGTCGCTGGCCTGGTCCGCGGACGGCGCGACGCTGTACTCTGGCTACACCGATGGCATCGTGCGCGTCTGGGGCGTCGGCGGCCGCGTCTGAGCGGGGCTGGAGCGGCCCCGCCAGGCGCCATGGTAGCTCTAAGCGCGCTCCGCAGCCAATGCAAGTGGGAGTGCCTGGCCTGCCAACAATGCCATGCTCTGCACCAGCTGCAGTGGTCGCAACTGCTGCGGCGTGCGGTCATGAGTACGGCTTTACAAACAGCCTTCTCAGCGCGCCCAGGATGGGTGGCAATACGGATGTGGAGCTGGATTGAGGAGCGGCTGTTCTCTTCTCTTGCAAGGCTTGGTCATGCCGGGATGCAGCTGCGGGGAGGTCTGGGCACCAGTGCGAGGGGGTGGCAGCAAGCACTAGGGTAGGGCACCGCTGGCGGCCGCGGGGCGCGGGCCCCTGGTTTCTGGGGCCGGCGGGATGGACCCCGCGGGGGCGCCACGCCCGCATGCGGCAGGCTTTTGCGCATTGTGGCTTGCCAGCCGCCATACGCTTGTGCCTGTGCGCGCGGGCTGGCTCCCGCTATCTGGAGCTTTTGCGGATGCTACTGCCCTGGGCCAAGCCCTGAACATTGGTAGTCAGGGGCGTCCTTGGGGCAGGTGAGCCGACACAACTGCGCGTCCTGTGTGCAGAGCGGGGTCCTTGCCACAGTAACGGGCCAGGTGTGGTGGCGGCCATCTTTGGTGGTGTGTTGCAGAGCCTGCGCCTGCAAGCACTGTGTCTGTCTCTTTGGCTCACAGCCGTGTCTGTAACACGTCCTTATCTCCACTTGCCCCTTCCACTAAAGCTGGGCGTACACACAGTGACGCAAAAGCAAAGGCTCGCCCACTCTGGGCAACAGTATGTAAGCGCGTCTCAGCACCCCACGGCAAAACAAGCATATGACCTGCCAACGGCAAAATGCATGCAGGCATCAGCCTGCTGAGCGGCCGCTGATATGATGCGCGACTCGCGTCCGCTGCCCGCTTGCTTGCAGCGCCCCGCGTCGCATCACATTTAGGGCCTCTCCCATCGGCCGCGCTGCTTGACCGGGATGTGCATCCGAAGTAATCACAAAGCGAGCGCTGCAAAGAATGAGTCCTTCCGCAAAAACGCGCGCGCCCCTTCCCCGCCATGCGCTGCAGCACGACGGCGAGCCGCTGAGCAGCGCGCCCACACAGACAGACCAACCTGCACGACACCCACCCACCAGCGCTCTGGCAAACGCAGCACTTCCGATCACTGTCGGCTGTCTGGCCGGCCGTGCTGCGCCCCGGGCTCCGCCCTGCCCTCGGACCGGCCTTCCCACAGCCACACCCGTCATGCACACTCAACCGCAGCATCGCCGCTGCAGGCCGCCTCAGACGCTCCTCAACCCCCGACCTAGCCCTTGTCGTGCATGCCCGCGGCCGCGCCCCTCACGCAGACGACCGTGCCACCCCCGCGGCAGGCCGCCCCGGGCGCAATGCACCCCTCCCCCGCACTACCCCATGTTCTGCATGCCTGCAGCCGCGCCCCTCACGCATGTGACCATATAACCCCCGCGTCCGGCCGCACCAGGCGCTCTCCATCCCCGAGCTACCCCACTTTCTGCATGCCCGCGGCCACGCCCTTCATGCAAACACCCACGATACCCCCGCAGCAGGCCGCCTCGGGCGCGCCGCACCCGACCTACCCTCTGCGCCCTACCCCGTGTTCTGCATGCCCGCGGCCACGCCCTTCATGCAGATGATGAGGCAGTCCTCCACGGCGGCCTTGTAGGGCTCCTTGTCGGTGGTCACGTCGCGCGTGAGCATCGCGATCACCTCACGGTCGCGCGGCTGGTACGTATTGTAGCGCGGGTCAATGCCCTCGCCGCTCTCGATCGCGCGCAGCGCCTTCAGGCAGTATACCTGCGCGCCGGGGCGGGTTGGGTTAGGCCCACCACGCAGCGTCTTTGGGCAGGACATCTGTGCGCCGGGGCAGTTTAGGTTGGGCCCACTTTGCTGCGCCTTCAGGCAGAACATCTGCGCGCCGAACCCGTTTGGAGACTGTTGGTTAGGCCCACCGCACAGCGCCTTCAGGCCGTACACCTGCGCGCCCGGGTGGTTGGATTACACCCGGGCCTGCGACATTCCGACAGTACTACTGATGTAGATGCAGCTTGTACCATTGGCAGCGCGTGCTCCAGCGCCCACCACTCTCATGCGCCTGTGACCCTACGCGGCACCTAGGTTTCTATAGATACAGGTAGCATGGGCGTCTGGCTCATGCGTCACAGAGCGCCAGTCACGAATGCAGCCGCATGCATGCAGGAGCGCCGTAGCCAGGCTCTGTGCCAGGCTCCGCGCACACGGCCGGCTGCAGCCCGCCCCGGCCGCCGGGCCCGCGCGCCTGCAGCACGTTGAGCGGCGTGACGTAGGGCGCGCGCAGGTTGATCTTCTGCTGCAGGATGATGTCGGCGTTGGTCTCCAGCAGCCGCTTGTGGCCCATGACCTGCGCGCGCGGCGCACCACTCGGTCCCGTCTGAGCGTGAGCGCGGCTCGCGGCGCTCTGGCGCCCGCCCGTCGCAGGCATGCAAACCCACGCAGCTACGTGTGGCTGATGAAGTTGACACTTGGTTGCAAAGGCGCCGCGGAGCGACAGTGCCTGGGCATGACGCGCAAGAAACCTTGCGCACAAGACCCTGGTGCGCAAATCTGGCGCGCCGCGCCTTGAGCAGCACGGTCTTAGTGGCCTGGAACTTCTTGCGCAGCTCGCCGCCAAAGCCCCACAGCGCCTTGGGCACGAGGCCCGTCTCGTAGAACTGCGCCACGCGCGGGTCCGCCTTGGCGAACACCTGCGCGCCGCCGGCGCCCCGCGCTGGGCGCGCCCTGCGCCCCGCGTTGCACAGGGCGCGGGGTGGGCATGCGCGACCCTGACAGGGGTGTGTAGGGTTGCGCGCATGGCGCCCTGGTCTCCCCGCGTCTTGCACGTGGCGTGTGCAGCAGACGTTCCCGCGGCCGCGCGCGTGGGGCGCGGCACGCAGATGAGCACCACGCGCCGTTGGGAGATGTCCACCAGCGCACCCAGTCGCAGTGCGAGGTGTGCTACGAGTGGGCGGGCAGGCATGGGCGGGCCGGCGTGGGCTGGCCGGCGTGGGCGGGCCGGCGTGCTGCGCAGCGGCCGCCAGGCAGGCGGGGCAAGGGGGGGGGTTTTATTAGGCTAGGGTTAGGGTCAAGGACAGTTTAGGGACCCACCATCTCCACCATGTCGAGGGTCACGGAGAAGAACGGCCACGTGTGGTACATCTCCTGCAGCAGGTCCAGCTTGCCATCGTCGATCATGGCCTGCGCGCGGCAATGTAGGGTTAGGGTACACCCCATGCCCCACGCGCGCCTCGCGCCGCCTCGGCGCTCGGCTGGACGCCCAGGCATGCAGAGCGCTGCCTCCCGGCGGAAGCTGCGCTGGTGCGGGCACCACACATGGGCTCTGCCTCGCGGCACGCCGGGCATGCCGGTGCCCACTGGGCGATGCATTTCGAGCCGATCCCTTGCCCTACTCCTGTGCCGCATCTCTCCCAGGCCGCGCGGAGCTACAGGGAGAGGCCGAGCGCGCGTCCGCGGACACGCGAGCAGCCCCGGTGCAGGCCATGCAGCGCGCGCACCCGACCGGGCCGCGGCGCCAGACCGGCCAGCGCCGCGCGGCGCCCCAACCCGCGGCTGGGCGCGCGCCGGCGCGCCACCCTAAACTTAATCCTCACTTTACCCACACTGCGCGCGGCCGCGCGCCTGGAATGCGGCGCCGATGCCGAGCCAGACGGGCAGGTGGAAGCGCGTCTGCGTCCAGGCGAAGATCCAGGGGATCGCGCGCAGCGTGTCGATGCTGCCGGCCGCCTTGCGCTTGGCCGGGCGGCTGCCGATGTTCATGCGCGCCAGCTCGCTCACCGGCGTGGCCGCCTGGAAGTAGTCGATGAAGCGCTCGTCGCCGCGCACGACCGCGCGGTACGCGTCGCACGACACCTGCGCCGCGCCGGCGCGCGCAGGGTGTGGCCGCGGGCGCCCAGGGCCCGACGCTGCGTCCGGCTCGCCGCGCATGCCACACCGTTGCAAAGTGGGCCGGACCTCGCAAACACCCCAGCGCCTGTGGTAACTTAGCAAGCCAGTGAGGCTGCTATGCTGAGGCGCAAGCGCATGTAGCAGTGCCTGAAGGTTGGTTTTCGAGCTGCCTGGAAATAGAAACGGCATACAATGGTTGGGAGCGCTGCTGTGCGGCGCGGCCAGGCGCGCGCCTTGGACATGGCGTCCATGGCGGAGCGGAACTCGGGCTTGGGCGCGACGGTCGGGCTGAGCGACGACTCCAGCACCGCGCTCGTGTACAGGTCCAGCGTGCGGAAGCACACCTCCTTCTCGCCAAACTGCTGCTCCAGCGTCTCGCCCTGCGCCGCGCTGTTGTAGGGTTAGGGTTGGACGCAAACCCTACCGGACGCGCCTCACAGAGGGCCTCCGCAACACGCGGTGCGCGCGCGTCACAAGGATCCTGCGCAGTGCTGCGCGCCGTACGCCGTGTGCAGCCGTCCCTGCCCGGGGGAGTTGGCCTCCAGTGTCCTGCCACGCGGCCGGCCGCGCCCTGCTCCTGCCGTGCCAGGCGCTAACCAGGGCAGGACACATGCAGTCGCCAATCTTCGGGGCCCCTGTGCACGTCCCCGGCACCCAGGCTCCAACTGACGGGGTGTGCGCGCTGCGCCGCCATGCGAGCGGCCGCCACGCGACGCGCCGCGAGGCGGGCGCGCGCCTGGATGGTGACGCGGAGCGCGCCCTTGATGGTGCCGGGCGGCTGCGACAGGATGGCCAGGTGCGTCGGCCCGCCGCCGCGCCCGACCGTGCCGCCGCGGCCGTGGAACAGCGTCAGCCGCACGCCGTGCTTCTCGGCCAGCTTCACCAGGCGCTCCTGCGGGCAAGGCTAGGGTTAGGGCACAATAAAGTGAAGATAGGGTCAGGTTAAAGCGCCTGCCTGTTTTACAGGGGGCGATTGCGCGCTCCTCACACGTCTTCCTTACGCGCGCGCAGGGCGAAAGCCCTTGCCAGGGCACGTGCAGGGCAGAAGCCCTTGCCAGAGCGCGCGGAAGGCGCGCGCGCGCGCCTGCACAGTGTAGAGGCCCCAGGCGGCCGCCAGGCGGCCCGCGTCCTTGCCGGAGTCAGAGTAGCCGATCATGCACTCCTGCTCGCCGTTGATGTGGTCGCTGTACCTGCCGCAGCCAGGGGACACGCACGTGTAAACCAGCATGTGCCTCTTTCTCTGTCTCTGTGTTAGCATGTCAGGTACGCGATTTTTTCCCCTTCCGCATTGTTTGCTTTTTTTTGCAACTCTCAATGCTTTGTGTGGATGCATGTGATGAGCAGCAGCGAGCGCGGCCTGCTGTTAGCCCCGCCTCAAGCCAGAGGAGACACCCGCCCAGCCGTTGCGCTGCCGCCCCGCCACCATGCCAGACGGCCTCCCGGCGCGGGCGCAGCGGGCGCCGGCGCGGCGGGCGCGCACCACTTGTTGGAGAGCAGCTGCTCCATGGCGCTCTCGCTGTGGTCCAGGTCGTCCAGCGTCTCGAACAGCGGCGCCACGCGCAGCGGCTTGGTCACGCCGCACTCGCGCTGCCCCGCGCAGCCCAGAGCTTCACAGCCGTGCCACTGCACATTTAAACAGCTACCTGGAGGGCTATGCAAGTGACATGCTTCGCATTACACGCCTGCTGAGAATGCACATCAGCCAATAGGCAAACGACCCCGGCCGCACAGGCTCAGCGCTCCCACCCGAGCGCGCGCACGCCGTCAGCGAGATCGAGCCCGCTCCGAACGCAGTGCGTGACACCCATACCCTGCACGTCAGACCTGATAGGCAAGGGCCTCACACCAAACTAACCTGCACATCAGACCTGGAAGGCAAGGATCTCAAACAAATATGTATCGCTGTCTGATATCTGTCCGACAGGCGGCCGCGCCTGCAGCAGCACGACAGCCAGCACGTCGGACGCGGTGTGCGCCATGGAGATGACGTACGCGCCGAGCGAGTCCGGCGGCAGCTGGCCGATCACCTTGAACGTGTCCAGCACGTCCTTGACCTCCGCGCTCGTCTCCATGGCGGGCGGCAGCAGCGGCCGCCGGCCCGTCAGCTCCGCCAGCAGGAACTTGAGCCGCTCGTCCTCGTTCCAGGACCTGCGCGCCGCGCGTGCGGCGGTGTAGGGTACCCTACCCTATGCTGCCGGAGGGAGCGGTGCAGGAGACGCGGTGCGTCCGACACAGGCATGTCCGTGCTCATCACCATGTCGGGTGGCGGCAGCGGCCGCCGGCCTGTCACCCCTGTTCGAGGCGTGTTTGCATGCTAAGAGCAGCATGCTGAAAGCAGCATGCACCTTGACCTGCAACGCAGGTTCATCTTACGTTGAAAGTACACTTACAAAGCTTTCAACAAATTTGCCATGAAGTGCCAGAAAGGCGCACTTGTAGGAGCCAATGCCGAGGTGGTTGGTAATGGCGTCCAGCGCGTCGGAGTGGCGCGTGGACTCCTGCCGGATGTCCAGCGCCACCATGCCCAGCCCAAAGCAGGACACCTGCCCCCGCGGCGCGCGCGTCAGCGCCGGCTCTGCCACAGGCGATGTGGACCCGGCGGGCGCGCATGCCGCTGAGCGGCTCCACGGCCCAATGTGCTCATTCCGGACCAAATGCAGCGCTCGGCAGACCCCATTAGAGCTGCTGCAACTTTGGCTTATCGGCTGCATTGTTGCGGCCGTGACTATTTACAAGTATTATTGGAGCTGCAGTCAAGCTTGCGGACATGACTGTTTGCGTGCGTAGTTGCAGCCACAAATGAATTAAGGCAGCGGGGCGCACCTGGCGGATGACGTCCAGCAGGCGGCCGTTGGCGATGCCGTCGTCGTGCGTCTCCATGAGCGAGCGGTACATGAGCTTGAGCGGCTCCAGCAGCTCCGCGCTGTCGTAGTAGGCCTCCGGGTCGCCCTCCAGGGTCTCCTTCACGTTCCTGCGCGTGGAGAAAGCCTCAATTTATGTCACCCAAATGTGTCTCCTCTATGTTCCTGCGCGTAGTAAGAGTCTTTGTGATTTATGTCACAAAGAGATTCATCTCCTTCGCGCTCCTGCGTGGCGCGCGGCGCAGGTGCTCGCGCCTGCCGGCAAGGCATTCCAGCCGTCCAGCATACGCCTGTCGCGGTGCATGCACGGGGCTCTATGTGCGGTGCACGTGCATGGCATCATTGCGCACATGCATGCACAGCATGCCCCGTGACATGCGCAGCTTGACGAGTTCTGCCTCGGCTTCCGCCCGAACGCATGAGATGCACAGCACATGCTCGAGGTAGGCTGTCATCCGCGGCGCTGTGCGGCCCCGGACGCTGCGCCATCAGCCCAGCCTTGGCTTCTGCCCCAACACGCAAACTGCACAGCACACGCATGGGGCACTCTATCATTCGCGACGGTGCGCGGACGCTGCGCGCCATCAGCCCAGGCTCCTGCCGCACGAGGCGGGCCGCGGCAGGGCCGGGGCGGCGCACACGGACGGCTGGCTGAGGCAGTGGTGCAGGACCTCGCGCGTGTGGAACAGGCGGTCGCGCATCTCCGACAGCACCAGCCGGAACGGGTCCTTGATCGGGATCATAGACCAGAACTCCACGTAGTTCTTCTTCTTGCGCTGGTCCGCCAGCACGTGCTGCACGGGCGCCTGCTTCGCGTGCACCGCCTCCGCCAGCGCCTGCAGGCGCGGAAAACCCTGAAAACCTGAAAGATGACCTGCTTCAGCATCGAGGCTGCGCCACTGCTCCGCTTGCCCCGCCTCCGCCAGGGCCTGCAGATAGAAACCCCGCGATGAACCCTCGCCTTCACAATCAACCCAAGCAACATCAGTGCAGCGCCACAGCAGGCGACGGTGGTGCCCCTGTGCATAAGTGAGTCTGATGGCAGGCGCGCGCGGCCTCAGCGCTGATCGGGCACGCGCTGCGCTCGGCCGTGCCCGCCAGGGGGCCGCGCGGGCGCGCCTGCATCTCCGGCGTGCAGCGCCAGATGCTGAGCTCGAACATGAGCTTCTCGATCGCGTCAAAGAAGACGTTGACCGCGGACAGGCGCGCGGTGACGACCACATCGCGCGTCGTGTCCGGCGTGACGAAGGGGTTGCCTGCACGCGCGTGCGCGCGGTCCGCTGTGAGCACGCAGGCCTCGCAGCTCTGCGGGAGGCAGGAATTTCTGGGATGGTTTGACCTTGGCTAGGCCTCGCCTAGGCCTTAGGCCCGGTGCCCAATGTGCAGTAAACCGGTGACCGCTCCCGGCACTCGCGCGGCGCGTCCACATGTGCTGCAGCCTTGCCCCGGGCGTGCGCCGTCCGTGCGCGTTCGCGCACGTCGCACAGGGGCCAGCACTGCGTGCTCAGGGTTAGGGTGCTCAGGGCTTGGACCACGCGCCGTCGCAGTCGCCGCCCATCCAGGAGCCGAAGTGGAACAGGTTGTGGTCCAGCGGCAGCTTGGGCTGCCCGATCTGCGCCAGCGCGGTGTCGATGCGCCGGTAGAACACCGGCAGCGACGGGAAGATCGTCTCGTGGAAGTACGACAGCCCCTGCCGCATCTCCGACTGCGCGCCCGCGGCCGCGCGCGCCCGTCCGTGTTATAACAGCTACCCTACCCTACCCCTATCCCTAGCACGTCAGTGCGGGCGCGGGCTCGACGACAGGCTGCGTGGGGCTGAACCTGGGCGAGCGCGTGTCGATCGACACAACGACCATGCACATGTGCACATGGAGGAGGTTCCTCTGTTGGTCCATAGGTCCAACGTTCCATCACCTTGTGTGTTCCGGCGAATCACGTGCTGCAGGTCATTCTGTACACGGCGGTCAGCCGACAGGGCGCCCGGGACACGCAGACGGACACGCAAGCTCAGGCGCCTGCTGGCAGCTGCTAGCGCTGCATGCGGGACCGCGGCCCGCCCCCACCGCCCCGCCCAGCAAGGGCCGGGCCCCGGGGGGGGCGGCACCTGCGGCGTGGGCTTCTGGCGGCGGATCTCGTCGGTGCGCCAGGCGCCCTGGATCTGGCAGCGGATGCTCTCCAGCGCCTCGATCTTCTCGTACGGCGACATGCGGCTGTTGTGCAGCTTGTCCATGTCGTGCCGGATGCGCGCATACTTCTTCAGCAGCGACTGCCGCAGCGCCTGCGCGCGCGTGCCGCGCCGCTCAGACCGCGCGCGCGCGCGGCGCCGGCCGCAGCCGGCCCAGCGCCTGCCTTGCGCACCCGTAGCCCCATACCGCAGGGCGGGTCAGGGGTCGCGCTCCATTGCGCGGCCTGGGCGGCGGTGGTCTTCGACCAGAGACTGGCGGGTCCCTGGAGTGCGGCGCCCGGCCCCGCCGCAAGGGAGACAGGCCATGCACAGCAAGCGCGACCGGCGCGCTGCGCATGGCCCCCCAGAGGCTGAAGGGCACGCGCGCCGGGGGCGCCCGCGCAGGCCGCGCGCACGCGCCAGCCCCGCCCGCGCCGGCGGGCGCCGACGGGGCGCCTCACTAGGACCCGCACCAGCTCCTCTGCCCCACCGTCCACGCAAGGCGCTCTGCCTCCCCTCACTGCAGGCGTGCCAGCGCGAGCGCGCCGCGCCTGCATTAGGTGCACCGTAAAGACCTCACTGCAGGCGCGCCAGCGCGCGCGTGGGCCGCGCCTGCGTCGGGTGCGCCGTGAAGACGAGCTCGACGCGCTGCGAGCAGATCGCGCGGTAGATCTCGGCCGGGTCCTTGCCAGCGGCCACCAGCTTCTTGAACGAGCGGTTGGTGGAGCGCGTGGACTGCTCCACCTCGCCCATGCGCACCGCGCGCTCCAGCTGCGCGCTGCTGATCTCCTCCGACAGGTTGTGCAGGTTGAGCAGCTGCGAGAAGGCGCTGGACACCTGGCGCCGCGCCCGGCGCGTCTCAGCCCTGCGCACCTCGGCCAGGAGGCTTCTTGCCGTGTTGCTTGCAGAGCTTGCCGTGTTGCTTGCAGTGCTTGCTGGGTTGCTTGCAGTGCTTGCTGTGTTGCTTGTGGAGCGGCGCGGCGCCGCATACCCATGCGAGGCTGTGGAGGCTGCCCCGTGGAGGCTGTGCTCGGGGCGGGCACAGCCCGGCGCAGCGCGCAGCTGTCAGGTCCCCGCACCGGCGATGCGCAAGTCGGCACGCCGTGATGAGGCACACACAGCAGGGGCGAACGCCGCATCACGGGTCAGCCTCGTGCACGCACAGCAGAGCACTGCCCGATGCGCGCAGCCGCGCGGCCGTCCTCGCTGCGAGGGCACCATGCGCCTTTGACCTAACGTCTGTTGAGCGGCGATCTGCCACCACTGCCTGGCCCAGGGCACAGGCGCAGAGGCTGCGTAGCCCCCGGCCCCTCACCAGGATGAGCTCGTCCGGGTTGAGCTCCGCGAGGCACTTCTCCAGCTGCTGGAAATCGCGGTCGGACTCCGTGCGGCACCAGGCCAGCGACAGCGCGTAGATGGTGTCTATCTTGTCCGCCAGCGTGGGGTGGTGGTGCTTGACGATGCCGAAGAACGTCTGGCGCAGCAGGCTGTCATCCTCGCGCAGCAGCAGCCCCACCTCCGACAGCGTGTGCGGCAGCGTGGTGCGCAGCTCCTCGCTGGGCGCCGGGGCCATGGCGACCGTCATCGCGCCCCGCCTGCGCCCGCACGGCCGGTGAGGTGCCTGGCTGGGTGAAAACATGGGCATGGGCATGCTCATTAAATGTTAGAGCACATGTTAGTGCAGACTAGCAGGCACTAGCATAATGAACCCGCTTGCACCTGTTAGCAAAGGGCCCGTGCAGTACTTTGCCGCTTATTCCTCAGCGCACAGCATGCGTTGCGCACTCGAGTTCTCTGGTGAAAGTGTTACTCGTAGGCAATGGCGCAGCCTCGGTCCCTATCCAAACACACAGCACCTTTTTGTGCGGTCTCGACCTCCTGTTTTGCTTGATGGCGGGGGTTTTTACAGGTTGGGCGCACCTGCCGAAATCGAAGATAGCTCCTGGATTATTAGCGGAGTGCAGCCCTCAGCTTTTTCTCGTGTATAGCCAAGTGACAGTGTTGTAGTGTCGCGCCGATGACGTCCCTGCTGCCGGGCGTGTGCAGCACATCCTACCCGACCGCCGCCGTCCGGCAGCGCGGGGGCGCGAGCGCGCGGGGACGGACCGCCGTGCGCGTCCACGCGGCAGACGCCTTCTGCAAAGACAAGGTGAACACAGTGAAGAAGGTGAACGTGGAGGGGACCGCGACCGTGACGTTCCTTGGCGCCGGGGGCCAGTCTGTTGCTGTGGAGTGTCCAAAGGTGCGCTGGGGACTTGTTTTACTTTGGCCACCTGGCTCCCCTCTTGCCAGGCTCATATGTGGAGGGGCTCGCACACCAGCTCGGAAGTTGATTGAGCATGCTCGTCATAGGACACATACATACTGGACGCCGGGCTGGAGGCGGGCGTGGAGCTGCCGTACACCTGCAGGGGCGGCATCTGCGGGCGCGCGTCACCGCTCAACGCCCTGCTTACAGTCTGC
>JAABUY010003631.1_pt1 | contig 16794 bp, 18 predicted proteins | sample 5560271 | NCBI WGS metagenome assembly JAABUY01 (sample SAMN10711886, study PRJNA513374) | rock metagenome | isolation source: Antarctica rocks | place: Antarctica: Victoria Land, University Valley
CAAGACTTTCGAAAACAGGACCCAGCACAAAAAATACTGTGGTCAAGCGCATCGTAAGAAGCCTTCCATATTTGTTGCAGCACGGACCGGAGCTCAAGGCACCCAGAAGGCCACCGAGGGTATAGATGGAAGACACGACGGCAAATTGACCTGTGGTTCTCACTAGGCACTTAGAAAGGTCAGGCTTGAGGCCAAGATTGGAGGCGCTTTCGTCCTCGCAGGTAATAACTTTTTGAGGAGCATTTAGCTCTGCCTGTAGAGTCGTCAGCTAGTGTGAGCAAAGCTTCTGTTAGTGCAATGCGTACAAGATGGAATCCAAACTGAAGCGGGCCTAAGGTTGTAATCAGTAAGAGGTAGCAGAGATGTGCTGTAGTGTCCAGTATCAAGGACCGATGCAGAGGCTCTCCATGCGCCATCTCGTGCTTATGGGGTATCTTAAGGGATTTCCATCTAGTGAGACGTTGAAATACCGAGAAGAGTGACCACTTGGCAGCTGGCTGGCGTGACGTCACCGTAGCGCTCGCTTACTGCGCCTACCTCTCAGCCTTCGTCAGTTCTCATTGTCCCCTTCTTCCACCATTATATCTGTAGATATATAGGTATTCTCTTGTTCTATGAGACAAGCATGCTAACATTTTGGGGTTTGAGGTATCTGAATAAATTCGATTCTATCCTACCGCACGTGGGAGTTCAGAATCAGGGGACGTTAATGCCCCCGAAAACCTAGAAAAGAAGCTGCAGTCGGGAGGTTAATCGGGTTACAAGTTTCGACGTAAAGTTGACAATGCGAAGTATTACCTCAAGACATCCCAGTCCAAATCTAAATCATGATCTGACGTGGAGGGCAGAAGCCCGCATGAACCGAGCGCAAGGCAAATAAAGTGGTGAAGTGGTCGCTATGGGGACATATTTTTCTTCTACTTGAGAGAACGACAGCCCGCAAGCATCCTCGTGACACATCGCCTTTTGAGTTATTGGACCAAGAATCACTTAGCGGAGCTGAATTATTCAATATGTAACGACTTTGATTTTCTAAGGTACCTTCCCCTATTCTACCTAGAGACGGTAGATTAGGAGGTTTGGTGCGTTGTGGAACGACTGAGAGTTACGAGGTATCGAGTACATGACTCTTACTCGATGATGTCCATTACTAGTGCTGGCTATACTATCCGACCAACTTCTTACGATTAAGAAAGGAAGTAGGGGCAGGCAACAAGTCGAGTACGAGAACCGATATTGAGGCGCTGTTTAACGCACTATTAGTAGAGTGATTCTAGGTCTAAGAGCCAACGACATGATCATGGGGATCGGTCCTCATCATATGCGGTTCTTCCTTCAATTATATGTTTTCTCAATACTTCAATCTAAACAGTTCTACGGAAATTCCGTATGAGGAATGATAATAGGACAGGTTGCGACGCAATTGAATCCTTCCCGAGGGAAGGTTTTCCCTTATCATACCCAATCGTGCCAATGATGGCCCCAAATCCTTTAGGTTAGATGCTTAAAATAGAATCGTCTAGCGTCACTCAAATCTGTCGCATTTCTTTCAAGTACTCTTTGGACGAGCTGATGAGGTACGAGACAATGATTTTGCGCTCGCAGAATGTTCGTATCGTCCAAATCTTGACTATATAGGGGAAAAGAAGTTTCCAGCCAAGCCCTACGGGATGGGACTGCTCCCGACGGGGGAACTGCTGGCCGATTAGGTGACTGCGCCGCCAGATACTGTAGGTGGGTCAATCTAATGCTCCTATGCGGCTTAATGTTCCCCAAGCCTCTAGTCGATCTGGCTTGAGTCGTCTTCAAAGCTGAAAAACGAGGCTGCGCTCATGTATAATATGAGGTGCCCTGCCTCTCGCCGCACACTTTTCCGCGGTCTCCATAACCCCGAACATCAGCCAAATGGCTTGGGGGAAGAGCATGGCTTGGGGTGGTGGCACCTTCAAGAAGACACAGTCAGTTGTTCGTCACCATACGCTCAGCGAGCAGACGGAGAGCCTCAACGGCGCCAAACAATGGAGGGGCATCATGGGTGGACAGACGCTGGAGATCATGCTCGCATCGGCCATGGTAATCATTCCAATGCTGGCACTTAGTGTGGTGCTCATAGTCCTGGTTCATAACCACCTCGTGCCTGACAACAGCTCCACATACTCGACGGGTAATAGCACGGGCATTCCTCTGGGATCAGCATATTACATTGATTATTCGGCTACACGTTTGGTCTTTATATCTTCGTTATCCTCTACTCTTGCTACGTTATTAATTTCAGCGGCAATGTGTCTCTTCTCTTACCCCGTCGCGTATGGCTCCAAAGCGCAAACGGTTGGGATTGGTGCCGGATCTGATCAAAGCAGTTCTTATGCTAGCATCTCTGGCCCTTCTCGCGTACGTACACGACGAAGGCACGGGACCTCAAAGGGCCATTGCTTAAAGTAATCAGTGTCCTGATCACCATTGCCGATTGGTGGCTCCACGTGGTAAGCCCTACGAAACTCCTTATTGTGAACCCCAATCTGACGCAGCTTAGAGTACGAATTCGGTACAGTACCTAGAAGTGAAACCCTCGGATTCCTTCTTGGATTTCAACCCTGGACGTGGACTTAACCCGACATGTCTCAACGGATCGAACTTTCAGGGAGGACTTCCGATGCCAGGCTGTGTTACGCTTGGAGGAGTCGAGAATGGAGCGGGAGGTGCAAACCCCGTCAAGCTGGTCGGTTATAGCGAGTACTTGAAGACCGCCAGCAATAAATCAGCAATCAACCAGGTTTATATGACCAAAGATATGGCAATACTAGGACCCGCCTATCCGCCCATAAACGTCGACTTCGAGGCCACAAGCTTTGCGTCTAACACCAGATGTCACATGGTAACGACCTTATGCGATGCGCAGGCATCGTCGGGCGCTGAGCCCTATCTCGACGCGGATATCTCCTTCAACTGCAGCGTCGCAGTTGCAGGGCTGAATTTCACAGGCAACTTCTCACAACTATCCGGGACCACTGGGACAACAGCCCAAAAAGTGGATGGATCCCACGTCCTCTGCCACTTACACCAATGCCTTTGATGGCAACAATCATGGTCTGGGTTTCCATTACTTCAGTAACTCGACGAAGAACGACCCAGGCTTCCTACCTGCCTCGGAAGATAACCCCGAGCTCTGGTGGGGTCTTCTCTTCTTGCTCCGCTACTCCGACCCCAATATCGACCCTGAAATCGTCATGCAGCCGGCTGGCGAAAGTGGAGGAATTATGTCATGTACAACCAATCTTTCCGAAGTCGTAAGTACCAGAGATCTACCTACCGTCCTTCACTGCTTATATCCTCTCACTTCTTATTCCCCTCACTACTCGAGTCCTCACTCACAACCAGTCTCTAGAAATACCATTTCTCCAACGGCACTTTATCAGTAGCTCACTCCAACCTAATGAACAACACCACAGCCGTCCCGTCATAACAGCAATGACATCGGGCTTCGCTAACGAAATTCTGCATGAAGGTCTCATTTCCACGGCTACGAGCGCTCAAAAACCCTCCGACCTCGCTGCAGGCTTTGCAATTACTTACGACCGAGCCATGATGGCTCTCCTCGCCGGCGCTTTAGTCCAGCGGCCTCCGCTCGGGATGCTGACAAGCACTCAGACTTTAGTCACGCGCGTACCAAAGGCTCCGTTCCTGGCTGTCGTGATATTGGATGTTTTGTATGCAGTTCTTGGGATAGCGTTAACAGCCATAGCGCTCGTGGCGACGTGGTCGGACAAGGGCATAAGGGACACTCAGGCGCGTTTGAGTGTCGCTGCGGTTGTGGCTGAGAGCTTCGAGAGTCCGGCGCTGGGCGATGATGCCAAGGGTATCGATGACCTCTATGCGGAACGAAGGGGCCTGGCGACGAGGAGGGTGGCGTTGAGCAGGAGAGAGAACGGGGGAAGAAAGTATAAGCAGGTAGTGGTGCGCGAGTTTATTGTCAAACGAGAGGAGTCGTGATGATTAGATGATTATAGGATATCTTCCTCAGGGATTTTAGCGAACATCAAGTCGTACTCTGCGTAGACTAACGAGTGTAGTCATCATGTAACGATCAAATGTTGAAAGCTAATTTAATTTGAGAGACAGGTCGAACATTAATCATTATCTTAACGCATTAAGGCAAGGAATTTTTGTTGATATATATGACTATTTGATTCGAACACGTCATAAACTGTTGCACTCACATTACAATGCGTGAGAAACAGTGTTCAGATCTATCTCTCTTTCCTTCGTTAGTCTTCAACTTGCGTAAATTCTCTTCTCGCACAACCACTTTGCTTTTCTATGAACGTCGTCGGAGCTGGCGACAACTGAGAAAACTCACTTCTCAATCCTTCTACCCTTGCCGTAGTCATTGAGATAACCATCGAGGTAGAGGAATATCCGACGACATAGATGCATCGGATTTCAAATGGCGCCATTACCTCTCTGCTTATTTTTTGGTTCACTATCGACCAGTGGTTTCTCGATCTTGATATTCTCGCAAGGTAAAGTTCCCGCTTCCCAACAAAGGAGATAATAGTGTTGATGCACGTGATGCTCAGGGCCTATCCTAATCGGGTTAGTCAGGGGTATTTGTTGGTTTAGTTAGCTGAACCTTCACCTCCATAGAATCTACAAGCTTACACCTATCGCTGCTTCAACAAATAGTCACATACCTTTGCGTGGCTTTGATTTTCATTACAACAGGATGCATCTTTCCGACACGCGTATTTTCGCAAAACTATAGTCAATGGAAGATACATCTCTTCGTACAGTTCCAGTCGTTTGTAATGACCTCGGCCACTGTCTACGCGGTGGTAAGCCTGCGTGCGATCAATCCTCAGTTCATTGGACCCTGGCTTGTTGGTTGGTATGAAATTCACTGGCGGTGTACCAACAATGATCTCCTCCAATGTCCTGATGACGGCTCAGGCCCATGGTAACCAGGCTTTGACCGTTGGTGGAGTTGACACTAAGGAAATCTCTGGGGCCTTTTGTGACACCCCTGTGAATAGAAGTCTTCATCGGCTTTATTTCTATGGTTCTTTAGACATGTGGCCAATAGGAAAGACAGCACACAATCGAGGTGGCCGCCAACAAAGAGTGATCTGCAAACGAAGGCCATCCAAAAGAAGCTGCATAAGTGAAAAGATGTATCTCGATCACAAAAACAAATATGCTATCAATCATGCAATTTGCAAGAGCCTGCACCACCTTTCGTTCTAATAAGGCCTACTAATTCCATTACGGAGCTGTAACACAGCACTAGAAGGATGAACTTGCGCGTGGGCGGGCACCCTACCGTCTCTGTTCTTCCAAGTTGAAAGGCGTCCTGCACAAGAAGATGGGCGAGCCATTAAGCCAGAATCAATAGCCATCATGTGACGGCGCTGATTGGTTCAAATCGCTACACATCAAGCTTTGTAAATTATAATTGAATTCCTGGCTTTGCCAAGTTCATAGGTATACCAATTCGTCAGGACCCCAGCTTAATGACTACTTTATTCAGAACAACTTCAGAAGTGGGATCCGTGTGAGAAACCAACCTACGGTTTAATCTTCACATTTAGCCTAAATTTTAGCCCTTTTGATCGCCATCCACTTTCCAGCTCCCGAGAGTTCTAGAATACCAACCGAATTGATGCTGCGCCATGCGATTATGGTGAAGCTCAGAGACCATGAGGTCCATGTATCGCAAGCAAGCCTCGAAGCCTCAACTAATTTTTCAAGAATTAGTGATACTGCATCATTGATGTGACAAGAGAAGGGAAATTTCCCTGAGATAAAATTTAAGGATGCTAGGAATCTTATCGCAGGCCGTCTGACTGACTATCTCTTATGAGCAGATCAAGGCAACAAGGCAACCAATGACGCAATACTTCACTTTCTCGCAGCTCTTTCGCCTGGTTGCCTGCAGAATTTACAGTTAGGGAGTCTATAAATGTACATCTTCTTTCTCTGCATATACACCGCATATGAAACGTCGCAGATAGCCCTGCGTTGGTTTATACAGGTACGAAAGTAATAGTCTGCTGACGGAGACTCCGAGCTGTTCCTATTACGCCCTATCCGACCTCGCTGGGCCCCGACATCCTCGCCGGTCCCCTCGTTATTCTCCTGTGACTGCATTACTGTCGAAGCCGTCTCCGGTAAATCGTCGCTTTTCTCTGCTCCTTGGTTTTATTTTACCGTAATACAAGCCGCAAAATTTACGCCTCAGCGAGGTATTGAAATCCTAAGCATCATGAAACTTTAGGGGGTGAGTATGCATCGATGTGGAAGTGTGCATGTAAAGAAAGGGGATGAACCTCCACTGGCTCCCTATGGTTACCTCGATGCATCCGCTGAAACATTCTCGGGCGTACCGTGGCCCCATACGCTATCTGCTGAAAGATTTTATATGCTTTTTGTACACGAGTTTATCTTCGAGCACACCTTTCATGTTATATATCCAACGACAAAGTTTTCTTTTGAGGCATGACTACAAGCGCGGACTCTTCTCAAAGTGATCTACAGCATCTTATCTCCGATCATGCATTTATCAATATCACGAGAAAATATGAAACCAAAATCGAGAGCTTGAGCATCATTCAGCCGGCAACGGACCCCCGAGACGAAAATTTCTGCGACTACGCAAGCTCTGGACGTGGTTAATCACTGATAGCTGGACCCTTGAATACGTCGGAACACTTCTGGCCGTCGCTGCCTTGGCAAGCATCGCATCATACTTGGTCTATACCACGAGCGACCCTCGACAGAATGGAATCACTCAATCAATCTCAATACGCTGTTGTCAACCCTGGCAACTATCTTGAAAGGAGCCACCCTGTTCACCGTAGGATCCTGCCTCAGACAATCAAGGTGAATATGGTATCACCGGAAGAAAAGGCTAGACAGATTCCAGGTCTTTGACACGTGGCATCCAGAGAGCCCATGGGCGCTACAAGGCTTCTGCTCTTCCTTGAGTTCTTCTAACTTGCATCTATCGGATGTCTTGTGACTGTGATGGCTCTAGTTTCCGACGCTTTCGTGCAGCAATCGGTTCGGTATCCTCTGAGGAAGGCTAACAACACAGCCACTGTACCGATTGGCCAATACTATGACCGATATGGTGCGGGCGAGGCCTATCCTAGGAACATTGATAGGAACATTCAGCAATCTGTGACTGCTGCAATTTACGACGATGCCTTAATTGCCAATCTATCTGTTACCTCCGCTGCCATTAACCCGCAATACCCAACAGGCAACTGTACATTTCCTACATACGCTTCACTGGCAATCACCTCTGAGTGCCTTGACGTTTGCACGCTCATCGAGGGCAATAGCGTGAATGTCTTCACTGGAGAATGTTTGAACAAAGCCTATCAGCCAAACGGTTTGTTTTTGCAAAATGAATGCGTTTACAAGAGGGTATTTGCTATGTCCTCTAAGCTGCCATCGAACACAAGAACATTCGACTCGTATCAGGGTAAAGTAGCTGCGTTTTCCGTGATACTATATGAAGTCATCCCCACCACTTCCCATGAGGGCTTATAAATCCACAATACCACGGAGACCTTCGCCTATGATTGCATCTTCTTATTCTGTGCCCAGACTTTTGATGCTATAGTCTCCCAAGGACAGTTCTCGGAGACTGTATCCCAGACATATCATATGAATGATATGGGCGCGGCCTATTCCGAACTCACGATACCTCAGGGTCTAATTCCTCACGGGTCAAATTTGACGTTCAGTGCCAGCTCCGGGGCAGGGTTAGCGTTGTGGAACTGGATGAGATACAACATGAATGGCACAGGGGTAATGGAAACTACAGGCAGCGATAGATGGAAGAATGATATTTTACGTGCGCTCTCCCAGAATGGTGCGTCTAGAGTCTCATAGACTGAGGCCAACCTAGCAACGGCCATAACAAACAGAATGCGACTCTATTCCGGCCAGAAGATCCATGGAACCGCTATTGCCTTGGAATCGTACATCCACGTACGGTGGTTGTGGCTACTGCTTCCATTGATCATGGTTACACTTGCCCTATTCTTCCTTATTCCGACGATCTGGCAGAGTCGTCGTTGGGGTATTCCGAGTTGGCGAAACAGCACTCTTGTGGCCATGACGCATGGGACTGAGAAGTCGGTTCTGAGTCACTTAGATCAAAAAAAATCTTAAAGCTTTTGTGCAGACTTCTAGAAGTTCGTTTGAAGATGCTGAATAAACTTAACCACGTAGAAGATATATATCACATAAATTCAAGGAAATTCAATGCTCGACTGTACTTTGAACAATGATGTTTTCTGACAGCTCTGATGCTCAACGCTATCGTGCAGTAGCTGAATGATATTACCCACATCATACGTCTCCGCCTTGACGGCCTCTATGCGGGATCAGAGGTGAAGAATCCAGAAAATCCAATCGAGAAATAATGGCAGGCAATATACCGTCATCAAACCCGAGTATACTGCAATCTCTCTCGATGCCGGGTGCCATGCGATTCTTGCCTGCTCCCATTCTCTCCGCATCCATTCGGGGATCAGTCTGAGACACCTTCCTCAGGCGTATTCATGAATGGCCAAAAACTCTCACCAAGAAAAAACCCCGAGGTGATATCAATGGTCCCGCTCCAAGATATGCGGGAAAGCCGAGAAGGCCCCTCCAATCTCATCATCATTATTTCTTAACCTGGCCAAACGCAGGACGACGGCCGTCAGACCCGACGTCGTTGGACCCCTAAGCGGAGGAAGCAGGAGCTGGGGGACTCGACCCGAAGCAAAACCGGGTTTTCCTGCAAGCCACTTAGGCCTACCTTAGTCTTGGAGTTTGACCGGAGAGAAAGCGGAAATGAAGATTATCAGCGACGTTTTTTGCTACCGTTGTGAACATGCTCTTCGTCACGGAAATTCTTCGTTCCGAAGACTTTGTGTCTCACACTTTGCTGTCTGAGAATGCCTGCAGCAGTATCTTTTGATGTGATCGGGTGATTTTGTTTGCCTGATGCAGACAGCAGAACGGCACTGCAGCAACTACCTTGATCTATCGAGAGGAGAAAGCGAGACGGGTTATTGCGTACCTAGTTTCCAAAGCCAAAGGTTCATTCAACTGGCGGTGTCTTTCAAGTTCCTCTTCATTTGTTGTGATGCTTGAAGTTATCCTGAATGGAGAATTTTTCAAGTTGAGGCCCAAATATTTGGTGGGTTAGAACGACCTCTTGCAATTGCAAGTTTGGTCGAGTTCCTGATATGTTTTCCATGTCTTCCTCCTACAATAGCCGTTCACCGATTTATCGCCATTCACCACCCCGTTACCTTTACGATCATGAGTACCCCTGCAATCAACATAGTGCCAAGCGAGCTTCCTCTCCCCGTTTAACCGCGAACCCCTAATTAAATTCCCAGAATCATCTCGAGTGTCTTTCTCGCATAACCTGATAAACATATTTTTCCCCTTCAGAAGGCCCTCTAACCCATCATTATCGCCGCGAATACCATTAGTAGTATTCCTGCACTCGACATAGTCAACAGCAACCCAGATTTCGCTCTGTACTCTCTGCTTGCACCCCCAGTGAAAGCCACGGGGCTCACACCAGTACCCGATTCTATGGCGACCGTGGTAGAAGGAAATGCCACACCGCTAGGGCCTAGACTCAAGGTCTCATTCCCCACAACTACTGTCGTGGGCGTGGCGCCTGCGCCAACAGCATAGGTAGTGCTACTGAGCACTATTTCTGATGCATCTGCAGAGAATGTGACTTTGTCGATGGTTAGTGGAGACAGCGTTGAAAGTTGATTGAGATCTGTAGCGGCATTGACGGTTGGTATGGGAGCTGGACCTACAGTCCCAAATGCATTCATGATCAGCGACCCAAGGCCAGCGTTTTGGGTGCTGGTGCCTAGAGTGACTGCGGTCCCTTTGGCATCTATGGAGATTACAGTTCCGGATATGGTGGTGGCGGAGTTATTAGCAAGAATTTGGCTATAAATGATATACTCCAAAGCCGCGTTGGCGGTTAAGACAGAAGATCCATGGGTCACCACAAGTTGGTTGCGTGTTGGGCTCGGAAGCCAAGATGTACTGGAAGCTACTACTATGCCGGAGGCGGATCGCATCAGGCTAATCGGAGTGCCAGATCTAGTGACGGCAGAGCCAGGAGCCAGGGTTTGACCGTCAATGACATAGTTCGAGGCTGCGTCGGCGGTGTATGCGGAAGATCCAACGGTTATTACAGGAGCGTTGTGCGGTGGAGTTAAGAACAACGATGTACGAGAACCTAGTACTATGCCAGACGCAGATGGCATAAGACTAACAGGAGTCCCCGAGATGGTTATTAAACCCCCTGGGGTGAGCGTTTGGCCGTATATCGTGTACTGCTCTGCCGAACCCGCCGAGAGCTTTTGTGATCCTATTGTGGGGACTGGTAAATCAGGTCCATGACCAATTATTGTGTTGCTTGAGCCAGCCGCAAGAGCCGTAGCTGTAGGCGTCGACGAAATAAGTGTTCCAGACACAGTGATCGGCGCACCTCCTGCAAAGAGGGTCTGGCTTCCAATGCGAAACGTGAGGAAGAATCATCGGTAACGACCGAATTCCCAATTGTGAGAACTGAAGAGACAGTACTAGGTCCAGGTACGACTATAAACACTAAGCCATTTACAAGTGTTGTAATGGAGGATGATGGGTTAGATTCGGTTTGGATTGATATTGCACTATTGTCAACGTGGAGAGAGCTCGAGGAGTATGCTGCGACCTTTGTACCTTCTACGATCGAAAAGCCTCCTGGAGTCATGCTTTCACCACTAACATACACCACCCTTGCAACGGAATTGGTGAGTGGCGTACTAGCCCCTTCATTGGCCTGAACAAGCTCAGCGGTACCTTGTTCTATTGAATGGGCGACCTTTGACGTCTGAACAGTAGGCACATTTGGTGCCGATTCCGATGAGGGTTGTGTTGGCTTACCTGAGTGGGGTTGAGACAGACTCGACTGTATCGTGTTCGATTCAGGAGTCTGTTCCGCTGGCACTGAATGGTTTGGTGGCTGAGAGGTGTAGGTTGTTGGGTATTGCGAAGGTTCGGCAGATGATGGAAAATACGAGCTAGAAATTATTGTTGCGCGGACTGTAGGGGAGCTCAACGTGGGTGATGGCAGGATCTTGCTCAAGGTAGCTTGCGGTCCAATATAGCTCGTTGAAACAGCCGTAAGTGTCGAGACGCGCAGCAAGAATCTCGGAGGGCTAGCCATTCCAACATCGCATGTTGAATACAAGGATAGAGGGTCCGGAGGAGCGTTGGAAACGTTCTCGAACCACCCACTCAGCTCGATTTTCGTCCAAACACAGCTCACAGAACCAGCGCTGTTGGTCGCTGGAAATGTACTATAGATTTCAACAGCGTCAAGGCCCTGATAGACTGTTGGGTAAGTACTAGGGATGTTTTAGTTTAGACACCTTGTCCAGCCTCGGAAGAGAAATCTTACAGGGTGTATGCAATTCCTCCTAGGGTTGTTGTAGCCAAAGAATCTGAGACAGTAGATGCCAAACCATAATTAAGGCTGTCGGGGATTACCAAAGTGCCTGCTTGAATCGTTGAAGTCTTGGTAATGTTGGTTGAATTGTCAATCGCAAATACGACTGTTGCAGCGGTATAGGTGAGCAGCTCGGTATACCATTGATATTCAAAGGCATGCATAAACATAGAGCATCTACTACATGTTGTTGTCGGTCTTCGTAGGGAATGTCTAGAAGTAACGTTGAAGTACGCACCTAGAGGGTGTAAATAGTGTGAATCTTGATAGCAGGAAGGATCACCAACTAGTCGACGCGTTGGCATCAAGAGCATACCCAATGCAAATTCCGCAAAGCTGAAGTATTGGAAGCAGCGAGATCATCTTGTATAACAGTTCTTTGGTTCTAGGCGTACTAACACAATGAACCTTGAACGCGGTAAAGCCGGCGGTCTGGAAGGGAAAGCAACCCCTAAATTGAAATACTTCTAAGATGCTTAATAGTGGTAAGAGCTCTGCTAGTTGACCAGGGTATCCGAACTCCTTAAGCCTATATCAGCTTACAACTGACGATGGACAATCGAGGCTGAGGGAAGCAGTAGATTTGGAAGATAAGGAATCTTGCATAGTAAGGCACAGGATTGAAAATAGCTTTATGCATCATGCATGAAGAATCAATAATAGCATCTCCCCACTTGACATTCAAACACCGTGTAGTTCCAGGATGATTTACTCGCAGGTTGCATTTCTCGGACTTTGGCGTGTCACCATGTTTGTATAACCCTTAAGCTGAAGGGTGCCTCCATCATAAGGAATGCTTGACTATAGGGTAAAAACAGGGTCGACTCGAGGAAGATTTGAATGGTAAAGCTAGGCAGCACCTGCATTATCATCAAGCTCATATCATTGGAAATCTGCAAAAAAAGCTATAAGACTGGCTTGACGAAGAGTGGTTCCACCATTTGCTGTAATCACAGATTTGGGGTAAAGTCGTATCAGCTTGCGAGGCTGGACTTCCTTAATTGCTGCTAAATGAGATATCAACAAATGAGACTTCAGCTCTCGAAGTCTTAGCCGTTTTTGGGTGTTCGAACAGGCCTTGCAAATAGATGATTCGTAGAATGGACGTGAGGTTCAGCGCATGGAACATGGGATGTTGTTGCCTGCTTCGAGGATGAGTGATAGGGTTAATCGAATATTGACATAGAAAGTATTCAACCCTGATAACCTTTCTTTCAATCCTACTCATCGCAAGTTCGAGGAATCTTCCCAATTGGTTGCGACCACGGGCCCAAGGGCGTCGAAGGCGGGCGCAATGGGCCGCATGACTACCTTACTCTCCAATGGTATGCAGGAGAAGTGGTTCGCAATGAGATCGACAAGGCAAACCATCGTAGGCTGCCAATATCATGTCAATATGTATCCTGTTTATTATTGTACTCGTACCTGGTGTAGCATCGCTCTTCCCTCCACCACGCAGAGGCTTCAACCTCGAAAGACCTTCACGACGACGATTTAACAACCCCAAGTCGGTAACACACTTTGAGTCAAGTACGTGTATTTTATGGTAGCTGGAGGAGATTGGGATGCCCCGCCCATGGGAGCGAGGGCGGAATACCAGGCGGGCGCGTTCCGCCGGCAATTCACGATGCTCGTCACCATCTAATCAGATCCCGCTCAATGTCCTGCATCAATCTTTCGTCCAGAACTCATCCGCCGAGTCTTCGAATCTATCATCGTCACACTCTCCATCTACCACGCCTTCTTCATCGGCCGAACAGTTACCGGCACAAGAAACGTGGCCCTCCCTAGCGAATGGCAACCAAGATCCGTCTGCAGCGACATCACCCCAGCTGCCACAGCCTCCTCCTACTACAGAAGCATGCGCAGAAGCAGCTGCGTCCCACTCAGATTCACAGTCTGTCTCACTGGGGAATCATGGTAATCAGGCAACGCCGGTTTCGCAGGAGCAACACACGGGCTCCCCGGCAGACGCCCAGGGGAGCGCGTGGCTAGGACTCGGTAGATGGGTTTCTAAGAGGGGTTGGTTCCATTCTATACTTGGGATTTCCTCTTTACTAGTGGCCATGGTGTCGCTGTTCGTCTATGGGCTTAGGTCCTACGAAATGGCTAGATGGTCCGAGCGTAACGACCTTTTACAGATGTGTGCGGGCTTGATACAGGTAACTCTTGTGCAAGTTCGAAGATGTATACATGCTTATGGTCTCAGGCGAACGTTACCGGAGGTCCGGAGTGCGAAAGGGTTCTCAGGGAGGGTCCGACTTTACCACCATATTCTAAAAGAGCTATGATTTACACTCCGGGGTTAGGCGCTTATAAACTGACCAAAAGAGCCACCACTTCGATGCAACGCGTCTTTCACTTGGATCGGACCGCACATACAGCGGCGGATTATGGCTTCGGCGGGGCAGGAAATTGGACTTTAGCCACACTCTCTGCCTTTGTCATGGCTGGGGGCGTTCTGGCATTACTCCGCTCTCGATCACCTGAAGAAGTAGTCTTCACAAGCGCAGCCAAATCAGAAGGAAGTGTTAAAGTGACGCGGCATTACGCCGAAGGACCAGAAACGATGCAAACCGAGGGCCCAGTGCAGATTACCCGGCGTCACCCACCAGAGGATCAAAGCCCAGGGGATCTTCGTCGCCGTATCATCCAAGACCGCTACCGTGAAGAGGAGGACACACTGGACAACGAGGGCGGGTTCCTGTGGGAACCCAGCCTCAACAACCGCTCCGAGGACACCTTGGTGGCTGCTTGGACAGAATCAAACAGCAGGGAAGTTTCGATCGCAACTGGCCCTGACGAGGGACTCCATGAGGGATTGATCGAACTGAAACCCACCGAAAATACGAAGAACTTTCTTGATCCTGAGACTGGGGTCTCTTACCACATGTCGCCTTGGAAGAGTACCCATGACGGCGATGAAGATGACAAGCTCTCCCTTCATTCTAAATCGAAACCAGAGGGAACGGTAAAACGCGCTATTCTTGGGATGAGTGTGGGCGGCGCCGCGCTTGCCAACGGTAAGGCCATAGAGGACAAGATCGCTCAGGTGTTGGAAAAGGAAAAACGCGTACCACAGCAAGCAGGAGATTGCCTTGCAGGAGAAGTCACGAATGAGCCTCCTACAGGCAAGCCCACACTGGCTTGAGATGATTCGGCATACTCGGAACGCCTATCTGATAGGATGGTAGTTATTGCGACGCAGCTTTGGACATAACTAAATGCTAGAATATAGAACAATCCGTACACGGAGTTCTCATGAGCGTTGTTATTTTTCTTGTATACTTTTTCTTGAAGACAGTGTTTCAAGATCCACAAAGGCGGCTTAAGCACGGAATGATCACCATTGTCTAAAGTTTATGAATGTTAAAAGCAAGACTAGGGACTCTTGACCTTTTGCTGTGTATATAGACGTATGGCTATGATCGGATTGTATCATGTTGGGGCAAGGACTGGTCTTGCTATCAGACTTCTTCGCTATCTACTTCCAGCACGACAAGCGTCCATGACATCCTTATGATGAACAGCCTTCTGTGCTATGTGTTACAAAGCATGAGTGCATGGTATGGGACAGTTGGAAATAGGGGAGATGGTAATCTCCGTCTTCATAGGGCTGATAGGGCTGGGGCCCGCTAGTAGAGTTTTACCTGCTCGCTCCTAGATAGACTCCTATCCAGCTTCAACCTAGGTACATACCAAAATGCCCCATATGGCCTCGTCCTCCAACATGGACTAGCAAATTTTCTTTTTTCCTATGATCACAAACCGAGCTGCTCAAATTCGCAGTAGAAATCGCCATTCCGAGGATCCTCGGGAGAGTGAACCACGCAGAAGGTCTGAAAATAAACTCAAACCCATCCATCAGTCTCTCTCATGCAGGCCCTCTAACCTCTAGGGCTGTGGGCTCAGCGAGCCAGCGGAGTCAGGCTGCGGCCTCGGACAAGATCCATTCGGGGAAAGTGTCGAGACTTCCTTTAAAAGGTATAGTAAGGAGTTTTTCGTCTGAATTCGAGATTAGCTCCAGAAGTTCCGCTTGTTTCTGCTATATAAACGGGCTCACCTCAAGCGGTATATCCATCTCTACCATTCATGTTCTCTTATCTTCTTGTTGGCGAGCATTATATTCCGTCACGAAGCGACCAGCTCAGCAGGGCGCTTGGAGAGTGGTCCGCAGGTTCCTAGCGTCCATACATGGGCTCCCCCTTTCGTTTCCACTTTCGACCGACGAGAACAAGGACGATTATCAGGATGGTCACGACCACAACAGCGACAACAGGTACAACGACGGTTATAATCAAGGTAATTAATTGCCTGACGCTGTAATTAGGGCACGAAAAAACCGTTTATTCTACAATAAACGTGTATAATACCTCCTAGCGGTTTATTCATGTTTGTTTATTGGTTTTATATTATGTAAGCAAGCTAAACCCAGCTGGTTTAGCTCAGAGGGTTTGACCTCGCTGTCGCTAGCATTGAATAGATAGACCTTCATCCGATCTATCTTCCTACCACCAGCCATGCCTCCTCAACGCGGTGGCAAACCTCGCAATCAGGCTGCTACTGATGCCTTTCAGAGCATAATCCTACCAAACCGAATCCTTCCTGCAGTGAAGTGCTTGTACTGTCACATCAACAGACCTATCAATGCGCCAGCTGCACTAGTTCAAACGATGCTATCATCAGCAGTTAAATCACTATCTATCGCAGTGATTAAAGCATTGAATCGAACGACAGCAATGACAGTCCACGTTACGAACGAACGCTGAATCGGCCGAAGGACCTAAGAAAGAAGCTTCGCTATACACAGGGCATTGAAATTGATGATGAGGTGCTGGAGCACTTTCTGAATAGCTCCGTCGATGGTCACGTGCTCATGAATCAGCCAATTTAGTTGATACTATAAATATATACCCCCCCTGTTGCTACCCCTGTGTATAATACATGCTTCAATAAACATGTATAAAACATGTTTTGACTAACTTCATTTGATGTAGTCAATAAGCGTGTATTATACCTACATGTTCGTGCCCTGCAATGGGACTGCAGTCGGTTAAACTTACTGCAACAAGGAAAACAGACAGCGGGGTAGTTTCCGCTTCCGGCTATTCAGTACTTCGCTTCGAAGCCTCATCTGACATTCCGTGCCTGATTGTACGCATTGCAAGTGAAAAGAAAAAGGAAAAGCTGCACATTGCCGCTACGCTCCGGACAAAGGAAGCTTTTCATCCAACGGTCTTGGCCTTCAGTGACTTTGAATGTCACAC
>JAABUY010003632.1_pt1 | contig 16792 bp, 23 predicted proteins | sample 5560271 | NCBI WGS metagenome assembly JAABUY01 (sample SAMN10711886, study PRJNA513374) | rock metagenome | isolation source: Antarctica rocks | place: Antarctica: Victoria Land, University Valley
GCGCAGGGCGTCGGGCGCAAGCTGAACACGCCGCTGCTGTTCCCGGGCCGCCTGGACGCGCGCCCGTTCCTGAGCGCGACCGTGCTGCGGCACCGCTTCGCCGGGCGCCCGCGCGCCGCGGCGGCGGCCGAGCTGGGCCCGCCGCCGGAGGAGGGCGCGGGCGCTGCGTATGAGCTCTACGCCGTCGTGTGCCACCGGGGCAGCCTGCAGGCGCGTCCGGTCAGTGCTTGGTTCCAAGGGCTAGAGGTTGCGCTGCTGGTCCGGCCCGATCAAGTCCGACAGGGGTTGATGCAGAGGTCGATGGTGACCGCATTCCTGTGCTGCTTGCCGGACAGGCCGGAAAACGGCGTGCGCATGCCCAGCACGACTTGGATAAGGCCAAGCGGGACTGTGGAAAAGAAAATACCCGACTTGGCCAAACGATGCCGGTCCTGTTGCATGCATGCCATGGCAGCCTGGGTTCCCTGCCCTGGACTCTCATGCGCTCAGCAGATCGTGTTGTGCTGCACATGACCCGCTCGCAACCTTGTAGATAGCGTAACGGGTTTGGCAGTTGTGACAGCGCACCTGTGACCATGCTTGCGGCGTAGCCCGCTTGTCGCTCGCCGAGCGCAGCTCGCTGCGCGCGCGACTGCTTGGCAGCGCCGCCGCGGCGGCGCGCCGTGTGGGCGAGCGCCGGGGCGCTGATGCGCGCGCAGGGCGGGCACTACATCGCGTATATCCGGTGCGGCCCTGCGTGGTACCAGTGCGACGACGCGGCGGTTGTGGAGGTGGGCGAGGCGGTCGCGCGGAGCCCCGACGCCTACATGCTCTACTACAGCCTGTGCGGCGCGGCCGCATGAGCGGGCGGGGGCGACGATGTAAACTTGTGGACGTTTTTGGCGCACCGCGAAGCACTGTAGCGTGCCTCGAAGAGGCGTGCGGTGCAGCAGCAGTGAGTGTGGCCCGGGCATGTGCAGCGGCGCGGACTCGACGAGCGCGGCAGCTGGCCAAGCAGCGCTGTGAGGCGACTGTTCGCCCGCCTTGCATGCTGCCTGCCTGGACAGGCATGTATGACTGCACGCATGCATCGGCATGCATGGCATAGTCCAGTGTTGACGTCATTGTTGTCAGCCTGACACTGTCAGGGCTGCATGGCTCCGGCGCAGCGTGTAGAAAGAGAGCTGTGCAGCTGTGTGCCTGTGGCCGAGAACGAGCGCGAGAGCAGCGAGGTCTGATTTGGCTGCCGTCAGAGGATAGACACATGACGTGGTTTGAGTAGGATAGAGCAGCAGCAAACTCAATTCATACTTTTTGTAGGCAGGCTGTGCACTGAACAGGAAGTGAATGGGCGAATGCGTAGCTCAGGGAACATAGGCTGCTAGTATAGTTGTTTCTGCATGTACTGCGCTAGGAGGCTACGCGCGTGCGTCGCCTGTATAAACGGGTAGCTTGGGTGGGGTTCTGCATATGCTGGACATGCTGGGCTCGGCGTCTGTGGAGTTGAAATCATACAGCCCTAGGGGGTAGGGTCCCGTGCGAGTGCTTCGCGTGCGGAGGAGGACTGCCGGACTCACGCAGTATTGCTCTTGACAGCAGGCAGCGAGCGGGGCTGCGGAGGAGGCGGGCTGACTGGGGCACGCCCGAGAGGCCGTGTTGAGCCTGCACACAGGGACCCTGTTCACAGAGGGGCGGCGAGAGGCGTGGATGTCATACTGCACGGCCTGCGACGCGCCCGCCGCCGTGGCAGGCAGCGCGGGGCTGTGCTAGCTGGGGAGGCGCACGTGCGCGCCGCACACGGCAGCGCTTTCCGCTGCTGCCCGCCTCGCTCAAAATGGGGCCCGCCACGGCCAGCCTGCCATGCAAGGTGCGCGAGGGCGCCCGGCCCAGCGTGGCGCTGTGCTCCAGCGCCGAGCGCTTGAAATTTACTTGAGCGCGCCTGTTCCCTGTGGGCGCAAAGGCGCCTTTGGCGGCAGCGTGCACGCTGTCAGGTGCCTGGCGCACCTGGCGCCGCGCACACACGCAGCGCCGCACGGCCACGCGCAAAATTTCACGTACGCCGTGCGAGATGCTGTTCCGGGGGGCGCAGAGCCCGACGAGGTGGTTGCGCCGCCGTGCGTGAACCTGCGGGATGTCGGCGCTGTGTGCTCCTCGCTGCGGAAGGGCGCCGTCTACCGTGGGTCGCAGGTCCTCAGGTGCGGCCTGCTTAATCCCGCACTTGGCAGTGCGCATGTCACCTATTTTTTCCCTCACAGCACCTTGTGCTTGCACTGACGCACAGAGCCTGACGGGCGTGCGCGCGTGTGCGCAGCCCGACGGAGATGGAGCGCATTGGAGTGAGGGTGAGCCTGGCCCGGCTCAACCCCCGCTGCGCGCGTCAGCTGCCCTGCTATCCAGCAATGCCCTCGTTTGAAAGAAATCGTGTGCGTGCATTGCACGACAGAACAGCTCTGGTCACCCTGAGCGGGTGCGCGGCGGTCGCGGGGGAGCGCGCGCCCGTGGACTTGGAGCCGCGCCTGGCGCCGGGGGCTGAAGGGCTGCGCGCCGGCGTCTCGCAGACGGTGGTGGACCTGCGCAAGGAGGCCAAGGCGTGCCGCCGGGCCGGGCGCGAGCGGCGGCGCGCGAGACGGAGAGCCTGCGCGTCGCCGCGCCGGAGCCCTTCACGCCCGACTCCGCCTCGTCCATGGAGCAGGCGCGCGGGCGCTCGGACTGCGCGCGCGCGGCGGCGCGGCCGGGCCGGGGCCGGAGCCAGCCGCTCGCTGAGTCGTCGTGCTGGACCTGGTCCGTGACAGGGGGCGCAGGCAGTGCTGCGCACACCCTCGGCATTCCCATTGCAAGGAGGTTGCAGGCGTGAGAGGCCGTGGAGCAGCAGAAATAGCAGCAGCCCCGGCCGGCCGTCCGGCGCGCGCGAGAGGCGCGCGCCGGCGCGGCGCGAGCCTGACAGGGGGCGGGGACGCCGGCCGCGCAGGTAGCCGGCAAGCGCTTTGAGCTCTCGCTGCACACGCTGCAGCGCCAGGAGAACCCGCCCTGCACCGCGTGCTCCGCCGCCTTCCAGGCGCGCCACGGCGTGGCGGCCGCCGTGTACCACGGTGCGCCAGCGCGCCCCCGCCGCGCCTCCCGGCTGCAGGCGCGGGACGGTGGAGCTTAGTGATGCCTTGTCGAGGCGGCCCTGCCTATGTCTTGGACGGCGTCGGCCACTCTATGAGGCGTACTGCCTAGGGGACGGTCGGGCTCAGCGTGTGGACTGGCGCCATGGGGCATGCAGCACGCCAGCGGGCGCGGCTGTTGCCGAGCAGGCCGTGTGGTGTCATACAGGCGCGGGGCGCTGACGCGGGCGCGCGCCTGCGCAGCGGACCTGCACCCGTGGACGTTCAAGCGGCGCATCTTCCTGGAGATGCCGCCGGCGACGCAGACGTCCGTGGTGGCCGCGCTCTGCCTGGGGCGCAGCGCGCAGGAGACGATCGCGCGCGCGATGTTCGCGCCCGGCCGCCTCGGGCTCTCCGGCATGTACCGGCTGCTGCTGGACACGGTGCGCGCCCGACATAGGTCTCACAGCGCCGCAGTCCCTGGTTCCACCGGAAAACAATACACCAGCCGGCACTGCGAATTTGCGAGCTCGAACTGCGGCCCGCCCAACGGCTTAGCTGCTCCCCTACATGCGGCCCACACTTCATGCGCGCTTGTCAAACTTCAGTGTGGACCACTGCGCTCACGCCGCAGCAGGCTGCCCGGGGCCGGCCTATGTGCCTGCGTGCGCCGGACGCCAGGAGCTGACGCGCCGGCGCCCGGGCCGCAGGCGGGCGTGCCGATATCGCGCGCGCTGCGCCTGTTCGCGGACGCCGCCAAGTTCCCGGTGCTGGTGCACTGCGTCATCGGCAAGGACCGCACCGGCCTGGTCATGATGCTGCTGCTGCTGCTGTGCGGCGTGGCCGAGGCGGATGTGATCAACGACTACGTCGTGTCGGAGGCGCTGCTGCACGCGGCGCGCGCCAAGGGCGAGCTGCGCACGCTGCACGGCGCGCGCCCCGGCCCCGTGTGGGCAGGGCAAGGCTGAGGGGCAGGCATACCATGCGGCCCGCTGTGGCCCATGCGGTTTGCTGGCCCTGCCGACGCGCGCCCGACAGCAGTGCTCTCGTCCGGGCGCGCGCCTGGCGGCTTGTCCGACCTGTGAAGCGTGCGGGTGACTCTTCCGGGGCACAACGCGCCTGCTCCCCGCAGTGTGCGCTCGGCAGAGCAGCAGCGACCAGGGCGGGGTCTGACACGCCAAAGAACTGCTGCGCGTAGACTTCCTAATCAGCGATGAGATGATCGCGTCCGAGGCGGAGACCGCGGCGGGCACGCTGGCGTACCTGTCGCAGAAGTATGGCGGCGCGCGCGGCTACGCGCGCTCGCTCGGGCTCAGCGACGGCGAGGTGTGGTTACGACGCTGTTAGGAGCACCCGGATGGTCTTGAAGCCAGGCAGCAAAGCTTGTGACATCCATCTCCCCTGATCCTCTCTCTGCGTTGTGCACAGCAGGGCACAGGCCGCATGCCTTGATTCTTGTATGGACAACCAACGTGCTGCAAGTCCACGGTGGTGCATGTCCTGCCGTCACATATTAGTGCTGTGGCAGCGCGGCGGTATGTGTTGCATATGCCGTGGCTCTGGCACACCTGCGCACAACCAAAGCCTCAGTCATATGCCGGCTGGCTCGCAAGCAAGGCCTGATGCGGGTGCGCCACGGCGCAGGTGCGCGCCATTCGCGCCAACCTACTGGCGCCTGAGCTCAAGTCCGCGCCTTCGGCGGCCTCGGTGGACATCTCTGCGGCGGCGTCGTGCGCATGCTGAGGGGCAGGTCTAGGGCATTGAGGGCTAGAGGCGCGTTTCTAGAGGTCCACGTCACGGCTGCCTCCTTTGGCACAGGCGCCACCGCGTCGACAGCGGGCGCGTTGGGCAGGGCTAGGGTTAAGGGGCAGGCATAAAAGGCAGAGCGGCTCCCAGTATGAGCCATCGGCTACCTCTTCAACAGACATGCTGCCCCCATGGTGGACCGAGCTATCCCCCGCTATCATCAACACATTGTCCCGTGTGTGGCCCTAGGTGGGCCTGCTGAGCTGCGCAGGCCTCCTAGCTGAGAGCATGCCGGGGCCGTCTGAGTCTTCTAGGGCTGCTAGACTATCGTTACGGCAGTTTTCTGGCTGGCGGGGGCTCCTTGGCCAGGGTGAGGAGGGGTGTCGCGAGGGCAAGGTACTCCGGAAAGCCAGAAAGTGTGATGTATGCAGAGTGGCCGGCCCTGAGCGTTCAGTGGCGCGCTGCCCTTGCAGGGCTGAGCGGCACCCGTCAGGGCGTGGTGAGCCAGCTCGGTGCGGCTAGGGTAGGGTCGGGCGTGCGCGAGCTGTGCCCGTGCGTGTTTTTCGGGGCGCCTGGCGGCTTGCTTGGCCGTCAGGGCTGCGCCCCTCGACAGGCCAATGAATTTCCCAGGACCGGAGCTGAGCCTCCTCGTTTATGCCTGTTGCCTCTCCGCGGACCTGCGCGGTGCGCCCCTATGCGCCCCGCAGCAGCCGGCACCGGCGGACCCTGTGAACGGCAGTATTGCGCAGTTTGTGAAGCTCACCATTACAGAGTGGGGCATGGGAAACGGCGGGGGAATGGCCGCAGCAGCAGTGTGTTGAGCTCAGGTTTCTTTCCCTCATTTGCCCGCCCCTGTATACACCGTACTCCTTCAGTGGCTGCTACATGGGTGAGCCTGCGTGGGAGGCATTGCATGAAGTCTGCGACTCATCTGGATCACACTTGCGGGCCACTGCTGGCAGCCGCTTTCAGAGACGACAGGCGGGTCGCTTATGCAGCTTTTGCTGGGATGGGATCCGCTCATGAATCTATGCTGTAAGGTCAGCTCGTGTGATTTCATGCGAGCACATCTCTTCTTCGGGACATGCCATGTATCTGGCAATTCCCGCATCAACCACCTGCACATTGAGCCATATGCCAATCACCTGCCCTGCCAGGTTCGACCGTTGACACAGTCTACGTCAGCATGATGCTTGACGGCGTCCAGCATGAGCACGTATGCGGTGCGACAGCAGCCCCGCATGGCAAAAGGAGATGCACAAGCGCGGAACACTGCAAAATAACATGTCATGACGTAGGAAAGGTCCTGAATGTGATCATGAGACTGGTGAGCTCATGATGCCTTTGCATGTATACGCATGTATCGTCGCCTGCAGCAAGGGAGGTAGCGCCACATGCACAATTGCCTACCTGGTGCCTCTGTCACAACCTCAGCATTGATGCCCCTGTGGCGCGCCTATGGACTGTAGCACTGGTGAGCTGCTTGATGCCGCCAGCTCATGAGCTATTGAGTCAGCCATGTCAAATTACCTGGGATGCAGACAAACATGGTTGAGGTGAGTGAGGCAGTGGCTGACAATGCTCCACCAACCAGACAGGTTGCACAGGTAAGCAGTGCTGTCCCTGCAGGACGCATGCCTTGATCAATGAGACACCATACACAAGTTGGTTACACAGCTGACCATCAAAGCGACTCACTCCTGTTCCGCCCGCGAAGGAAGCCTGCAGAAGGCTGAGGCTCACCGGTAGTTGCCTACATCGCGGCGGCGGGTAATGAAATCCATGTCTAATGGTGGCAAAGATGCAAGGCAAAGGTAAAATGCCCAAAGCCAGGAGTCAAAGACGCAACTGGCGTAAACCACACAGAACACGTTAGTCACCCGCGCGTGTCAAAACACGCAAAAGCCGTATTGATACACTGCCGAGCCAAAAGCGGTCTCAAAATGCACATGCCTGACCACTGAAGGCATCATTGTGATGACATGGCATCTTATCAAAGCCAGAGTGCCGACCACGAGCCCTGAGCCAAATGCTCATGGCACCTTGTAAAGGCCCCCTGGTTGAAGGCTGTGATTCATCAACGCCCTAAGCCCATCCCGTGCGCTTCAACCCAGCCTGAACACCTCGCATCCCGACAGCAGCGCGCTGCACGAGTACAGCACGCTGACTGCTAACATGTAAGCGCTCGAGCGCCGTGACGTACACGGGCTGTGAAGACATGAACACTCAGCCGAACGCTGCTGCCCCCTGCAACATGCGCCGTGTGCTGATGCACATGCCAAGTCCCGCGCGAGCCCCTGCTTAGCCCGGCACCTCCTGCACCGCATCTCCTTCAGGCTGGCCAGGTCACCCAGAGAGCTCTTTATGTCGGCGCTGGCAGGTGATGAAAGGAGCCACACCCCACAGCTGGGGCACAGTCATCTGCTGCCAGTGCAGAGGCTGGTACCTGGCCAAGGAGAGCGCGCCCGGGCCAGGGTGGCATGTGATGGCTCCCAAGCTCCCAGCGCCGCTCGCGGCAACCCATCACGCATGGCGCATGGTCCGCATGAAACACGTCCACTTGATAGGCAGTATAACGCATCACGGACCCCGCCGCGCTAACAGGCTCGCGCTACGCGCTGCCTGCGCGCATGGCGCGCGAGCCCCCAGACTGGACGCCCGCGCCAAAGTAGCCGGCGACCTCATACGCCACGGCGCTCGCGGCCGCCGTGGCCGGCAGCGCGGCGGCGGCGTCCGGCACCTCGCCGCCCAGCGAGAGCAGGCTGCGCCGGCGCGCCAGCGTCTCGCCCAGCACGCCCTGCGACCGCCGCCCTCTGTCTGCTTCCATACCATACATATATATATATATATATATATATATACATATTGTATGGCGAGAATGTGTGGACCAGATTCATACTAAAAAAATGGCCAGACGGCGTGCAGCGCACGCACGGAGCACGCAGACGCGCCAGCCACTCGCGCATCACCGCCGCGAGCCCAACACAGGGCGTGTCACATTCAGGCTGCGGCCGCACTCTTTCTGAGCTGGCTGGGGCGCGCGGCGCGCGGGCGCACCTTGAACGCGCTCGCGTCGCCCGGCTCCTGCAGCAGCGCCTGGCGGAAGTTGAGGTAGGCCGGCTGCGGCACGCCGCCCTCGTCCAGCGTGCCCGCCGCCGTCATCCAGAACGTGATGGACATCAGCTCTGCGCGCGCGCGGCGCCGGCTACGTGAGCAGAAGTGTGCGTCAAAGCGTAGGGCCTGGCGCTGGGGCTCACATGGGGGGTGGGCGGCTCCTGCAACGTCGCCCGCAGTGGGCGGCTGTTATGCAGACATGACGCCCGTGGCTTCCGCAAGTGCGCATGACCTCGATCACGCCCCGGGCAGTGCACTCCCCGCGAGACTGCACCCAGGCGTCGTCATCTCCCGAACCTAGCCACAGCCACATTTCAAGAGGTCGGCCGCAAGGGCGCCCACCAGTGGTCAGCTCGACGGTGTTGCCATAGCCTGGGCGGAAGAGCTGCCACATCATGCGGAATGACTTGCCGTCCTCGCCCTGCCAGCGGTGCTCCTGCTCGTTCTCGCCCTCCGGCATCATCAGCCGGCCGCCGTCCACCCACACTGGCGCAGCATGCGGCGCGCGCGTCAAGCAAAAGCCTGCATGACCATGGCAGCATGGGGTGCTGCCTGGTTGAGGCATGCGGCGCATTTTCAAGGCCCGCGCAGAGTCCACAATGCCGTCATATCAAGCGCTGCAGCAGACCTGGTTGTACTTTCCGCGCTTGGCGCCTGCCGGTGCTCACCAAGCGGCCCGGCCAAGACCTACCAAGTGATAGCAGCCCAGGCTGGCAGCGAGCCTTGCACCTGACTGGTGGCCCACTCAGGGGCAGAACTGGCCAGCATCCATGCATGCGGCAGATCACAAGGCCGGCCACCAGCATGGCTGGGGCGGGGCGGCGCACAGGCCAGCTCGCCGCCGTCGGAGACCTCGCACACCACGACGTGCCCGCGGTACTTGAACCCGATGCCGCCCATGTAGGTGCCGACATGGTCCCACATCTTGCCCGGCTTCAGTCGCGTCGTGACCTGCACGCAAGACGCTCTCAGCGCCGCGCCAGCCTGGCCGCGCACGCCGAGCAGCTGCCGCGGCAGCTGATGCTCTACTATGCCGCATGCAGCTCACATACGCAGCGCGTGCCGCACCTGGTGCTCCGGTGCGGCGATGAGGTTGTAGAACTTGTCTGTCTCGCCCTGGAACTCGAACTTGACGCCATCAAAGCCGGTGAAGATGGGGTCCCCCACGCCTGCGCACCGCCGGCCAGTTCAGCCCAGCGCGCGGTACAGCGGGTCCGCCTCGCCAGCACGCCAGCGGCAGGCTTGCTGCTCACCGGAGGTGCCCAGCCGGTTGACACCGCTCTGGGTGTCCACCAGACTCACCACCTCCTTCCGCGCTGAGCCGCCCGCGTCTATGCCATAGGTGTTCGAGGGCGCAACAAGGTGCGGCGCAGTGCCGCTGCCGCTGTCCGCAGCGCTAGTAGCGGGCACCGCTGTGCTGCTGCTGCCACCGGGGTTGGATGACACGGTCGCGCCGGAGGTCGTTGGCGCGTTGTCCAAGTTCAGGCTGACAGTCCCGGCGTCCGAGCTGGAGCTGTCTGTGCCGTCGCTGCTGGACAGCACGGGCGCCGCGTTCGTGACGGGGACGCTGTTCGCAGCGGACCCGCTCGACGCGGCCAGGTACTGCGAAACAGAGGAGGCTGGCTGGCCGCCCGCTGGGCTGGCGGCTGCAGCGTCGGGCGAGCCTGTGTCGGCCGCCGCAGCGCCTGCGCCTGCCAGCACCAGGAGGGTGCCGAACAGCAAGCTCACAAGCTGTCTCATTGCTCTTCTGCCGCTCTCCATGCTCGCCTGCCCTTATCGTGGCACAGCACCATACCTGGAGCTGGTTACCAGTGTAGCTGGCCGGGCTTGCCGGCTTTACTCAGTTCTAGAGCTCTCTTTGCCTAGCCACGGATATCCAAAGGCGGTTGAATTTTTTCATGGGTATGCGTCACGATGCCTGTACAGGCCACAGCTGTCAAAGTCTGTTTTAAATCCCAAGCAATGAGTCGAGGCCGCGTTCATTCTCTGTCACACGTTCGTGTGCTTTTAGCAACGCCTTCTCAAGGCTGAATGTTGATCAGCTCGATGTCAAACAAGAGGGTCTTGTCAATCAGCCCCTGGTTTCGCAGCACAAAGTCCAGCGCGCGCTGGCCCTGGCGCCCCCGAGCATGCCGACGTCAGCACGGCAGCACGTGGCTGCATGCGTGGGAGCGCAGGCGCGGTTCGGGCAGACAGCAGACACGGCCCGCACCGAGAACGTCAGCGGCCGGGGCCCCAGCGCGTTCATGTCGTTGTTCGGGTAGCCCAGCTCCACGGGCACGATGATGCGCCGGATGCCGCCCACCTGCACGCCGGGCGCCGCCGGCGCGTGCTCACACACAGCTGAGAGCTCTCCGGGCAGTCACCCGGCGGGAGCGGCGCGCTGGGTGCAGACCTTCATGGTCTGCACGGCCTCCTCGAAGGCCGGGATGACCGCCCGCTCGCCCAGCCGAAACCTATAAAAGTCCTTGTTGTCGCCGACGAACGACCCGCCCTTGGCCTGCACGCGCGCGCGCGCTCAGCGCCCCGCACGCCTCGCCCGGCCGTGGTATTACGCTGTCCGCGGCGCGTGTGCGCTCGTGCAGCCCTGGCGCGCGTACGCGAGCACACGTGCGCGCACAGCAGGCAGCGCTGTCGGCGCCGGCCCAGCGCGCTCGGGCGGGGGGTGACGACGGCACTCGCGCTGCCCGGCCTGCTCAAAGGCCGGCCCCGCACCTTGTTGCGCGCTTCAAACGGGCGCCCATAGTACCTGCTCGCAGGAGCCCTGTCAGCCCCTGCTATGGCACGAGCAAAATGCAGCTCACTAGACGCATGCGTGCGAGCACGCAGAATGCGCGTCAACAGTGCCGGAGTGTGCAGTCAGGCGGGGGCCAGCGCGCCCGATGGTGTAGCCGTCCCAGTCGACGGTCACCGACGCGCCCGGCGCAGGCGAGGGCCCCGCGCCCGGCCGCAGGTCCTGGTACTGCAGGCCTGACGGCGTGCGCACGTAGTCCGAGTACCTGCCGGCCCGCGGCCGGCGTGTGCGCGCTGAGGGCTTGCGCGTAAGCACTCGAGAGTTCGTGGGTTGCTGTGGCAGCGACGCTTGGGTGCCACGCACAGCCTCAGGCCGGCCCGGCGCCACCAGGCTCGCCATGAGCAGGCTCCCAACCAGCACCGCATAGGCGGCCACACGCAGGCCTGGGGCGGCGCGGCCAGGCCCGACAGTGCCAGCGCCACGCTCAGGCGGCGGGCGGCAGGGCAGCTCGCCTCTGCCGCTCCTTCCCGTAGTCCTTGCCTTTCAGCGCGGACATGGGCTCGTAGCCCTTGACCTCTGCGCCCGCGGGCGGCGCGAGCGCCAGCAGCGCCGCGCCCGCCGCCGCGGCGCCGAGCAGCGCTTGCCTGCGGAGCACGCTGCGAGGCCCGCACAGGCACAGCTTGCTCGCAGTCTTCCCTTGTCGTAGGTGCCCGCAACCGCACCGGCAAGCAGCTGCCTGGGCAGCCAGATGCTGCCTGGGCAGCCGCTGCACTGAGCTGCAGGCGTCACTCGCAGGAGCGGCGTGCAGTGCCCCGCTGAGGCAGACAGACACGGTCAGCGCACCCTGCTGCGGAACAGCCGCTCTCAGCGCTCACGGCACGATGTGGCGGCACGCTCTCTGGCACTGCGAGCGCTCTCGGGCTGCAGGTCGACCTGCGGAACACATATCCGTTTGAAAGGCTCGTGATAAGTGTGCAGCAAATTAGGTGTGCGCATTGCGCAAGCTCTGCAGACCATCTCAGCTGCGCTCGTGCAGCATGCAGAAGGAAGAGGCCACACCTGCAATGCGCACTGGACGAAGCCAACCTGCGCTGCAGCAACAGGTCACACACGTGTGCCGCCATTGCACAGTGGTTGGGATAGCGCCGATGCAGTTTGCTCCCTTCCTCCCTCTGGACCACCTGCGGGGCAGGCACAAAAAACCCCGAGGCTCGCAGGGTCTGCACTGAGAGTGTCTGTTTAAAACAGGGCCTGTCGAGACAGCGCACTGCAGCCAGGCCAGTGGACAGAGCTAGAGCCGCGCGTCGCCTGACACCATGGTAAGCGCTGCCGGCTGCGATGTCCGCCGGTGACCAGCGCTGCGCCTGAGGTCTGCCTAACGCTTGTGCGCGTGGCGTGCAGGACGACGGCGGGCAGCTGCCCGATGCGCCCGCGCGCAGCGGCGCTGAAGCAGACTCGCGCGTGCACTCGGACGTTGATGATGAGGAGGAGGTGCGGCGGCCGGAGGGCAGCGATGATGAGGGCGAGGACCTGCTGGAGGGGATGGAGGGGTGCGCTCACGTTTGCCGCCCATTGCCCAGGCCCTCCCGCACGCGTATGGAACAAGATGATGGCGCACATCCAGCGCCGCTCGCTCAAAGAGATGCCAGACTGAACGCGCCGAGTATGAGATGACCAAGAGCGGCGGAGCGGCGCGCATGCCGCGGCGCCGTGACCGCGCTTGACGCGCGTAGGGACTACCGGCCGATGCCGCACCTGGACAACTACGACGCGGACGACGTCGACGACGGCGAGCTGCCGGAGGAGACGTTTGAGCAGCGTGAGGCCGCCCGCCTGCGCGCCGAGGCCGCGCTGGACCGCGAGGACGAGCGCACGGGGCGCGCCGGCGGCCGGCGGCGCCTGCCGGGCGCGCTGGAGGGTGCGCGCCCGCGCGCCTGCGCGCTCGCAGCCTTGCGCCGGCACTCCCGGCTCCGGACGTACCCAGAGACGTTGCGCTGCAGCAGCTTCTAGGACACGCAGCAGCGCCGCTCGACTGCAACCAGCCTCTCGGACCGCTGGGCGCCGCGCGGGGCGTGCTGGCGGCCAGCAGTGCATGTCGAAGGGGTCTGCCAGCCCTGGAGCGGCGTCCTTCGAGCTGCCCTGTCTCGAGCTGTGAGTGAGGGTGCCTGAGGGTGCTTGCTCTGCCCGCTCCTAAGTTGGCATGGGGCTAAGCAGCGCGAAGCACACACCCTTGCAAAAGCAGCAGCAAGGACGGGCTCAGGCGAGCTCTGGCATGGCGTCCCCTGAAGGGGCACTGCTGGCGCTCAGAGGACCTGGACGAGGAGGACCGGCGGCCGACGCAGCGGCGGCGCATCGAGCAGGCGCAGGGCCACGGCTTTGACGACGACGAGCCCATGGTGCGCCGCAGCTGCGCTGGCAGTAAGTCTAACCCACAGTGATGCCCTGCCGCCGTCACATTAAGCTACGCTGCTGCCGGGGTGTATTGCTGCCAGCGCCCCGCCGTAGTCGCTGCATAGGTAGGATTGTGGCAGTAAGCCCATTGTGGCGACCACTGCAGCCTATGCAGTTGCTGCATGCAGCTGAGTGCAGCCGTGGGCGGCGCTGGAGCTGGGTGTGCAGGCCCACAGACAGCTGCGGCAGAGGGCGCAGGCGCCTGAGCATGGTCCTGTTGCTACAGCCGGCGGCGGCACGGGAGCTGGGCGGGCGGCCAGCGGAGCTGTGATGGCGATGTCCGAGCCAAGTGGTTGGGTTGGCGTGGGGGCTGGACGCGCAGCCTGCGCCGGCAGGCCTGCAGGGCAGCCGGGCCGGCGCCGGGCCAGCGCTGCGGCTCAGGGCAGCGCAGCCGGAGGCAGCACTGGCCGGGCCCTGCAGCTGCAGCAGAGAGGGTAGGGTTGCCTGCACCCTCACCCTATGCCGTGACGGCGGTGGCCGCGCTGACTGGGCTGGGCGGGGCGCAGCCGGAGGTGGCGCTGGAGCTGGACATGCAGCGCGGGCCGGCGCGCGAGTGGGTGGCGCAGGAGCCGGTGCAGCGCAAGATCGGCGCCGTCTTCCGCAAGTTCCTGCGCGACTTCCGCGACGCGGGCGGCGAGTACGTCTACCGCCAGCGCATGCGCGACATGGTCACCAGTGCGCCCCCGCCCAGTCCCGCCCCGCCCTGCCCGTCGCCCCGCGCGCGCGCCGCCCACGTGCGCAGCGACCGCCGCCGGCGCTCGCGCGGTGGGGGCGCCGGCGCGCGGCCGCCGACGCCCAGCGCTCGGCAGAATGTCCGGGCCGCGCGCACCGCCGTGCAGAGGCACACACGCGCGCGCTCTGCGCAAGCTGTCTCCCACAGCGACCTCTGCTCCCAGACACGGCACCCCAACCTGCACCCGGCACCCCGTGAGCCGTCCCCTGGTAAACGCAGCAAAGCCGGGGCGCCCGGGCGGCCGCGCGCAGGCAACCAGCAGAGCCTGCACGTCAGCTACCTGCACCTGAGCCAGGCGTACCTGGACCTCGCGGTGCTCGTGCCGGACTGCCCGCAGGCGCTGCTGCCGCTGTTCCACAAGACCGCGCGCGACGCCGTGCTGGCCGACTTCCCGGAGTACCGCGGCATCCACGAGGAGGTGTTCGTCCGCATCACCGAGCTGCCGGTCGAGGACTCCATCCGCGAGCTGCGGTGCGGCCGTGCGCGGAAAAAGCGCCGCGACGTTGCGCCCTCATGCGTCCGCGCTCTTGCATAGCACTGCCAGGCGGGGCTCCAGAGCTGCGGTGCGGTCGTGTGCTCAAAGGCACAGGCACTGTGACGCCGCGCCCTGACGTGGTTACGCCCTCGCATAGCACTGCCAGGCGGGGCTCGCGCTGCAGCGGCTGTGGTGGCCGGGCGCGCACAGAGGCAGGGCTGCCTGTCATCCCCGGGCTGCTGGGAGCGCCGGCTGCCGGCGCCACGCACTCCCGCTGCGCGCTCTGCTGCAAAGGAGGCGCGGCCCAGCGCGCGCCGCGCGCGCCGCGCGCAGGCAGGAGCACCTGAACAAGCTGGTGCGCGTGTCGGGCGTGGTCACGCGGCGCACGGGCGTGTTCCCGCAGCTGCAGCAGGTCAAGTACGACTGCAGCAAGTGCGGCTTCGTGCTGGGGCCCTACTTTCAGGCCGGCGAGCGCGAGGTCACGCCCAACACGTGCCCGTCCTGCCAGTCGCACGGGCCCTTCACGGTGCGCGCCTGAAAGCCTAGGGCTCCCTCTGTCTCCTCCGCCTTCAGGGTGCCCCAGCTACAGGGAGCCTCTGTGCTCGCGGCCCGCTCAGCTGGCCGCACAGGTCCTCGTCCGCGCATGCCCGGCTCGGCCGCTCGCCGCCACGCAGCCATGGCAGGCAAGCCGGTCCTCCCGCCGCCACGAGCAACCCGCCTGCGCCGCTACGGGCCGCGCCCTTCGCTCGCGCCGCCATGGGCAAGCGACAGCGCTGATAGAATAAGCGTGGGCCATGTACGCGGCAGGCCGAGCTGCACGGCGAGTCCAGTCTGACGTTGTGCAGCAGCGCGTGGTCTCTCTTATGATGGGTTAAGGTACCCAAACCCTTTGCCTAGGCCGCAGCATCCGCGGCCGCGCGCGCGCAGGTGAACGTGCAGGAGACCATCTACCGCAACTACCAGAAGCTGACGCTGCAGGAGAGCCCGGGCACCGTGCCGGCCGGGCGGCTGCCGCGGCACAAGGAGGTCGTGCTGCTGTTCGACCTGATCGACAAGGCGCGCCCGGGCGAGCACATCGACGTCACCGGTGCGCGCCCGGCGCCTCATGCGGTGCCCCACCTATACCTGCCCTAAGCCTACCCTACACTAGCGCCTGGCGTGCCTCCAGATGCGCGCGTGCCGGGCCTGGTGCGGCTATGCGCGGCGCGCGCGCGCGGCGCACATGACGCAGACGCGCCGGGGCACCGCTGCAGGGCAGGGTCAGGGCGCGCGCAGGCGTGTACACAAACTCGTACGACGCGTTCCTGAACGTGCGCAACGGCTTCCCGGTGTTCAGCACCGCGCTGGAGGCCAACTACGTGCGCAAGCACGAGGACGCGTACGCGCCCTTCAAGCTGACCGACGAGGACAAGGCCGAGATCCACCGGCTGGCGCGCGACGCGCGCATCGGCGCGCCGGCCCCGGGCGCCGTGGGTCGCATTGCGTACTGTCCTGCGGGCGGCGTGTGTGCTTGCACTCCCAGGGGCCTGCCCCGGCAGGCTCCTCTGGTGCTATGGCAAGCTGTGCGTGAGAGTGCCTGTCTTATGAGCTGCCCCTGACCCCTTGACTTATGAGAGATGGAGTGATTGACAGTGTGCACACGCATGCTGTGACAAGCTTGGCGTCACCTGCAACAAGGGGTGCCTGGCCTGGCCTAGAGCCGCAGTGAGATGCATGCGGACCAACTCAAGGTATGACCAAGGCGAGGACGTCCGTCGCGGGGGGAGCATCGCACTGTCCTACTCCGGCATTACGCTCGCACCATTGGGGGTACTAACCATGGCTTGACCAGCTGCCCGCCGTGCACGGGCATGGCGCGTGAGCGTGTCGGGGCGCGCGGCGCGGCAGGCGCGCGCATCTGCAAGAGCATCGCGCCGTCCATTTACGGTCACCTGAACATCAAGACCGGCATCGCGCTCGCGCTGTTTGGCGGCCAGGAGAAGCACCCGTCCGGCTCGCACCGCCTGCGCGGCGACATCAACCTGCTGCTGCTGGGCGACCCCGGCACCGCCAAGAGCCAGTTCCTCAAGTACGTGGAGAAGGTGGCCGAGCGCGCCGTGTACACCACCGGTGCGGCGCGCGCGCGGGGTCATGTAAACCCTGCGCCGCTGTGCGCGGTGTATGGTAGGGTATGTTAGGATCTTGGCACTGTGCGGCGCGCGCACAGTGACGTGGCCCTGCGGCGCGCGCACCGCTGCGCGCGGTTGGGTTCAGTCCGGCTGGGGCGGGGAGTACATGCAGCGCTCTGCTCACCGCATCGCCAGCGTTCCAGCAGAGAGCGCGAGGGGATGCGCGGGGTGCCCCGCGAGCCTTGCCTGCGGCAGCGCGCCTGCATGCGGGCGGCGCCTCCAGAGGCGAGCCAGAACGCCAGCGCGCGGGCGCCGGCCTGGCACAGCACGCAGGGTTAGGGCAGGGTGCACCTTGGTTGCGCCCGA
>JAABUY010003633.1_pt1 | contig 16791 bp, 15 predicted proteins | sample 5560271 | NCBI WGS metagenome assembly JAABUY01 (sample SAMN10711886, study PRJNA513374) | rock metagenome | isolation source: Antarctica rocks | place: Antarctica: Victoria Land, University Valley
CCTGTGAGCACAGCCTCAAGGTGGAGGCCGCGCTGTGGACCTTCGTGACGACGGAGGGCGTCGAGCCGACCAACAACGCCGCCGAACGGGCGCTGCGCCGCGCCGTGTTGTGGCGCCGCCGCAGCTTCGGCCCGCAGAGCGCGGAGGGGAGGGCCGTGTCTTTGTGGCGCGCCTGTTAACGGTGGTCACCACGCTGCGTCAGCAGGAGCGCGACGCGCTCGATTATCTGACCGACGCGTGCGCGGCCCACCTCACGGGCACGCTGTCCCCGTCCTTGCGGCCCCAGGTTCGGCCGCCGACGCTCTGCGCGCCGCTGCCGGTTGCTGCGTAGCGCCTCGCCCCACCTGAGCGATTACTACCGGACCTTAACCCAGGGCACCGTCCGGCGTTACGGTCCGGCCCGTCTCGGCTGCCTGTAGGCCGGCCATCACCACGGCCAGCGCGGCGCGGCCCTCCTCGCCTGGGACGGCGGCGCGGCCCTGCTGCGCGCTCTCAACAAAGGCGTTGATAACGGTACTTCCGTGGATGGGGTGCCATTGCTCCTGGTCGAGCGGCGGCACGTCGTAGACTGTCTCGGCTTTCGGTGGACCGAGCACGGCTACGACCAGTGGACGCCCCCGCTCGGCGCCGATACGGATCGTCCCACCCTCGCAGTAGAAGACCGTCCCGCTTTCCTGCTCGTAGGTGTAGGTCCAACTCGCGGCCAGGCTCCCGAAGACTCCGTTCTGGAAGCGGAGGAGCAGTACGGCGTTGTCGTTCACCTCAGCCTGCTTCTGCAGCGTGCCCGTGAAGGCCGCGACCTCCGTGACCTCGGAGTTGAGCAAGAAGCGCAGGATGTCGGCTTTGTGGACGCCAAGATCGCCTAGCGCGCCGGACAGCGACTGTGCGCGGGTGAAGAACCAGTCAGCGGTAGGGGTCCACTTCTCGGGACCATCGTGGCCGTAGAACGCCCTGAAGGTTAACACCCGCCCGAGCACCCCGCTTTCCAATATCCTCCTAGTGGTGGTATGGACGGGCATGAAGCGCTCGTTCTGGTCGACCATGAGCACGCGGCCGGTCCGTCGCGCGGCGACGATCATCGCGTCGGCGTCGTCAAGCGTCGTGGCCATCGGCTTCTCGACCAGGACATGTGCCCCGGCCTCCAGCGCGTCGATCGTCGTGGGGGCGTGGAGGTGATTAGGGGTGCAGACGCTCACGATGTCGAGACGTTCGCGGGCCAGCATCTCTCGATAGTCGGCATAGACCGCTGGGGCGCCGAAGCGGGTCGCCTCGGCTTGGGCACGTTCCAGGCGCGGGTCGCTGACGGCGACGAGGTCGACCCCGGGGTTGGCGGCGTACTCCGGTAGGTGCCGGAACGCGGCGATGGCGCCGGCCCCGATCACGCCGGCTCGTAACTGAGTCATCATCGGACCTCACGACGTGGCCGGGCGTGACGTCTTGCTCGTGGATCTTTCATGGGCCCTCCAGCCTCAACGCAGTTCGTGACGTGCATCGTCAATCTCTCCCCTTACAACAGGTCGGCGCCGCCGGTGGTGGGAAGGGCCACGCCAGTCAGGAATCGCGCGGCCGGCGAGGCTAGGTAGACCACCGCGTCGGCGACGTCCTCGGGCTCCTCGATCCGGCCGAGCGGCGTGTTGCGGACGTACTCGGCCATAACCTCCTCGGGCTGCATCCCGCGCAACCGTCCCTCCCAGGCTAGCTCCCGCTCCTGCATGCTCGTGCGGACGTAGCCGGGGCAGACGCAGTTGCAGGTGATGTTGTGCAGCGCCACCTCGACCGCGACGCTCTTGACCCAGCCGATGACGGCCCACTTGGAGGCAGCATAGTGGGCCAGCAAGGGGACGCCGCGCAACCCGGCCATCGACGCCGTCGCCACGATTGCCCCCCCTCCCGCCGCCTTGAGATGCGGGAGCGCGGCCTGCGTACATAGGAAGACCCCCTTGGCGTTGACGTCCATATTAACGTCCCAGTCACGCTCAGGATCGAGGTCCTCCACGCGCGCCATGGTGGAAACGCCGGCGTTGAGGCACGCGATGTTCAGCCCGCCAAGCGCCTCCGCCGCCGCCGCGAAGACGGCGCGCGCCGCGGCCCCATCGGTCACATCAAGGGTGCCGGACCACGATCGCACCCCCGTCGCGCCGATCTCGGCTGCCACGGCCTGCGCTGCCGTGCCGTCGAGGTCAGTCACCGCCACATCGGCGCCGGCCGCGGCAAGCACCTTACAGATTGCGCGGCCGATCCCGGCGCCCCCACCGGTCACGATGGCGCGCCGCCCCTGCAATACCCGTCCCACCGTCGCGTCGCTCACAGTTCCTCCTCTCCAATCCGGGCCAGCCGGCTCATCTCGTCTTTCAGCTCAGGGTACAGGCGCCGGTAGATCCCGTAGATCTCGCGGTACTGCTCGTGGCGACGTGGGTCGGGCTGCTCGACGCGCCGCTCGGTCAGGAAGCGCTCGATCTCATCCCAGTCCACGAACAGGCCCCCGTGCATCCCAGCCACGAACGCCGCGCCCAGGACCGAGCCGGGATGCCCCGGAAACGAAACGACCTCCCGCCCCAGCACGTCAGCGGCAATCCCGCGCCACAGGTTACTGCGCACCCCGCCGTTCGTCGCGAAGACGCGCGCGATGGTGAGGCCGCTCTCCTCTAGGACGCCGACGTGATGCTGGAAGCCGAAGATCACCGCCTCGAGGGCGGCGCGGAAGAGGTGCGGGCGGCCGTGGCTGAGCGTGAGTCCGACGAAGAGGCCGCGAGCCAGCGGGTCGAAGATGGGGGTCTTCTCGCCAAGGAAGTAGGGTAGGCAGACCAGCCCGCCCGCGCCTGCCGGGAGCGCCGCTGCCTCATCGTCGAGCGCCGCCAGCGCCGGCCCGTCCGCACTCAGGCCGAACACCTCCGTCAGCAGCCACTTGACCAGTGAGCCGCTTGCCGCCATGCAGCCGTTGGGAAGCCACCTGCCCGGCACGTCGTGGGCGTCGAGGAACAGCCGCGGGTCCACATGCGGGCGGTCGGCGCAGTACAGGATATCGCCGGCTCCGCCGAACTTGATCAGCAGGTCGCCGGGCCGGGTGACACCGGCCGCCAGCGCCGAGGCTACGTGGTCAGCGCTGCCGATCGCGACGGGTGTCCCCTCGGCCAGCCCCGTTTCCTCGGCAGCGCGACGCGTCACCCGGCCGCCTGCGGCGTGCGGCATGCCGACAGGCGGAAGTTGGTCCGGATGCACCCCCGCCGCCTCCACGTAGGCAGGAATCCACTCCTCCGCGCGCACGTCCCACAGCCCGCTCTCGACGGCCCAGTTGAGCTCCAGCCCTCGCTCTCCCGTCAGACGCAGCCGCGCGTAGTCGTAGGAGCCGAGCACGATCCGCGCCCGCTCCCAGACCTTGGGCTCGTGGCGCTGCACCCAGCGCAGGCGCGGTCCCACATGCTGCGCCGTCGTTACGGATCCGGTCCGCGCCAGCACCTCGTCCTGAGGCAACGCCGCCCGCAACTCGTCCACCTCGGCGTGGGCGCGCGCGTCGTTCTGCTGAATGCTCGGGCGCAGCGTCCGACCGGCCTCGTCCAATAGGACGATCGCCGGGACCATCCCGCTCACGGCGACCGCGACGATGGCGCCCGCCCCGCCAGACGCTTGTCCCGTCAACTCGCGGGCGACGGCGCAGAGGCCCGCCCACCACGCGGCTGGGTCCTCCTCGGCCCAGCCTGGATGGGGGCTGTGCAGATCATGGGTGACCGTGGCCGTGGCCACCATCGTCCCCCTCTCGTCGACAAGGAGACCCTTGACGCCGGTCGTCCCGAGGTCGAGTCCTAGGGCCAGCCGCGTCACCGTTCCCCCCGCGTCGCCCGCACGATGTCCATGAGCACCGTCACGCGGGCGGGATCGACGGGGTTCCAGGTCACGCCATCGCGCTTAAGCGAGGTCCCGACCACCGCGCCGTCGCAGAGCGGCAGTAATTCACCGGCCGTTTCGCGGCGCAGGCCCGTGTTGAGGAGGACCGGGACCACGCCACCCACCGCCTCGCGGACCGCGCGCAGGTCGCCCGCCGTCGGCGGCATGCCGGTGATGGGGCCCGAGACTCCCAGTGCATCGGGCAGACAGGAGAATGTGACGCTGCGGGCGACCGCAGCGGGACCGCGCGCGTCAAGCGGGGTGGCGAACTCGGCCACGACGGTGAAGAGGAGCTTGACCTGCTCGGCGTTCAGGCTTCGCCGCAGCCGCAGTGCCGCTGCGGCGTCGGGGACCCATAGGCCCAGGTCGCCGGCGTGGACCCCTGTGAAGACCTCGCGGGCGAAGGCGGCCCCCGTCGCGGCGGCAACCGCGATCGTGGCCTGCGTGTCCCACAGCAAGTCGACGCCGAACGGGACGCGCAAACGGGGCTTGAGGGCGGCGACGGTGGCGGCCATAGCGGCAACCTGCGCCGGTTCGGCCCGCGGGCTATAGGGGCGGTCGTTCTCGTTCCCGAACATCACGGCGTCGACGCCGCCGTCCTGCAGCGCGGCGATGTCGCGTGCGGCGCTGGCGATGATCGCCTCCATCCCGCCCGCCGCGTCGTAGAGTGGCATCCCCGGTAGGGCGGGCAAATGGACCATGGCAATAATGGGGCACGCCGTGCCGAACGTTTCCTTGAGCCACCTCATAATCCGCTCCCCCTACTTTCACGTAATCTCTCGCGCGGACCCTACCATACCGCCGTAGCATCGTCCCGATTGACAGCACCTCAGGTGACGCCTATACTATAACCCATACGCGGCCACCAATTGCAAACAGGTGTGATCATCTTTCAAACACTTATTGTGGCTCTGGCATTGCAATGACCGACGGAACGTTGCCGCCCCGTGTGCTACGACTGCGCTGCATGGCACAGTACATTCGCACGTCAGGTTTTGCCTCGGTGGACGAATTGGCGAGCCATTTTGGGGTATCGGAGATGACGGTGCGCCGCGACCTTGCGACCTTGCGGAAGGAGTCGTTGACGGTACGGGCACGCGGTGGCGCGTTCAGCCTCGACGCAGCTGTGGGCGTCGAGCCGCCCTTCATGGCGAGAGAGGTCGAGAATAGAGCCGCGAAGGAGGCGATTGGCCGGGCAGCGGCGCGCCTAGTCCGGCCGGGGCAGACGATCGCACTGGATGTCGGGACGACAACCCTAGAGGTCGCCCGCAACCTGGGCGCTTTGCAGCCGTTGAGCGTCCTGACGTTCAACGTTCATGCGGTTCTGGCCCTGGCCTTGAGCCAAGTCACGGTCTACGTGCCCGGCGGGTGTCTCCGACCGCGCGAGCTGTCGTTCGTCGGACCGCTCGCCTTGGATGGGCTGGCACGGTTCCATCCCGACATCTTCTTCCTCAGTGCTGCGGGGGTAGACCGTACCAGGGGCATCACGGACTATAACATGGAGGAAATCGCCGTCAAGAATGCGCTAATGGCCCGATCGCGCCGCGTGGTCCTGGTGGCCGACGCATCCAAGTTCGATCGCGCATCGGGGCTGGCCGTCGGCCCGATGGAGGCGCTGCATGGAGTCGTGACCGATCAGGCGCCTCCTGCGGAATACGCGGCGTTGTGGGAGGAACGAGGGGTGGAGATCGTGGTCGCGGGCATGGACGATTAAAGAGGCCGGATACCGCGAGCCTGACTGGCTAGCGTGACATCCCGATAGTGGACTCAATTGGATAGTGGCTGGAAAGCCGGGAAAGGGGTGACAATCATGACTATGCGGACCCTGTTTTTTCGCCGTGGCGCCAGACCCATCGCGGCTGTGGCCCTGATCTCTGTGCTGATCGCGGCGAGCGCGTCGGGGAGCGCCCATCGCGGCGCAGCCGCTGTCACCGCGACCAGAGCCGTTCAGATGGCCCCACGCACGGCGACAGGCGGTACGGTGGTCATCTCCAATGCGACCGGGTCGATCTGGACTGGGAGCTTCAATCCGTTCTCGGTAGCCGTCAACTTCACCTCGATTGGTATCGTCTACGAGCCGCTCATGTTTGTCAACATCCTCACAGACAAGGTCACGCCGTGGCTGGCGACGACCTACCACTGGAGCGCGGGTAACAAACAACTGACATTCACGATCCGCAAAGGCGTGCGCTGGTCAGATGGCCAGCCGTTCTCCGCCGCCGACGTGGTGTTCACCTTCAACCTGATGAAGAAGTACCCCGCGCTCGACTTGCAGGCCGTGTGGTCGGTTCTCAAGAGCGTGCGGCAGCAAGGGACGAATACGGTCGTCATGACCTTCACGCAGCCTGCCGCGCCGTTCTTCTACTACATCGCGGACCAGGACGGGATCGTCGCGAAGCATATCTGGTCGAAGGTCAAGAATCCGGTGACCTATGCCGACAGCACGCCGATCGGCACTGGCCCCTTTGTCGTCCAGCAGGTCTCGCCGCAGACTATCACCTACGTGCGCAACCCGCGGTACTGGCAGCCGGGGAAGCCGTCGGTCGCCAAAGTCCTTTATCCTGCCTTTACCTCGAATCCGCCGGCCAACCTCTACCTGGCCGAAGCGAAGGCCAACTGGGGCTTCCAGTTCATGCCGAATATCCGGTCCTACTACATCGCCCGCGACCCGGCCAACAACCATTACTGGTTCCCGCCGGTCGGCAACGTCGATCTCTACATCAATCAGAAGGTCTATCCGCTCTCGGTGCGCGCCGTGCGCCAGGCAATGGCATACGCGATCAACCGCCAGCGCGTCGCAACCATCGGCGAGTACGGCTACGAGCCGGTGGGGAATCAGACCGGCGTAATCCTGCCCAACTTCCAGCGCTGGTACGACCAGAGCCAGGCGGCGCGCTACAACTACACATACAATCCGCAAAAGGCGATCACGCTACTCCAGAATGCCGGCTTCAAGCGCAACAAGTCAGGCATCTTCCAGACACCGTCGGGGAAGCCGCTTTCCTTCTCAGTGATCAACAACGCGGGTTATACGGACTGGGTGGCCTCGATGGAGGTGATCCGCCAGAACTTGCGCCAGGTCGGCATCGACCTCCGGCCGGAAAATCTCTCGCAAACCGACTGGCAGGCGCGCCAGAGCAACGGGCAGTTCGACCTCGCCTACAATACTCCTCCGATCGGGCCGAACCCGTACTACGACCTCCATGCCGTCCTGTTCAGCGGGAACTCGGCCCCGCTTGGTCAGGCCGCCGCCAGCAACTATGAGCGGTACATCTCGCCCCAGGCCGATAGGTTGCTCAATCAGTTCGCTGCCGCTTCCAACAGCGCCACGCAGCAGTCCGTGTTAAGCAAGCTGCAAGGGCTTATGCTGCGCGACGTGCCGGTCATCCCAGTGACGGAGCAGGTATCTTGGTACGAGTGGAGCACGGCGCAGTTCGCCGGCTGGCCGACACCCCAAAACCCCTACGCCAACCCGGCCCCGGCCGACTATCCCGACTGGGAAGTTGTCTTGTTGCACCTCCACCTCAAGTAGAGAAAGGACGTCGTCGATGGCCTTTATCGTGCGCCGCCTGGGATTCTTCGTTATCACGCTCTGGGCGGCGCTGACGATCAACTTCGTCCTGCCCCGCCTGATGCCCGGTAACCCCGCTGAGGCGATGATGGCGCGCTTTCACGGCCGCATCAACCCGCAGGCGTTGGGCGCGCTCGAAGTGGCGTTTGGCGTGCATAGCCATCAGAGCATCGCCTCTCAATACGTCGCGTATCTCGGCAACGTCGCTCAGGGCAACTTCGGCGTTTCGTTGGCTTACTTCCCCAACTCGGTCAGCCACATCATGCTGACGGGATTGCCCTGGACGCTGGGCCTGATCGGGACCACCACGGTCATCTCGTTTGTGCTGGGCACCTTCGCGGGGATCATCTCGGCCTGGTGGCGGGGCGGCGTGGTCGATAGTCTGCTGCCCCCCACCTTTATAGTCATCTCGGCCTTGCCCTACTTCTGGATCGGGCTCATCTTCATCTTCATTTTTTCCGTGTCGTTGCGCTGGGTCCCGCTCGGCTTCGGCGTCGACGTCGGCTCCGCGACGACGCTGTCCTGGTCCTTCGTCGGCCAAGTGCTGTCGCACGCCATCCTGCCGGCGTTCACAATCGTCATCACCTCTGTGGGCGGGTGGATTCTGACCATGCGCAACAACATGATCACAACCCTCACCGAGGATTACGTGCGGATGGCGCGTGCAAAGGGCCTCTCGCCCCTGCGTATCATGTTGCTTTACGCCGGGCGCAACGCCGTGCTCCCCAATATCACTGGTTTTGCCCTGTCACTCGGCTTTGTACTCAGCGGGGCGCTGCTGACCGAGATCGTCTTTAGCTACCCGGGTGTGGGCTTTCTGCTGTACCAGGCGGTTACTGGCGAAGACTACCCCCTCATGCAGGCCATCTTTCTGATCATTACAGTGGCAGTCCTCATAGCCGTGCTCCTGTCTGACATCGCTAACGCGCTGTTGGACCCGCGGACGCGGACGCAGCGGTGACCAAGAGAGGAGCTGGGTTCATGGATGCACCTGTACTCGTGGAGGAGCAGCCCCTCCCAGCCGCCCGGCAACATGAGCGTGGGCGTATCGGCAGCAGAGCGCGACTCGTCACGGCCGTCACGTCTAATCCCAAAGCGCTGATCGGCGCGCTTATCCTGAGCGCCTTCGTCGTCGTGGCTCTGTTCGCTCCGTTGATCGCGCCCTACGATCCGAGCGCCCAACAATTCCAGCCGATGGCCTCGGCGACGTCCGACCACATCCTGGGCACGACCTCGTATGGGCAGGATGTCTTTTCGCAGCTCGTCTGGGGTGCCCGGCAGTCGCTGCTGATCGGTATTGTCGCCGGCGTGGTTGCCACCGTCATCTCGGTGTTGATCGGCGTCACGGCAGCCTATCTCGGCGGCATCCCCGACCTGCTGCTCTCGCTGTTCACCGATATCTTCCTGGTGTTGCCGCAGCTCCCCCTGATGATCGTGATCGCTACGTACTTCAAGGGCAACGGTGGGGTGTGGGTGCTCATCGTCGTAATCGTGATCACGGGGTGGTCGTTCGGGGCACGCCAGCTCCGCTCCCAGGCGCTCTCGGTCCGCCATCGCGAGTTCCTTGAGTCGGCGCGCATCCGCGGCGAGCGCAGCTCCTATATCATCGTCTTCGAGCTGCTGCCCACGATGACCTCACTCATCGCCGCTAACTTCCTCGGCGCGGCCCTATACTCGATCCTCGCTGCCGCCGGGCTACAGTTCATCGGGTTGGGCAATATCGAGGAGATCAGCTGGGGCACGATGCTCTATTGGGCGCAGAATAATGAGGCGCTGATGGCAGGGGCGCCGCTGTGGATTATCGCGCCGGGCGTCTGCATCGCCCTACTCGGCGCGTCGTTCGCCCTGCTCAACTATGCCTTCGATGAGATCGGCAATCCCGCGCTGCGGGCAGGCAGGAGGAAGCGTGGACGACGCGGCGCCCATTCTTGACGTCCGCAATCTAGTCGTGGACTATGTCGGGGAGCGCAGCAACGTGCGAGCGGTAGATCGCGTGAATCTGCGGCTGCGGCGGGGCGAATTTTTGGGCATCGTCGGAGAGTCGGGGTGCGGGAAATCGACCCTGTGTTTCGCGATCGCTCGCCTGCTCGCTCCCCCCGCTGAAATCATGGGCGGGCAGGTAATGTTCGCGGGGCGGGACCTAGTGCAGCTGCGTGAAGGAGAGTTGCGCCACATGCGCTGGCGCGACTATTCGGTCGTCATGCAGAGCGCAATGAGCGCGCTAAACCCGGTGATGACCATAGGGGCGCAACTCCTCGATGCGATTGGGGCGCACGAGCGCATGCCCGCGCGGCAGGCGCGTGAGCGCGCCGCCGAGGTGCTGCAGCTCGTCGGCATCGACCCCTTACACCTGCGCAGTTATCCTCACCAGCTGAGCGGCGGGATGCGCCAGCGCGCCATGATCGCGATGGCGCTTGTGTTCACGCCGAGCCTGATCGTCATGGACGAGCCGACATCGGCGCTAGACGTAGTGGCGCAGCGGTCGTTGATGTCGCAGATCGTTGCACTTCAGAAGCGGCTCGGCTTCGCGGTGATCTTCGTGACGCACGATATGTCACTGGTCCGCCACTTCGCGGACCGCGTGGCAATCATGTATGCCGGACAGGTCGTCGAGTTAGGGGCGACCCAGGCCGTTTTCACGGACCCCAAACATCCCTACAGCCAGGGATTGCTGCAAGCCTTCCCGTCGATCTACGGCCCCAAGCAGCAGTTGCAGGGCATCACCGGCAGCCCTCCCGACCTGCGCTTTCCGCCGCGTGGATGCCGCTTCCATCCGCGCTGTCCTGCGGTGATGGAGCACTGCCGGACGCAGGAGCCGCCACCGTACGTTGTCCCCGGTCGCGACCTGGTGCGCTGCCACCTCTACGCGGCGCACGAACATGCTCTGGAGGCCGAATAATGGACGGTTCCACGGCGATCTTCCCGGCGGAGGGCTCCGCTCCGCTGCTCGAGGTCAGGGGACTGACCAAACACTTCCCGCTGCGACGCCCTGTGACAGCGCCATTTGCTCCACAGCGGATGCTGCACGCCGTTGACGATGTTACCTTGGAGATACGCCCGCGCGAGATCGTCGCCCTCGTCGGTGAGAGCGGGAGCGGCAAGAGCACGGTGGCCCGCCTGCTGGCGATGGTTTATCGCCCTACGGCCGGCGAGATACTCTATCGCGGGCGGCCCATCGGCGAGTTGCGCTCGCGGACAGAGATGCTTGCCTATCGTCGCCGCGTGCAAATGATCCTGCAGGATCCCTTCAGTTCAATCAGCCCGGTCTACCCGGTAGCGCACGGTATATTCCGCGCCTTGAAACTGCATCGGGGTGTCCAGGCGGGTGCCCGGCAGCGCCGCGAGACGGTAGAGGACATTCTGGAATCGGTCGGGCTGAGCCCAGCGGCGGAGTTCGTGCGCAAGTACTCGTACGAGCTCAGCGGGGGGCAGCGCCAGCGCATCGGTTTCGCGCAGGCGCTGGCTTGCGGTCCTGAGTTGATACTAGCCGATGAGCCCGTTTCGATGTTGGACGTCTCCATCCGCATCGGAGTGCTCAACCTGATGGCCGAGCTGCGCAACCACGAAGGCGTTTCGTTCCTGTACATCACGCACGACATCGCTAGCGCGCGCTATGTGGCCGACCGCATGTTCGTCATGTACGCTGGCCACATCGTTGAGAGTGGACCCATCGACGACGTGCTGTCGCGGCCCAAGCATCCCTATACGCAGTTGCTCTTGTCGGCGGTCCCCGACCCACGCGCGCCTCAATCGGCGGGGCCGGCGAGCGACACGGGCGAGCCGCCGCGCGTCGTCGATCCCGGCGAAGGATGTCGCTTCCGCGGGCGCTGTCCCTACGCCGTCGAGGAGTGCAGCATGGTCACGCCGCGTCTACGCCCCGTACGCCCCGGCCACATGGTCGCCTGCCATGTGGCTACGGCAGACCTCCCTTCGTGACGATGGCGGACGGGTGAGCCGACGCGCCGTGATCGGAGACGGTGAGAAACAGGTCGCCGCCTGACACAATAGAGGTGCGCGCCCTGCGCCGTATCACGCACGGGCAGCTGTGGGGTGAACCGGATATGACTATCCGAGAGGCAAACCTCGTCACGACTTGGGTACACATTCCGGTCACATTGATGGCCCACTTCCGCCTGTGATGGAGAGGCATACGGCGTTACGCTAGTTTTAGCTAAAACTAGCGTAACGCCGCCTCGTAGACCTGCTTAGATGCCCAAGGGGTGGCTAACAGAAGGAGAAACGCGCCATTGGCAGCTATCTACGAGGACCTTGGCGAGAGGCCCACGAGATGTGGTAGAACGTGTGCATAAATACTTGACGTGACATACACATCGGCGAGGCAGGGGGGGCGATGCCTGGCCCGAAACGCCCGCGACGTGAGCCGACCGACGACTGGGAGCAATTACAGCTCTTCGTCGGCTCGCCTGAGCAGGAAACCTACGAATTGTTACGGCCTATCGTGCTCTTCGGCCAGACACCCCGAGCGCGCGCGCGGGTGACTGGGGCGGCGGCGCGCACGCTGACCCGCAAAGCGAACCGCTTCGACGCCGAAGGCATGACCAGCTTGTTCGAGACAGAGACGGCGCCTGCCCAAGATCGACGCACCCTACCCGCCGCCCTCCGTCAGCGGATCGTCAATCTCAAGGCGGAGTACCCGGCGTTCCGGCCCCACGAAATCGCCGAGATCTGCCGCCGGCGCAACGATTGCCGGGTGAGCCACAAAACGGTGCAGCGGGTCCTCGATGGGGGGCTGGCGCCCACGATCGCCAGCCGTCGCTACCCGCCCTACGCGCAGATGCCCGATCCCGCCCAGAGACGCCTGGCGATCGTGCATCTCTACTTCGACGGGTGGAATATCACATCCATCAGCGGGTATCTCGAAACAACGCGGACGCGGGTCTACGAAACCCTGCACCGCTTCTTCGCGGAGGGGTTCGCGGGCATGGACGACAAGTCACGTGCCCCCAAGGACTCGGCGCGCAAGGTGGACCTCAAGGCGATGGCGGCGGTGCGTCGCTTGCAGGCCAATCCCGAGTTGGGCGAGTGGCGCATCAGCGCCGCCCTGGAGCGGATGGGCATCCACCTCAGCCCGCGTACCTGCGGTCGCATCCTGGCCCAGAATCGCGCCCTCGGCTTACCCCGCCCATCCGACGCCGAGCCGCATGAGCCACGGCCAATGCCCTTCGCGGCGACCTACCGCCACGAGTATTGGTCGGTCGACGTGAAATATATCGAAGACCACCGGCTGGCTAACCCGAAACCCGTCTATGTCATATCCATCTTAGAGAACTACAGCCGTGCCCTCTTGGCCAGCGTGCTCTCACCGCGGCAAGACTTGACCGCCTACCTCCTCGTGTTGCGCCTGGCCCTACGCGAATATGGGGCACCCGCGGCGATCGTCAGCGATAGCGGCAGCATTTTCAAGGCGAACCAGGCCAAAAGGATCTACAAGGAGTTGGACATAGAGAAATTGCAGATCGACAAGGGACAGCCTTGGCAAAATTACATCGAAACCCACTTCAATACGATGAGACGGATGACCGAGTACGATTTCGCGCGGGCCGAGACGTGGATCGAGATGCGGGCCATCCACGACCGCTTCTTCATCGACTACAATGTGCAAGCGCATTACGCGCACCGCGACAGGACAGACGGCAAGCGCAGTCCCAAGGCGGTCTTAGGGTGGGTCCATGGGGCGTGGTGTGACGACGCCGAGATCGACCGCCTCTTCCGCCTCCGCTCCCATCGTGTTTTTGATCACGGCGGCTACCTGCGGTACAAGCGGTGGCGCATCTACGGGGAGCGCGGCTTAGCTGAACGAACGGGGGCCGTGTGGCTGTTCGGCGAGGTCCTGACCGTCGCCTTCGACGATGATACACTCGCGCAATATCACGTCCGGTACGAGCCCGATGAGCGGCGCATCCAGGCGCTGACGGAGGGGCGCCTGTTCGAGACGCGCTACCCCTCGCCGCAGCCCTTCCTGTGGGAGCTCGCCGATGTCGAATGGCACACGGTCCTGCGCCTCGATCCCTACCGAGAGCAGCGGCATCCCGTCACAACCGGGGTGCAGGAACGGCTTTTCCCGTTGGACCGGGAGGCGTGAGGTGGCGAACGCGCGTTCGCCGGCCGAGATCGGCGCCCTCATCCACGACATGTGGCCGGAGGTGATCGTCACCCAGATCGAGGCGCTATCGCACACGGGGTGGGGCGGGGATTATGACGCCTTCCTGATCAACGGCCGGGATATTTTCCTCTTCTCACGCCATCCTCGCGCGGCGCGCGTCCTCGCGGTTGAGCGGCGCCTCCTGCCGCGACTGGCCCCGCGCGTCGCCCTCCCCATCCCCTCTTTCCGATACATCGCGCCCGATGCGCCGATGGCGCCTCCTCGATGCGTCGGTTATGCGGCGATACCGGGGGAGCCGCTGACGCCGACGTTGTTCCAACGGACGGCGACAACGGGGTCGATCTTGGGGCACATGGCCGATCAACTGGGCGCCTTCCTCTCCGGCCTGCATAGCTGCCCGCTCTGGGTCGCGGAAGAGTGCGGCCTCTCAGGACCGGCGCTTTCCCCGCTGGAGCAGGTGAGCCAGTCCTATCACGATGTGCGCGTCGGGGTGTACCCTGTCCTGGGCTCCGGCGAGCGTCACTTCCTCGATCGGCTCTTCGCCGCCTTCTTGGCCGACGTGCGGCAGGCTCCATGGCCCCCGACCCTCTGCCACGGTGATCTCACGTCCGATCATATCCTGATCGATCCCTCCAACGGCGGCCACATCACCGGCATCATCGACTTCGGCGATGTGTGTCTCGGCGATCCTGCCGGTGATTTCGTGTGGCGATACGCGTGTGGGGACGCTTTCTTCCGCCGGGTGTTGGCCTGCTATCGTGCCCCCATGGGGGATGGCGAGGCGTTCGTGCGGCGTGTGGTCCATCGCTATCACCTGATAGCCATCGTGGAGATCGCGTACGGCCTAGAAACGGCAACGCGGGATATATTGAGGAAGGTCGCCACACGATCCAACGATTGGCAGAGGCGCACACAACGCTTTGATCGGTGCGAACGGCGGCATGGGAGGATGCCGGCGGCCTCGTCGCTCGTGCTCAGGCGTACATATCACGTATCAGGAGTCGCTCTTTAGGGAGGAGGCGCGTATGCCCGAGTTTGATCGTGACGATGTCCAGGCGGTGCAGCCGGCGCTGACGCTGGACGATCTGCCGGTGGGCCTCCTCGAGCGCGTCGTGGACCGCTTGCGCGCCGTCGAGCCGGCGGCGATAGGGGTGCTGGTCACGGGCAGCTACGCGGCGCGACGGGCCACCCACCAGAGCGATCTCGATGTGACGGTCCTCACGGCCATGCCGTCGCTGGCTCACTACCGCACCTGGTTCGAGCCCCGTCCAGGCGCGCCGCTTCACGTCTCGGCCGGCGGGCGGGCGCTGGACGCGTGGGTTGACGAGGGGAAAACGGCCGCCGACTGGGCGTTGGGCTTCCCCACCGAGGAGGTTGCGACCTGGGTGTGGGCGACCGACGCGGCCCGCGCGGTGTTGGGCGATCCGCCCGTCATGCGCCGCCCGTCGGCGGACCCAGACCTGGAAGACTTCTTGGAGTGCGCGACGAAGGCCAAACGCGCCGCGGGGGCGGGCGACGCGCTCGGCGCCCGCTGGCACGCCCACCACCTGGGTGCCTACGCCATACGGCTCCTCCGCCCCCTCAACCCCGAGAGGCGCGTGATCGACGTGCGCGACGCCCTGCGGGTTGCCGTGGACCTGCCGGTGGCCCCGGTCGGCTATCGCGACAACCTGCTGCCGTGTCTCGGCCTCCGCCAGGCCAGCGACGGGGAGGTAGCCGACGCCGCGGTGCGCCTGGCTACCACTATCTTGGCGTTCCTGCGGGAGCGCATGCCCGATGTCGATCGCCAGCCCGACCTGCCCCAGTACCTGGCCGATGGCACGCTCGAGCGCCACCTCGCCGCCATGCCGCCATGTGAGGAGCCACAGCAGCATGGCTGGCGCGACACAGGGCGGGCGTCTCGTGGAGCGAGGGGCGCGGATGGGGAGCGATCATGAGATACGAGCCGCCCATCGACCGCACACGTCTTATCGAGACGGTCCGCGCCCTGTACGGACTCCCCGTCGACGAGCTAACCTTCGTGCCCGTGGGTTACGCCTCGGCCTGCTACATCGCGGAGTGCGCGGGCGGGACGCGCTATTTCCTCAAGCTGTGGCCGCGCACGCGCGCCGGCCGCAGCAGCCCCGTCCGCCCGGACATCGTTCTGCCCCTGACGCGCGCCCTCCACGAGCGCGGGCTCTACGCGCGCGTGCCCTATCCCATCTCGACCCGGGACCGCGCCTTGTGGGGGGACTTCGCCGGTGAACCTATGGCCATCTTCCCCTTCTTCCCGGGCCGCGTGCCGCCGCCGTGGCCCGCCTGGTCCGCCGCGCTGCGCGACGAACTGGCGTGGACGGTCGCCACGCTGCACCACGCCACGCCCGCCCTGGCCGACGTGCTCCCCCCGCGCGAGACCTTCGCCATCCCTTTCGAGGCCGACCTGCGCGATGGCCTGGCGGGGCTCGCGCACATCGGCCTGCGGGCGCGAACCGGCCTGCGCGCCCTCCGACACCTGATGTGGCCGCGCCGCGCCGAGATCCTGGCCCAACTCGCGCGGTTGCACCGCCTGCAACACGCCGTCCGCGGGTTGGCGGGACCGTTCGTGCTGTGCCACACGGACATCTGGCCGGGGAACCTGCTCGTCGACGAGCAGGGGGCGCTCTCCGTGCTCGACTGGGACGACGCGACCGTGGCGCCGCCCGAGCACGACCTGCAGGCCGCCCTCGGCGACGATGTCGGAGATGGCTTCGGGCGTTTCCTCCAGGTTTACCGGGAGGCGGGGGGCGCGCAGCCCCTGCACCTGGACCATTTTGCCTTCTACCTGCTCCGCCGCTACCTGGGCGACATGACGGTGCGGCTTGTGCGCATCCTGGAGGACAACGCGACGGACGATGAGGATGTGGATGCGCTCGGCGGGATCGAGATGTGGGGCTTCGCGCAGTGGTCCGGCCTGGATGAAACCCTCGCCGTCGTCGCGGCCGCACTCGAGGGGTAGCGCGTGCCACGCTAGCGGAGTATCCCCATCAAGTACAGCAACGAAACACCGTGCGATGCCAAGCTACGACCGGTGGTGGGCCATCGATATGACCGGAATATGCACCCCATGTCGGCTCTCCCCGCCACTTGGTGAAACAGTTTGGATGAGAATGTGAGGGATAGTGGCCTAAAATGTGAGGCGGCGCGCTCGGTTGCCATCGTCGAGCCTCGAAGGGTAGAGCGAAATGCCTGGCGCACC
>JAABUY010003635.1_pt1 | contig 16784 bp, 15 predicted proteins | sample 5560271 | NCBI WGS metagenome assembly JAABUY01 (sample SAMN10711886, study PRJNA513374) | rock metagenome | isolation source: Antarctica rocks | place: Antarctica: Victoria Land, University Valley
TGAGGCGAGAAATGAATGCACGAGATGTCGAAGTACTAGTCTTCAGATGAGAGCAGTTCTTTGAAAGATGACTCGATACTTTACAGTTGAAGCAGATGATTGACATTCTTGATCGTTCAGATTCGAGAATGAAAAAAGTAGCGAGTCGAACATAGCTAGTAGTTGAGACTGAAGCTGATGTCGACGAAGAAACAAAACGTTTTTTCGAAGCTGCTATCGATTTGACTGTTCGTTGCTCATCACGTAGCTGATAATTGACTCGTTGTTTGTTATTCACATCTTGAAGAAAGATCTTGAGCTTATCAAGCGAGCTAAACTCTATGAGACAAACTGACAACGCGTTTTGAAGACAATTGTGTATTTTATTCTGAATGTCGTTCATCAGAGTGACATCGTCGTAGTTCAGAAAGCTGAATATTCTAGTGAATTCTGAATAGAAAGAGCTGAAGAGCTTGTTGAGCTGCTTCAGAGCGACGTATTTGCGACGACACTTTCGAATCAGATTCTGATCTTCGTAAATTTCTTTCAGATGTTTCAGTAGCTCTGATAATGATTGATAGAGTGAGAAAGCATCAACACGACGCTTTGCATAGATTTGCTGATCAGCATCGTCTTCTAGCCTGAAAATCACATAGGCAATACGAATCTTTTCAGTAGAGTAATGATTCGCGTTGACATCGAGCTTGTCAGCTATTTTGATGTTTCATGTCTCTCAGATAGAATCATCTGTTTCGATGAAGATGAGTGAATTCGAAAGCTTGACGAACTTGTGATGATCGTTTTCGTTTTCGTTACCAGATAAAGTAGAAGATTCTCGTTGAAAGTGAGCTTTGAAAGTCGAGCTTCGTTCAACTTCAGAGCGACGAATCGAAACTGAGATCATAGAAGCTTCTTTCTGATTGACTCGTTGCTCAGCTGACTGAGTATCTTGACGAGTCATAGATCGATCAGCTTGACGTTGTTTCGCTCTGAAGTTCAATCGCTCGCCTTGTAGCTAATTGATCTTTTTCTTTAGCTCATCGTTTTTATCAAAAGCGACTTCTAGTTGTTTCGCTCTCTTTTTGTGATCGTCTTGTACAAGAAGTCAGTGTTCATTGAGTTGTAGAATCAAGTCTCGCTGACTTCGAAGCTCGTTCAGCATATTGATGACTTCGTCGAATTGATTGCTGACTCAATGAAACAGTTGTTCTTCGATGTTTATGTTTCAGAAAATGACAGCTTTCTCAGCTTCGACTGAAGCATCGATGAGTAGAAGTGAAACTCTTCTATTGACAGTGCTTCTAAGCAGGCGAGTTGTTCATGATTCAACTGACTCGACGTCACGTGTCATGATGAGAGAAGATAGAAGTTGTTGAGATAAGAATAGATGAAAGATTGATGTTTTGAATTGATGTTTTTTGATGAGTGAAAATTCAAAGAATTTCTTGTGAATTTCAGGTAATAATTGAGTGCTTTATTCGAAGAATTTCTTGCGAATAAAATGATGAAAATAAGTGTAGAATCGAAGAATTTCTTGCGATCTAAAATGATGATGCAAATTTGAAGAATTTCTTGCAAATTTTCCTTACTGAATAGATTGTTTCATATCATTTATTCGTCGATAGCAGAGTAGTAGATGATGACCATTTATTTAATGTTAGAGACCTACCTAGAGCGAGTCAGATAGAAGTGTCATTTAACTAGAAGATAAATGCTAAGAAAGAAAGATAGCTACAGAAAAGAAGCTGACTACATATGTGTGTTTCTCAGTCAACGCTAGACTCAATAGAAACTAGTCAAGATGACGAAGCGAGAATAGATCTGACAAGACTAGAAGACTGAGTCTGACAAGGCTAGAATCGTGACAGATGTAATCATTAAGTTCAAGTTTTTTCATTTCATTTTGCAGATCTCGCTTGACTCAGATTTGTGAAATGCTGATTGACTGCTTGCTTTTGAAACAACAGATTTTGATGTTCAAATCTTCAACGATGATATTAATCAATCATTTGCAGAATTTATCAAAATTTGATTTCTTTTCAATTAAAGATTTTCAATGATTATCTTGTGCTGATCTAGATGAGTTATTAATAAAGACATTATTTCATTCTTGTGTTCTTGTATCATGATTGATGTATACAGAGCGTGTGTAATTGACTTTCAATCAGAAATTTCATCATACAATTGAATTGACTTTGATTTTGACAGCAATATTGACTGAATATCAAAGCATTCACATAGCTCTGACATCAAAGATTCATCAATGAAAGTCATGTTAGTGACTTCAGTATTTATCAGAGCGAAAGATCTGAATATCTTTTCTAGACTACTCAAAATGACGTCAACAATGAACGACTTGAAATCAAATGAATCATCAAACATGCTGATGAAACAAAATATGAGTATATCGCTCTCAATCACTACTTTGACGAGAGCAGATCATTTTTCGAATTTGCTGCAATTTCGTGCATCTGAGCTGACTTAAGACAGTTGCATGCTCTATGTTCTGACTTCTTGCATTTGAAGCAGAGTTCTTTTTTAAACAACTTCTCTCTAGCAGAATCAACGTTCGATATTCTGAGTTTCTTTCATGCAAAGATTGAAGCTGAGATTGCAGTAGTGATCATCATCAAGATGTCAGCGATAAAGTGAGCGACTTGAGTCGTTGATGTCTTGAGAACTGATCGAGCATTCAATTTCGTCAATCGAACGTCGACTTGCATGCAGATGTTGATGAATTCGTTCAAATTCATAGTTCATTCATTGATCATGACTCGCTGAAGATCTGAGCTAATCTTATGCTGAAAATCATCTAGTAAAGTTTTATTATTGTATTTTAGTTTTGCACTAAGTCTCTGAAATTTCATTCAAAATTCATGAAAGAAGATCTTGTTTTAATACAGCTTCAAGAACTGTCGTTGAGTCGTATGATGTCAATTGAAATCGTCGTACATCTTATTTATGATTGACAGTATCTCTTCTGCTTCAAGAAACGAGTTCGTGATTGTGTCTTTCATTCTGAGTGCTATGTGTTTGATCATCGTTTCACTGACTCAACTTTTCACATATGCAATCTTTATTTCTTCGATAGAAAAATGATTCTTGTTCATCTTCAGCTTGTTTTGCATTCAAGACAATTAATTATTCACATTCTGTCTTGAATCTTCAAACAGAGACGAGTCAGATAACTTGATCAATCTCGAGAATCGATCTTTTGAAATCGAAGTGCTTAGTCGACTTGATGTCGCTTTTAGATGATGTATAATCATGTTCTTTTTCTTTATCTCTTTCTGTAGACGCGTTTAAACAGCATTCAACGTTGTCTGCGTAACTTTCAACTTGATGTTGATCTTGTTGACATCATTCAACATCTGAATCATGTCATTGTAAATCTTGATTTCAATGTCATGCTGTTGACATATGTACTTGATAAAGACAACGAGATCGTTTGCTTCATGAGTGCTTATTCAAGCATTCAGTTCAATGCTGTTGACATATGTACTTGATAAAGACAACGAGATCGTTTGCTTCATGAGTGCTTATTCAAGCATTCAGTTCAATGCTGATGCTGATCTTGATCATTTTGTGATCAAAGAGCAACGCGTTCATGTTCTCTTCTTCTGTATTTGATGACACATTCGTGTTTTCTTCTTCTGATGCTGTTTGATTCTGTGATAGAAGTGATTCTCTTCTAGCATTTTGAAGTTCATAGCGAGCAATGCTTACTGATTCTGATTCTGTGCTTCTAGTCATTGTGTGAGTAGAAAATTGCTGATTGAAATTCAACTGAAATTTCTGATTTCAGTTCTAGAACAACACGTTCATGTTCTTCTGTTCTTCTGTACTAACGACGAGCTCAGTAAAGAGTTAATCTAGAGCAACGCATTCATGTTCTTCTGTTCTGTTCTAGAAATTTCTTGATTTCTAATGAGTCTTCTGAACTTGATTTTCAAGTTTCAATTCTGATTTAAGTTTGAGTGATGTAACTTGTTTTTATATCATCTACACATCGATAACAAGATTGATGAGCTTTGAACTAATGTTATGAGTCTGCATAGAGCGAATCATATAAATGTATTCTAACTAGAAGTTCAAAGCTGAAGTAGAAAGAAGATGCAACACGACGTAAGTTTTACTCACAAAGACACGCTAAGTTGCTAGCGTGTCAACAACAGTTCTACTCACAGCTCTATACTAGTCTATGTTAGACTAATCAGACTAATCAGAAGTAACAGAGATGCATGCTCGCAACACTCTCTTTTGCTGTCTTTTCATCATTGCATACAACTTTTTTGACAGTTAAAGAATAATTCAAATGAGATCACATGATACTTGAATGATCATTATATTTCTTTGAATTAAACTGCATGAAATCTGTTCAAGTTTTGCAATCATATCAAGAATTCTTTCATTATTGTTAAAGATCAGCATAAAGTGAGTCATATGAATGTCATTTAACTAATAAATAAATGCTAAGAAAGAAAAGTATCTACAGAAAAGAACTTGATTCTTTATATGTATGTTTCTCAGCTTTGTGCTAGGCTCGAAAGAGTTGATGTCTTACACATATGATGCAGAGTTTCAAGAATATCACTACTAGCTTGAATGCTCACTAGACTCAATTAGAATGAAACTCAGATCAAAGTTAGAAAAAATAGACGAGAGCTAGAATCATAACATTACTCTCTCTTCTCAAATATTTATGTTCGCATGAATGTTGTTTCTTAGTGCGCTTTTCTTGAATATTTGATATGAAAGTCATCGATCATCTCTTGAGCGTTCATAAATTCATCGTCGTCAGCGTTATATCAGTTGAGATCATTGTCATAGCTCTTTCATTTGACTCGATATTGAAGTCGTCTTCAATATCATCGAGAGTTCAATATATCATCGATTTCTCATTCATCTTCATCGTTTATCACTATTGATCTTGAGAATTCATTCTTCTGATCAGACAGAGAGTCATTGATGACGAGACGAAGAAGCTCTGAATGAAATACATCATGTATATGCATAGTCTTGAGTAGTTTCAATTTATAGAATGAGTCAACGAGATCGATGATTTGAAAAGAGTTAAGCATCTTGTCATTCAATTTTTTGAAGAGTCTCGCTGTAACGATGTTTCGTTCATTCAGAAACATCTTTGATTCAATCTTGTAATTGATCTTCTTTTTATGCTTATTAGCTTGATTCATCATTTGTTTTCGTGTTTTGATCAGAGCTTCGCAAGCAAAGATCAATGTCTTGTTCATTTTTTCAGATATATTCTTGACTTGATCAATCTGCAAGCGTTCGCGAGTGCTTTCATACTTGATGATGTCAGAGTCGAAGCTCATATGAGAATGAAAACTCTTGTTCATGAAGAAGAGAGTCAAGAAAATGATTGAGAACAAGATGTTATTGTTAATAAACTTAATCATGAATAATCACTTAGATCAGTCATTTTGCATATATGAACAAAAGATTCAAAGATATTGCTTGACGTTCTGATTAATTCATTCGCTTTGATCATTGATCTGAGAATGATAGATGATGAACAATTGAAGAGAAATGCTCAGTCGTTTGCAAAGAAACTTTCATAGTATAGAGATGAATTGCGAATCTCGATCAGATACTATGAAGCTTGATAAATCATGAGTTCAATATATTTATTGAATCAGCATTTCAGCTGTCTTTTCGACAGTGATATCTTCATCATCAGTGATGCAAGAAATATAATGTCTTTTCTTTAACAATCTGCAAATGATTGTCAGAATAATGTTGTACTCGCTTGAATCAAATAGATTGATAATGAAGTTCATTGTGATGTCTTGTCATCGCTGTTCAGATATCAATAGAGATTGAAGCAAGTCATTTGATTTATTTCTAGATGTCTTTAAACATTGACAGATATAGCAGTTTTGAATATATCGATCTATCGTTTTTCGCATGAATGATCAATAATAGTTTCGCTTTATGACTTTCACAGTTCTAAGAATATCAGAATGATTAACTGATGATTGATTATGCATCTCATGAATCAGATTCATTTGTAGAAGCTCGTTGAATGAAATTTATAACTGACTATCATGATACAAGATTTCATTCTAAGTTCGACAATTCTTCAATTTGATATCTTCATATTGTGTCTCGTTTCTTGCTATTGCTTCGCGAAATAGCATACAATTCTCGTCGATTTCATTAGTCTCAAGAATCTGTTTATAGATTGATTCATTGATATTCTTCTTTAGATCAGCAATTTTCATTCAATTCGAAGTCAGAATAGTGATTCATTGATAGCGAATGCACTCATCTTCTGAATCTCTGAGCATGATGTCAGCTCAATGAGTTAATGCATTAATCTTGATGTTTTGTTTGTCAAATTGATACATTATTCTGAAGTTGAAATCAGCGAGCTTCTGAACTCAGCGCATCTGACGTCTGCTCAACTCTTTATCTTTCATCAATGAGATGAGTGCTTGATGATCGATGAACATCTTGATAGAAATGTCAGTTAACTTCAGTTCAAGTCGTCAATGTTCAAATGCTCAATGATGATCAGAAGTTCTTTATCATATATTTTGTAGTTGCATTCAGCAGAAGACATGTTCTTGTTATAAAAGACAATTGAATGTAGTACTTCTTCATCATCATATTGAGAGAGAATTTCATTGTTGACGTAGTTGAATGAGTTAATTTCGAGAATAGTCTTACGAGTTTGATCAAAGTGACGTAGTATAAAAGTCTTGATCATACATCTCTTCATATGATCGAAGACGATCTGACAGACTTCATTTCATTCAAATATGATTTTCTTTTGAGTGAGTTGAATCATTGAATGAACAATCTTCGAAAAGTTCTTGATGAAGCGTCGATAGAAATTGTAGAAGTTAATGAAGAACTGCATTTGAGTGAGATTATTGAATGTAGATCAATCAATGACTGCTTGCATCTTTCGCGAATTCATCTTCAATTCTTCGATTGATATCAAGAGTTCTAGAAAGATAGTTTTCTGAACATGAAACTCGCACTTGTTGATGTCTATCTGTAGATCAGCTTCTCGTAGTCTATTCAAGATCAATCATACATGTCGCTTGTGTTTCTTCAGAATCTTGCTGTAAATGATAATGTCATCTAAATAAATCTGACAAAACTGAGGTAAATACTTGAACAACACGTCGTTCATATAATGTTGATAGAACACAGATTCATTGATTAATTTGAAGAGCATTACATGATATTTGTATGAGTCAAAGAAAATAATAAAGATAGTCAAATCTTCGCTATCTGAATGCATGTGTAGTTTGTTGAACATAACAATGATGTTCAATCGAGTCAGATACTTGCTTTCTTGTATACGAGCGAAAGTCTTGTCTATCAATAACAAAGAATAGTGATTTCGTTTGATCAAAGCATTGAGCTTTCTGTAATTAATGCAGAAACACAAACTATCATCTTTCTTTTCAATGAACAAGATGAGCGAGATGTATGATGCGAAGCTGAAGAAAATGAATTCTTTGTTTAAATGATCAATCAGATACTTCTTTATCTTCTGAAGCTTGTGATCAAACATCTGATATAATTTGCTTCAAGAAAGTGTTTCTTCATCGATTAACTCAATTTTGTGATCGTAGAAACGATGCAATGATAGCTGATTGATCATAGCTCAATCGAACATGTCTAGATAGTCATAATACTCAAGAGAAAGCTTGACTTTGATCTTCTTAAGAATCTTGACGTGTGAGAGCTCATGCAGATTCACTTCTTCAGACTTATTTTCAACTGTAGTTATGAGTCAATTGATTTTTAAGATGATAACAGCAAAGATTTTGACATCTGATCATTTGACTAACATTCTATATGTCGCTGTTTCTATCATTGCTATGTTCATTGAACTGAAAGAGAATGATTTCAGACTGAACGTCGACTTAAAATTAATGTTAATCAAAGTCGCGTCACGCTGTTTTAACTGTTCAATGAACTTCTTGTTTTGACTGAATTGAGATGTAATGAAAGTGAAAGATCTCTTCAGTATATGAGTAGAAGTCAAGCTTTTTTGCTTCGTGATTGATTTATTACTTGAGAATAGAGCAATTGATTTCTGACTAGTAGAATTGAAATTGGAAAATCAAAGAGAATTGATTTGCATATCAATTACTAGATCAATTTTGTTCATTCATGTTTTTTCAAAAATCATTTGATGTTGATTTAATCAAGTGATCAACATAGAAGCTGTATCAATTGTATGATCTTGAACAGTCAGATTTGAATAAATGACATGAGTAATAAGTTTTTTAGCATAATGATCATCGAATTCTTGAATTGACTTCGCTTTGATCAAAGTCAAAGACTCGATTTGTAACTGATCACAAACAATTTGCATGATCACTTCATCAATGAACGAATAGTCAGCAGCTTCGATGTCAATTAATGACTTCAATGAGTAATTAATTTCATTGCTAGAAAGTACACATTCAGTAGTTAAAGATTCAGAAGCAAAAGAGTCATTTGACATGCTCATCATTGAAGAAATTAACACATCTTTCATCGCGTCTTTGATGAAAGTCTCTAGTTTTTTGTCTCGCTATTCTTGAAAGACATTTTCTTATTCTCTTTATTCTTCAAAATGATGATTTCATGTAAACAAGAGATGAATGCATGAGATGCAGAAGTGTTAATCTTGTTCAACTGAGAGCAATTCTTGAACAAATGATCAAGAATCTTGCAAATGTAGCAGATAATTGATGATTTCACTGACTTAAAGATAGAAAAGATAATTGACTTAACATAATCGATTATCGAAGTTGTTACTGACAGAGAAGTAGTGCATTTATCAAATATGACAGTAACTTTGACGATGACAGTGCAACGTTCGCTGCGAAGCTGATAATTGACTCATTGTTTACTATTCACATTTTAAAGAAAGATTCTTAAGTGAGTGAGCGAAGTAAAGTTCTTTGAACAAATTGATAAAGCGTTCTGCAAGTGATTATTAATTTTATTCTGAAGATCATTTATCAAAGTGCAATCATCGTATTCAAGATAGCTGAATAGCTTCATAAAGTCAAAGTAGAAGACATTGAAAGACTTGTCTGCTTGTCTCAGAGCGTTGTACTCACGACGACACTTTCGATTCTTATTCAATTCATTGTATATTTCTTTCAGATGCTCAAATAGCTCGTCGATCAAGATGTATGAATGCAAAGCATCATGTCAATGTCGAGCGAAAATGTGCTCAGCAGCATCATTTTCTAGTCTAGATATCACATAAACAATACAGATATTCTCATTATTGAAGTGATTAACATTTGTCTGAAGTTTATCGTCTATCTTGACTCTTCAGCTGTCTCATGTTGATTCATCTTCATCAATGAATATAGATGAGTTCAAAAACTTGAAGAACTTGTGATGATCGTTGTCGAATAGAGTGAATGACTCTCGTCAAGTATGATTCTCGATAAAAGCTTGAGACTTCGTAAACTGTCAAGATTAAGACTGATTCGCTAAATGCTGTCTCTTTTTGAGACTTAATACTTTCTCTCATAGTTCAGCGATAGTCTTTTCTTGAGTGTTTATTGTCGTTTGATTGATCTTTAGCTCATTAAGTTTCTTGATGTGATTGACTTGTAGATTGATTCATTGCTTGTTGAGTTTCAAAGTCATGTTTTGTTGATCTCTTAGCTCGATCAGCATCTTGATGATCTCGTCTGACTGATTGATAGTTCATTGACGAAGTTTTTGATTCATGTTGATGTTTCATGAGATAGCAACATTCTGAGATCTTGCTGAAACATTGAAAGAAATAAGAAAAACTCGTTTACTAGCAATGCTTTTAAGCAGATGAGCTGTTCATGACTCAACTGATTCAGAGTCGCATGTCATTGTAAGAAAGATAAAGATAAATAGATAAATTATGATAAGATTGAGTGATTGATTTGATAAATTTGAGTAAATTTGAATGTGTGTTTTGATGAAAGTAATTCAAAGAATCTCTTACGAATTTTCTGAATAAAAGTAGATTATTTCATATCATTTACACGTTGATAGCAGAGTAGTTGATTAATATTTATCTACTGTTAGAGATCAGCATAGAGCAAGTCATATGAGTGTCATTTAACTAATAGATAAATACTAAGAAAGAAAAGTATCTACAGAAAAGAACTCGATTCTTTATATGTATGTTTCTCAACTCTGTGCTAGACTTGAAAGAGTTGATGTCTTACACATATGATGCAGAGTTTCAAGAACATCACTACTAGCTTAAATGCTCACTAGACTCGATTAGAATGAAACTCAAGTCAGAGTTAGAAAGAATAGACGAGAGCTAAAATTGTAACATAATCGATGTATTTTTTGAAGAATGTCACAGCGAAAAAGATACAAATCATTCTGAATGAGATCGAAACAACGCTTACTGTGTGATTTCAATATAATCAACAACATTCAAATGAACATGCACTTCTGTATCAAGAGTTTTCAACTCATTACATTTATCAGTCGAAAAGAGAATAACGACGCTGAATGTTGAGACAACAAGATATGACAATTGATCATATGTATTATTTCATCTCGATGCAAAGAGAAAAACATTATTTATGACTTCTTTTAATGATTGTACGAGACGCTCAAAGCTTTGATGATATACACACTGTTAACGAAGTACTGCATCTCACTTATCGCTTTGTCTGTACTGCTTTGCATCTGCTTGAAGATGATGATGATTGACGAGTGAGTTAGTTGTTTCATCAAGATCATATGTTTCTCTATGAGTTCATTTTTACGAAGTCTGTTCATAATCACTCTGATGCACAGTGATCTTGCAGATTCATGTGCATTATGAAAGAGATTTCATGTCGATCTCTGCAATGATTTACCTCGTCATATACATGAATTTTCTTTCATATCAATTGATTTCAAGAATTCACATCTTGATTATGAGTTATATCTGATCACAAAGACACTGCAACGACATGATAAAATTCTTGCAGATTTCAATCTGTTTGCATTGATCTTGAATTGATTCAATAATATTGTTTCTCTTCTGATTTTCACAGAGCTTGAGTATGATCAAATTGAATAGATCAGATTACAAGATGTAAAGATTGCTCAATTAAATGAGAGACAACATCAAGTTTTTAACAGTATCATTTCAGTCATTACAAACTCATTCAAGACTGCTCATTTTTTCATTCACGACTCTGCAAACATTGAAAAAACATTTTTATATGAATGTCTGTATTATCACTTTCAAGCACAGACAAAGATCATTCTGTGCATGATCTTTACAAGCATTGCAGCTCAATTACTGTTTGATGAAAGAACATCATATTTTCATTTTAAGATTCTCATCATTTGTCATGATACATTCATTTGTTTCATCATTGCATGCTCAAAGCTTGTTAATTTACTGAAACGCATGATCTTAATCATATGAAATAAGATTTTTATGCAACATAAGTACAACTTCATGATCATTAATGCATTTTTGTGTGACATTCTGCAGTTCAACAATGTATTTAATGAAATATTTACAATTCTTGATGAGAACTTTGCACAAATCACTTTCGTGATTTCACAAGAAAATCAATCAGCGCAGATCAATGTTAACATTTGCAACTTCTGAATTTGAAATCATTTAACTATGCTAAAACTGCATTGAAACATGCAAATTCAATTAAGTCTGAATAATCAACAATTTATTGAGTGAATTGATCATATATCATATGATTTCGATTTATATGATGTTAGATCTTTATCATTCATGATCATCAATTATTATGAAACATTGTGATTATTTATTAATCATGTATATTCTTCGCACAATCTTACACAAGCTTATACATCTTTGAATTTCTTTAAGAGCAAAGCTATACTGTGTTTTCACAACGACTTCGTTAATTTGTTGAATCAACAGATCATGAATGACTTTTTTAAGTCTGTATGACTGTTCATATTGATTGATACAATTGAAAACAATGATGTCAAAAAGACTGAGAATATCAGTACAAAGTATTTGCAGACTCTTGAATTCTTTGAATTTCTTTTATCACAAATGTATTTCAAGATAGAGACTTCAATTATGTTATTACATAATTTGCATTTACATAAAAGAATGTATAATGACATTTGATTGATTATTACACATCTGCATCAAGATTGTATTGAAGATTGCATCTTGAAAAATGAGTTTGATGAAAACATATGATTGATTTCGAGAATTAAGTTAATCAGTAAGAAAGATGATTATTCATGAGTTTTATCGCGCAAGCAGTTTTCTATTCATCTTTGCTTTGCAATAATCATTAATAAGTTGCAAGAGCAATTGCTGTTGATTGTAAACATAGATTTTTCTTTATTCTATTTCAATCATGAACAATTATATATTGCATTGTCTAGAGTCATAAATGTATGAAAATTATCAATTCTGTTTCATTTCTTTAAGAATCAATGTATTAATAATGTAGTTTATTCAAAGATTTTGTTATTATAAATATGATTGAACTGTAATTTTCATTTTTGTATAATGTATTAAATCATTGTTACGTTGAATTTATTTTTTACAGCTCAGCATTAATGACTTTACATCACATTACAAGTAATTATTAGTTTGTATGATCTTTGCATTGAGCTTTTTGACTAACTACAGAGCTTTATGAGCTAGCTATTGCTGCACACAGCAATGACATGTTCTGTCACAGATTTGTATTGAATTGAAATTCATCATACTATCTTGCATCTAAACGTTATCATCTATACAGACTTTTACTTCTCTTCAAGACTTGCGAACAGAGATTGCATAAATTAAAAAGACATTGCAATGATCTTTATCTGATTTGCAAAAATATTGAACATATCAAAAAGTTCTTTGAACAGATCAAAAATAGTGTTGAATTCATTTACAAAGTTTATTTCAGAAGCTTTGTGCTTTTTCATGAAAGCTGTACAGATTAGTAAAGTTTTTTCACTATTGATATGAGTTTTTACTGTTGAGTTTGAATTCTGCATGTATTACTTTCTTGTTTTTATTCTTGATGAGTTTTAAAATACATTTATATTCAACTTTGATTTGATCTGTACAGATCAGCACATTATTAAACTTATCTGTACAAAAGTTGTACATACTTGACATCAAACTGCATCGACTTACTTTTTCTTCTGAGATCAGACAAATCATGCACATCTCTTCAAAAAGCTTTGCAAAGAATCTACAGCTTTAAAACATGCTTAAGTCATTTTTGCAGATTTTGCATGCATCTGAATCTCTATGAAACAGTTTTACACGACTCTGTAGAATGATTTTCTGTATTATGTATTCACATTTAAAGTTTTGTACAGATTAACAATAATATTCAGCGTATATTCATATAAATTTATACATACAAAGAATTTCATCTTTTTGCTGACTCAATTATGACGAAGCTCAATATCGCGTAGCAAGAACTGTGCAGTTATGTGCATGATCTTACGAAAGCAGACAGATTTTCAACAGCACTTCTCTGTTAATATTAATATCTTATGTTTTTCTTTCATATTAAGTGATTCAGTTGTTGTATCAACGTGTTTGACAAGTTTGTATGAGTTTGCATCAGTTTTCAACAGTATTTCTATCTTGAAATCATCATTAAAAATCATTGCAAAGTTGTACAGATTTGTATGTTAGAGTATTATTATGAAAGAATTTGTTCAGTTGTAAACAGTTCTAGAAAACTCATATCAATTAGTAAAGCTGTGCACATCTTGATACAGATCAATTCTAGAAGTTGAAAAAACATGTAACTGTCTGCGCGATACAGCACAGAACAGCACAGAATCAATACAGATAAATTACATGTTTAATCAGATGTGTAAAGACTTGAAGAGAATGAAAGAAGTGATAAAACTTCATTAAGTTAGCAATTGATCTGAATAAATCAATACATCTTTATACATCTCTATAAAGTCTTCTAAAATTCAAAAGTCAAGAAAATCTTTGAAAATTTCAAAGCTGTAGAAAGCAAAGCTTTGCAGTTACTGTTAACTGTCTTGAAGCTTTCACGTAAGAACTGTACAATTCAGTACAGTACTAGAAAAGAAAGATAAACACTTGCACAAAGCTGCAAGCTCAGATGAACTTCAGTACATAGTGATACATAGAAGCGAAGATCTGTACAGAGATATCATTACATGTCTGTACAGATAGATCTGTAAGAACTTATCGAAACAGTTGTTGTAAAAGTTACGTTTGAAAGATGCGATAGAAACAAACTTATGTTCAGAATCAACCTCATGATTCATCGCAGCAACCTCAAATTCACTGCAAATGATCGTACTGAACAATACATCACAGTAAATACTTTTCCATACATGCTATTTACTACTTACTAAGCGTAAAGGCAATTTCCATCGGAAATGGCGACCCCCTCGTTTACTCGTACTACTCTAAGTAACGGCTGCTAAAAAAGGGGTTTCAACATCGTGTTGCCTGTTTCTATCTGTTTCTACAAGTAAACAGTTGAAGAATCTCTTTACTCGAAGGATTCGAGAATAGAACACACACAACGGTCGATTTAAACGATGCAAGATTTATCAATGTTCTCAAGCCTAAGCAAGAGCGAAACTAACATAACATTACGTCTACATATGCCCCAGATAACCAAACCCCACGAAAACGATGCCGCTTGCGGGGAGAGAGAGGACAAAGCGATATTTCACAGAGAGACCACGACCTTCTTGGCGGACACACCCTTCTTGTTCATGTCCATGGCTTCCTGGACGTACTCGAGGCCCTTGCCCACAACCAGCGGCTCGGGCGCAGCAATGTACTTGCCTTGGGCGAGGGCAGCCGGCAAGTAATCTTCGTAGATGGCGCGGCTGACCTCGTTCGCCATGAGGTCGCTGCCGAAGATGAACTTTGTGTCCACACGCTTCACCCTGGATTTGACCGCCACGGACATGTTCGACCATCCCATGGACAGCCCGGTTGAGACCCATCCCATTGTGCTTGATGGCATCTCGGCAGGTATGTCGACGCTAGCCTGGGCGACGAATTTCCTTCCCTTGGACGCCGCGAGGATTTCGATGCAGGGCTTTAACGATCCATTGCCGATAGAAATTGCGCCAGCGGATTGTCTGTTCCGGAATGCCTCGATGATGTCTTTGATAACCGTCGGGCTGCGGTAGTCAAAGACCTCAACAGCACCGAGACTCCTGACGTAGTTGAAATTCTTAGGCGAGGCCGTCGTGATGACATCGTGGCCGGCCGCGACGGCAAGCTGGATGGCATTGCTCCCGACGCTTGAGGAGCCGGCCCAGACGAGAACGGTCTTCCCGTTCGGCTTTGCCGACACGGTCGGATACGGCAACGCAAGGAAGTCTTTTTGGAACAGCGCACAGGCGGCGGTCGACAGGCCGAGAGGCAGGACACACGCGTTCTCATAGGGCATGGAGCTGGGGATAGGCGAGGCCATGTTAGCCCGGATCACGGTGTATTCCTGGAATGCGCCTTCGGCCGACTTGTTGCTCTTTGGGTCCATGCCGACTGCATGGCCTACGACACGGTCGCCAACCTTGAAGCGCGTGACGCCCTTTCCCACTTCGACGACCTCGCCGGCGAGATCGCTGCCCATGACGAAGGGGTATTTGATCCAGGAAAACATTATATTGCCGGCGGCCTGTTTGAACCAGTCAAGCGGGTTGACAGCGACCGCGCCGTTCCTGACGACAATCTCGTTCTCGCCCGGTGGTGTGTAAGTGGCAGGCTTGACATCGAGGGGTGTGACCGATTTGGCGGACAAAAATGCCGCGTGGTTGGAAGGCATGATGCTTTGGCGGAGGAGGCAGCAAGATACCCAAAAAGCAGCAAGACAGGGAGATTTGAGAGGAGGATCTAATTGTTGTAGCTGACGAAGAAGGACGACGGACACAGTAAAGGCTTTCTACTCTCTGCATTTCGGACAAAGAGTCCATGGCGGTGCAACTGATAGCCCGAATGCAAGCGAGCGAGCATCATCCTCTTCATAGAGCCTTCTCTGCTACTCATCGAATCTGTCGTTCTATCATCCTTCGACTGGGATAGCTGAAATCAAAGGGAATGGACTAAGATATCGGACGAATTGTTGAGCCGAAAGTTAAACCTGCAGGCGCCCACGCAGAATACATGGAACCTTTTAGCGAGACCTTAGGGGAACCTCTCTGAAGATTTCTATACATCTTTCCAACTTCAGCAATTGATCATATATAAGTATTTCCTAGTTTGATTAGTTGCTCTGGTTGTTCTTAAACCCAAAGAACAATGGACCGGGGGGGAGGCTGGTTGGTTCCAGATGACATGCGACGGGCGCCTTCCCTTTTCGAGAACGCCAAGACCCGTCTTTCGCAGTCAAGCCTCTCGGTGAAATCCGTCAAATCCCATCTCTGCGCAGCTCAAACATAAAGGTACCTAAGGTAGTCTTTGGAACTGCAGAAAGCTTCGTAACAGGAGAACATTATTGTTGATCCTCGCTCACGCAAATCGTAGAAATTGTCGACATGAACTTCTGCATGTGACGATCTAAGGTATTCAACCCCAAAAAAAAAGAAACATCTTTAATGCTCATGCATCAGCAAGCTGCGAGTAATTCGTGCAAACGGCGTTCCGGGATCCCCCTTCTTAAGACCCTGATGCACATGACTATCCAAGTGCGAAGAATATTCACCAATATGTAGGTTTCTTCCAAGGTATTGACGCCAAGAACTCCGGGGGCTGATGCTCGAATGATGAAAATGGTTCCGATCAACCTGGTCGATTGGGTTCCTGGCTGTGGGTATGAGTACGGAATACATCGTGTCATGATTGCAAAAAAGTCCTC
>JAABUY010003639.1_pt1 | contig 16769 bp, 20 predicted proteins | sample 5560271 | NCBI WGS metagenome assembly JAABUY01 (sample SAMN10711886, study PRJNA513374) | rock metagenome | isolation source: Antarctica rocks | place: Antarctica: Victoria Land, University Valley
CCACTCATCGTCGGTCAGGTCGGACGGGTAGCGCAGCTTGCTGCGGTCGTAGCGGGCGCGGTTCTCGGGGGTCCACATGGCAAAACCCCCAGGCACATCGGATCGAAGCAGATCAAACCACAACCCGAAACAAACGCTCAAGGTGCTCCCGGATAGACACTAAAACTCGCTGGCGTCGTTTGCAGGTCACCGGCTGGTATGGCCGCGGCGAGCGCTGTGTCGAGATCGTCTCCGGCACAGCGTTGTGGCACCACCCAGGTCACCTCGTGCCAATCCGCTACGTGCTGGTCCGCGACGTCGAAGGCGATGCCCGATGCGCATCGCCTCGATCATGTTCCAATGGTTCTTCACGGCCTGCTCGCGGCGGCGCTCGTCGGGGCAGACTTGGCTGCGGATCGGATGGGCCTGCGTCGCATACGTCCGGACGGTCTCGGCGAGAGTCGTGTTGCCGTTGCTGCCCTAGACAGTCTCGTAAAACTCGTTGTTGTAAGCGAACAGCTCCAGGAACCGTCCGCCCTGGCTCGCTGCCGCATGGCGCTGCTGAACATTGACGAGCCGCTGGATCAATTCGTCCGGGCAGGGACCAGGACGTCGAGCGCGGCACGAACCTCCAGCGTCTCGCGCACGCGATACAGATCCTCCACCTCCTTCACGGTGTAGTGCCGCATACGGGTGCTGCGATGCGGCTGGCTCACGACCAAGCCGAGCCGACGCAGCTTGTCGAACGCTCGGCGGACAGTGTGCCGTGACGCCGAAAGACGCTGGATGATCTCGTCCTCGACGAGGTACTCGCGAGGCAGTCGCTGTCCGAATACAACCTCGATCCCGATCGCCTTCGCCACGCGCGGCCACTCTTCTTCCGTCCGCTGCCTCACTCGTTTGTCCAGCCATATCGCCGCGCAAAGGAAAAGCCACGCAGGGTTGCGGCATCGGCGCTGCCCCGATGTTGACGCGCACCGGCTTACCGCTGATCGTGTCGACGAAGGGTCCGGAAGGAAGCTTGGGGATGGCCAACGGGGATCGCTTCCTGATGGGGTGCGGCGCTGGCTTCTCCGGCGACCGGATCGACGCGCCGGTTTCGGTCGTGGACTGCATCGCGCGGTCGGGCCGGCCCGGCGCCATCATGTTCGAGACCCTCGCCGGACGGACGCTGGCGCTCGGACAGGTCGCGCAGCGCGAGGACCCCACCAAGGGCTACGAGCCGCTGCTGGCCGAACTCGTCGGCCCGGTGCTGCCGTCCTGCGTCCGCCATGGCATCCCCATCATCGGCAATTTCGGTGCCGCCAACCCGCGTGCTGCGGCGGCGCTGCTGCGCCGGCTGGCGCAGGACGCTGGCCTGCCGGACGTCCGCATCGCCGTGGTGGTGGGCGACGACATCCGCGAGACGATCAACTTGGACCGCCTCGACGTGTGGGAGGGCGACGCCGGGCTGCGCGGCAGCGCCGATACGCTGGCGGCCGCCCCGGTGGCGGCCAACGTTTATCTCGGCGCACGGCAGATCGCCGACGCCCTGCTGCAGGGGGCGCAGGTCGTCGTCACCGGGCGCGTCGCCGACCCGGCGCTGGCACTGGGTCCGCTGGCCGCGCATTTCGGCTGGGGCTGGGAGGATTGGGACCGCCTCGCCGCCGGCACCCTGGTCGGCCATCTGCTGGAATGCGGCTCGCAGGTCACCGGCGGCTATTACGCCGACCTCGGCTACAAGGACGTGCCGCGCCCGGAGGCGATCGGCTTCCCCATCGCCGAGGTCGAGGCGGACGGCAGCTTCGTCATCACCAAGGCGCCCAGCACCGGCGGCCTGGTCAGCGTGCGGACCGTCACCGAACAGGTGCTCTATGAGATGCACGACCCGGCTGCCTATCTGATGCCGGACGTGACGCTCGACGTCACCGGGATCGAGCTCGAGCAGGTTGGGCCGGACCGGGTCCGCGTGACGGGGGTGCGCGGCTGGCCGCAGCCGCCCAGCCTGAAGGCGACCGTGTCGTTCCCGGGCGACTGGCTGGGCGAGGCCGAGATCTCCTACGCCGGGCCGAACGCCCTGGCGCGGGCACGGCTGGCCGCCGAGGTGGTCGGCAAGCGCATCAAGATGCGGCAGCTCCCGGTGCGCAGGCGCCTCGACCTGATCGGCGCATTGAGCGTGTTCGACTCCGACGCGGGCAGCCTGGCGGCGGAGGCAGGGGGAGAGCTTGCCGAGGTGCGCATGCGGCTCGCGGTGTCGGGCGCCGAGCGGCTCCCTGTCGAGCAAAGCCTGCAGGAGGTGCTGGCCCTGCTGTGCTGCGGCCCCGCCGGCGGCGGCGGCATGCGCTCACGGGTGCAGAACCGCATCCGGACGGTCTCCTACCTGGTGCCGCGCAATATGGTCAGCCCGGGCGTCGAGTTCTGCATATGAAGCATTAGGCATGAGCGCCGCCACGGTCCCGCTGCACGCGATCGCCCATGGGCGGGCCGGGGACAAGGGCGACCGGCTGAACATCAGCGTCATCGCCTATGACGCCGAGCTCTGGCCGATCGTGCTGGCGCAGGTCACCGAGGCCCGGGTGCACGCGCTGTTCCGCCACCGGGGCGCGACGCGGGTGGTCCGCTACGTGGTGCCGACCCTGCGTGCGCTGAACTTCGTGATCGACGAGGTGCTGGAGGGCGGGGTAAACTCGAGCCTCAACTTCGACATCCACGGCAAGACCAACTCGTTCGGAGTGCTGGGGATGCCGGTCGAGGTGCCCGACGCGCTGCTGCCGCGGCTCGCCGCGATGCGGCAAGGCTGATGCGCGCCCCCGAATACAAGGTGTTCGCGCTGCGCTACGCGACGCACGCCGAACGCCGGTCGGGCGAGAACTTCATTTTCGACGAGCATGACGCGCCGATGCCGATCGACTTCTTCGTCTGGGTCATTCGCGGCAACGGGCGTACCATCGTCGTCGACACCGGATACGGGGTGGACGCGGCGGGGCGGCGCAACCGCCGCCTGCTGCGCCGCCCGGTCGACGCGCTGCGCCAGATCGGCATCGACGCCGCCGAGGTCGCGCAGGTGGTGCTGACGCACCTGCACTGGGACCACGCCGGCGGCCTCGATCTGTTTCCCCATGCCCTGTTCCACCTGCAGGATGCCGAGATGGCGTTCTCCACCGGCCGATGCATGTGCCACTCGGTGTTCCGCCGGCCGATGGAGGTCGAGGACGTCGTCGCCACCGTGCGGCTGGTCTATGCCGACCGGGTCCGCTTCCACGACGGCACCGCCGAGATCGCGCCCGGCGTCTCGCTGCATCTGATCGGCGGGCACTCCGGCGGCCTGCAGGCGGTCCGGGTGCGGACGGCGCGCGGCTGGGTCGTGCTGGCCGGCGACGCGACCCATTACTGGGCCAATATCCGCAACCGGTCGCCGTTTCCCCTCGTGGTCGACGTGGCGCGCATGCTGGAGGGCTTTCGGATCATCGAGGAGCTGGCGGACGGCCCCGACCACATCATTCCCGGGCACGATCCGCTCGTCCTGTCGCGGTTCCCTCGCGTCTCCAGCGTCGACGACGTCGTCCGGGTCGACTTGTCGCCGCTCGCGACCGTATGACACCGCCGATCGAGCGCCGCGCCGTGCTGGCCGAGATTGCCACGTCGGCGATGGCCGCCACGGGGCCGGCATCGGCGCAGGCCCGGCCGTTGCGCATCGGCGTGCTGGGCGACTTCAGCAGCGTCGGCCGCGCCAACAGCGGCCCCGGGTTGCTGGAGGCGGCCAGGACGGCGGTGGAGGAGTTTGGCCCGGCCGTGCTGGGCCGGCGCCGATCGAGGTGATCTCGGCCGACCATCAGCAGAAGCCCGACATCGGCCTGCAGATCGCGCGGCAGTGGTTCGACCAGGACGGCGTCGCCGCGGTCGCCGATATCCCGAACACCTCGGTCGCCATTGCAGTGGCCGAGCTGGCGCCGGAAAGGCAGCGCATCGCCCTGATCGCCGGCGCCGGGTCGAGCGAGCTCACCAACCGGCAATGCAGCCCCAACACCGTCCACTTCGGCTTTGACACCTACGCGCTGGCAAAGGTCGCGACGCAGCCGATCATCGCCGAGGGCGGGGATAGCTGGTTCTTCATCGCGGCCGACTACACGTTCGGCGCGCAACTCGAAGCCGATGCCCGCCGGTTCATCGGCGAGGCTGGCGGCACGGTTCTGGGCAGCGTGAAGCTGCCGGTGGGGACGACCGACTTCGCGGCGGCGCTGCTGCAGGCCCGGAGCTCGGGCATCAAGGTCGTGGCGCTCGCCAATGCCGGCGCCGACACCTCCAATGCGCTGAAGCAGGCGGCGGGGTTCGGCATGGCGAAGTCAGGGCAGCGAGTCGTCAGCCTGGAGCTGTTCATCACCGACATCGACGCCGCCGGCCTCGACGTCGCGCAGGGCGCCTACTTTGCCACCGCGCCGTCCTGGGACATGACGCCGGCGACGCGCGCCTGGTCGCAGCGGTTCTTCGGCCGGGTGCGCCTGATGCCGGCTATGAGCCATACCAGCGTGTATGGCTCCGTGCTGCACTACCTCAAGGGCGTGCAGGCTGCTGGCACGGACGACGCGGGCAAGGCGATGGCGGCGATGCGCGCCGCGCCGATCCACGACGCCTTCATCGAGAGCGCCACGCTGCGCGCCGATGGCCGGGTGATGCGCCCGATGTACCTGGCACGGGTGAAAACCCCAGAGGCGTCGAGAGGTCCGTGGGACTATAAGGAGATCCTCAAGACCGTGCCCGCGGAGGCCGCGTTCCGCCCGGCGAGCGAGTCGGTCTGCCCGTTGATGCGGACGTGAGCGCCGCATCCGCCGCGGCCGGCGCCGCTGCCGCGGGAAAGCGCCGCTACTGGATCTATCTGCTGCTGTTCCTGCTGGCGGCCATCAACACCGCGGACCGCTCCGCCTTGTCGGTGGCCGCCAGGCCGATCGCCGACGAGTTCGGCATCTCCACGGTGCAGATGGGCTACCTGTTCTCGTCCGTGCTGTGGGCCTACCTGTTCTGCCTCATCCCGGCCGGCATGCTGGCGGACCGGCTCGGCACGCGGGCGGTGAACGCGGGCGGCATCATCCTGTGGTCGGCCGCGACGGCGCTGACCGGTGGCGCCTGGAGCTTCACCTCGGTGCTGGCCAGCCGCGTCGTGATGGGGGTCGGCGAGGCGACGACCTGGCCCGCTGCCGGCCGGGTGATCCGGGAGTGGGCGCCGGCGGGCGAACGGGGCTTCGCCGCGGCGGTGTTCAACACGGGGTCATACGCCGGGCCGGCACTCGGGGCGCTGCTGATCGCGTGGCTGATGTCGGTCGCCGGCTGGCGCATGGCCTTTTTTGGCGCCGGCGCGGTCGGGATCGTCTGGGTGCTGGCCTGGCTGACTTGGTTCCGCGCTCCCGAGCAGGCAGGCTTCCTAGGGGCCGGGGAGCGCGTGTTGATCCTGCGGGAGCGCGGCGGGGGGAGCACGGGCCGGTGGCGCCGCCGTCCCGTATCCTGGCCCTGTTGCAGTCGCCGAGCCTTTGGGGCGCCTGCATCACCCAGGGCTGCGCCGTCTATACGCAGTAATTGTTCCTGACCTGGCTGCCGAGCTACCTGCAGGCGACGCGCCACCTGAGCATGGCCAGCCTGGGCGCCTACACTGCGCTGCCCTACGCCGCCGCGGTGCTGTTCGGCATCCTGCTGGGCGCGGCGAGCGACCGTATGCTGACCGACGCCGGCGTGCAAGGGCGGACGGCGGCGCAACATGGTCGCGGCGACGCTGCTGATGGCCTCCGTCATCCTGCTCGTGCCGCTGGTGTCCAGCATCTGGACGATCCTGCTGCTCATTGCCGTGTCGCTCACCGGGATCGCCACGGCGATCTCCCTCAACATCGCGCTCGTCAGCGACCTGCTGCGCTCGCCGCAGGACGCGGGCAAGGCCACCGGCATCCTGATCGTCGGCGGCAACGTGTTCGGGATCGCGGCGCCGATCGTGACCGGCTACGTCATCGCGGCGACCGGCAGCTACAACGGCGCCTTCCTCATCGCGGGCCTGCTGCTGCTCATCGGTGGCGCCGTGTCGTTGACCATGACCCGGCGGGCAATCTAAGCCGGGCGGCTGCCACGCGCACTCGATAGGAACGCCGCCCATGTTCTTCGCCCCGCCAGCGATTATCGAAACCCGCGTGTTCGCGACGCTGCCCGACGCGCTCTGCGGCGAGCCCGGCAACGAATGGCAGTTGGGCCAGCCGCGCGGCACGCCGGGCCGCTCGTTGCTGGAGGGTCCGTGCTTCGACCGCGACGGCAACCTGTATTGCGTGGACCTGCCCAACGGCCGCGTGCTGCGGATCGCGGCGGATGGCGGGTTCACGGTGGCCGCGGAGTACGACGGCTGGCCGAATGGGCTGGCCATCCACCGGGACGGCAGGATTTTCATTGCCGACTACAAGCATGGCATCATGTTGCTCGATCCGGTGAACGGCCGCGTCACGCCCTATTTGGTGCGAGCCGGGCTGGAGCGGTTCAAGGCCGTCAACGACATGTTCTTTGCCTCGAACGGCGACCTGTATTTCACCGACCAGGGGCTGACCGGGCTGCACGACCCGACCGGTCGCCTGTTCCGGGTGTCGGCCGACGGCCGGGTGGACTGCCTGCTGGGCAACGTGCCCAGCCCGAATGGCCTCGTCATGGATTTAGAGGAAACGGCGGTGCTGCTGGCCGTCACCCGTGCCAACGCGATCTGGCGCGTGCCGATCATGCGGGATGGCAGCGTGGCGAAGGTCGGGGTCTTCGTCCAGTTGTCCGGCGGCGGACCCGATGGGCTGGCGCTCGATGCGAAGGGGCGGCTCGCTATCGCCCATGTCGGCCTCGGCACGGTGTGGGTCGTGGACCGGCTCGGGCAGCCCGTGTACCGCATCCAGTCGTGCCGGGGTTTGCACACGACGAACGTCGCCTTTGGCGGACCGGACAACCGAACGCTCTATATCACGGAGTCCGAGAGCGGCTCCATCATGGCGGCCGCGCTGGATGTGCCGGGTGCGGCGCTGTTTAGCCAACCGCCGCTACGGACAACGGAACCTGTCGCATGATCAGCCGTCGCCTCGTTCTCGCGGCTGCGGCGACATCGGCGTGGCCCGCGGCGTCGCCTTGGGCGCAGCCCCGTCCCACCATCCGCATTGCACGCATCCAGGGCATCAACTTCCTGCCGACCTATCTGATGCCTCAGGTATCCCCTCATTTTTTCTGGTTTGATTTCAATGAGATACGCGTCGGCAGTGATCAACCGCCTTGCATCTCCGCCGAGGCATCCGCGTCTACCGATTTCAAGGAATGGTGACGCAGCACCGTATTCATAATACAAACTTTCCCAAACATATAAAAGTTAAATAAAATGGTCGGATTTCGAAGAATAAAATGAGGGGATCCCTGAGATCTGATGCAGGCCCGCAACCTGGTCGAGGCGCAGGCCGAGCGGCTGGGCGCAGCCAGCGCCCAAGTAGAATGGATCGACTTCCCGGGAGGCGGCAACGCCACCGATGCGATGCTGGCGGGCGCGGTCGACGTGGTGAGCGCCGGGCCGGGCAACTTGCTGCTGCTCTGGGATCGCACCCGTGGCGGGGTCAAAGGGATCGTCTCGAACTCGGCGCTTCCGGCTGCGCTGATCAGCCGCGACCCGCATCTGCGCAGCATCAGCGATTATGGCCCGGCGGATCGGATCGCGGTGCCGACCGTGCGGGTGTCCACCCAGGCCATCTCGTTGGAAATCGCGGCGGAGCGGCTCTATGGCGCCGGCCAGTGGCAGCGCCTGGACGCCAACGCCGTGCAGCTTGGACATGGCGACGCTTATGCTGCGATGTTGAACTCGAACCACGAGATCAGGAGCCATTTCGCCTCGCCCCCGTTCATCACGCGGGAGCTGCAGAATGTGCCGGGGGCGCATGCGGTGACCAGCACCGCCGACATATTGGGATCGCCGCTGTCCACCGCGATCATGTTCGCCACCACTCGTTTCGCTGCGCAGTCTCCCCTGCTGATCCAGGCCGTCGCCGCAGCTTCGGCGGACGCGGTCGCCGCGATCCGTGTTGATCCCGGGCGGGCGGCGGACGATTACCTGGGACTTTCGCACGACCGCATGGCCGAGGGGGAACTGGTGGCGCTGCTGCGGCAACCGGACATGGTGTTCGACGTGAGGCCGGAGGGCACGCTGCGGTTTGCGGAGTTCCTGTCCGGGATCGGTACCCTGCGCACTCGCCCGGCGGCCTGGACGGACTATTTCCTGCCCAGTGCAGCGACGCTCGGCGGCAGTTGAGGCACACCCAATTTGAGGCTGATGATTCTATCCACAGCCGGTCGAAGCGGGATCGCTGCATGGCCGGAAGAAGAATGCGCCGCCGCTGCGGCAGTAGCCGAATACAACCATAAAACAATTCGAGGTAACCGTCATGTTGAAGAAAAAGCGCTGGCAATTAGTGTTCCTGCTCTTTGTCGCGGGCATCATCAACTATCTCGATCGGTCCGCATTGTCCGTGGCGGCGCCGCTCGTGATGCAGGATCTCGCGCTGACGCCCTCCGACCTAGGCTTGATCTTCTCCAGCTTCTTCGTCGGCTACGCGGTGTTCAACTTCGTCGGCGGCTGGGCTTCTGACAAGCTCGGCGGCAAGCGTGTGTTCACCCTCGCCATGGGCGTGTGGTCGACGTTCTGCGCGCTCACGGCCGCAGCAACCGGCTTCCTGTCGCTGCTGGTCATCCGGGTTTTCTTCGGCGTGGGCGAGGGGCCGCTCTCGTCCACGATGAACAAGGTCGTCAACAACTGGTTTCCGCACCGGGAGGCGGCCAGCGCAGTCGGCTTCGCCAACTGCGGCACCCCGCTCGGGGGCGCCATTGCCGGGCCGGTCGTCGGACTGATCGCTGTGGCGTTTGGCTGGAAGATCGCGTTCGTCGGCATCGGCCTGCTTGGCTTTGTGTGGCTGTACTTTTGGACCAGGCTCGCGACGGAAATGCCGCGGCAGCACCCGACCATCAGCGCCGAGGAACTCCGTGAGATTGAGGAGGACCACGCTGCACCAACAGCCAACCTTCCCACGCAGCCGCTCAGCTTCTACCTGAGGCAGCCGATGGTGCTCGCGACCGGCCTCGCGTTCTTTGGCTACAACTACATCTTGTTCTTTTTCCTGACCTGGTTCCCGAGTTACCTGACGATGGCGCAACATCTCAGCATCAAGGACATGAGCATCGCGACGGTGCTGCCTTGGGTGCTCGGCTTCTGCGGCCTCGCCGCCGGCGGCACGCTGTCGGACGCGGTCTACCGCCGTACCGGCCGCGCGCTGTTCGCCCGCAAGCTGGTGCTCACCGTCTGCCTGAGCCTTGCCGCAGTATCAGTCGCGCTTGCCGGACTGGTGACGACGGTCGGCAGCGCGCTCATGCTGATGAGTGCCGCCGTTTTCTTCCTTTACCTCACCGGCAGCACCTATTGGGCGATCCTTCAGGACACTGTGCGTGGCGAGAACATCGGCGGCGTCGGCGGGTTCATTCACATGATCGCAAACTGCGCCGGCATCATCGGGCCGACGGTCACGGGCTTCATCGTCCAGTACACCGGTGTCTTCACGAGCGCCTTCGTCTTGGCCGGCGGTGTCGCGATCCTGGGCGTGCTGGGCGTGCTGATCTTTGTCAAGCCGATCGAGAGCACGCTGACGCCGGACGCCGCCATGGCGCAGCACTGAGGCTGCCGCGACGCTGCAACAATTGTTAACTGCGCATAAGAACAAGGACTATTCCATGGAACAGACTTGGCGCTGGTGGGGTCCGAGCGACCTTATAACCCTGTCCGACATATGCCAGGTAGGGGCGACCGGCATCGTGACCGCCCTGCACGACGTGCCAACCGGCGAAGTGTGGACCCGCGATGCGATCGTCGAACGCAAGCGCATCATCGAGGCCGACCCAAGCCTTGGCCTGCATTGGAGCGTGGTAGAAAGCGTGCCCGTCCATGAAAGCATCAAGCTGGCCGAGAACGGCGCCGCGCCCTACTACGAAGCGTATCGTGAAACGCTGCGCAACCTCGGCGAGGCCGGGATCGGCACGGTCTGCTACAACTTCATGCCGGTGCTGGACTGGGCGCGCACCCAGCTCCGTCACCCGTTGCCCGGCGGCGCGACGGCGCTGCGCTTCAACGCCCATGAGTTCGCCGCCTTCGACATCCATATGCTGGCCCGCCCAGGGGCCGAGGCGGATTATCGTCCGGAGGTGCTCGCCCGCGCCTGCGCCTGGTTCGGCGCGGCAACCGAGGACAATAAGCGCACCCTGCTCGCCACCATCATGGCCGGCCTGCCTGGCGCCTTCGACCGCTACGACATCGAAGGGCTGCGCGGCATGCTCGCCCGCTACCGCCATGTCGGCCATGCCGAGCTGCAAGCCAACCTCGCCCGCTTCCTCGAGGAGGTCGTCCCGACGGCGGAGAAGGCCGGGGTCCGCCTGGCAATCCATCCGGACGATCCGCCGCGCCCACTGCTTGGCCTGCCCCGCATTACCTCCACCGCCGAGGACATTGCATTCATCCTCGACGCGGCTCCATCCTCCTCGAACGGCCTTACGCTTTGCACGGGCTCGCTCGGCGCACGCCCGGCCAACGACCTGCCGGCCATCGCCCGGCACTTCGCAAACCGGATCCATTTCGTGCATCTGCGCAACGTAAGCACCGAGCCGGATGGGTCGTTCATGGAGGCCGATCATCTCGGGGGGGACACGGACATAGTGGCCGTCGTGCGTGCGCTGCTTGAGGAGCAAAAACGTCGACGCGACTCGGATGACCCGCATTGGCGCTTGCCCTTCCGCCCGGACCATGGACACGAACTGCTGGACGATGTCGGCAAGGGCACCCATCCCGGCTACCCGGCGATTGGCCGCATGCGCGGGTTGGCGGAGATCCGCGGCGTCATGGTGGCGCTCGCCCAGCAGAACGGGTTCCCGACCTGAGCCTCGACTTGAGCATCGACCGCTTGCGCGATGCCACGCTGGCACGGCTTCCTGCCAGTGTGGCCCGGCCCCACTACGACCGCAGCGCGGTCCGAACGGGGATCGTACACCTTGGCCTTGGCGCTTTTCACCGTGCCCACCAGGCTGCCTACACCGAGGCGGTGCTTGCCGTGGGAGACTTGCGCTGGGGCATCACCGCCGTCAGCTTGCGCAGCCCGGAAACCCGCGACGCGCTCGCGCCGCAAGACGGGCTTTATGCGTTGAATGTCCGTGGCGAGATGGACCAGATGGCCGTGATCGGCAGCGTGGGCCAGGTGCTCGTGGCGCCCCAGAACCCCGCGGCGCTGCTCGACGCCCTGTGCGCTCCCACCACCGCCATCGTCAGCCTGACCGTGACCGAGAAGGCCTATTGCCGGGACCCTGCCACCGGCGCATTGAACGACGCGCATCCGGACATCGTGCATGACCTCGCCCACCCGCATGCCCCGCGGTCGGCGCTTGGTTTGCTGACGGCCGCCATTGCCCGACGGCGTGACGAGGGCGTGCCGCCATTCACCGTGCTGTGCTGCGACAACCTTCCGGCGAACGGCCGCACGCTGCATCGGCTGCTCACCCGCTTCGCCCACCTGCGCTCGCCCGATCTCGGCGCCTTCGTGGAAAACGAGATCGCCTGCCCGAACACCATGGTCGACCGCATCGTGCCGGCCACTACGGCAGAGGACCGCATACGCGTCGCGGCGGCGCTGGGCTTGCAGGATGCCTGGCCAGTGATCACCGAGCCGTTCACCCAGTGGGTCATCGAGGACCGTTTCTCCACCGGGTGCCCAGCTTGGGAGAATGCCGGCGCCTTGATGGTGGCTGATGTGGCGCCGTTCGAGGCAATGAAGCTGCGCTTGCTGAACGCCAGCCATTCCGCCCTCGCCTATCTGGGCCACCTGGCCGGCGCGGAGACGGCCGCCGATGCAATGCGAGACCCTGGCCTCGCCGGGTTTGCGGCGGGCCTCATCGATGACGCGATCCCCACCCTTGCACTGCCTCCAGGCACGGACGTAGTAGGTTACAAGAACGCCCTGCTCGCCCGGTTCCGCAACCCTGCCCTTCGCCACCACACGTGGCAGATCGCCATGGACGGCTCGCAAAAACTACCGCAGCGCGTGTTGGGGACGATGCGGGACCGCCTGGCGCTGGGCCTGCCCATTGACGCACACGCCCTCGTGATCGCGGGGTGGATGCGTTACGTGACAGGGATCGACGAGCAGGGTCAGACGATCGACGTGCAGGACCCGATCGCGCCGGAGCTGGCGTCGGTGGCACGTGAGGCAGGGCCGGTCGCGGATCGGCTGGCATGCGCGCTGCTCGGGGTGGGGTCAGTGTTCGGCCGGCTTGGCGACGATCCGCGCGTTCGCGCCGCGATCACCACGGCGCTGGCTCGGCTGTATGCGCTCGGAGCGCGACGAGCTGTGCAGGCATGACCGCAGGGGTCGCCTGCATCGGCGAATGCATGGTGGAACTGCGGGAACAGCCGGATGGGCAGCTCCAGCGCGGCTACGGCGGCGACACGCTGAACACCGCCGTCTACCTCGCGCGGCTGAGGAAGCGTGGTGCACGGATCGGGCGGTGGCGCTGAGTGAGGTAGGGGAGCGCCTCCCAAATCCCGGATGCCCGTCGTGCCGTTCAAGCTGAACCAGAACCGCCGTCACCACATCCCGCGCCAGCAGCCGCCGAAAATTGTGGAAGTTGTAGCAGGCCTGGATGTTCATTTCGCTGATCCGTGAAAGTTTGCATGCCGGGAAGCAAGGCGAAGGGCGGGCGCCTGCACCGGCGAGCCGGGTCAGCGGGGAACGGGCGCGTCACCCGGTCCGCGGGACGCCGTGGAGGCGGTCCGCCGCAACCGGGTGAAGCCTCAGCGCCCCTGGATGTAGACCACGTGGGTCTCGGTGAACTCGTACAGTCCGTGCTTGCCGTCGGCACCGCCGATGCCGGACTTGCGGCGGCCGGCATAGAAGCCCTGCATGGCCTCGAAATGCTCGCGGTTGATGTAGGTCTCGCCGAACTTCAGCTCCCGGCTAGCCTGCAGCACGGCGTTCAGGTCGTTCGTGAAGATCGACGACGTCAGGCCGTATTCGGAATCGTTGGCCAGCGCGATCGCCTCGTCGAGGTCCTCCACCGCCTGGACGGGCAGCACCGGGCCGAAGATCTCGCTGCGCATGATGTCGTGGTCGGCACGCACGCCGGTGATCAGCGTCGGCTCATAGTAGTGGCCGAACGGCCTGTCGGCGATCCGGCCGCCAGTGACGACCGACGCGCCGTCGGCCCGTGCACGCTCCACCGCCTGGGCGACCTTCTCCAGCCCGACGCAGCTGACCAGCGGGCCCATGTGGAAGTCGGTCTCGACGGACGGATCGCCATATCGGGTTCCCTCCAACAGCGTCTTGAGCTTGCCGACGAAGGTGTCGTGGACGGAGCGCTCCACGTAGACGCGCTCGGCGCAGTTGCACACTTGTCCGGTGTTGATGACGCGGGAGTCGTAGATCGCCTTGGCGGCAAGGTCGAGGTCGGCGCTTGCCAGCACGATCGCCGGGGCCTTGCCGCCGAGTTCAAGGTTGACCCGCGTCAGGTTGCGGCCGGCGGTCTGCATGATCCGCGACCCGGTGCCCACGCTTCCGGTGAAGGTGACGGGGTCGACGCCCTTGTGTTTCCACGAGCGCCTGGCCGGTGTCGGCGCCCCGTCCCCCCCCAAGACGTTTACCACGCCGGGCGGCAGGTCGGTCTCGGCGACGAGCTCGGCGAAGACGAACGCGTTGATCGGCGTCTCCTCGCTCGGCTTGATCACGATGCTGTTGCCGGTGACGAGGGCCGGGGCAAGCTTGCGGGCGATCAGGAAAAAGGGAAAGTTCCACGGCAGGATGCCGGCCACCGTCCCGATCGGCTTGCGCATCAGCAGGATCGTCTCGTTCGGCCGATCGCTGGTGATCACCTCGCCTTCCAGGTGGCGGGCCCATTCGGCCATGTAGTCGATGTAGTCGGCCGTGAAATCGACCTCGATCTGGGCGAGGGGCCGGACCTTGCCCTGCTCCCTGACGATGATGTCGGCCAGTTCCAGCCGGTGCGCGCGCAGCTTCGCGGAGATCTGGCGCAGGTACCCGGCATGTTCGATGGCCGGGCGCTTTTCCCAGGCGGCCTGTGCCCTGCGTGCGGCCTGCACCGCGGCGTCCACGGCGTCGGCGCCGCTGGCGGGCACGCGCCCGACCAGGGAGCCATCGGCGGGGTTCAGCACCTCGATATGGTCCGTCGCCCCGTCGACGAACCGGCCGTCGATGAAGTTCCTGTAGTCGACCGGCCGGCTGGAGTAGCGGTCGGCGGGAGAGCGCATTGACGTCAAGGATGTCCTCCGTTCTTCAGATCGCTAAGGTCGTGGTTCCGTCGCCGGCCCGGTCTTCGTCGGCCGGCGGCGCCGCACTCCGGGTCTTTGCATTCAGGGCCGGGCGGCACCACCGCCCACAAGCTGATCGTTCCACACAAACGCAACTTCGGCCTTGACCTGCTCCGCCGTGAGCTCCGGGAAGCAGATATCTTCCAGCTTTCCGTCGTAGCGGACGTAATCCGCCATCGACCCCAGCGTCTTCATGCCCTCGATCGGGAAGAGGGTGGTGGGCTCCGCATAATCGTAGACCATCAGGAACTGGCCGGTCGCCCGGGTGCCGTCAGGCAGCTCGACGCCCGGGGGGCACGCCGTCCAGGTGTGCGGGACGCCTTCGGGGATGTCCACGAGGGCCCCGTGCGGGATGACGAAGACCTCCCCGTTCAGCTCCACCAGGCCGACCCCGCCCGTGACCAGGATGCGCTCGGCCAGCAGGCGCCGGTCCTCGTCCCGGTCCGCCATCGTGACATGCACGTGCCGGGGCAGCCGAAGCTCGTGGTTGAAGGGGATGAAGCCGAGTTGCCCGCGCTGGGTCGAAGGCACCGTCAGGGTGCCGCCCGGATACAGCTCGTGCATCGTCAGCGGGATGGTGGAGAACGGGGTCTTGATCGTCGCCCCCGTCCCGTGGGTGATCCGGCAGCCGTTCGGCAGCACGAACCCGATAGGCTTGATGTCAGGATTGGTCACGATAGGCCTCCAAGTTTCGTCCCCGAGTCGCCGGGGGTTCAAGCATTCGGTCCGGTCCGCCCGCAGACTGGCGGGCCACACGCTAGAGAAAGACCGTCGAGATCCAAGGCACGGCCGCGATGATGATCGTGCCGATCAGCAACGCGACCATGTAGCCGACGATCGGACGCATGCCCCGGTCGGGGTTGACCCAGCTGACCGCGCAGGCGGCGTAGTAGCCGACGCCGAATGGCGGGGCGAACAGCCCAATCCCCATGGGGAGGATCACCACCATCGCGTAGTGGACCTCGTGCACCCCCTCCTGCTTGGCGATCGGGAACAGCAGCGGCCCGAACAGCACGATGGCCGGGATGCCCTCCAGCACGCTTCCCAGAATGATGAAGGCTACGATGTTGACGGTGAGGAAGGTCGGGATGCCGCCCGGCAGGCCCGTCATGAACGTTGCCAGGGCGGATGAGAAGCCCGACTGCGTGAGCGCCCAAGCCATGCCCGTCGCGGTGCCGATGATGAGGAGGATCGCGCCCGACAGGATCGCCGTGGTCACCAGCATCGGGAAAAGGCGCCGCCAGTCGAAGCGGCGATAGACCAGCAGGCCGATCACGACCGAATAGGCGATGCCGATGGTCGAAACTTCCGTGGCGGTGGCGACACCCTCGACCACGGCGGCCCGGATCACGAAGGGCAGCGCCAGTGCGGGCACCGCCACCACGAAGGCCCGCGCGATAACCCGCGCCGAGGGCCGGGCCGCGTGGCTCATGTCCTCGCCACGGTACCGCCACCACACCAGGGTGCAGAGCGTGATGCCGAGCACTAGGCCCGGCAGCAGGCCGCCCGTGAACAGGGCGGTGATCGACACGCCGGTGACCGAGCCGATGGTGATCAGCACGATCGAGGGCGGGATCGTCTCGGTCTACGCGCCCGTGGCAGCCAGTAGCGCCACCAGGTCCCCCTCGTCCGCACCGCGGACCTTCATCTCGGGGAACAGCACGGGGGCGACGGCGGCCTTGGAGCCCGAGATGCCCGAGACGAGGTACATGGCGCCGACCAGCACGTAATGCAGGCCGCCCCGCACGTGCCCGAGCAGCGAGGCGAGGAAGCCGACCATGGCCCGATGTCAATCGGCGTTGGAAATTGGCTCATCCGCAACCTCGGTGCAGGCAGTGCTCAGGACCCCCGAGTAAGCCGTTGATGATGCTTCACGATTTCGCCCCTTTGGCACCGAGCCCGCATACGACACGGCAAACGAGCTTTGATGACACGAACAGCCAACAATCTCAATAGCATGCTAGCTCTGAGAAGGCCTCCACCTGCACCGAGGTTGCGGATGAGCCAATCTTCCACGCCGATCTACACGCGTGCACCATGTCGAGCAGGTAATGCGCGGCCTGTGTGCCCTGGAACCGCCGCCTTCCACCCCACCCGACCAGGCCCAGATCGACGTGGAACGACTGCGGCACCTGCTCTGGAACGGCCACCACGAGAAGGCGTGCGAAGCCCTGGGCCGGATCGTGAGCTGGGCCAAGAACGCCAGCGTGCTGAACGACCCCGCAATGCGAGCGGGGGCGAAGCGCCTGTTCGCGCGTTGCACGGAGCTGCGCGCCTACATCGAAACCAACGCGAGCGCGCTCATCGACTACGGCCAGCGCCATCGGGCCGGCAAGCCGATCTCGACCTCGCGGGCCGAGGGCACCGTCAACCAGCTGGTGAGTGCCCGCATGAACAAGCGCCAGCAGATGCGCTGGTCACC
>JAABUY010003640.1_pt1 | contig 16767 bp, 16 predicted proteins | sample 5560271 | NCBI WGS metagenome assembly JAABUY01 (sample SAMN10711886, study PRJNA513374) | rock metagenome | isolation source: Antarctica rocks | place: Antarctica: Victoria Land, University Valley
CGGCCGGCGGCGGCCGGTCAGCGACAGTTGCACGTTCTCCGCGACGGTCAGGGAACCGACCAATAGTGATGTCTGGTGCACCATCGCGACGCCGTTAGCGAGCGCTTCGCGGGGGCTGCTGAACTGCACCGGGATGCCGTTGAGCCGGATACTGCCGGCATCGGGCCGGTACAGACCGTAGACCATACGCATCAAGGTAGTTTTTCCGGCGCCGTTCTCACCTACGACGGCGTGCACTGTGCTGCCCGGCACGGTCAAACTTACCGCGTCGTTGGCGAGTAACGAACCGAAGCTCTTGGTCAAACCCGCGACCTGCAAAGCGGGCGGGCCCTGAGGCGACCCCCCGATCTGAGTTGCATCCTGCTCGACAGTACGGGAAACCATCGGGGGCCCTAGGCGCAGTTCTTCACGGAGCCGACTGATTTGTCGTCCGGGACCGTGATCTTGCCGTCGATGATCGCCTGCTTGGCCTTCGCCACATCGGCCTGCACCTTTTGCGGCACAAGATCATCGTTGTACGGCAGGAGACGAACAGCCCCGTCAGCGAGCCCGTAAGTCTGCAAGCCGGTCTTGAACTTGTCCGCGGCGAATTGCCCGACCGTGACCTTGGCGGCTCCCGCAAAGTCAGGGCCAGCAGCGGTTAGCCCGTACTTCGGAGCGAATGGGCGGATGTCCACGTCAGCACCGATGAGGTACTTCTGGTCCCCTTCAGCAGCCTGGTAGACACCGACTTCGGTGCCCGCCGTGGCCGCATGAATGATATCGACACCCTGTCCGTACATGGTGTTCGCGAACTGTTTGCCCAGGGCGGGATCATTGAGCGAGCCAACATAGGCGTAACAAACTTGGATCGAGGGACTCACAGACTTCACGCCCGCCCAGTAGCCGACCAGGTAGCGGTCGATGACGTCTTGCTTCAGGGCGCCGAGAAATCCGACCTTCTTGGTCTTCGTCATCTCTCCGGCGATAATCCCTGCCAGATAGGACGATTGGTTTTCCCGAAAGAACAACTCTTGGACGTTGTTGATGGGTTTAGCGACCTGGGCGTCCAGAAGCACATAGTCCACCTTGGGGTGGTTGGGAGCCACCGCCTCCAACGCCTGGATCATCGGCGGAAACGTAGTGAAGACCAGGTCACTACGAGTGGACACGCTCTCCAACGTCGACTGGTACGTGGACGGGTCGGTGAGGACGACAATGTTCGACTTCATCCCGGCTGCCGCGGTCGCTGCCTTGAACCCGCTCACAAAGTCCTGCATGACGCCATTGTCATTGACCGACTGGCTACTCACCAGCGTAGCGGTCTTGCCCTTGCCGTAGTCGCCGCTCTGCGGCGCAAACGACGATTCGTTACTTAACCCGGCGCTCGTCGACGGAACCGAAGTGTCACTGCCTCCGGTCGGGGACGATACCGACGACGCGTCACTGGCTAGGCTCGACGACGATACCGACGGCGGCGTATCAATTCCTACGCTCGACGATGAGCCCGATGAGGTGCTGCTACCGCTGCAGGCGGCGGCAGCGAGAACGGCGACTCCGGCCAGCGCCGTCGCTGCAGTGCGCAGTCCCCGTGATTTCCGAATCTTGATCATGAAGCCCTCCTTGGGCGGATCTGAGATGGCGGCGTTGAGCCGGGATACATCGGGTTAAGGAAGAACCGTGCGGCGGACGTGCAAACCCATGTACTCGAGGTTGAAATGGTTTTCGCTGTACAGAAACGGAACCCCGGCGCTGTCGTACTGCAGCTGATTAAGCACCAGCAGCGGCTTCCGCCGGGAGACCTGAAGCAGCTCAGCCACCCGAGCGCTAGGCAGGGATGGAATGATATCGGCGCGGGCCGTGTGAACCTCCAGCCCACACTCCCGCCGCAAGAATACGAACAGTGATTCGTCGCCCTTGTACTGAGCCATCACCCGCACCGGGGCACAAGCGACGCTGATGTAGTCTCGGCACAAGATAACGGGAAGTTCGTCCGCGGAGCGAACACGTTCAATGCAGTGCACCGGCTCGTGCCCAACCAGCCTCAGCTTCTCGTGCACGACAGAGTCCACCACTCCGCCAGTAGTGATCCGGTAGTGCCGGGTGCCGGCTTTGTGCCCGGCGCGGGTAATCAGGGCGGTCGTGCTCATCAGACTCTCGATCCCCACATCCACCGGAAGGGTCGACCCCCGACACGGGTCCATAGCGAAGGTACCGAGGCCCTGCCTGGTGATCACCAGCTGCTGTTCACGCAGCACGCCGATAGCTTCCCGCACGGAGTTACGGCTGACTCCGAGCATGCGCGCGAGCTTGGGCTCGCTGGGCAACTTGGCACCCGTGGCCCACTCACCTGATCTGATTCGCTCCGCCAAACTGGCCGCCAGAGCGCTAGGCAGTGTCACCCGTCGAGTCGGCAAGGGGCCCAGACGTTGCAGTAAATCATCGTCGTCCACTAAGACCTCCTGGTAGGATGTTGGACATTCAACAGGTCCAACAGGTGCCCGTCAAGTACCTACGGCAGGTCGGAACAGGAATCAGTCACGTGGGCACACAGCGAAACATGATTGTCACCGGCGGTACCGTTGTCACTGATAGCTGGAGCGGTCGAGCCACCGTGGTTGTGCGTGAAGGAGTGGTCGCCGCTGTCCTTCACCCAGATGAGCCGGTCCCGGATGCTTCGTGCTGCATCCCTGTGATCGACGCGGCCGGAAGCCTGCTCTTGCCGGGCGGAGTAGACCCACACACACACATCGGCATGGAACTCGGTGAATACGCCACCCGTGACGGCTACCGAGAGGCGACCGAGGCAGCGTTGTGGGGTGGCACCACGACCGTCGTCGACTTTGCGATCCCCCGACCAGGGCAGACCCCGCTCGATGCGGTTAACGAACGCCAAAGGGCAGCCGTAGATGGGCTGTGTGACGCTGCCTTGCACGGCTGCGTCATCTCGTGGGACGCGGATGTGCCACGTCAACTCGCGGCGATGGCCGACCTCGGCGTCCGCACCGTGAAAGTTTTTACCACTTACCGCGACGTCGTAATGGCGTCCGCGGACACGGTGATCCGGGTAATGACGGCAATGCGCGAGCTCGGCGGGTTAATATACGTCCATGCCGAAGCAAACCATATTGTGGAGAGCGACCAGGGGGAAGCAGCCCGCTCCGGTCGCATCAATGCGGCCAACCACGCCCGGACCCGCTCAGAGCTGGCCGAACTGACCGCAGTTCAAGAAGTCCTCGCCGCGGCACGTCAGGTCGATGCCGCTGTCTACTTCGTGCATCAAACCATACCGGAGGCCATACATGAAGTCCGGCGGGCACGAGAGACGGGCGTCGCTGCGTACACCGAAACTTGTCCGCACTACCTGACGCTCGATGACGAAATGTACGCCGGTGAGTATCCCGAGCGATACGTCTGCTGTCCCCCGCTCCGCACACGTGCATCAGTCGACGCAGTAGCCAGCCGCGTCATGAACGGACAAGTAGAAGCAATTGGCAGCGACCACTGCTGCTACTCTATCGCCCAAAAACGAGAGAACAGGGCCGACGTCCGCGTTATGCCGAACGGGCTCCCCGGCGTCGAAACACGTCTACCCGTGACCTTCACCGAGCTGGTGAAGCGCCGCGGCCTACCGGTCGAAAGACTCGTGGCCCTGCTGGCGACCAACCCAGCACGACTCAATGGCCTCTACCCTCGCAAAGGCACCATCGCCCCAGGATCCGACGCTGATTTGATAATTGTCGATCCGAAAGTGGCAAAAGTTGTCACGGCAAAGACTCTTCATATGGCCACCGACTACAGTCCCTATGAAGGGCGGACCTTATGGGGTTGGCCGCACACGGTCATACAGCGCGGCGCGGTCGTACTTCAAGGGGGTATTCTCGAGACGGAACGTTGCCAATCCCGATGCGTGCCGTCCCAGCCAATCCCCAATCGGCAGCTAGCCTGCTAACTTGGGGGCCGGCTTCCCGCGAAACCGAGACCTGGATATTCGGTTGATCTTAGGCAGCTCGGTGCGGTCATAGTGCGGGTGGTGTGAACTTGTTGTGAATTCATTCTTACGTTCTGAAATCTCGGGTTTCCGATCCCCGCCGCTTATGTTTGACCGGTGGTGACGCCCGGCAGCACAGCCAACGCGAGATAGGAGACCCATCCGCCAAACTCGGTGATGTCAGTACCGTGAAGGGCGGCCTCATGGGAGCAACCGAAGCCGACTACCCAACTGCCGTCGGACAACTCAATGCTCGTCAGGCTCATCGGGGCAGGGAGGCTCCCCAGCAAGGTTCCAAGAGCGGCTGGTGACAGTAGCCACTTCTCCCCGCTAATCGCGGCGCCGTGACCTGGGGCCACGCGTATCAGGCCCGGTTTCGCCGGAGTGGTGGACAGCGCCACGAGACGGTAGGCGTCACTGGTGTCCACCGTCGCCACGAACCGAGCACCGAGCGACTCCAGCTGTCCATTCAAGGGCTGCCCGCGCAGGTGCGCACCGAACACTGTCAGCTCTATTCCGTTGCTGACCAGCGGGTCTCCTGATGACACGTTTAGGAATCGGGCCGCGAGATCCAGTGCGACTTGGTCGTGAAAGGCGGGGACGACCACCATCACGCCGAACGGCGCACCGTCCGCGGCACGCGCCGGGAAGGCCACCGCAGCCATGTCCAGCAGATTGCAAAAGTTCGTGTAGGTGCCCATTCTTCGGTTAATGCCGATCGGGTCCGCCTGCACCGCGGCGATACTCGGGTGCTCCGTTGTAGTCGGCAGTAGTAACCCGTCATATCCGGCGAGGGTCAGAGCAGCCGCGGACTTGGCCCTGGCCAGCGTGTCCAGGTCATCAATGACGGCTGGGCCGGCCACCTTTCCAGCTTTCAAGACGATCAATGAAACCGTTGGGTCGGCTCCGGCCGGCATGGTCGCCATGAAACGGCCGACGGCCGAATACCGCTCGGCGACGATGGCGCCGTCGTACAGCAGTAAGGCCGCCTTAAGCATGCCCGAGATGTCGACCTTCTCGACCACGCAGCCGGTCGCCGCCAGATCCGCGACCGCAACGGTGAACGCACTGCGGTAGCTCGCCTGCAATGGCTGCAGATCCACGTCGCGGGGGATCGCGACGCGCGGTACCGATGGTGCGGCGAGCGGCACGTCCGGCGGCCAGATACGGCTCCGCGGATCGGCGTGGTCGGGTCCCGTCACCACCGACAATGCCCGGCGCGCCAAGTCGAGTTCCTGGGCGAAGACCGTCACGCAGTCGTAGTCGGCACAGGCCGGGAGTACTCCGGTAGTCGGTACCAGTCCGAGAGTGGCCTTGATCCCGATCAGGCCGTGAAGTGCCGCAGGCACCCGTCCTGACCCTGCCGTGTCGGTCCCGATGCCAATGTCCGCAATACCCAAGGCAACCGCCACCGAAGAGCCGGAACTCGAACCACCGGAAATCTTCTCGGGATTCCAGGCGCACCGCACCGCACCGTACGGGGAGCGCACTCCGACCAATCCGGTGGCGAACTGGTCCATGTTCGTCTTGCCGAGCACAAGGGCGCCAGCGTCGATCAGGCGGGCGATCGCGATGGCCGTCCGTCCGGGTGTGAACGCGAATTCCGGGCAGGCCGCCGTGGTTGGGAGTCCGGCCACGTCGATGTTGTCCTTGACGGCGATCAGCCTGCCGGCCAGCGGTAGCGCTTCGCCACGGGCGACGCGTAGATCGACGGCCTGAGCCTCGGCTGCGACAGCAGCCTCCGGACGGAGGGTAATCCACACCTCCGGGCGACCGGCCGCCAAGATTCGCTCGTAGGCAATTCGGACTCGTTGCGTTGCTGAGAGATCGTTGCGGATAACGGGTATCAGGAAGGGATGGATCACGCGTTTCACCTTGCTTTCTCGGCTGCGACGGCAACCCGTATCCTGGCGCGCAGTTCGGCGTTCTCTGTGGCGGTCGAACTGCCGGAGCAGCCATGGCTGCGAATCACGCTCGGGGCTCGTGGGTCAGAAGTCGCCAGACCGGTACGGTGCGCCGACCAACTGGTAGCCGCCAGGGCCCTCCACGTCGTAGACGCAGAGATCGACGCCGCCGCCGTTCTGTGGTGTCCAGGCGCGGGCAGTATAGACACCGTTGTGGCCAGTCGGCTGCCTATCCTGCGACGATGACGCTTACCACCGCGGGTGCGGCGAATCCGAGAACGGTCCGGCCGGACCGGATCCCGGCCCCACTTTTCGCGCGTACTGCCGACGGCGAGATGGCCAGAGCCAAGGAGAAAATGGCGAGCGCCCGGGACGGAGGTACGCCGACGCCCAGAGTCAGGAACGGCCGGCCAGGTCCTGGACCGGCGTTTTCTTACCAAGCTTTACCCACCCTGATCACGGCGGCGGTGCCAGAGTCCGTCGTGAGCGACGCCGTCATCGCAACCTTCATTTGTCCCACCAGCCCAAGAGCTGAATAGGCGTGGGATTCCATCCATTGCAGGGATTGTTGAGCTGCGGGCAGTTGGAGATCAGCACCAGAATGTCCTTGTCGGCCAGGATCTCCACGTACTTGCCCGGTGCAGACAGTCCGTCCGCGAAATTCAGGTCGCCGTTCGGGGTGACCGGGACGTTCATGAAGAAGTTGATGTTGTGGCCCAGTTGGCGCTGACCAATTCCTGCTGCCGCACCATACTTCAGGAACGTCTGACGACAAGCATGCTGGTGGCGGGTCTGTTCGCCGTAGCGGACGACGTTCGATTCTTGGGCGCACGCACCGCCGACGGTGTCGTGACGGCCGCAGGTGTCGGCCACGATAGTGGCCAGGAGCTCGCCCCGGCCGGAGAGCAACCTCGATCCGGTGGTCAGATACACCCCGGCCTGGGCGCGGATGGTATCAAATGCGCTGTAACGGTTGTCGATGTCGGCGGCGTCGTAGAACAGAGTGTCGGCGGCCTGGTTTCCATCGATATCCACGATCCGGAAGCGGCCGCCGGCCGGGACGGTGCCCAGAAAACCGTCGCCGGCACCAACAACGATGTCCAGCACCGCCCGCTCAGGGAGGAACGAACTCTCGGTCGGGAACATCTTCACGCCGGTCAAAGAAGTGCCCTTCGGGTCTGCTCGAGAGCGCGGGCACTTTCGGGTCGGAACAACACCGACGGATCGGTTGCATCCCACGGTGCTGCGGTCCCGATGTCGGCCCGCACACCGCTGGGCGCGAAGACGCTCACCGGGTCGAGTGGGTGCGGGGTGGTGGCGAGCACGATCAGTAGATCCTGTTCGGCGCGCAGCGTGACGTGGTCGCCGGCTACCGATGACGACGGCCGAAACGTCAACGAGCACAACGCGTCATCGGTCGAAGTGACCTTGGAGAAAAAGTTCACACTGCCGTGCAAATCCGCCTCCCCCATTCCGAATTTGGCCAATTCGATCAGGAACATCTCACGGGCGCTGCGCTGCCAGGAGTTGCGGTCGTGCTGGTAATCGGTGGGCGAGAATCGCTCTAGGTCCCTGGGGCCGGTGAAACCGCACAGTGCGTCGTGCCAGTCGACGGATGAATCGATGACCGAGGCCAGGGCTGTCCCGCGGTCGCTCATCAGCACCACCGGCGGGTGGATCCGAGCGGTCATCTGCGCTTTCAGGGTATCGGGCAGATTCATCCTGTCCAGCCGGTCGGCTGCAAACACTAGGGTGGATACGTTTGCACCGTCACCGGTCGTGGTCAACCGCAGGGTGCGTCCCGCCCGCAGGGTCACCGACCAAGCTGCACCGCCGGGGACGTCGTGGGTGTACACCGATGAAACAGAATTCGTCATCCGATGGCCGCCTCGGTTGCTCCCATAACGGAAGCGGAACGCGAAACCTGACGCCCGAAAGCCTTCCCGTACGCCCGCTTCTTGGCGGAGAAAAACAGGAAACCGCCGACGACGGTGACTGCCAGGAACAGCAGCGCGAAGTACTGCGACACGAGGCTGGTTCCGTAGACCTGCGGACGCGGCCATGCGAGGTTGATCATCACCGCGATATCGAGCAACACCGCGAGCAGGTCGACGACAAAGCCTAATCTAGCCCTAGTCAAGATCTGGTTACCGTCTTCGTCGGTATGCGGCGGCACCGTACCCCACGACGCCCTGACCCGCTTGACCAGCATTAGAATGGCGACCAGCAAGTAGGCGAGTAGCACGATGACGGATGCGGTCTCGACGGTGATTCCAATTATCATTCGGTCTCCTTCAACTTGAGCAGATTGGTTAGAGGTTTGCCGCTAGAAGCCGGACGAGATCTCCGTCGGCCGTGCCGAAGACCTATCTCCAGGATCTCTGAGAGCAAGTTCAACCTGCTGCCGGTTCGGGAAAGAACACTGGCTGCCGCGTACCTCGGTACTCAGCGAGCCGCAGACGTTCCCCAGTTCGATTGCCGAGCGCAGGGACAGCCCGAACCCCAGCGCGTAGGCAAGCCCACCCACGAAGGCGTCCCCGGCTCCGGTGGTATCCACCACGTTCGCCAGGGGAGGTCGGAGGCGTATCACCTCTTCCCCGTTGGTCGCCGCCGCGCCTTCCTGTCCCAGGGTGACGATAAGTCCGCAGTTCCATTTTGCGGCGGCAGCTCGCAGTTCATTGTCGGTGGGCGCGGCACCCCAGAGCATTTCGAACTCGTGCTCGTTAGGCACTACCCAGTCGGCCGCGCTGAACATGGGGATCGCATCCCGGCGTGCTGGGGCCGGATTCAAGAGGGTGATCGCTCCAGCTGAGGCGCCCACCGCCAGTGCCGCGGCCACAGCATCGTTGGGGAGCTCCAGCTGACATACCAGGACATCTGATCGGGACAGCTCGGCCAACTCTGATCGGACGACTTCGCCCGACATGGTTTGGTTGGCGCCCGGCACGACGATGATGCGGTTGCTGCCATCGGGAGTGACCCAGATGGGTGCCACGCCTGTGGCGACCCCTTCAACACTCTTGACCAAACCGGGGTCGACGCCCTGGGCCCAAAGATTTGCGAGACTCATCTCACCGAAGTTGTCCTGGCCGACCCTTGCCAGGAAGGTGACGTCGGCTCCGAGTCGTTGCGCGATCACGGCTTGGTTAGCACCCTTGCCGCCGCACCCGATTTCGAAGGCGGTGCCCGTGACGGTCTCTCCCCTACCGGGGAGCAAGTCGCAGTACGTGACCAGGTCGACCATCACAGAACCGACCACAATCACCTTTGGTGCTTGGCTCCTCGTTGTCACTCCGACGGGGCCGTTCCTACGGCCAACCACGATACGAGTCCATCCCAGAAGGGCCCGTACCCCTCCCAGGCCATGAACTCCGGGCTCCCCCAGTGAGGCGAGCAGTCGGATGCGAAGGCAGCTGTCCGGCCTTGGCCGTGTTTGCCTACGACGAGGAAGGGGTCTTCGCCCACCTCGAGGAGGACCTCGCCGGCATCAGCCACGAAGCGGTTATACCCAAGGAAATGCGGCCAGTCAGAGGGCAGATTCTCCAAGATGGGGTGACTCGTCGTGCGAGCCTTAGGAGTCACTCCCTGCGGCGCTTCACGTCGATCATCGAAGCCCAGCATTCGTACCGGCAGGATGTCTTCGATGGCGGTGCCGTGGAATCGTGCTTTTCCTTCAAATCCTGAGAAGGACATGTAGCCACCGATCATGAGAAACCCACCACCGGTCGAGACGAAGCGAGCCACCTCGGCGAGGCGATCCGGGCGACGTTGTCCGCGGACAAATGTGTCCGGATGCAACTGCAAGGTGTCAGCCCCAATGTCGCTGAGAATCACAACGTCATAAAGAGCCAAATCCTCGGCGCTCCATGGGAACTGCTCCCCAGCTAGGTGGTTCGCCAAGTGGTCAACGGACCAACCGTTCTCCTCTAAGGCTAAGACCAACTCGGCTTGGCCTTCCTCGTAGGATCCGGTTGTGTAGGCGCTGAATCCCTTCTGGTGTATTCCGTAGGTAAACCACGTCTCGCCAGCCAGCAAGATGCGACCTCGGGGCTCTATCATCACTTCGCCTCTCCTCTTTCGATCGTCATGATTTCGTTCATAACTTCACCCGCGGATCAACGACCGTCTGACCGAAATCGACCAAGATGTTTACCAGTACATAGATGGTGGCGAGCGTCATCGTCACACCCGCGATCGCGGGAAGGTCGCCGGCCGCGATGGACTGGTCGAGGTACAACCCGATCCCGGGCCAGGCAAAGATTGTCTCGACGACCACGATGCCGCCTAACATCAAGCCGAACTGGAGCCCGAGCATCGTCAGCGGTGCCGACATCGCGTTTCGTAACGCGTGCGACCCCAGCACTTTCCACTTGCTCAGGCCCTTTGCCCGGGCAGTGCGGATGAAGTCTGCGTCATACACCGCAACCAACGATGAACGAAGAACCCGACCAATCGCTACACCCGGGAGCAATGCGAGGGACAGAGCTGGTAGGACGAGGTGTCCGACCGCGTCCAAGCTCACTCCCGGCTGGCCGGCCAAGATCCCATCCAAGAGCAGAAAGCCAGTTGGTCCCGCGGGCGGGGCGGCGGCCCCTGATTGTCCCGAGGCCGGCAACCACCCCAACTTCAGGTAGAAGATGTAGATGAAGATGAATCCCAAGAGGAATGTCGGTGCGGATGCCCCGGCAATGAACAGGGCACGAACGAGACCCGCACCTCGAGACGCCGTCGCCACCAACATCCCCAGTATTCCTCCACCCACGACCGCTATGACCATGGCAACCAGGGCGAGCTCGAGGGTCGCCGGAAGATAACGCCGGATATCACCCGAGACCGATCCGCCAGTGCGGATCGACTGCCCGAGATTGCCTGTCGCGACGTTCTTCAAGTCGGTCACGTACTGCTTCGCCAGCGGCTGGTCTAATCCAAGCGCGTGACGTTCGTGGTCAACCGTAGCTTGGGAAGCATTGGCTCCAACCTTGGCTCGAACGGGATCACCTGGAACCACCGACTGTAAGAGGAACGTGACAGTGACCAGAATAAATAGTACCGCTGTCGCGCTCAGTAGGCGTGTGACGATGAACCGTGCCATCTACTTGCGGCCCAGTGAGCCAAGATTCAAGGTCCACGGATACGCAGGATCATGTTCCACGCCGGTCAGGCTGCTGCTGAGGGCCATGATGTCGTCGACCTGCGCAATCGGTACCTCGCCCAGGTCTGCCATCGCGAGATTGCCTGCTTTGGCGTAGCTCTGCTGGGCTTGTGTCTCGTTGGCGGTGCTCGAACCGCTGTTGATCGCCTCGTCGACCTGTGGGTTGGAGTAGTTGAAGAAGTTGAGGCCACCGTGGGTGAACCAGAGAATTCGAGCCCAGGCGTCAGGTGCTGCAGCGTCGGGGGTGGGTGTGGAGAGGTAGATGTCAGGAGCATTCTTCATGTTGTCGCGATATCCATAGACCGTGGAGAGCTGGACCTGCTGTTCGACGACGGTGACGCCGACCTTTGCTAGGCGCTGACGGATGAGGTCAGCCACGCGCCGCTGCACGCCGCTTGAGTCGGGGGTGTAGACGGTGGTGAGCGTAAGACCCTTTGGAATGGCGGCCTGGATCTTTCCAAGGTCGTGGGAGCGCCTGATGGTGGCCATCCCGGCCGGCAGCAGAGGCGATGGGTACGCACTGGCCATGACTGTTGCGTAGTTCCCGAACACCTCGGTGACGAGGGTCGGAGCGTCGATAGCGTCGACCACGGCCTGACGGACAGCAGGAGTGCTGAGCGCTGCACCGTCCTGGTTCATAGCCAGCGTCAAGGTGCCCAGGGACGGGAAGCTCGCCACGATCACCCCCTTGGTTGCTTTCAACGCGGGGAGGCTTGAGACGGGAACACCGTGAAGGATGACATCGAGGCTGCCGCGCTGGAGCTGGAGCTGCTGGGACGAGACGGACGGCTGTATCGCAATCTCCACATGATCGAAATATGGTTTTGCCCCCCAATAATTGGGGTTGCGCGTGAGCCCGTATCCCTTACCAGGCTGGAATGACGTGAGCTCGAATGGACCGGTGCCGGCCGTGTGTGTCTTGAGATATCCCTGCGCATCGTCTTTGCCGTTGGCGGCGAGAATCTTGGGATCGATGACCTTCGGCCCCCACGTTGACGCCATCAGGTCGAGGAAATCAGATACCGGAGTCTTGAGGTGCACCACGAATACGTTTGGGCTCGGCGTCTGGTAGTCCGCCACCTCCGCCAGTATGTAAGCAGGTCCTTGGTTGACCTTGGTCCGGCGCTGGAAACTCGTCTTGACCGCGGTGCTCGTCAGTGGGGACCCATCACTGAACTTCGCCTCCCGAAGCTGGAAGGTGTAGGTGCGCCCGTCAGAGGAAATCTTCCAACTCGAGGCAAGAGCACCTTGGAGCTTGGTCGAGTTCGGGACGTAGGCCAGTAACCCGTCGTAAACGGATTGAGTGATGGCGTCGCCCTCGATGTCATAGAAGACATCAGGATCAACCGTTGCCACGTCGGCGTAGAAGGCAAGGCGCAGGTCCTTTTGCTGCGCCGCGGGAACAGCGCTCTGCGGCGACTGCGACGCGCCACAACCTGCCACGAGGGCTGCTATGGCGATACCGACGACGAAACCGATGGGCCTGACACGTACCGGCATGTCTGCTCCTTGGGGGTAGGTGGGTGGCGGATCATTTGCGACGATTCATCAACGCCGAGACACCGTCGCCAGCTAGGTTTGCAGCGAAGGCAACAAGAAAGACCGCAAACCCTGGTGCAAGCGGAACAAGCGGGTTACCAAGCATGTAGTCCGCACCGCGCGCTGCCATGGCTCCGAGCTCGGGGGCCGGCGGTGGTGACCCCAGACCCAGGAACGAGAGCCCTGCCAGGGTGAGGACAACGATCTGCACGTCGAGACTCGCAGCGACAACGACTGGACGCAGAGTCCCCGGCAGGATATGCCGGCGCATGATGCGTAGGGGCGCGGTCCCGGCCAGGCGCGCAGCGTCGACGTGGGGTCGCGCGACCAGTGCGCACACCTCGTTGCGCACCAAGCGGGCGTACCAGGGCCACCACACAATGGCGATGGCAATCACAGTGTGTTCGATGCTGGGGCCCAGCGCCGCGACGATGGCAATCGCGAGAATCGGACCGGGTAACGCCAGGAACAAGTCGGTGACGCGCATGAGAAGAGCATCGACCCAGCCCCCGATCGTGCCGGCGATCAGGCCGACGGCGACCCCGACTGTTACACCGAAGGCGATCACCACAGCTGCTGCGATCAGGCTGGTGCGCAACCCGAAGATGACGCGGGCAAACAGGTCTTCGCCGATATCATCAGTTCCCAGCAGATGCTGCAGCGAGGGCGACGCGAAGGGCTGCCCTACCGCCGCCGTCGGATCCGAGGCGATGATGGGTGCCATGATCGCAGCAACCACCAGCACAGCGAAAAGGCCCATCCCCACGCGTTCAGCGGCCGTGATGCCGCCGAGTCGCCGACGGCCCGGTACCCAGCGCCGCTGCGGGACAGTCGTCGCCTCGATGACACTCATGACTCGACCCCCGCGGGGACTGCGCCAAGCAGTGCCTTGGTGTAAGGGTGGCTTGGGCGGAAGATGATGTCATCGGCAGGGCCGTCCTCGACCAGACTGCCTTGGGTCATCACCACGATTCGGTCTGCGACCAGCCTGGCCGCAGCCAAGTCATGGGTGACGAACACCATGGCGAAGCCGAGTTCTCGGCGAAGGGTGCCAAGGAGATTCAAGACGGTGGCGGCCAGGGCGGCGTCGAGGGCGGAGATTGGCTCGTCGCACAACAGGAGGTGCGGCGGCTCGATCACCGCGCGAGCCAGCGCCACTCGTTGCAACTGGCCGCCCGAGAGCTGTCTTGGAGTCGCAGCCGTCACTTCGGCGGGAAGCCCGAGGCGGGACAGTACGTGATGCACACGACCTAGGCGCTCCTTGCGGGGCATGGATCGGACCCTATCCTCCAGTAGCTCGCCCACACTCAGCCACGGAGTGAGGGAAGATCCGGCGTCCTGGAAAACCATCTGGGGCGGAACAATTGGGGTGTGCACCGTGCCCGAACGGGGCTTCTGTAGGCCGGCGAGGACCCGCAGGAGTGTCGACTTTCCGCTGCCGCTCTCACCGACCAGGGCCACCGATTCGCCCGCAGCGACGTTCAGGTTGATTCCTTTGAGGACGTCGCCGCCCAGTCGACGCCGAAAGGTGCCGTTGTTCCGGAAGGCGACGTGTACGTCGCGCAGGGTCGACTGGCCAGTCACTAATGGCACAGCAGGTGGCCAGGGCAGGCGAACCAGGACGTGCTGTTCGACGGGTTCAGCATCAAAGTGGCATGCCGACTCGCCGGAATGGTGCTGTGTCCGTTCCAACAACGGTCGTTCCTGGGCACACACCTCCTCGGCCCGGGGACACCGCGGCGCGAAGGAACAACCCGGCGCACTGACCCGAGGATCAGGCGGATCCCCACCCAACATCGGGAGCTGACGAGAGCGGTCAGCGCCCAAAGCGATCCGGGCGCTGAGCAGAGCCGTCGTGTACGGATGTGCCGGATTCGCCAATACCGAAGCTGCGTTGCCCACCTCGACAAGACGCCCTGCGTACATCACACCCACACGGTCAGCCACGCTCGCTGCGACTGCAAGGTCGTGAGTGACCAGGATAATTGCGCACCCAAACTCGTCGCGGACGTCGCGAAGCAGCCTCAGGACTTGGGCCTGGACAGTCACATCGAGCGCGGTGGTCGGCTCGTCAGCGATCACCAGGGCCGGCGAGCCCGCCAACGCGATAGCCAGCATGACGCGTTGGCGCAACCCGCCGGACAACTCGTGTGGGTACTGACGCAATCGGCTGTGTGCGTCGGTCACACCGCACGCGTCGAGCAAGCGGATCGCCTCTGCTTGGGTGCCCGCAACCTCGGCAACCTGTCGACCTATCCTCATCGTCGGGTTGAGCGAACTCATCGGGTCCTGGAACACCGCACCAAGCCTGGCCTGCCGCACCGACTGTCTGGTCCGTTCGTTAGCGCCGACCATGTCGGTACCGGCGATCGCGGCACGCCCCGAAACCTCCGCGCCCTCGGGCAACAGACCGAGCAGCGAAAGGCCCAGAACTGTCTTGCCGGAGCCGGATTCGCCAACCAAACCAACAATTTCGCCGCGAGCAATCCTGAGATCTACACCGCGCACCGCCCGAACAGGTGCGCCGCGGCGGGTAAACGTGACCGTCAATGCATCGATTTCGGCCACGGCCTGCCGGTCGCCGTGGGTGGCTGGCGCCGTCGTAAGTTTCACCGCCGAATCAGCCACCGTCGTTAGGCTGGCTGAGAAGCTACGACGGCCGGTCGCCTATCACCCTTGTACTGGGCGAAGGCGCTGATGATTTCCTCAGAGGAGCGCAACGCTCCTGTCTGCAGATATTCCATCGCGTTCAATGAAGCGTCGTGGGCCGCCTGGCTGGACCCGCTCACGACATCTTGCGCAACCCTAATGCGATAGTCGTGTTGGTGGGCGTCCACGAAGGTGTAGTGGACACACACGTCCGTCAGGCCGCCGCACAGCACCAGTGTTTCGGCCCGGAGTCCGTTGAGGATGATCTGGAGGTCGGTCCCGAAGAATGCCGAGTAGCGCCGTTTCGGTACCCAGTACTCGTCTGGCTGAGGTGACAGGTCTGGCACCAAGGCTGTTTCAGGATCGTCCTCAAGGCAGTGGACACCTTCGGACCCGTCGAGCTCGCGACCGAAGTCGACGTGCGTTCGTGAATGCCGTTCCTGGATGAAGATGACAGGGATGCCTGCGTCGCGTGCGGCCTCCACCATCTTTACGGCGAGCTTCACCCGATTCTCATAGCCTGGCATCTGCGGAATGGCGTAGTCAAGGTTGTACCCCGCAATCTGGTGGTCTATCGAGATCAAAACAGGCTGGCCAATGAACAGTTCAGGCATGAGTAACACTCCCAGTTCTCGTAGAGTTCTTGGTTGGATGGGTTGGTTTAGGGGGAGCACAGGACTCCCGGACGGTCAGCCACGTGTCAAGGACAACTCTTCGGGGTTTCGACGATTGACCACCCAGTCGGTTAAGCAGAAGACGAACCGCCAACGCTCCCTGTTCCTCCATCGGCCGTCCGATGACAGTCAGCGGCGGAGTAAGCAGCTCCGCTAGCTGCAGGTCATCGAAGCCCACCACTGAGAGGTCCCGTGGCACCTGAATGTTCATGTCGTGCAGGGCGCGTAGGCCACCGATGCTCATCAGGTTGTTGGCGACGAAGATGGCGGTGGGGGGCTCCTCCAGGGCCAGAAGCCTCAACACTGACTGGTATCCGCCTTCTTCGCGGAAGTCGCTGATCCGAATGTGCGAGGGATCCGGGTCAAGGCCGGCTTCTACTAAGACGGACAAGAAACCTTCATGGCGGGTTCGCCCAGGGGTGGTGTCCAGCGGCCCGCTGATCACACCGATCTTGCTGTGATCCAGAGCCAGAAGGTAGGTCGCGGCCTGTCTCGCGCCCGCGACGTTGTCGATAAGAACGCTGTCGAAAAAAGGCCCGCCGCCAATCTCGCGGTCGAGCAGCACGATCGGCATGCCCGTCTCAGACAGTCGCTCCTTGGCGGCTTCCGACTCGTCAGCCGGCGTCAAGATCACCCCGTCGACCCTGCCGTATAACGCAGAGAGTATCGCCGCTTCGCGCTCGCCATCCTCCTCGCTGTTGTAGAGCGAGATGTGATAGTCGCCCTGCCTAGTGATGGAGTCAATACCCTTGACCACCGCGGCGAAGTACGGGTTAGGGCTTGCCGATGATCAACACGCTCAGTTTGTGGGTGTTTTCACGGTGTAGTTCCAGTCCGGGTGCCATTCGTGGCGGGTGAGGGTGCCCGATTCGGATAGCG
>JAABUY010003642.1_pt1 | contig 16758 bp, 22 predicted proteins | sample 5560271 | NCBI WGS metagenome assembly JAABUY01 (sample SAMN10711886, study PRJNA513374) | rock metagenome | isolation source: Antarctica rocks | place: Antarctica: Victoria Land, University Valley
TGGCCGCGCTGCCCGAGAACTCGGCGAGCAGCCGATCGTGGGCGCCAGGGTCCGGCCTGGACGCGCCGCCGCCCATGCTGCCCCGCGCCCCCCTCTGCCCGGCCGGGCACGCGTGTTCTGCGCCCTGAGTCTCTCCAGCAGGTGATCTGCGCCTGCCTGAAACACACTGGCTACCTCCTTTGACTCGAGGCTTGCTTCCAAGCCTCGGGCTGCCAGTCCCAGACCATGCGGGCGTCTTACAGGCCCTCAAGCGCTACCAAAGTGCGCTTTGTCTTGATACGGCCATTGCCTTGATGAACAAACACGCTTCGCTCTTCCAGCTGCTGCTTCAGGACGTGCGCAATGCCTGATGACCCCCCACATTGGTGATGTCATGCAGGCCCTCATCAGTCTGAGCAGACTCGAAGGGTTTCCACGGAGCTTGCTGCTGCAGAGGACGCCCGAGTGTCTAGGGAGCTCGCAGACAAGCATAGACCTGGAAAGCAGAGCGCACTGTGCTGTTCCTAAGAGTGCGTGACCGCTGGGACACGACATTTGCAGAGGTTGGCGGCACCAAGTCGCGCGGCTGCTGCCTCGTTTGCTTCTGCCAGGGACGCCGCCTTGCAGAAGGCAGACCGAGGGGCTGCTGGCCCTGACCTGACACTTGAGCAAAATGGCCTCCGCGGCCGTGCGCAGCCGCAACCAGAGGCTGCCGCCCGAGGTCACCAGGCGCGCGTTTTGCCGCGCGTTTTGCTGTGTTTTGAGCGCGTGACACGGCGCCATGTGGCGGGCCTGGACGCTGAGCAGTGCATGCCGGCCTGCGCCTGGCCTTCTGACGCGCGGCCGCGAGGCTGTTGCAGGATACTGTACGTGCGCAACCTGCCGTTCAACATCTCTGCGGACGAGATGTATGACATCTTCGGCAAGTTTGGGGCTGTGCGGCAAATCAGGCTGTGCGCCCCTGATGCCTGTGTTTGCTCCAGCAGCTGCTGAAGCTGTGTGGTGTGTTCCAACGCTGTGCGGAAGCGTCTTGAGCGGCGCAGGGGTGGCAGCCGGGGCGCTTGCGAGTGTTAATGTCTTGTGGCGGCCCGCGTCCGCAGGGGCTCCGCAAAGGACACGCGCGGCACCGCCTATGTCGTGTATGAGGACATCTACGACGCCAAGATGGCGGTGGACCACCTGTCTGGGTTCAACGTGGCAAACCGCTACCTCATCGTGCTGTACTTCAACCCCGCCAGGCAGAACAAGAAGGTGAGCGCTTGGTCTGCAGCCTTGGCTTTGCGCCCTGCAACGCGTTGCCGTGTTGCGCTGACTGCCTTACAGCTTCGGAAGCTCGCTGCTACGCCTGCACGGCAACCTGCTGCAGCTTGCGTTGGCTCCATGCTCTCCAAAGCGAGGAAACTGGTGAGCTGACCATGTGTCTGTGCGTGTCCGCGCAGATCAGCACAAAGGATAAGGAGGAGGAGCTGCGGAAGATGCAGGAGAAGCACGGCGTGGACGGCGAGCAGCACGCCAGGAAACCTGCCGCCAAGGACTAGTGCCACGGCGGCACGGCAGCAAGAGTTGGCATGGTTTGCGCTTCAGCGTTGAGGTGTACAAAGGCAGCCAGTGTGTTCAGAGTGTGAGGTGCAGGTACCTCCACTGGCCATGTTTCCAGTCGGGAAGGCCGTCTGTAAGAAACCAGTCGCAGCCCGCTCCAAGGCCTCTCCCTCAGCCTTCAGCCTCTTGTCCTACACTACAAAATATGAGCCTGGCTTTCATTCCTGTTCTCTACAGAGCCTCAGGCAGGCTTCAAGGATGCCGGGCCACAAGGAGCCGGCAGACGGCGGCGAGCCACTGCGCTGTGTGGTCGTCGGCGGTGGCATAGCGGGGGTCTGCTGCGCAGAAGAGCTGTGCCGGCTGCGACCTGAGTACGATGTCATGCTTGTCGCTGAAGACCACACGCTGAAGGTGAGCCGAGCGGCAAGCCAGCTGCAGAGTCGCGGCGGATGTCTTAGCAAATGTCTTGGATGTCAGGAGCGAGCGCACTGCCAAGCTCTCCTGCTAACTCGCCTCAGCGACGCGCAGCAGCGCTTGCCTGACTGCAGCAGCGCCGCGCCGCAGGGAGTAGCGAACGTCGTGCGATTGACCAGGAACGTGGAGGAGTTTGATGGTGCGCTGCCATGCGAAGGCACAGGCCGCCAAGAGCAGGCCACAACTTCAGCCACGCTACCCCTTTAGCTGACAACCAGCACGTTCTATTCTCTTTCGTTAAAGAGCGTGAGCAGCCTTGCCTGGATGGTGAGGCCCGTCGGCGTTGGGACTCCGTTCAGTACAAGCGCCTCACCCCGTGCGGCGCAGTGGTTGAGCGCGACCTCGGCTCCCTGCCGCAGCGCAACCTGTCGATTGTGCGCGCGCGCGCGGCCGGCCTCGACACGGTGGCGCAGGAGCTGCTGCTGCAGGGCGGCGCCCGGCTACCGTTCGACCGGCTCTGCCTGTGCCTGGGCGCCACGCCGCGCGTGCGGCCCCAGCTGTTTATCTACTCAGTGAGTGTTGCGTGATATCAGACACGCATGCTCCGTGCGTCCATGTTCACCAGCGCACCACACTGGGCACTGTCTCGAATGCATCCATGCACAGGCAATGGCTGTCAAGGGGTGCTTTGTGATTGGGTGCCATGTGCATGTGCTATGGTCCGCACGCAGGACACGGGGCTTGCTTGCTGACGGGCGGCCCGCGCAGCGCCTGGCGGCGGGGCCGCGCGTGGTGGTGCTGCGCGACCGCGACACGGTCGCGGGCCTGGCCGCACGGTTGCCGGCCGCGCGGCGTGTGGCGCTCGTCGGCAACGGCGGCATCGCGCTCGAGCTCGCGCACGCGCTGCGCGGCGTCGAGGCGCGCGGCGCGCCCGCCTGCGGCCCGCGCGGCGGCAGGGCTCACGGACCTGCTGTCTGCCCAATGTAACAGCATGGCTACGACAACGCTGCCTGCTTATATGGAGGTTTGTACGCACCAACGCCGGCCTGGCCTGGCGCGTGCAGCATGCACGGTTTTGCTTCCGGCTCCGCATGTCGCGCGGCCAGCCGATAGGCGCTGCAGCGGAGCTGGCCAGGCGTAGGGCGAGCCGGTAGGCGGCCGGCAGCTTGGGCTTTCGTTTGCAGTGCCTTTGTGATACCTCGCAGCAATTGCGCCAATGCGTGTGCAGGTCGTGTGGGTGGTCCGGCACGGCGAGATCGGCGATGCCTTCTTCGACCTGGATGCCGCGCAGTTCCTGCTGGGCCGGCTGGCGCGGCGCGGCGGCGCCGGCGACGCCGCGGCCGGCTCCTTCGACGCCGGCGGCTGTGGCAAGCCGGAGCGCGCCGGACCGCGCCCGCACGCCCCGGAGCAGGCGGCTGCGCCGGCGCCGGGCGCGGCGCAGGATGCGGTTGACGCTGCGCGTGACGAGCGGTCTGGCGCGCGGGGCGGCGGCGGCAGCGCTGAAGCGCGGGCGCCCACGGTGCTTTCCGGCCGTGCGGCAGGGCCAGCGGCTGCATGCAGGGAGCGCTCACAGCTCACGCTCAGCAGGGTGCGAGCTGATGCAGGATGTGGCACGAGGCTGGCCCATGCTCCAGTCCTGCGCACTGCCCGCCTCGCAGCACCTGCCCAGCCGCACGTGACACAGCATGGAGTGACCATATCAGCGGTGTGTGTGGGTATGCAGGCCGGAGCGCGGTACGGGCATGCTGTGGGGCCGCGCTGGGCGCAGGCGCTCGCGGCCGACGCGCCGGCCGGGCGGCTGATCCTGGAGCGGGACTGCGAGGTCACGCGCGTGGTGCGCGCCCCCTTGCGTCACGCTGCTGGCTGTCCCGGTGCACGCCGTGAGGCTGGATGCAGGGACTAAGGGAAGGGGCAGCGTCTTGTCTCGCACGCAGGGGGTACCTGCTCACACCCTGCCATACCCCGGACATGGTGCGTGCACGCCAGGCCTCCTCAACCTGCTCGCGGCGGCGTCCGCAGGAGGTAGACGATGGGGCGCTCGCGACGGCAGACGGGGCGCCCGCCAAGGCAGACATGGCGCCTGCTACGGCAGACGGGGAGCCCGCTACAGCAGACGGGGCGCCCGCGACAGCAGACAGGGCGCCCGCTAAAGCAGACGGGGCCGACGCCGGCCTGCCCTGGCCCGCGCGACTGCACCTGAGCAACGGGCGCAGCTACGGCGTGGACCTGGTCGTGTCGGCCATCGGCGTGGACGCGCGGGCGGCGTGGCTGCCCGCCGAGCTGGAGCGCTGCTCGGACGACGGCGGCGTGCTGGTCGATGCGTGCGCCACGGCGCCGTTTGGCCTGGCCATGTCGCGGCGCACCTCGCTTTGTCCTTGATGCTGCTAGCTGGTGTTAATACGGTGTGATGCCATGGTGTGATGCCGGGCTGCTGTGACGCTTTGCAGACACATGCAGCAATGCGTCCAACAATGCAAAATCACAAGCAGGGCAACAGTGCATGCACGCACAACAGCGCTCACCTCCCTGGCGCCGCAGTTCCGCATGCGCACCTTAGGAATAGGGCGGTGAGCGAGGGAGGCAGGAACCTATGCGCTGCGCGCCGGCGCATGCTGCTCCAACCAGCTGCGCTGAGCAGCAGGGCGGCCCGCGCCGGGCTGCCAGCGCCTGCCGGGGCCAGCGTGCTGCGCTCTGGGCGCGCAGGGAGCTGCGCACGTCGGTGCCGGGCATCTGGGCGGCGGGCGACTGCTGCACCGTGCGGCCCGAGGCGCAGGCGCCGCTGTGGTTCCAGATGCGCCTGTGGACGCAGGCGCGCCCTGGCCGCCGGGCGCGCGCTCACCGCCAGCCCGCCCGGGCAGGCCGCGCGTGGCCCTGGATTTTCCTTGTCCGCTCTGGCCATGCACGGCTGTTGCGCAGCCTGCTAAGTTTATCCAAGAGGCCGACACACACTTTCTCCTCGGTAACCTTTGTGATCAGCTGCCCACTCATTGGACACCCAACATGCATAGCGTACTATCAGGATGCTCCGCCGGCAGGCGTAAAGGCACGCCAAGCAGGCCTGATTAAACAATACCTGGCTGCTCAAGCATAGAAGTCTGAATTGGCACCACTCCCCCGTGCGCACGTCCAGGCGCGCCAGATGGGGCTGTACGCGGCGCAAGGCCTGGCCGGCAGCGGGGACGCGCTGGGCGCGGGGCTGACCTTCGAGCTGTTCAGCCACGCGACGCGCTTCCTGGGGCTCAAGGCGCGGCGCCCCCGCCTGCTGGGCCTGCGCGCGGCGAGCCCCTGCGCATGCCCTGCCGCCTGAGGCCGCTGGCGACCCCGCAGCCGCGCGGCTGAGCCAGGCATCTTTCTCATGAGGCACGCTCCACAGGTGCAACTCGACATGCTGTAAATGTTACTATTCATGATCTGGTTGCAGACCTGCACATGGATTTTTGGTAAAACAGTAGGTGTCTTTTTCCTTATAAGTAGGCTGCAGTGCGCGGCGTCAGGTTGTCCTGCTGGGCCTGTACAACGGCCAGAAGCTGGAGGCTGAGGCCGCGAACGACCTGGTCAGCTACTCGCGCGCTCTCGAGGTGCGCGAGCTGCAGCAGCTGACATGCCGCCGCCCCGGGCCTCCTTCATGCGACCCTTGCGCAGACTCTTGGGGGCCAGGCAGATTGTGCGTGCCAGGGGTCCTTGCGGCGGCCTCGCATCAGGCTGCGTCATGTCAGCAAGTCGCATGTTCAAAGCACATGCCCAGACGGACGCTCACGCCTCTGACTCAAGCATGCGAGTTTGACGAGTAGGAGCTGGCGCCCCTGCGTTTCAGGTGACGGGCCTGAACAACATACTTGTCAGTGCTGTTGGATCAAATACGCTTCATAGTAATTGTCAGCGCGCTGCGCAGGGCGATGACCCCAGCTTCGTGCGCGTGCTGCTGCTGCGCGGGCGCATGGTCGGCGCGGTGCTCATCGGCGAGACCGAGCTGGAGGAGACATTCGAAAACTTGATCCTGGACCAGCTGGACCTGACAGGCCTGGGCCCTGCGCTCCTGGACCCGGACATTGAGCTGGACCATGTGTTTGACTGATGCCTTGGCAGAAGGCGTGAGCATGTGCAGCGTGCCCGCATGCCTTCCGAATGCCTTTCATAAGAGGCAAGGGGCGGGCTGGCAGCTCCGGTATGTAACTCAATAGCGAGTGCTTGATACCTGCAGGATGCCTATGCCTGATACAGCAGGACAGGGCCTGGCGCATGCGCCAGAGGGAGGCTGGCAGTAACAGGGCAGGCTGTGGGGGTGATCGGGGAGGCGTCTGTGCTGTATAGAAACGTACGCCCCCAGGGTTAAACGAAGAGGCCATGCTCTGACACACAAGATGTGGCAAGCGGACGCTGGACTGCGCAATGCGCCACGGCCCCGCGGTTGCAACTACTTTGCCTTCTTCTTCTTCTTGGCTGTGCCCTCCTTCCCGCCCGCGCTCTTGCCCCCCGGCGCCTTGGCCGCCGGGGCGCCGCTTCCGGCGCCCCCCGCCTTTGCGCCCCCCTTCTTGCCGGCCCCCGACTTTGCGCCCTTACCCTTGCCCTTGCCCTTGCCGGAGCCCTTGCGCGCGGGCGAGCGCGCCGCGCGCGCAGCGCGCGCTCGCCATGCGCGCTGGATGCGCCGCGCGGCGCACGTGCGGCGGTGGCCCTGCACCACCGCCTGAACTTTGTCGCGCTCCGCCTCGCGCGCCGCCGCGCCCAGCGCATCCCGCTCGGCGGCCATTGTCGCGGCGCCGGCGGCGTACTCCGCGGCCTGCGCGGCTGCCTGCGGCGCGCGCGCCCGCTGCATCTGGCGGGCGGGGACGCCAGACGTGCGTGGGCAGAGGCTTGCGGCGCTTGTCACGGCAGCCCATGGTCAGCGGCGCGAGCTCAGCCACGTTAGGGTGGGACATTTTCTGCGCATGCCGCCACACAGATGGGCACGTGGCCTCCTCGTGGCAGACGCAATCAGAGTATGCCCACGCAGGCGGGCGCGTCTCCGGGCGCGTGCACGCCAATCTAGCACTGCATCACACGTTGCGAGTGGCAGGCGCCAGGGCTTGACCTGCGCAAGCGCGGCCGCGGCCGCCGCGCACGTCTGCTGCCGAGTGCCCACCTCCTCATCATACTTGATGATGCAGGCCTGCGGCGCCGCCCGCCACGCGTTCACTGCATGCACCCGCCTGCAGCTGATGTGGCTTTTATAGCCTTACCGCAGCTTGGCAGGGTGCTCTGCTCCGCGGCACGACGACAGCATGGGCACTTCGGCCAGCCCAGGACTGCAGCCGGCCAGCACGGCAAGCGGGCACCAGCAGCGAAGCAGACGCCCCGCTCCAAAGCTGCCAGTGAGCATGCCTGTTCCTGAGCTGCGGAGGCTCACGGCGCATCCTTTGTTCATCCGCACGCGCGCATCTCCACAGTCAAAGGTTTAGGGTCACGCGCGCACTTCCATGGGTATAATCACCACAGGGTGCAGGATATACATCCGCACACGCACCTCCACCTCCTGCTCGCCCTTGCTGCGCCGCCGCTGCAGCGCAGCCTCGTCCGCGCGATTGGCGTCCAGCGCGGCCGCGAGCTCGGCGCGCAGCGCGGCGCCTTCCGTGCACGCCACGGCCTCCGCGCTCGCAAACGCCTGGCGCTCGGCCTCGCGCTCCGCCTCCATCTGCGCCCCAACCGCCGCATCCTTGATGTTGCCTGTGACAGTCCATTACCCTGCCTGTCCATTACCCTGTCCAGTGACATGTACAGCGCGGCCTCGCGCTCCGCCTCCATCTGCATCCCCCCAGCTGCCGCAGCCCGATGTTGCACGGCCACTGTCCATGACATGCACAGCACGGTCTTGCATTTGCGCTCATCCGTCTCGCCCCAACGCCTGCGGCAGGGGCCTTGGCGCCTGTACGGCGACATGCGTGCAAAGTTCGCCTGCTGAGCTTACTGCTCATGGGCTCCGGCTTTGCCACACCTCAGAGTCGAACCTCCTGCCTGAGAGGTGCGGCGACAGGCTCGCAATCACAGGACATAAGATTGCACAAGCCTTAACGTGTAGCATTCGACTTACTCATTGACACGGCAGCATGCATCCTAGAGGGCATCATGCGCAAAGTGCCCAAAACCCGTGTCCCAAGTGTTCCTGCCGGGCCGCCGCCAGTCACGGGTGCTTGCACAGTGTCAGCTGTGCGCGCGGTTTCCTGACCGCCCGTGACTCGAATTCAGGCGTCACCTCAGCGTCCATCGCGCTGCTGCGCTGCGCGGCCGCGCGTAGCGCGTCCTCCCGCTCGGCGTGCGCGCTGCACTCGGCCGCGGCGGCCGCCGCAGCCTCGGCCGCGCGCTCCCCGCGCTCCAGCGCCAGCTGCGCCTCCAGCACCTGCCGCTCGCTGCCGATCTGCGCGCGCAGCACATGTGTCAGCCTCGCACAAAGCTTCCAGCTAGCACGTATGTTGCGGGGCACGTTTTATAGCCGCAGTGCAGCTCAATGTCACCACGGTGAAGCACAATGAGATGTGAAGTCCTGGTAGCGCGAAGATTCCCCAGGACCTTGGTAGTGCACATGGAAGCGCACCTTCGTCGCTACCATGCAACATTGAAGTAGCACCTGCTTGATTGGGAGCCATCCTTTCGCAGTAGCTTGTACACGGAGGACGTATACTGACCTAGCTGCTTTGCATGTTTGTCTGGTGAGAGCGTGCAGCGGTGGCGCGCCTTGTGCTCCTGGCGCGTGAGGTCTTGCAGCCTCGCGCGTAGCACGCTCTCCTCCTCGCCGCTGGCCGTGACCTGACGCTCCAGCAGCGCACGCAGCTGCGCACGCAGGCGGGGTCAGCTGCTGCCATCGGACTTGGCCGAGGAAAGCGGGACCCCTGGTGTCTTCATACCACAATCTGTGCCGCTTGCGAACTCGGCCATGCCGCTGGCGCTGACATGCCGCTGCCGCTGCCAACTGGCAGGCAGTTGTCATGTCAAGATACGTGAGGTGCTCCCCGTCATTGTCAAGCCCCTCACCGGCCCCAGTCGCGTGCCCACACCCTTGTGCCTGCCTCATGACGCCCAGTGCTTCACGAGCTCCTAGGTTGTAGGTTGAGTGTGGCGAGGGCCTGCGGACATGCATTCGGACGCATGCCTGCAGCAGGTCTGTCAGCGCCTCTGCCTCCGCCGCGGACGGCTCTGCTCCAAAGGCCGCCAGCTGCGCCTCTGCCTCTGGGTGCTCCTGGCAGTGACTGCCCCACAAGTCAGCCGGCGTGCTCAGTGGTCGGGTCCGGCAAGCGCCTCCAAAGCTCAGCTATGTCACCCTGGCAGGGAGGCACCTGCAGGCGTGCCAGGACATCACACACGGCAGCCTGCAGCTCGTCCGCACGCGCGCCGCCACGTGTTGCTGCCAGGGCAAGCTGCGCATACCCGTCGAGCGCAGCGGCCAGGCCCTGCGCGCAGCGTTCGCCCTGGCAGCATAGAGAGGGGCTGCATCCTGCACGCTCGTGCAGCGGCTGGTAAGCTCACCGGCGGATAGTTCTCCTTGCTCCAGGACGGGGCAGACAGGCACGGCAGCAGCTGCCCAAGCGCCCTGCGTCTCACACACAGCGTCAGGCTCCGCATACCACGAGTTACCAGGCACCTGTAGGCCTAAAGGCTGTGCAGCGCGCCTCAGGCTGGTCATTGCCGCGTCCAGCGTTGCCAGGGCGTCGCCCTTGGAGACCCTCATCGGCTTATCTGTGAGCTGCTATGCTATGCGCTCGTTACGCTGTGGGTCCAGGAGCAAGCGCCGGGCTCACGTCTTGAGCTGAGTAGTTGGTAAATGACCTCTGGCCTGTCGGGGTAAGCTCGTTACAACGTTGCGCTACAACGCCTGAAGTGCAACCCTGTTTGTACAGAGTATGTTTAGCAATTGCCACACTGGCCTATCGCATACCCGCATACAAGCCACAGTACCTCTGACTATGAGCATGTTGCGTAGTGCCCATAGCCTGGAGCAGGGCACCAGTGGGCACTCGCGTCAAGATGAACGCGCTTGCAGCAGCGAGACTGCCACATTTGCTGTCCGCACAGCCTACTGCTGCATACACAGCACATTCGGTACCTCGCTTCCTGCGCGACGCCCGCGCCGCATCGTTTTGGTCTGCATTGAAGGCCTGGACATCGCCAGGACACGCCGCAGAGACCCGTTCCGCGCACGGGCACACTTGGACAGACGAAAACAGGTGCGGGCGCTTCACGAGAGTACCTGGCAACGCGGTTGCGCCACCGCTTGGACATTTAAGAGTGCGCGTCTGGACACCCTTGGCACTGTTGGCGGTCCTGGCGACCCTCAGTCCCTTGCGCGCACTCACGCTCTGCCTTTCCTGGCAGCTGGATGGAGCGCGGCGGCCCAGAATTTGCTCGCCACCTGCAGCGCGAGCGCTCACACTACCTGCGCGAGATGGCCTGGAGCCGGCAGCTGCAGCGGCGGCTGCGAGATGAGATCTCCGCGCGCCTGCCAGACTCTGTGGCGCGCCGCACCTCAGTAGCAGCACACTGCCCGCTACCCATGCCAAGCCGAGTCGGCAGTCCCAGTCTCTCCTACAACACATGTTGCGCTTCCTGTCACGTGCACTGCCTGCAGCGCGGTTTGTTTGCGGCTGTACATCGTGCAGCTCAGGCCGTCGTACAGGGCGCCTGCAGTCGTCTGTGGCCAGCGCAGGCAACCAACACTGAGCTTGGCCGCTCTGAAGATGGACGACCTGAATGCCAGCTCGGCATATGGGATGTCACGAACTCATGTGCTGGGTGCACCTTCAGACGAGCCCTAAGCCTGCATGCGCCGCTGTCCGCGGCAGGACACGCCGCCGGAGCGCCTGGGCCGCTACGATTACTGGACGCGCCAGACGCCGCAGCGGCCGCAGCCCTGCTACCTGCGCCGCGCGCTGCCGGGGGCGGGGCCTGCGGCGGGGCCTGCGGCAGGGCCTGCGGCCGGCGCCGGCGCGGGCGAGGAGGTGGTGCTCGACTGCAACACGCTCGGGCAGCGGCTGGGCGGCGACTGCGTCGGCCACGTGCGCCGCCCAGCCATGGGGTGGCTGCCATTGACATGGGGAGCTCTGGGGTACCGGATTGATGCGACCTGGGCCGCGCGTCCGCCAGGGCATGCTGGGCTGCTTCGATTTGCGCAGCATTGCATGTCGTTGCTGCTGTCCACACTCAGGTCCCTCAGGGCTGTCTGCGCATGTGGCATCGAGATGCGATTCCGAGCGCGCAGCAGTGAGCAGCCGAGTGTGCAAGTCTATGCCCAACAGGCCTACCAGGTAATGCTGCCGGGCGCATGCTGCCACTCATCTCGACTGTCAGGGTGCGGCCAGTTGCAGCATGGCTTGTTAGCAAGCACGCGTGACGCATCATGAGGCTGTTGCCGGCCAGGTGCGGCTGTCGCCGGCGCAGCGCCGCATCGCCATCACGCTGCTGCGCGACGACGGCGAGCGCGGCGACGCGCACGTGCTCGACATCGCCTCAGGCGCGCCACCCCCGCTCGCAGACGCCGCGCGGCGTGTTCAGCCTTCCGCGCAGTGTCGCGGCAGGGGCCGCTTGTGGCGGTGTGCCGCTGACCCTGGTCGGCAGGAGATGGCGAGGGTTGAGTGGGGTTTGTTCCCGTGGCAAGGGTGAGAGCGGGCGCGCGCGGGGCCAGGCGAGCAGGTGGACTGCATAACAGATGTGGCTGGCATTGAGTGGGCGGGCGAGGACGCGCTGCTGTTCACAGTGCCGGACGCGCTGGGCCGCCCGCACCAGGCGCGGCCGCTCACAGTGTGTGTATGGTTTTTTTTGTGCGCATCACTCGTCCAAGCCAGCGCTATGTAAGATAGCACTAACATAGGCTATGTTAGTGCTCAACACCCACTCCTGCATGACGTGAGAGATATGGGTAGCCGGCAGTGCGGTCACTGTGTTATTGTCCCCGCTTGAGTCGCCCGACAATAAATTACGGCGCGGGCTGTGCGCAGGCGCGCCTGCGAGCGCTGGGCCAGAGCGGACCGGGGCAGCGGCTGCTCGAGGAGCCTGAGCCGCAGCGCTTCCTGGAGCTGGGCCGCTCCAAGGACGGCCGCATGCTCACGCTCAACGCCAGCACCAAGACGTCTTCCGAGGCGCGCCGCCCGCCCGCCTCCTCGACATACGACAGACACAGTGCACTGTCAGAGCTGGTGCTGCGCACATGAGGTGCTCAACGCCAGCACCAAGATGTCCTCCGAGGCGCGCTGCCTCCCCGCCGCGTCCTGGACATGACAGATGCTGCACATTCAGGGCCAATGCCGCGCTGGCTGTGAGTTGCTCGATGCTAGCACCAAGACGGCCTCTGAGGCGCGCCGCTCCCACCGCTCAGAGACACGCCGGCACGTTATCCCAGGACCAACCTGGTGCAGCTCCATCCAATCCACGGCTGCGCCGCGTCTCCACCGCTCAGATACGTGCACAGTGGGCCATACCTGCCCCCACCTCCCTAGCGGAAGCACGCTCATCTGTGCCATGCCCAGGCCATGCTGATCGCCCCCACCAGCGGCCATGGGGAGGACGCGCAGGTGCACCTCGTGGATGCCGAGCAGCCCGACCGGCCGCCGCGCCTGGTGCAGCGGCGCGCGCCGGGGCTGCAGTACTTCCTGGAGCACCACTTCGGGCGCCTCATCATCCTGACCAACGCGTGCGGCGGGCCGGAGTACGGCCTCATGACCTGCGAGCTGGGCCGCTGCGCGCGCGAGTTCGCTCCCCTCACCGACGCGCCCGCTGCTCCACACGCTGGTTGTCTTCTGGTAATTGTTGGGGTTGACTGTGTACTCTGAGCTGACAATTGTTGCTGCCTGACAGATATCCACCAGAACAATCTGGAGCAGCAGAAGTATGAGGCGGCATTGAGTAGCCATGTCAGGTCGCTGTAGGGGACGGCTCTCCCAGCCGCCCGCGCGTTTCGCCAAGCCATCTCGCTGCAAGCCTCCTTGCAACGCAGACCAACTCCCGATCAAGGGCGAGCGGCGCGTGCGTGCAGCAAGTGATTGCACCCCGGCTCGCGCCGACCAGCGGCGGCGCCCGCGCAGGCACTGGCGGCCGCTGCTGCCGGCGCGGGCGGGCGTCGCGGTCGAGGACATCGACGTCTTCGCCGGCCACTGCCTGATCCACGAGCGCCGCGGCGGCCTCCCCGCGCTTTCCATCCTGCAGCTGCCGCGGCCAGACCGTCCTCTCGCCCACTGCGCAGCGGCGCGTGCTGCCGGGGAGCCCTCACCGGCCCGCGCGCCCTGGACGAGCGCCGACTGCGCTGCCGCCCGCCAGCCGGAACCGCGCGCAGCTGTGACAGCGGCACGCGCGGAGCCCGGCTCGGGCCCAGCGCCCGGGAGTGCGCCGCTGCCTGACCCTACCCTACTCTATCCTGGCCCGGCCTACGCCGCGGAGGCCGCACCCGCGCTGCGCTCGCTGGCGTTCCGCGCCGAGGCAGGCACGCTCGCGGTGGCGTCGGGCGCCAACCCGGACTTTTATGCTACCGTCGCGCGCGTGCTCGCGTCCTGTCCGCTGCGGCCGGACGTGCCGCTCGACGTGGACCTGGCCACGGGGCGCGTCGCGCGTGCTGCGCGCGCTGGTGGTGTAGGGTCCGGAGCAGGGTCTGTGGCAGACGGGGCATCGGCGCGCGACGACGGCGGCCTCGCCGGCGGCGGGGGCGCGTGGGTGACGCCCCTGGACCCTGGCCCTGACGCCACAGAGCGCCCGGCCGCTGGCGCAGCAGCAGCAGGCGCGACCGCCGCCTCGCTTGCGCCGGGCGCCGGCGCAGCCGCGGCCGCGGACGGCGCGGGCGCCGGCGCCCCGGCGCCGCGCCCCGGCGGCGGCGCCGCCGGCCGCGGCGGCCGCGCGGCGCGCCACACCCACGGCGGCTACGCGTGCTGGGTGGAGGCGGTGCGCGCGCCGGACGGCGCGCGCGTGCCGCTGACCGTCGCGCGCGCGGAGGCGGACGGGCCGCCCGGCCCCGCGCTGCTGGCCGTGTACGGCTGCTACGGGCTGCCGCTGGACGTCGGCTTCCGCCCCGAGTACGCCAGCCTGCTGGCGCGCACTGCACCTACCTACACCCTGAGCTCGCCCCTCAAACCCCTCAAACCCATCAAACCCTGCGCCTGTGTTGTGAGTAGAGCGCCCTCACCACGACCGGGCTTCACGGCCTCCCCTGTCGTCGCAAACTGGATACAGTATGCGCAGCCATGGTCACGGCTGCGGCTCGACCACTGCGCAGCTCCGCACCCCCTGCGCGGCGTGCTCAGACGCGGCGGCTGCTCGGCGCTGTCGCTGCTCAACCATGACACATGCTCCGGGCGGCTGTGACGCACTGCACGCGGGGGGGCGCACGCCGAAAGCGTGCGCTGGGGGGGCGCGCGCGCGGCGGCCGCAGCCGCGGCCGCCCCCGCCGCAAGACGGCCACACGCCCACCCGAGCGGACCCAAACCCGAGTCAGCGGCCTGCGGAGGTGCCTGCATGTAGCGGCGTGGGCTGCGCCAGCGCGGAGGATCAGGTGGGCGAGCTGAGCATCCGCAGGCCGGCGCGTGCAGGCGCGCGGGTGGACGCTGGCGTGGGTGCATGTATAGGGTTAGGGTAGGGCTAGAGCTAGGGTTGGCGGGCTGAGCACCTGCGGTCCGGCGCGCGCAGGCGCGCGGGTGGACCCTGGCGTGGGCGCACGTGCGCGGCGGCGGCGAGTGCGGCCGCGCCTGGCACGAGGCGGCCGTGCGGCGCGCGAAGGCCACGTCTGTAAGCGACCTGGAGGCATGCGCGGACTGGCTGGCGGCGGCCGGCCTGGCGGCCCCGGGGTGCGTCGTGCTGCGCGGCGCCAGCGCGGGCGGGCTGGCCGCGGGCGCCGCGCTCGTGCGGCGGCCGAAGCGCTACGGCGCGGCCGTGCTGCAGGCGCGCGTCGGGCCGGCGTGCGATTGGTTTTGTTGTGGCGCGGTCGCAGCTGCGGGCGCGCGAGGCTGACTCGGGTGTGTATAGGGTAGGGTAAGGGTCATCGAGGTCATTTTACGCTGTGTTTCTGGGCAGGCGCCTTTCGTGGACGTGCTGACCGCGATGCTGGACGGCGGGCTGCCGCTGACGGCGCACGAGCGCGACGAGCTGGGCGACCCGGCGGCTGACCCCGCCGACTGTGCCGCCCTGGCCGCGCTCTGCCCGTACCACACGCTGGGCGCCGCAGGCCGCGCCGCCTACCCTCCCACGCTGGTCACCACCGCCGCGGACGACGCGCGCGTGCCCGCCTGGGGCCCCGCCAAGTTCGCCGCGCGGCTGCGGCGGCTGGCCGCGGGCGCGCGCGGCCCGGTGCTGCTCGACGCGGCGGCGCACGGCGGGCACTTTGGCGGCGAGCGCGGCGCGGCCGAGGCCGCAGCGGAGCTTTCCTTCCTGCTGGGCGCGCTGGGGAGCGCCGAGGGGCGCGCTGCGGGCTGGGTGCGGCAGGCCTGATGGGGTCCGGTGCGGCACTGTCATGCCACTGAAAGTGTGCCCGCTGCATTCTACATGCACCAATGTGGAGACCTTCTGGGTCATCATGTATGCGCCATTCATGCCGTGCAGGCTGCAGCATGTAGGAACCGTATATAAATAATATACGTGACTTCAGGCCGGGACGCTTCATGTGATTCTGTTGTGGTGACGCGATGCGGTGCTGACAGTCTCAGTCTGATTTGCATGCCACAGGGGCAAGGCCAACGCCCCCCCCAAGTGCTCCCACAAACAATCTTCAGGGACAAGCAAAGGGACCACAGCGCGGCCAACAGCCGCAGCAGACGGAGCAAACCACGCTGATCGCACAGGCTGGGGCGAGCACCTCGGGCATCCTGACAGACCGCCCATGGGCCAAAAGAATCGCACTGTACAGGACAGGAGCAGATGCAGTGAGAGGGAGCACAAGGCGCCGCTGCCAGCTCGCGCATAGGCTGCAAGCTCGGACACGCACATCTGCTGGGTACCCTGCGTGGCAGGGCAGGCCCAGCAGGCCCTGCACGTGTGTATAGGGCAGCTGCAACAGTCCCCGCCACGCCGCTGCCGGAAGCCATGCTCTCACCCACCTCCATCCTCGCACTACCGCAACCGCAGCCTGTCCACGGCGCTGAACTGCTGCCTAGCCAGGATACCCTGCCAAGGGTGCGCACCGCGCCAGCCCGTCCGGCCTGTACTGCGCCCTGCTCTGCAGCAAACACATACAAGCGCCGGAAACCGACAGCGGCCCCCGCACTCAGCCCTGCCGGCGCGCTCGCCGTACCTCCTTCACGCCTCGATGGAGCTCAACGCCATGGGGATCACGCCATAGTCCCCGTCCACGCATGCGCGCATGACGCCGCACCAACACCCGCCTCAGCTACCCTGCGGCGTGCCGCACTGCCGCGCCCCCGCTGGGGCGCCGGCGCGCGGGACCCGCATGCACGCCGCCCGTGCAAGCGCTCAAAGCCAAGCGCGGTGCATCCACTGCTGCAGTGCCTGCTACAGGCAGCACGGCCAAACGCCTATTCAAGACCTGCGCGCTGGGAGCAAACCGCATACGAGGCACGCGGCACCCGCTGCAACCCAGCGCTGTCAGCCCGGCCGCCCTCATGGGGCCCCTGTTTGGGCCCGACAAGCGCCGGAGCAGGTGTGGCATCGCACGCCAGCACAGGCGCGGCCGCCGACGCAGGCTGCCATGCGTGAGGCTGGGAGGAAGTGGCGAGACGCTGCCGACAGGTGCTGCCTGCCGTGCAACCGAAACCTACCATACCCTAACCTAATTCGTAGCCACGCGGCTACGCGTAGGGCTGGAAGTAGTTGGCCAGCAGGCGCTGCCGGCAGCGCTGCCCGCCGTGCAGCGCGAGCTTGAGCACGGCCTTG
>JAABUY010003643.1_pt1 | contig 16753 bp, 20 predicted proteins | sample 5560271 | NCBI WGS metagenome assembly JAABUY01 (sample SAMN10711886, study PRJNA513374) | rock metagenome | isolation source: Antarctica rocks | place: Antarctica: Victoria Land, University Valley
GCGGCATCAGAAAACCCGTTGCACGATCGATTAGGCGGAAATTGCTCATACGGGATGTCCAGGCCGCTTGTGACCCACTGCTACCACCCGCTTCCGCGTCGCGTTAAGTCCGACAGGCTGCTAGACGCGAGCGAACCCCGGAGTGAATGGGGTGGCGATAGCGGCTTTCGGTAGCCCGATCACGAACAAGGTGGCGTACGAAACATCGGCCTTTCAGGGCTATGATACAGGTCTCGTCGCGTATAAGTGAGTATGATATCAAAACCACTTAGAACTCTCGTGCTCCTTGCAGCTTGCCTCAGCGGCTGCGCCCATGCACTTCCGCCGTCGGCGTTCGAGGGCAGCGCGCCGGAGATGCGGCCAGAAGATTTCTTTGCCGGCACGACCACCTCAAGCGGCATCCTGGCGAACAGGAGCGGTTCCCCAACGCAACGTTTCTCCGTTGAAGGGTCTGGGCTGGCGCTTCCAGACGGGAGCTTCCGTTTAGATCAGGCCGTCACCTTCGATCACGCCGCGCCAGAGATGCGAACCTGGGTGATGCGCCGCCTCGACTTCCACCATTACAAGGCGACCCTGACCGACGCGTCCGGAGCCGTAGAGGGAGAAACGTATGGCAACCTTTTCCACGTGCTCTATGCGATGAAGACCCCGTTCGGCGGACAGATGGAGCAGTGGCTGTACCTGCAACCAGATGGCCGCACGGTGATGAACGAGGCGACCGTCCGCTTGTTCGGCGTGGTCGTCGCGCATCTCTCCGAGCGGATCACACATGAAGGGTTTCACCCGACATCGGTGACACCAGCCGCAAAGTAAGCCGGCTGCCTGAGTGGGGAGGCTATGCTGGCCCGGTTGGTTTGCCGAGCACCCGGTGGACACTGGCCCGCCCGATGCCGAGCCGGCGCGCGATTGCGGCAGGCCCGAGCTTTCCTCGTCGCGCAGCGGGCGCAGCTCGGCCGACTCGATGGTGGTTCTGTCAGCGCGCGTGCCAGAAGTCGATCTGGTGGAACCGAGATGGTAGCGTCGCCAGGGACGTGAACGGATGGGTTTTCGGGATGAACTGCATCTGCTGCGGGTCTGTGGCGGTGACGGAGCGGCCGGAGGTCACGGCACGGGGCTACCGGCGGTTCCGCTGCCGGGACTGCGGGCGGCAGTTCAATGAGCGCAGCGGCGGCGTGCTGAACCGGACCTACGGCGCGACAATTGTGATGAGCGGTCGATCCACTGCGCGCGTCGGGCTCGGGAAGTTGTCGCAACGGCCCGGTTTGAGCGGCGCTTCCGGTCGCCTCACCTGTCTGGGCGCCGGCGGCTATGGCGAAACGGGCCGGCTAGGGCGGCGCCAACCAAGTGGCGGCGATTCAGTGGTGCTCAACCATTCTCAAATGGGCACTAACAGCGCGAAATATCTCCTGGACTTGTTCGATCCGGGCTGAAACGTGTTCACACCGCGATGCAAAAATCTTTGGGCAAATGGGGCGTCACTCGTGACCTGGGGTGCGTGACTGCTTCTGCGTCTAAATGGCGTGAGTGCCGCAAGACGCCATGTGATGACCAGCTCGCCCGAGATGGGCGGCGCTGTGCGCGCGAATCGGCCGCTGCGCCATCACGGTGGCCCGTGACCGCGAGCCGTACGAGGCGCTGGTCCGCGCCATCGCCCACCAGCAGTTGCACGGCCGCGCCGCGCAGATGATCCTGGGCCGCTTCACGGCGCGGTATCCCGATGTCGCGTTCCCCTCGACCGACATGGTGCTGGCGACCGACGAGGCAGCGTCGCGGAACTGCGGCTTCTCCGGCGGCAAGATCGCGGCGATCCGCGACATCGCGCGCCAAGCCGAGCTTGGCGTGGTGCCGACCCGGCGTGCGGCGGCGCGGCTCGACGACGCGGCGCTGATCGAGCGGATGGTGCCGATTCGCGGCGTCGGGCGCTGGACGGTCGAGATGCTGCTGATCTTCACGCTGGGGCGTCCCGACGTGTTGCCAGTCGGTGATTTCGGGGTGCGCGAGGGATTCCGCCTCCTGCACCGCCGGGAGGCACAGCCGAAGCCGCGCGCGTTCGCCGAGCACGGCGCGGTGTGGGCGCCGTTCCGCAGCACCGCCGCCTGGTATCTCTGGCGCGCCGCCGACGAGCACAAGGTCATCAAGCAGCCGAGTTAGGGCATGTCAGTGGGCGGCGGCCCAGTTCAGGATCGCATTGTTGGCCTGGTCCGGCCGCTCGAAGATGCTGGCGTGTGAGGCGCCGAGAATGACGGCAAGCTGCGCGTTCGGGATCGCCGCCCGCGTCATCTGCGAGATCGGGAACGCGTAGACGGGATCCTCGAGACCGACCAAGACCAAGGTCGGCACGGCGATGGAGCCGAGCAGGCTTGTATAGTCGGACCGGGTTGCCAAGGCCTCGCCTCCTCCGAGCACGCCGTTGACCGACGCCTCGGCCAGGATGTTCATCATCGTGGTCGATTTGGCGCCCGCCACGGCACGGATGGCGCCGGTCAGCAGCTGGGGCTCGATGATCGGTACGATGGACGACACGCCAGCGTTGGCACCCTGCTCCCTGTAACCCTGCCACTCTCCCTTTTCGACGAATGACGCCGCCATCGGATTGGTGTCGATCAGCAGCATCCCGGCGAAGCGGTGCGGCTGTTCCTTGTACATTTCCAGCGTCACTTGACCGCCCATGGAATGACCGCCGATGATCGCGCTCTGGATCCCGAGCTGGTCCAGCAGCGCCAGCATGTCGTGCGCGTAGGTCTCGATTGACGCATTCCCATCAGGCGCCTCGCTTTTGCCGAAGCCGCGCAGATCGGGGGTGATCACCCGGAAGCGGTTGCTGAGCCCAGTAAGCTGCGACTGATAGAGCTGACCTGAGAGCGGAAAACCATGGATCAGCAGCAACGGCGTGCCGTGGCCGGCAACCTGATAGAAGATGCGGGCCCCGTTGACGTTGACGTAGGCTCCCTGGCGCTGGTCGGCCTGAGCCGCCGCCGCGGGCGTGGGCGGAGGCGCCAGCGGGGGCAGGTATTGTGCGAGTTGCTCGGCTGTTGGCAATGGCTGGGCGGCGCCCGGCGGAGAGAACAACGCCATCCCGCCAAGCAGGACCGACATGCCGACCATGACGTTCGGTTTAAGTTTCACTCGCTGTATTCCTCGTAAATTCCATTGTCAGCGGCAATGGTTCCGCAAACCTGATGGTCTCGCTTGGGCATCACTCCTTAATACCTGCTTCGGCCTGTCCGGTTTCAGCGGCAGCCACCACAAATCCGCGAGCGGCTAGAACTGGTCCGCAAACGCGGTCACGGCGGCGACGAACCCGTTGGGATCTTCGGCATGGACCCAATGCGACGTGGGCAGCGTCGCGAACTTCGCCTGCGGGAACAGCGCGCGGATGGCGGCGTGGTGCTCGGGACGCACGTAGTCGGAGCGGGCGCCGTGCAGGAACAACGTCGGACCGTCGTAGGGGCCGGGAAACTGCGGCCAGTCGCCGATCTGCGGCAACGCGTACACTCCATTCGTCCCTCACCGCGCTATGCACTGAGCCGGTTTCAGCCGGTCACCGTTTCGATCAAGCCAAGCACAGGATCAACTCAAGCCTTTTATGAGGCGGCAGCCGCGGTGCGAATGGCTTTGGAAGCAGATCCGACAAACAACACAGGCGATCTGTCAAAGTATGCCGGCACGCTGTTTGGAAAGCTGTTTGGAAATAGCTACATCCACGACTGGCTGTTGCGCCATATGCATCTGTTACCTGACCGCTTGATTGCATGCCTGGGGCAGGCTGTCGAGGTGTCGCGAGCGGAGGACCGCGGCCTCACTTTGCCGGAGGTGCCGCGAAAAGCCGCCGCGAATGCAGGCACGTCAGGACACTTCCCTAAATCCCCGGCTTGGCCGCCGTCAGCTGACAGGCAGCCCAGCTGATGATCGCCAGCTGATAATCGGTGGACATACCCCACCTGAGCTACGCCGCCACGTCCGTTTTCCCGGCCTGCGTCACGCCACCACGTAGGCGCGCCAGGATGCCCGTCCGGTGGCCTCGCGCAGCACGCCGGCCGCCACCAGTTGCTTGAGCAGGATCAGCGCCGCCTGCGGGCTGAGCCGCAGCCGGTCGGCGAGGCCGCGGGCGGTCAGCACCGGCAGCCGCAGCGCCAGCGCCGCCGCCGCCGGCAATTGCGAGCGCGCGGTGCGGCGCAGCGCTGCCGCCTGCGCCGCCGCTGCCTGCAGCCGCGACAATTCCTGCCCGGCGCGCTGGGCGGCGTCCGTCACGGCCCCGAGCAAGCCCGGGAGCCAAGCCGGACCGGCGATACGGCCGAGTGCTTCCAGCCGGGCCGGGGTTGCCGACCAGAACGCCAGCGCCAGCGGCGAGGAACAGGGCGGCGGTTGAAAGGTGGTCTCCCCTGCCCTGCTCCGGTTGGCGTTGCGACCACGCCAGCGCCGCCTGCCCCGCGCGCAGCAGGGCCGGCAGCGCGGCGTCGGTCGCCGCGGGGCGGCCGGCGAAGCGGGCGGAGCTGGTCAAGGTTTCGCTCGCGCAGCGAGTGGAATACCAGCGTAGGGGAGCCACGCCGCCATCGCGTCCTCGGCCGGCTCGTGGCAGCCCAGTTGGGCGGAGCTGGTCAAGGTTTCGCTCGCGCAGCGAGTGGAATACCAGCGTAGGGGAGCAACGGCCGCAGCGACGCGGCATCGGCGAGCGGGGTCCAGCTGTGGTGCTCGGCCAGGCGGAGCCAGAGCTGGCCGATTTGCAACGCCTGACCGACGGCGAGGTCTTCGGCCAGCGCGTCCGGCCACGGGCCGGCAGCCGCCGTTGTGGGCGCCGTTGTGGGCAAGGTGGCGCGCAGCCGTCCTGCCCATGGCCGCCACGGTGATCGAGCCGGTCAGGCTGGCCGCCCGCAGGCCAAGGTCGACCGGATGCACCCAGGTGCCTTCCTGGTGCGCCAGCCATCCCGCGGCTTCGCGCAGGGCAAGGCGGGCGCGCAGCCCGGCGGCCACGGCCGGGTCGGCGGCCTCGAGCCGGGCGTCGAGCCGGGCGAGGGCCGCGCTGGCCTCAGCCAATGGCGCCAGCAGCGCGAAGGCATCGAGCGTCGAGGTGTCGTGGGGCCGGGCCAAGGGCGGCAACCCGGGCGGATCAAGCCCCTCCCCGGCCGGTTCGTCCTGCCACAGCGGACGCAGCCAGGCATCGTCGTCGTGCTCTGTCATCCTCAGCTTCCGGCGCTCCTGACTGTTGTGCCGCATTATGCGCTAGAACCTTGTTGGAGTTCAGCCAATTCACCGTTTTGAATGCAATTGCATGGTTTGCCATCGCAGGTTGGGCGGTTCGCATGGCAATTTGCGTTAAGGGCCGCTAACGCAAGTTGACCCGGCGCAACCAGCCGGCTAGGCCCAGCCGGCTAGGCATCGGCAAAGGGATTGCATGGTCGACGACGCCGGTGCCGCCGCGCCCGAACCACCCGCCAAGACCGCGGCCGTCGGCACGGTGCCGCCGTGTTGTCCCAGGCCGCGCTGTCCGAAGCTGCCTTGAGCTACGCGCGCCAGGCGCTCTCCCCCACCACCCGGCGCGCCTACGGCAGCCACCTGCGGGCCTGGGAGGCCTGGTGCCGGGCAAAGCCATCGCCCCGGCCCCGCCGCTCCCGCGCTGGTCGCCAATCACCTAGCCGAGTTGGCCGGCCAGCGCGCCTACGTCACCCTGACCAGCCGGCTGTCCGCCATCGCCCAGGCGCATGCCCTGTTGCGCCTGCCGTTCGACAGCCGCGATCCCGAACTGCGCAAGACGCTGCAGGGGGCTCTGTTGCAAACTTTTCGTCGACCACAAGGTGTAGTGGGCCAACCCCAGGCGACCGATACCAGCGATTGTGGCCGAGCCAAAGTTTGCAACAGAGCCCCGCCGCGAGCAACAGGGCGGCGCGCTGCCGGTCGCCCTCGTCCTGCCCGACTATGTGCGCAACCGGGACGCGCCGGTGCAGCCACACGCGCTCGAGACCTACGACCGGCTCAAGGAGGGCAGCGATGATGGAGCATAATCCCCGGTGCGCCCGCGCCAGCGCACTCAGTCTGCATGGACTGCTGGCGCATTGGAACGAGGCCGCAAGCCAGGACTGGGTCGGCCAGCTGCTCGACTGGGAGGAGCAGGAGCGGGCCCGGCGAAGCCTCGAGCGGCGCTTGCGCACCGCCTATATCGGGCGCTTCAAGCCGCTCTGCGACTTCGACTGGACTTGGCCCAGGCGGTGCGACCGCGCCGCCATCGATGCGCTGATGACGCTGAAGTTCCTCGAGGATGCCACCAACGTCGTGCTCGTCGGCCCCAACGGTGTCGGCAAGTCGATGATCGCCCAGAACCTCGCCCACCACGCCGTGACCCGCGGACACACCGTCCTGTTCACCAGCGCCGGTCAGCTGCTCGGCGATCTCTGCGCGCTCGACAGCGATTCCGCGCTCCGCAGCCGTCTGCGCCACTACGCCCACCCGCATCTGCTCGTCATCGACGAGGTCGGCTACCTCTCCTACTCCAATCGCCACGCCGATCTGATGTTCGAGCTGGTCTCGCGCCGATATCAGAAGAAGAGCACGATCGTCACTACCAACCGCACGTTCTCCGAATGGCGCGAGGTCTTCCCCAACGCTGCCTGCCTAGTCTCGCTCATCGATCGTCTCGTGCACCACTCTGAGATCGTCGCGATCGACGGCGACTCCTATCGCCTCAAGGAAGCCTCCGAACGAACCGAACAGCGCGCGAGAAAGCGCCGGGCTACCAAATCATAAGCACGCCGCCGGAGCCGCGTCGCCACCGGCCCACCCGCGCCCTCGCCGTCGAGGTCCCGCCAGCCTGGGCCTCAGGTCATCCTGTTGTTCGATCAACACGGCCATCCCGTCGTCCCGACCTGCGCTCCCGCAGCCGAGCTATGGCCGAACCTGGGTGACGACGGTTTGAGAAAGGCGGCGTATCGAGGTGGGTGGAAGCCTGCCTGAACCTCCCGAAGGAGCGATACGCCACGATGAGCAATAGCACTGTTGTTTCTCTCCGTCAGCCCGACACGGTCGACGACCCACTGACGGCCGTTCTGCGCAGCGGCGCCCGCCGCCTATTGGCCCAAGCCATTGAGGCGGAGGCCGACGCGTTCCTGGCGGCGATGAAAGGCGAGCGGCTGCCGGACGGACGCGAGCGTGTCGTCCGGCACGGCCATGGCCCGGAGCGCCAGGTGCAAACCGGGATCGGTCCGGTCGCGGTGCAGCGGGTCAAGCTGCGCGACCGCGGCGCCGGTGAGAAAGCCGAGCGCATCCGTTTCACGTCGGCCATCCTGCCGCGTTGGTCGCGGCGGACGCGCAGCCTGGATGCTCTGCTGCCGATCCTCTACCTGCGCGGCGTCTCGATGGGCGACTTCCAGGAAGCGCTCGCCGCTCTCTTGGGCAAAGACGCCCCGAACCTGTCGCTATCGGTGATCGCGCGGCTGCGCAGCGAGTGGGAAGCTGACTATGCCCATTGGCAGCACCGTGACCTGTCGGCTCGGCGCTACGTCTATATTTGGGCGGATGGCGTGTACCTGCAGGCGCGCATGGAGCCGCAAGCCGAATGCATGCTGGTGCTGATCGGGGCGACGCCGGAGGGCAAGAAGGAGCTACTTGGCTTCCAAGTTGGTATCCGGGAGAGCGCGCAGAGCTGGCGCGAACTGCTGGTGGACCTGAAGGCGCGGGGCTTGGCCATCGCACCGGAGCTGGCGACTGGGGACGGCGCGCTCGGCTTCTGGAAGGCACTGGACGAGGTGTCGCCCTCGACGCGGCACCAGCGCTACACCGTGCACAAGACCGCCAACGTGCTCGACAAACTGCCCAAGTCCGTCCAGCCCGCGGCCAAATCCGACCTGCGCGAGGTCTGGACGGCGCCCGACCGTGCGACGGCCGAGAGGGCGATTGCGACGTTCGCCGACAAGTATGGTGCCAAATACCACAAGGCGGTCACCTGCCTGGTGAAGGACCGTGACGCGCTGCTAACCTTCTACGACTTCCCGGCCGAGCACTGGGATCATCTGCGCACGTCCAACCCGATCGAGAGCGTGTTCGCCACCGTGCGGCATCGCACGGTGCGGACCAAAGGGTCGCTGTCGCAGGACACCGCCCGGCTGATGGTATTCAAGCTGGTCACGGCCGCGGCCAAGACTTGGCACCGACTGAAGGGCGAAAACCAGTTGCCCAAAGTCGTCCAGGGTGTCACGTTTCGCAACGGCGTCGAGGTCATCAACACGCCAGCACAGAACGCCGCCTGATCACGGCGTCACCCAGATCTCAGCATAGCTCCCCCGCAGCCGACGCGCGCAGCGCCGGTCCAGGATGGCCGAAGGCCACCGCGCCCGACTCTGTTGCAAACTTTGGCCCGGCCACAATCGCTGGTATCGGTCGCCTGGGGTTGGCCCACTACACCTTGTGGTCGACGAAAAGTTTGCAACAGAGCCGTGCTGATCTCGGTCGTGGCCGACGCTTCGCTCGGATCGCTGCGGCCACTGCGCGGCGAGGCGATCCCGGTCCGCGGCGAGATCGCCATCTTTGGCGAGCGCGACGGCCACCTTCGACAGACGGCGGAGCAGCGGCGGGCACGCTCGCCGTATCTGGCCGCCTGCTTGGTCGGACGCTCCGAATCCGGCAGCCCGGCCGAGCTGCTGAAGGCGTACCTGCACCCGTGCGCCGCGGCCGGGCACCTCATGCCGGTGGACAGCGACTGTGAGCGCCACACACTACGGTTGCTGCGCCAGCTGCAGCCGTGGCTGGCGCAACGGCAGGGCATCGGGCTCGCGATCAGAAAGCCTGTATTCGACGTGGCGATGGGGTTGGGTGCCGCGGGACCAGACAGCGACGACGTGGACGTGTGCGGTCCCTGCATCCCGGACTTCCTGCTGGACGCCGACCGCGTCCCGTCAGGCGGCGCGTCATCGGTGATCGTCGAAACCATGGGCTACGCCGATGCTGAGTACCAGGAGCGGAAGCAGCGCATCCATGCGCTCATGAGTCGGTCGCTAGCCGCTCCGCTTATCAAACACGACTTCCATCTGCCAGCCGAGCAGAGTCAGCCGGAGCGCGACCGGGACTTCCAGCTGCAATGCCGGTGGACCATCACCGGCAAGGAACATCACCGGACGTAAAGTCCGGATGGATTGGGGTAGGTTCGGCTCGACTCTCCGCGACTCAGGCCGCGTGGTAGAGGGTGCACGTGAGCCTCTGCAGAAGAGCGGCAGAAATTTCGACGGTCTCCGTGTTCGACCGGGACGTGGACAAACTGGTTGGGCGCCAGAAGGCACGTCGGACCGCGGCGGTGGCGTGGTGCTCCTCGATGGCGCGCTGATCGGCTTCCGTCACGACGGCGCACCACCTCGACGTCGGTGCGTAGGTGCCCAGCGGCTGCGGCGCTGTCGACCGATCAGCATCGTGCGACCGAACTATTGCCGATGGCCGGCGTGATAGATGCCACGTGCAAGGACGGCGACTGAACCAACGAGGAGATAAGGCCATGGCAGACACGAGCGTCACGAAGGTGGAAGCGACGGCGGCGCCCGAAGGGCCGCAGGGGCAGCGATACCTCGCCAGCGGCCGCGGCGTTTCCATGCGGCTGTGGGAAAACGAAGCTCCCGGCACGCCGTCGCCGCCGGTCCGCCGCGCCTACGAAACCGTCGGTTATGTCATTTCCGGCCAAGCCGAGCTGACCCTGGAGGGCCAAGTCGTCAAGCTGGGACCCGGCAGCTCATGGATCGTGCCCAAGGAGGCCGAGCACAGCTACCGCTTCATTGAGTCGTTCACCGCGGTCGAGGCGACCCATCCGCCGGCCGAAGTCCACGACCGCGACGCCGCCCCGGCAGGCTGACCGTACCCGGTAACATTGGGTTTTCCATCCATGCCAGCAGCAGCGCTCTCGTTCGTCGAGTCCGGCCTGTCGGCGCTGGAACGCGCGCTGCACGATCGCGGGTCCGATTTCCGCAATGTCCAGATCGCGACGGTGTCGCCCGAAGGACATCCAAGCCTCAGGACCTTGGTCCTGCGCGGTTTCGAACGCTTTCCGGCGTGCGCCGAAATGCACACCGACGCCCGCGCCGGCAAGGCGCGGGACATCGCCCAGGCCAGCCGCGTCGCCCTGCTGTCCTGGTCGTCCGCCAATCACCTTCAGCTCCGTTTCGAGGGCTCGGCCCGCCTCCATCACGGCGATGCAGTCGCCCGCTCGCGCTGGGACACGCTGTCGCCCAAGGCGCGTGACACGTATGGGCTGCGTGCCGAACCAGGCGCGTTGATCCCGGACCCCGACGACCGGACGCACCTGCCGCCCGATGAGCAATTCCGACAGTTCGTGGTCATCCTCGTCTCGCTCGCCAGCGTCGACATCCTCCATCTCGATCCCGACGGCATCCAGACCCGCGCCCGCGGCCAGTTCACGCCATCCGGTCCCAGCGCGCACTGGATCGCTCCGTAGGTGACAGATTGGTCGAAGACACTCCGCCTCGCGCTCGTCTCGGGAACCGTCGCGAGCATCACCTCGACCGCGGCGCTGGCCCTCCTGGCGCGAGCCGAGCACAAGGGCGCACTCCAGCCCGCGAATGCCACCAGCCATTGGCTGCACGGCGAGCGGGCGGCTTCGTTCAAGAGCCTGGATCTTGCCCACACCGGGGTCGGCTATGCGACCCACCACGCCGCGACGGTGTTTTGGGCGGTCTTGTTCGAGCGATGGATCGGGGCGCGCCGCCCGCTTGGGGCGTTGCCGGTCATGCGTGACGCGCTAGCGACGGCGGCCGTGGCCGCCGCCGTCGATTACCTGGCGACCCCGAAGCGGTTCACGCCCGGCTGGGAGTTCGTGCTGTCCAGGCGCGCCATGGCGGCCGCCTACGCGGCAATGGCGGCCGGACTGGCGGCGGGAACGTTGGTCACGCAGGCAGGTCGTAGAGACAAACTGCCCAGCCTGTGACGAAGCGCGCCGTGGACGAGTTCGCATCTCGTGTCCAGGGAAGGCCTGATCGCCTGATGTTGGAACAACCGCAGCATGTCTTCGCGGCTCCTTTGCGCTTGATCGGGTTGAGCGCCTCAATCACAGCGGTGAAGTCGAGACCTGCCGGCTTGGTCGGCATCAAAATCAGGTGTGCTGCCAGTTTGCTGTAATTACCACCCGGCCGACCAAGCTGCCCCGTTATGTACTACCGTACCTTCAGCATCGGTGCATGAAGGCCGACATAGGAACGCTCAGTTCGCGAAGCCGGCCAGAACCTCATCCAGGGCGGCGTGCAGAGTAGTGCGATCCCGTGTCGCCCCCTTCGGGAACACGATCGTGAGGCTGCCTCCCCTGCCTTTCGTAGCTCTCGCCACCGTGCCCCCATTGTCATTTACTACCATCTCCGACCCTGTTCTCCGCAGGGTTGATTGCGGGTCGGTAAGCAGCCGTCGAAGAATTACGGCAGACGGCCATGGCTCTAAGCCGTTCGACCGGCGATCATCGTGCTCCCCGGCGAGGGACTCGGCACGGGAGAGTATCTTTTGACGGGTTGCAGGGGCACGCAGGGCCGGGGCCAACTTCGCTGCGTGACTGATACCGATCGCGTGCGGTGTTCCAAACGCCCTGATAACCACACTCGGCAACTTGGCCAGCTCAAGATATCGACTGAGCCAGCTTTTTGTAACCTGAAGTCGATCCACCATGCGCTGCTGGCTACCCCCGTAATATTTGTCGATCGCTCGAGCGTAGTCTGTTGCTCGTTCGTAGTCGGAGAGGTCCTTACGGCTGCGGTTCTCAAGGTCTGCGACTCGGAACGCTTCTTCGTCGGTCAACTCGCGCGTCTCAACCAGAAACCGGAAGTCCGGATAGTCGTGTGCTCTCAGCCACGACACGCTCCAGTGGCGCCGCGCGCCGCAGACCACCTCGTAGTCAAACCGCGGTTCCCCGGCGACGCGGCGAACAACTGCTGCAACCTCCTGCCTACCTTGCGCCCGTAAGCTTTCGATGAGGTCGGCGCAGACGTTTTCGTTCAGGTTCGCATAATCCCGGTTATGCCCCTCCCAAATCCTACAACGGGCCGGGTCGACCAGCTCGTGAACCCTGGTCACGGCCGCACCGCTGACGAGTTCCGAGAGGCGGTTCTCACGCGCGCCGAGGATGCCGGTACGGGGCGGCAAGCGGGAGCCAGCGACCCGGGACCCCTCCCCCGCGATAATGTCGGCGAAGCCGCGATTGCCACGGTTCGTCATCGTATTGCCCAGTTATTGGAATGACTTAGGGCTGAGTTGCAGGCCTGCAACCGCATCACAGGATGCCCTCTGCCCGTAGCCGCTCGGCGTGGCTGGGCCAAGTCACCCTAATGAGCGTCTCGACTTCCGCGTTCACCCCGTTCAGGTAGGTGATGCAGCGCTGGTAGGTTTCGCGAGACGTCACCGGCTGCTCGAGTTCGTAAACGGTCATCAGCCGAGCCGAGGCGTTGTCAATTTCGGCGCTGTCCTTCAGGACTGTGCGGAGTAGCACGTCACCAAAGAGCGTGCGCATAAGCCCCAGCAGCTCGCGCTGCATGGATTTCTGATCGTCGGCCCGCGTCGCCAGCATGCGCAACCACTTGAGGTCGATGGCGAAACCCCGATCAACCATGACCCCCATCGTCTCATGGAGCATCGCAAGGAACGTCGTCGTCGAAGTGAAGTCCACGACAGTCGGCGGAATTGGGACGAGCAGCGCGTTTGCGGCGCGCATGACGGAAAGCGAGATCGTCCCAAGAGCCGGCGGCGGGTCAAGGATGATCACGTCAAAATGGTCGGCGATGGACTCGATACCCTCGCTAATCCGGTTTAGGAGCCTCTGCTCTGACCGTGCCACCCGGGCAGCTAGTTCGTACTCCGCCGAGTAAAGCTTAAGGTTAGCCGGCACGAGGTATAAGCCGTCCCAGTGGGTTTCCCGCACGGCATAGGCCAGGCTCGACATCTCGGCGTTCCGGATAAACGGGTAGAGTGTCTCCTCTTCCGTTATATCGAGATCCGGGACGTAGCCGAACAGTGAGGTCGAGGAGCCCTGACTGTCACAATCTATAAGGCACACCCGGTAACCCCGGATCGCAAGATACTGGGCCAGGTGGGTCGACACGGTCGACTTCCCGACGCCTCCCTTGAAGTTCTGCACTGCTATGATGGAGGGTGGATCCTCGGCTGTGCGCCAAGGCCGGGTTCCGAACACGTCGCGCATGTGGTTCACCTCTCCCAGCGTGTAGCCGACGCGCCGGCCCGTCGACGTGCGGCCGACCTGGGGCAGGCGTCCATCCTTCTCCGCCTCACGGATGGCGGCCCCCGTTCGCCCGACCAGTTCGGCCGTGCGCGTGATTGAAAAGCGCGGCGATGTACGGGGTTGACCGCGTTCCGGGTCACCTCTGGAACGCAAAGAGGCGAGCACGTCGAGGGAGCGGTCGTACAGGGAAGCGACGGTCTCGAGCGAAGTCGGCGGAACGGCCGCATCCTTCCCACGTGCCATGAAGGCGCTCACGGCTTCACGCGAGCAGCTACGAGAGGAACTTGGCCTAGCTTGGCTTGACTTGCAGCCCAGTCGATTGCCGGGCCGAAGTGCCCGCGTATCCAGTCTGCCTTAAATGCGCTACCGACCAGGAGCATCCATTCGCCCTCGATCATCTCAAGGGTGGCGTCGTTGAGCCAAGACCTTGCCTCCACCCTACCAAGGTGCTCGCTGAAGGCGGCCAGGAAAGCGACAGAAGGATCAAGGGTGGACGGACCTGCCGTACCCTCTTCATCCGTCGTGGCCGGTGGTGCCGCGAGCCTCACGGCCGTGACCTTCGTGCGCTGTAGCGGGGCAGGGGAGGCATGCAGCCGGATGACAGTGGTGTCGAAGTCTGCTCGCGCTTCGGGGTAGACGCCGGAGACTTGGCGCTCCCACGCGTCGCGGACCGTCTGGCGGAACTTGCGGATGTTGTTCCCCTCGTTGCCGAAATGCGCAGCAAGCTGGAACCAACTCAGCGTGGCGGGTCGCTTCTGGCTGATGCGAGGAAGCCGGTAAGCCAGCCATGTGTAGAGGTCGAGGGCTGTGGCCGAGTCACGAAGCTGTTTAATGGCGTGCTCGTTAAGCGGGACAGCGTGCTGACGCAGGTGCTCGAAGAATCCCTCTGTTAGAATAATCTCCCGCATGAAGGCGCCCGACCTAGAGTCCGATCCGACGTACTCGTTCGTGAGCTTGATCTCCTTGATCCCGAACTCCTTCGTGCCCTGCCGGTCCTCCCCGTCCCAGCGGATCATCCACTCGCAAGCCAACAGTCGGTCGAGTTGCTCGCGGATGAGCGTGGCAGACCCTCTCGGGCCGTAGCTGATCGTCTTGTAGCCCATGCGACGCATCCAGTCGGTGAAGCTCGTCCCAAGCAGGATCTGCCGCGACTTCGTTCTGACGGCCTCCGTCATGACATGAATCAGGATGAGCCGAGGCAGAGAGCCGAACGGAACGCCCAGCGTGTATAGCTTCTGTTGGCCATTCTCTGGGCGCAGAACCGCCTTGGGGGTGATGGCGAGAGTATATTGCCCGTCCTGCCGGACAATCGGCGCGAGTTCGTCGGCTGGCCTGCGAACTGGGAGCGACATTGCACAGAGAGCGGAGTGAAGAAAGCTCGGGACGGGCTCTTCCGATGCGACGGCATTGATACGCTTAAACAGGTCGAGTTGGCCTGCCTGCCGTGCCAAATCGATCGCAGCGTCAATACCTTTCGTTACTAGTTCTAGGTGGACCTGCTGTCCCAGCGGTGGTCTGCTCACGATGCTCCTCAAATCGAATCGTTCGACTTTCGTCTAGCACAAGCCGTACGATAGGTGCGCAAATTTTTACAAACAGACCCTAATTGCTTTTGAAAGTGCAAGCTGACCGATGACGACGGTGCGGCAAGTCGTTTTCAATCAGATCTAGCTTGGTAAACCTTTAGGAGACTTCTTCGGAAGAAGCTTTAGGTATGTGTACCGAATGCATCGGCGGAGATGAAGTTTTCATACCGACATCATCGGTCCGACTCGATCTACGCGTACGCACTTCATCGGTATGCCGCACCAAGTTCATCTCTATGGCGCAAACGTACCGTCATCATCGGTATTGCAATGGAAATCACTTAAGTGTCGTACCGGGCCTGACTTGTCGGACGGGTCCCGTCGATATTCTATGTCGCGTTCCCTCGTTCATGCGACTCACGCCATGCAGCTCGAGCGGTTGGAGAAGTGACTCCTGGATCGTGCGAATCGCCGATAGGTGGATCAGCGCGGCTCGTCCTTGCGTCGCCACAGCGCGCCTGAGGTGAACGCCTCCTCGACGCCGGCGGCACGGATGTAGCTGCGCATCACCGCCTGCGAGCCATGGCGGGAGTGCTGCATGATGTCGCGCTCATGCACGCTGGCCTGGGCGAGGGTTGTGATGCAGCCGGCGCGCAGGCTGTGCGGCGTGATGCGGGCCAGTTCCTGGCCGCGGTAGCCGGCTTGCCGGGCGCGTTCCTTCAGGATCAGCCTGATGCTCTCGGCGGCGAGGCCTTGGCGGCCGACGGCGTCGTCGCGGGTGATGCGCCGGAACACCCAGTCCTGCCTGATGCGGGCGGCGGCGAGCCAGGCCCGCACCGCGGCGACTGGGCAGTGGGCGGCGAGCGGGTTGGCGGCGACGTGGACGACGCTGCCCTCGCCGACCTAGTCGGCCTTGGAGCGGGGCAGGAAGACGCTGAGCCCGTGCGGCCCGAAGGTCAGGTCGGCGACCCGGATCGCGGTCAGCTCGGAGCGCCGGAAGGCGCCGGCGAAGCCCAGCATGATCAAGGCGCGGTCGCGTTCGCCGCGCAGGCCGCCGCCGCAGCTGGCGGCCAGCTTGACGACGCCGGCGGTCAACAGCGGGGCGGCCTGGCGCTTGGGGCGGGTGCCGTGGGCGCGGGCAATGCCCTGCAGCGTCTTGCGCAGCTCGGGATCGCGGGGGTCGAACGGCAGCCGGAGCAGGGCGTGCGCCTGGGAGATGGCGGACAGCCGGCTGGTCAGGGTGACGTAGGCGCGCTGGCCGGCCAACTCGGCCAGGTGATTGGCGACCAGCGCGGGGGTAGCCGGGGCCGGGGCGATGGCCTTGCCCCGGCACCAGGCCTCCCAGGCCCGCAGGTGGCTGCCGTAGGCGCGCCGGGTGGCGGGGGAGAGCGCCTGGCGCGCGTAGCCCAGGGCAGCTTCGGACAGCGCGGCCTGGGACAGCACGGTCTGGGACAGCGCGGCGGGCGCCGTGCCGACGGCAGCAGCTGTCACGCTGCACTTAACAGCAAGAATACTTTTCACGTATTTTCAATCGTCTGTGCATTGCGCCTAATTTGAGAAGCTGCACCTAATTGTGAGAACCGACTCAGGATGCTGCACTTAACTTGAGAAGCATCTTCATAACGTTGGTCACAGACGTCCTGACAGCGAAACGGGATCTGTGGGTTCGGATATGGCCAAGTTGCAGGGGAAGTGTGCCCGGGCAGCAGGCTGATGGCACGAAAAATCGGTTCACCAGTGCCCCCAGCCAAACGTCGGTCCATTCTCAAATTTGCAGCAAACCTGAGAAAAGGCGCCCTTTGATTCTCATGATTAAATGCAGCGATGGTCAAGAATGTCGCGAGTCTTACAATTAACTGCAGCGCGACAGCAGGATGCCGACACCGAAACCTGTCTGGCGGCTCAGCTATCCCCTCATTTCGCGTGGGCATACAATCCGCTGAAGTTGGGTGCTTTTGACACCGCTTGCTCGAACGCTTCCATGAGCGGGAGCAGCCGGTGCTCGGGCATGTTGGGGATGAGCTCG
>JAABUY010003645.1_pt1 | contig 16752 bp, 16 predicted proteins | sample 5560271 | NCBI WGS metagenome assembly JAABUY01 (sample SAMN10711886, study PRJNA513374) | rock metagenome | isolation source: Antarctica rocks | place: Antarctica: Victoria Land, University Valley
CCCGCCAAGGAGCATCGCAGCGCCGGTATGCAGCGCGATATGTAGCTGCAGCGTGCGCTGCTGCAGGCGGCCGAGGCGCGCGCGGACGCGGGCGAGGCCGAGGCCGCCCGCCTGCGGACGGCACTCGCGGCGGCCAAGGCGCAGGCGGCCGCGCGGGCGCCGTCCCCGGGCGCGGACGCGCGCTCCGAGTCGGAGCAGGCGTCGCTGCCGTCGCCCTGCGGCAGCCCTGGCGCCGCCGCGGGCGCGCCGTGCGGCGGCGCGGCCGCTGAGCGGGAGGCCGGCTTGGCTGACATGAGGCTGCAGGTGCCGAGTGTTGCCCCCATCGGGCCCCCTCCTGTCCAGTTCTTTGTACGTGCCGCGATGTATGTTCCCAATCAATGTTTGCTGGGCAAGGGACGGCTGCAGGATGCCTCGCAGCGCTGCATCCGCTGGGTCGCCCGCGCGCAGGACGCGGCGCTGGCCGCGAGCGGCGAGCGCGCGCGGCTGACCGCTGCGCTGGGCGCCATGCGCGCCGAGATGGAGGCAGCTGCCGCCATCATGGCGCGCGAGCGGCGCGACGCCGCGGCGGAGCGGGCGAATGCGCGGCGGCAGATCAAGCGCCTCGCCGAGCAGAACGGGGCGCTGCTGGAGCTCAGCAACGCGCTGCACGCCGGGCTGGACGCGCGTGCGCGCGCGCCGCCCGATCAGGCGCACGCCCCGGTCGCGCCTCTTCAGGCACCTACGGACTGCCCTGCCGGCGCGCTGGTGGCCGCGCGGCTGGACAGGCTGGAGGCGGCTCTGGCAGAGCGGCCGGCATGCGCCGGAACAGGCGCCGGGGGACACCCTGGGTGTGATGATTGCGGGGGCGGGGCGGCGGCCCTGCAGCTGCAGGGCAACGCGGTGGAGGCGCCTGCGCAGGCAGGGGCTGCAGCACGCCCTGGCCCTGATGTCAGCGGGCTGCTCGTGGAAGGCTGCGAGGCGCAGCTGGCAGCGACAGCGCCCAGGCGCACCGTCATACTGCAGGTGACTGTTCGCCCATCCGCTTGCCTGGAATGCAGCCGTCCTTGTACCTGCCGGGTGGAATGCTCACGTGTTCATGCACACTACTTCATGCGGTCGTGAGCAGCCGCATACATTGGCATAGCATTGACTGACATCCATGACAACAGCCTAGAAATTCAAGGCACAGCTGATACCCCCGGGACGCGCGCAGCGCGTGCGGCTGCCGAGGCCGCAGCGGGTGCCGCTGGTGCGCAACTACAATGACCCAGACTGAAGGCCGGCGGCTGCGCGGTGCATGGGCCACCGCGCGGTGGCGGCATAGCACAGCTGTACAACGAGCTCTCCCTCGCATGTCCGCAAACCTACATGCGCTTTGCATGCAGGTTTGCTGCACCTTGCATGTGTATAGTATGCAGGTCACCGTCCCTGGTCAGCAGCAGACAAAACACGAGTGACGCCGGCGTTTAACGTGTTACTGGGTCGACAGGTCGATGAGTCTGCACTGCTCAGTGCTGGGTGCTTACAGCTCGAGCAACTCAGGCATGCATGCTGTCACTTCTGCGCTCCTCAGCACACTCCTCACAGCGCCACCTGTCTATACTACCATAAGTGCAACTGTAGCCATATGCTGCTGGCTGCATGTGCAGTCGGGAGCTTCACGGTGCGCTTTACGCTGTACAGTGTCAATGCACACAAGGGTGTCTAACCGTTATAACTGGTCTATAACTGGTCCTGTGGCACCAGACTCGTTTCAAAAGGCCAAGGGGGTTTCAGGTTTGCAGAGCACAACCGCGGGTCGCCTTCCCTCCTCCTACATAAGCCAGCGAACTAGGACGAGCAACAGTCGAAGGAGCCCCGCTCGTGACACCCCCTAGAGAGTAGCATATGGTCCCAGACTGAGGCCAGGCCAGGCTGCTTGCTGCACTGTACCACTGCCAGCCCCGGCCCGTCGGGGCTGTGCTGCAGGGGCGGCGCCTGCATGGGCGTGCACGTCTGGCAGCGCGACAGCGCCGGCGGGCACACGTTTGCCACGGCGGCGCCTGCGCCGCAGCCGCGGCCCGGCAACAAGCGCAAGCTGGTTTGGACCCGGCAGGATGGCGCGGCCGGCGCGGCGCAGGCTGCCGCGCCCGGCGCCGCTCAGGCCAGCCCCTTTGTCGGGGCTGGCCGCCAGGGCAGCGGGGGTGCCGGCCCGGCGCAGGGCGCCCTGCAGCCCTGCAAGCGCGCCAGGGGCGCACCGTCCGACATTAGCGCCACCGAGCACGCTGCCGAGGCAGAGCAGGAGCGCAGCCAGGTAGCAGGCGGCGCGGACTGGAGGGCAGGCGGGGCCACTGTGCGAGCGGGGCCAGAGTGCGACGGGCAGCCCGACGGCGCTGCGCCGCGGCCTGCCAGCCTGCGCGGCGCTGCAGCAGGCGTGGCAGCCGGGGACGCTGCGCGGCCGGGCGGCGGGCGTGGCAGGGCCGGCGGCGCCATGCCGGGACGCGCAAGCCTGCGCGCAGGGGATGCCGGCGGCCCTGGCGGGCCTTTGGAAGGCGCGCAGCAGGCTGGGCGACGAGGTGGGGCGGCCGAGGGCCGTGCGCACGGACCCGCTGCACAGCGCGGAGGAGCCACAGGCGGCCCTAGGCGTTCAGCCGGGGCGGCCGCGCAGGCGGAGCCGCACGGCCAGGAGGCCAACGGGCACGCGCGCGAGTCCGTCCCGCGCGCAGGGCCCGCGGGCGGCTCCGGCCAAGCGGCCGGGGCTGCCGCGCAGGGTGGGCCCGGAGGCGAGCGGGTCAACGGCAGCGCGCCCGGCCCGGCCGGCCTGCGCGCCCAGGCGGCGGAGCTGGCGATGCTGCGGCGCACGGTCGCGCAGCGCCAGCGGCAGCTCGCGCAGGAGCGGGTGCGGCCGGCGCATCGCCCCGCCCCGCGCGAGCGGCCGCCGCTCGCTCGGCCTGCGTGCATGACGTCTGCCTCTGCTCCGTGCAGCGCCGCGCTGTCTGTCACTGTTTCTTGATGTCCTGCTCGAGCTCCTCGCAGGGGACGCTGTCTCTCACGGCGTTGGAGCTGTGAGGACTTGCACGGGCTGTGCGCAATTCCTGTTTATCCCGCCTGGCAGCTAGTCTCACACGTGCATCTGGCGTGCAGGTGGAGGCTGCCAGGCGCACGGCGGCCGCCGCGGCCGCCGAGCAGCACCGCGAGCAGGACCTGGCGCGCCGGCGCGAGCGGCTGCGGGCCGGCTTCGCGGAGGTGCGCCGTGCGCGGCGCGCCCTGCGCTGTGCCACATCAGCGGCTCGTCGCCCTGCATCGGTCCCGCAGCTCAATCCCCAGCCTTGGGTGTTCCTGGTCAGGCCAACGGTGTGCTGTGAGTGAAGCAAAGGAGCTGCCAGTGATGTGGTGCCCTGCACAGACGCTGGAGTCATTGTCAGTGCAGCGTCTGGGGGCCGGCCGCAGCCGCCCTTCAGCGGCCAGCGGCATGCAGTGCACAGCAGCGGGTTCGCCCTTGACCGGCGCGTGGCGCCTGCAGGCGTTCCGCGAGGCGGACGCGCTGGTGGCCGCTGAGCTGGCCGAGGAGCGCGGCGCGGCGGCGTCGGGCGCCGACACGCGCGAGGTCGCGCGCGTGCTGGCCGCGGCCGGCGACTACGAGGTGCTGCCCTCCCTTGTCCTATCTTGATACCGCTGCACGCCTGTCCTTCAGACCTCACGGCTTCTGGGGCACTGCCATAGGGCGAGTGTGCCCGCAAGCTCTGCACAGTGCAGCCTGCACTCAGGCAGAGCAGAAGCTGACTGATCCGGTCGCAGGTTGTATTACATGTGCCTCAGAACAAGCCAGCAATGAAGCACTGCACTGCTATGGCGCGCGCAGGTGCTGCAGCTGAAGCCCGGGGCGGGCGCGGCGGCGCTGCGGCGGCGGTACCGCGAGATGGCGGTCGCGCTGCACCCCGACAAGTGCAAGGTGCGCGCGCGCGCCGCGCCCTGCCGCACTGCGGAGCATCGGCGCATGGTTCATCTGGCCTTCAATTCGTATTGTTATTAAGCTTGCGCTTAAGCTCAGACCGCGCTTGCCGGGAGTTGCATTTTTTTTTCCCCCAAGGCGATACTAAGTGTGAACAGGAGCAGCTGCACCCTGGCCAAGCTTGTGCGGCCGGTGGGTTTACTGTGTCGGCGCGCGCGCGCAGGCGGCCGGCGCAACGGACGCCTTCCAGCGCATGGTGCAGGCGTACCAGAACCTGCTGCGCTTTGTATAGTGGGTCATCGCATGCGCTTGGTTACAGACTGGAGGTGTTTTTCAATGGGGTCGTCCTGTGAGCCCTCAACGAGCGCAAATGAGTTGCCGTCTGCATTGCAGCAAAAAAGTTTTGTGATGAGTCGACTGCAAAACTTGTCTTTTGTTTTTGCTATCAGGATGTCGTCAGGTCCTTGTGCTGGTGTTCCAGTTGGTCTGGCTCATCGCAGCTGGCCATGAAGCACAGTTTGGGTCACCGCTTCGTAAGCGCGTGCCGTGCACACTTGACCGCCTGTAGCATGCGTGGGTAGCACGCCGTGCTTCCTTTCAGTCTGCATACTGCGCGGCACATGACATATGTCATGTGCCGACTGCTCCAATGCACACACGCCTTGCCAAAACACGACGCAGACGCTGGCTGTGCGGGAGCCATGCGGCCCGCCCACACCGGGAAGGTACTAAGTTCTGCTAGCAGTGCTGATACGAACAGGGCGATGCACGTACGCACACGCCGATCAACGGGTGTCGCTGGACAGGATGCGCGCTCTCTGGGAGGGCCTGGGACCACTTCACCCCCGCAGCGCATGCACGAACATAATAGAGTGACACGGGGACGCGTAATGTCATATAGCAGGGAAGCAGCAATGATGCCGGATACCTGGGCAAGGTGCGTAAACCAGGGCGCGCCCCTGCCCGTATGGCAGGCGCACATGCGGACATGACAGTCCTCGCAATGCCCAGTGTCAGACCAGTCGGCGAGGGCCTCGGACATGTCAGATGGCATGCCATTCATGCTCCCATCCCTCCGCGCTCAGCGGCCACCTCCAGCTGCCGCGCTCGCCGCGGCCTGCCATGCAGACGAGCAGCCGCGGCAGCGGCTCTCCGCTCAGAGCCGCGCGGCCCCTTGCATGTGCCAAGCCGCGAGCGCCAGATGCTGGCCTGCGGGCAGCGCGGCGCCCTGCTCGCTTACAGCATGAGCAGAGCCTCTGCCACGGCGAGCTCGTGCGCCTCGCCCGGCCCGGCGGCCGCACCACCGCCGGCCGTGCCCGCATGGCCACCGGCTGCGCCCGCGCCGCCGGCATTCTCTTTGTCGTTGGAGAGCGCAGCGCCGCGGCCGCCGCGGCGCGGGCGCGGGCGCTGCGCCTCCCTGCCTGGAGGGCTGCCTGCATGGTCGGCGGCCGCCTTGCGCTTGGCGCTTGCGTCGGCGTCCTCTGAAGGCGCCATGCGCAGGCCGTTGAGCGAGGCGCCGAACGCGCGCACGGCGCTGCCAGCGCCGGCCGTCCTGCAGCACACACACAGGCTTTGCTGACCGACATTTCACTAAGGACACACCGACGCGCATGGCCCCGATCCTGCGTTGGCACGGCCCACACAGAGCAAGCCAGCACATGGAGCTGCAAAGCTCTCAGCCTGCACGCACGCAATGCTTGCCATGACAGCTTCAACGGCCCTAATTCAACAGTCTATGCATGCGCATCTGCAAGTATGTGCGCACTAATGGCAGGCCTGGAGCGCACGCTTGCAAGCGGCCCACAGCGCAGCAACTCGCATGTTGAGCACAAGGACATGCACAGGCGCGCCTGGGAGGCGCGCGCTTATGGGCGGCCCAGCGGCAGTCCCGCAGCGCGTCGTCCACCGCGGGCGCGGTGCCCCACGACACGGGCACGCCGGCTGCCTTGCCGTCCGCCTGCCACACGCCCTGATGTGTCAGGACAAGCGGGCAGGTGCATACAGGGTGAAACTGAGCTGCGGCAGGCCACGGGTGTGAGCGGGCATGCAGGCAAGGACAGCAGCGGCAGTGTTACCAGTCCCCAGCCTGTTTGAGCTGGTGCGGTGTGGCCGACGGCTCAGCAGACAGGTGACATTGGCGCATGCGCAACACCGTCAGGCTGCATGGACAGGCCTGCTAGCGTTGAGCAGGGACTGGAGCCCCTAGGCAGGGACGCATGTCATCCATCACCCACTGTGAGCAGGCTGCGCCCTCTGGCACTGCATGGGCTGCGACGCGCCTGGGCAGCTTCGCCCAAGGGCGCCGGCGCGCCATCAGGCTGCCGCTCGGCGCAGCCTCGCCGGCCCGCCGGCCGCTGGAGGGCGCGCCGGTGGCCCACAGGCGCCGGCGAGATGGCGTCGTCTGCGTGACGGCCCCGGCGCGCGTCAGGCCCTGCAGGCTGCTGCAGCACTGACGACTCACAGTCTGAGCTGAAGGCTGTACACAATGCTGGTAAGGGCGCATCACTTGATGCTGCCGCTGCGCGCCAGCAACGTGTCTGTGCGCAAGGACGTGCATGGGTATGCGGAAGAGCGGAGCGGCCTGCTGGGGAAAAGAAATGCAAGCAAGAGCGGCTGCTCCCCCGAGCCAGGCGCGCGCTCTGTGGGGACTGGGCCGCGCTGTCGGGGGGCGCGCCGGCGAGCGCGGGGTCGCCCTCGCTGGGCGTGCCGCTGCCGCTGCTGCTGGTCCCCGGCGCCTGGCCGCCCGGGCTGGCGAAGCGCGCCGGCGCGACCACCCGCCGCCGCGCCGGCAGGGCCGCGGACGCGCCCTCCGGCTCAGACGCGCCCTCCAGCGCCGCCGCGGCCGCAGCGCAGCCAGGGCCTGTGCTGCCGGGGTCGGGGTCGGCACCGGGGGCGCCCGCGCCGAGCGGCCCCGCGCCGGCGCCCACGAGCGCGCGCTGCTGCGCGGCGCAGGAGCTGCCCGCGCTGCGGAAGAGCGCGCCCGTGGGTCGGCCGCCGCTGGGACCCCCAGCGGTGTTTGACGGAGCAGCGGCGGCGGCGGCGGCGGCGGCGGCGGCGGCGGCGGCTGGCGGGCCGGGCGCGTCGCCGGGCGGCGCCGCGTTGTGGCAGTTGACGCAGCGGCAGGCGTCGCTGCAGCGCACGCCCGCATGGAAGCACTCGCAGTACTTCTTGCGGCAGCGCGACTTGCGGCACTGGCAGCCGCGCAGGTGCCCGGCCTCGCGCACCTGCGCGCGCCGCCGCCGCTCTGCCCACCCTCCCTCAGCCGCGCGCCGCTCGCGTTTGACCGCACTGCCGCACGTGCATGACCAGTGGCGCGTTGGCGACCGTGTTCAGGCACGCGCAGCAGCCGCACAGCCCGTTGCAGAACGCCCCTGCGCGCGCGGCCGGGGTCGCGCACTGCTGCAGGCTTGCTGACACGGGGACTTGGCCGTTGGGCCGCATAAGCAGTGCTGCAGCAGCGTGCACGTGCTGGTGCGCTCCGAGTGCGGTGCAGCAAGGGGCTGCATGGGTTTTTTCGGTTTCAAGCAGTTTCAGTCATGGAATGCGGCTACCCAATGTGACTGACCGGGGGCTGACAGCTGTGAGCGTACCTGCTGCGAAGCACTCGCAGTACAGCTTCAGGCAGCCTGCGCGGCGCCACACCCTGGTGAGCAGGGACCCCGCGGCTGAACTGGGCAGCCACGCAGCAGCAAACAGGGCGTCAGGCCGGGCAGGCTGAGCGGCGCCGCGCCTGACTTTTTGCAGCGACACGACTTCTGCACGGGCGCGGCGCTTGGCCGCTCTGCGCACTGCGCAGGCCCGCCGCGCCCCTGCAGGTCCACCGCAATGTGGCCCTGCGTGCACCACCTCGTGTTCGTCGGCATTCCCGATGCGGCTGCCTGCTGCGTCGCGCGCGTTAGCACTACAGCTGGCCTCTGCAAGTGCTCGCCGCTACCAGGCGCCACCGCCAAGGGGGTCGGGAGCAAGACTGCTGGCTGCGGAGCCCGCCCAGCGAGAAGCGGCCAGCCGAGGGACTGTTGCAGAGCCCGCGCACCGATGTGGCCTTGTCGCCACCCCGCACGGCGCCGCCCCCAGGCGCGCCCCGCGCGTCGCTGGGCGAGGTGCCGTCCGCGCTCCCGGGCGCCGCAGCTGCCACGCCCCTCTCTGCGGCTCCCACCGCCGCGTCTCCCCACGCTGCGTCCGGCGACGCGTGCGCCTGCTGCTGGCTGATTGGGCCCGCGGCGGGAGTGGCCAGCTGCACGGCGCAGCCGCCGCTGCGCGCCTGCGTGCTCGGCTGGGCGCCGGCGTCCGTGCTGCGCGCCAGGCGCGCCGCCTGCTCCGGGCCAGGGGAACGGCGTGTCAGCCTGAGGTCGCGCAAGCGCTGCGCGGCTGCAACAACACGCAGCGCGAACCACACGAGATGTGGACCATGCGTGCAGCGTCTCAGCCAGCCAAGGGGTAGCGCTTGACCGCCGTCACATCAACCTGCAGCATGAAGGCTGCGCAAGTACCCGGCTGTCCAGGATATGTTCGCGCCGCTTGACGGAGGGTGCTAGTACCCAGTCAAGCGCCGCGCATCACAACGCGCGTATGGCCCACGCACCTGGCCCTCCAGCTCGTGCGCTATGTCGTGCAGGTGGCGCGCCAGGCTCAACAGTGTGTCGCGTGCGCACTGCGGCGCGCCGCTCCTGTCCCGTTGCACCCAGCCATCCTGCGGCAGGCGGGGTGGAGTGTTGCCTGCTCGGCCGCGCGGCGCTGGCGCCAGCAAGCGTTTTAGGAGTGCCGGAAGGCGTACTGCTGCAGCGTGCCAAGGTTGCCCAGGGGCTGGCAAAGTGGCCTGGTGCGCGTGTACTGCAACTTGGACCCCCAGCATCTGGCCTCAAGCAACCCGTGTTGGGAGGCAGGCCCCACCAGGGAAGCCGCCACACACTGCAGCGCCAGATGGCGGCCCGACAAGACTTCTTCGCCGGCCTCCATGGCCGCGGGTGCCCCCTTCTCGCAGCTCACAACGCGTGTACGGTGATAGAGGCGCAGTGCCGAGGACTCGTGAGCCTGCTAAGTCTCCGACGGGCTGAGGCAAGCATACCGCGCCTGCAGCGACGGCACTTGGCCTGGAGTTACCAAGTTTGGTTCAAATACGAATGGCGAGCCCTAACCCTAAAAACCCTGGTCTCCTGGGCATGCCATGGCATTGCTCTCCATGATGGCCGGACGCCGACCACATTACCACCTGCAAGCCGACCAGCCGGACGCGGCGTACGCGCAGCTGCTGGACGCTCTCTGCGCGCGCGCGCGGCCGCGGTCGCCGCGGCCGCGGAGTAAGTGCCAGGGCGGCCGCGCTCGCGTCCCTATGCAAGGCGTCCCTGAGCCCAGGCGCGAGCGGGACATGGACTTGGTTGGCTGTGTGGACTGCCCTCGCGTGCCTGAGCATTGGTGAGTTATTGCAGCTCAAGTGCACCAGCACGCGGGAAGGATGAGCGCAGGGCAGGCTGAGCTGGGCCGAGGTTCGTGTGTGACGTGCCATGCGCACCCGCCGAGGTGCTGTTAGCTAAGCATTCAGGTGCTGTCAGCAGCAGCGCATGTGCGCTGCTGCGCCAAGCAACCTAACTTGCCTGCATGCAGCGTGCTGCAGGGGTACCGCCAAAAGGTCTTCTGAAGGCCTTGTGAAGGCCGCCTTCACACAGTGAACACGGCGAAAGCCTGGCACATGCTCATTCTGGCGCACGCAGCCTACTTGGCATCTGTTATGTCTTCATCTAAAGCATCAACGCGAGCACCACCACCACACTCAATCACACAGCGGAAAGCCCACGGCCTGCAACGCGCCCCTGAAGTTCTGGCCATCATGCTGCCCCGCACTCTGCAATTCATTGTCTCGCAGGCACAGAACGCCCGCGCGCCCCTGCTGCAGCAGGGCGGCGACAAAGATCAGGAACGCTACGCACGACGGGCCACAGGCAGGGTACGAGTTGACCAGCTCCAGCTCATTCAGGCAGGGGTGCGCAGCGGCAGCCTGGAAGCTCGGGCAGAACTGCACGCTGCAGTGGGTAAATTCCAGGCTGCGCAGGGCTGGGAAGCCAGCCAGGTTGCCCAGGGCGCGGGCGTCCAGGGCGCCCCCGACCTTGCCAGGGTCTGTGGAGTGCCGCCCAAGCGATAGCTCCTTAAGACAGGTGAGCACACTCATTGCATCGGGCAGCTGCTCAAAGCAGTTGTGGCGCAGGTCGAGACACGTCAAGCTTGTCATGGCCAGGACGCATGAAGGCCAGCACTGCAGCTTGTACCCGGTCAGGCAGATTTTGGTCAGGGACGCAAAGCAGGGGGCGCTGGCGGGTAGGGTCGCATATGGCGGATTATTGTAGATGCGCCAATCGTCGAGTGTGCGCAGCCGCGTAAGCCGCCACAGGGATGCGGGGAGCAAATGCAGGCCAGAGCAGAGAAACAGCTCAAAGCAGGTCAGGGCCGCCAGCGCGTCCATGCCGGGCAGCGCGTCCTCACCGTCGCACGCAAACCCGCACTGCTCAAACTTGAGGGAAACAAGCGCCGGCAGTCGCGACCAGCCGGGTGCGCAGCGCAGGCCGCTGAGGCCATGCAAGGTCAGGGATGTCAGCTGAACCAGACATGAAGCGCAGGCAGGCAGCGTGGTGTCCTCGCAGACATTGTCCAATTTCAAGCTCAGCGTGCGCAGCCGCGACAGGCCAGCCAAGCCTGAGATCAAGTGCGACGCACTCGTTGTGGCCGACCCGCTGTGCGCGACCGACTTGATGGTCAGCTTGAGGTGACTCAGCGCGCGCGCGTTGGCCAGATACTGCCAGACTGTCCCAGGCACCCGGTCCGCCAGCCTGTCGACCAGTCTGATACGCAGGTCCAGGCTGTGCAGGGACGAGCAGCAGCCTATGACGCGTGCAGCCCCAGCCAGGAAGTCCTGGGTGGCTGCTACAGCAGCGCCGGGGTGCGCTCGCAGACTGAGCGCGCTGATCTTCTCCAGCGCGGGCAGTTTTGTCAGCAAGGATGAGAGCCGCTCAGCGTCCGTGTTGATCACCAGGCCGCAGATGCACGTCACAGTGGCGCCCTGCTCCTGGAGCCACTGCCAGGCGCTCGCCCCGGCAGGCGTGCCTGCGGCAGCGTGGGGTGTCGGTGCAGTGGACGCACGAGCAGGGCCTGCCTCAGCGCACAGCAAACACACTTCATTCATTCATGAGCGGGGCAAGGTACGCACTGGGTCGTCCCAGCGCCCGCCATAGCCTGCCTGTGATGTCGGGGTGCAGCGTCGTCCAGAAAGGCGCGTCAAGCGCCTCTTTGAACCGCCTGTCGGCCGGGGCGCACGACCAGCTCAGCTCCCTTATAATTTCAAACGATCAATCAACTGTCAGTGTGCGCGCCTGCAGACTGTCCGCAGCATGAAGGCCTGTGTCCAGCCCCCGCGCAAGTCCGCAGACTGCTCGATTACTTGGACCGCGCACGCCTGCAGGACCTGCACATGCTCGCCAGCCTCTCAGGTAGTGCGATGTGTTTCGAGCACGCGCAGCGGAGCTGGTCCTGCACAGGACCCCAACACATTACATCGTCGGGTACCTCCGCAGGGAGCTCGTGCAGGCGGATGGCCCTTGGCCGAACTGCCAGACTGGATGTGCTTGCACTCATGCTACGCTGCGGCGTGTGCTGCTCAAGGAGCTACAGGCGGCAGGCATCTGTTGTGACAAGGCTGAAGGAGCACGCCACTGTGGCTTTGGATGGCAGAGCCTCTTGCAGATTTGCGCCAGTGATGTGCAGCCTGGGTCAGCCACACACACGGGCTGATCAGGCACGCACTTTTCAGAGCGCTGACTGTCTCGGACCAGGCTGTCAGAGAGGGGCGTTCCGTGAAGCTTGCTGCCAAGCGCACCTCCTTGGCACCCCGCACGAGGCCCTATGCAGGGTAGCAACAGCCTGTAATAAATGGCCCCGGCCATGATGCAATCCGTCATGAGAACCTGCCCAGCTCACCTGGCTTCAGGTTGCTGTAGAGTGACACCTGCAGGATGGGCGCACACGCACATATGCCACGCGCTGCGATGCGCTGCATATACGCCCATATGGGACGCGCGCATACGCCCATATGCGGCACGATTTGCTACACACACGCGCATACGCAGATGTACCATGCGCGCTACCACTTTCTTTGCCGTCCACCACAGGACGGTCCCTAGCATAGGCGGCAGACCATGCATGCACCTGCTAGGTACACTTCACAAGGCTGTACTCCCAGAGAAGGACCACGCCTTGCGCCCTGGGCGTGAGAGAGGGCAAGTAGATAGCTGTTGTATTGCGTATGCCAAAGCAGGAGCATGGTAAGCTCGGCAGGCGGCAAGTTGCTCACGGTCTGTGTGCGCATCAATGTGCCTAACATCGAGGTGGCATGCATGCCTCGACGCATGACCCGGTAGCTGACCCTCTGCCTGCCCGGTGGTCCCCATCTATGGGAGCATCTGTCGCTCAGTAATAGCGTATGTTCTTCAGGTGATGAAGTCGAAACAGCGGCTGTTGCTGCCTCCACATGCGCAGTTCATGTCGAATGGGCTGCTGGTAACACTTTACATGTCGTGTGAAAGCTGTTGCTTTCACATGAGTAATGCATGGCCAAGGCTTGCATGCATCAGGACCTGATGATCAGAGCGACGTACTGAAAAGGCACACGCAGCGGAGTGCACGCCATGCACAGCAGCCACAGGGTAACTCTGGCTGACAGCCGGTGGCTGTGTAGTATGGACCTGTGCTGGACACCCACGACAGCTGCAGTGCGCAGCTCTGACATATGAGTGCGAACCTGCCCTGGCACCACCCACAGCTCTGCAGATGGCCTATGACGCTGGCAGGGCGCGCACTCATATGGCATTGTTGCACAGACATGTATCAACAAACAAGACAGTGCAGCCCGAGAAAGGGTAGAGGTTTTCTCAAGTGGTCGCTGAGTGGCCTTTCGATTGACTGTAAAATTGGCTGATAGACGGCTGCAACTCATTCATTCATTCACTCTGTAGCTTAGGAAGACACACACACAGGCACTCAGACACGCAGGGACATGTGAGGCCTGGTGAGCCACGCATGAAGCAGGCCACAATGCAAAGGCCAATGCTGGCCCTGGCGCAACACCTGCGGCTTGCACTGCGCTGTGTGCAGCACTCTCGGGGCTTGAGCGCCAGTGGCCCAGAGCTGCGCTGGGGCTGCCAGTCGGCGGCGCGAAGTCGGAGCAATCACGCATCGATGTGTGGCGCCGCTTGCAGCGCGAGCAGCGCAGCTGCGGCGGTTCTGACTGACGTAGAGCCGGCCGTGCCAGCTACCAGCACGTCTGGCGCGACTGAGGACCTGCAGTTCAGGTCTGTCTCCGCTGTGTCGTACCCATGCCTGACTCCTTGCGGCTGTGCGTCAATAACTTTTTTGCCTCCCGTGTTCTTGGTGTATTTAAAGATGAGCCTGGGCCCCTGCGTGAAAGCCTGGACAGTCCGTGGTGACCGGGCGAGTCTCCAAGGTTGGTGCATGCAGGAAGCTCACCTTCGTCCGCCGTCCCCGCACAGAGCCCGAAGCCTGGAGCTGACCCGTGCACCGTGACGTGCGCATACGTGTTGGCGGCGTAGGGCGCACATTGACTGGCGCTCCGTGCGGGACAACCTGGACCGTGTGCGCCAGAACTGCCGCGACCGCAACAGCGGCGCCGACCCCGACGCGGTCGTGCGCCTGTACGAGCGCTGGCGGCGCCTGGACGACGAGGCCGAGGCGCTGCGCGCCGCGCGCAACGCCAACGCCAAGTCCGCCAAGGTCCGCCTCCGCGCGCCTCTCCCCCGCTCCTGCGGTGTCTGCTCGCAGCAACCGCTGCGGCTGCGGTGTCTATTCGCATCAACCGCTGCGGCTGCGGTGTCTACTCGCAGCAGCCGTTGCGGCTGCGCGCACGAGGACACCCTCCCTGGCGCTGTACACGGCAGACCGTGCAGCCCTGCGGCAGGGGAAGCTGGGCCAGGAGGAGCGGCAGGCGCTGGTGGCGGCCGGCAAGCAGCTCAAGGAGCAGCTGGCGGCGGCCGAGGCGGCGGCGGCAGCGGCCGAGCAGGCGCTGCAGCGCGAGGGGCAGCGCCTGCCCAACCTCACGCACCCGGAGGCGAGCGGCCCGCCTCCGCGCTCGCTCTGCCAGCCCGCGCGCACCTCAGGCGCAGGAGCGGAGCAGGGGCGCGCCGCCCGCCACACGCTGCAGCGCTGGAACGGCGACGTGTGAGGCGAGAGCTGCCCGGCTGCTGTGACGTGGGGCTGGCCGTTCGGGATGCAGAGCACGAGGATGCGGCGGCGCACCTGGGTTCACAGGGAGTGGGCATGCGTGCCTCCTCCGCTGCTGCCACAGGGTGGACGGATGCTGCGCGGGGGAAATGCTTGTGGCGGCGCATGCTCGTGCAGCCGGCGCGTCTGTAGTCTGCTATGTCTTTCAGCGAGCATTGTGCAGCTCTGCCCCGCACAGCGTGAATCAGACGCAGCCGCTGCGTCTGGTTGGGTATGCACCACCAGACCCGACCCCGAGCCAGTTACTGCTGTGAGTGGCGAGTGAATGCGGCTTGCTGCGCGCGTGGGGCGCGCATCGTGTCCGCCATCTCCCCTTGTAGCCCGCCTGGCCCGCAGCAAGTCAAGCTGGGGCATGGACCCCCTCTTTCCAGCAGTGGCGTGCTGAGATTAAATCACGTTTTAGGTCGTCTAACAGGCTTGCCCGCCCGGGGCAATCGACCGCGCCTCACGGCACCAGGGGCGGCGCAGGCGCCTGTGGGCGGCGAGGAGGAGGCGGCGGTGCTGCGCGTGGTCGGCGCGCAGCGCGAGTTTGACTTCCCACCCGCAGACCATCTGGCGCTCGGCGCGGCGCTGGGCCTGCTCGACTTTGATGCAGGCGCGCGCCTGGGGACGCTCTGGTGGCTTGGAGCTCAAGCAGGCGTGCAAGCTGGGGGCCGTGTGTGACAGGCAAGTCTAGATGCGGTAATGGGGGTGTTCGCTGGGGCTCCGAGTGGTGCCCCAGCGAATGTGCGGTGTTGCACCTGGCGGTTCAGGAACAGAGGCAAGGTTGTTGTCAAGGGTACAGATACCGTGGTAGGAAGCATTACATGGCACTCCCCCCTCTGTAAGAGAGGATGACGCTGCAGCTGTGCCTGTGCGAGGTGGCTGCACAGACACCCGCGGGGCTGCCATGCGAGCTGTGCGCCACGCCGCCTGAGCTCATGCGCTGGGAGCAGAATGTTTAGAGCTCCCTGCGTGCGGCCCGGCCGAGCGAGCCGCCCCGCCGCGCGTGCAGGCGCGCGCGCGGCGGGCTCAAAGTTCGTGGTCATGCGCAATGCGGCCGCGCTGCTGGAGCTGGGCCTGTGCAGCTGGGCGCTGCAGCGCGCGGCGGCCGCCGGCTTCACGCCCACCACCACGCCCGACCTCGTGCGCGCGACCCTGCTGGAGAAGTGCGGCTTTCAGCCGCGCGGGGACACCACGCAGGCGTGCCCTACCTCCAAACCCTAACCCTAAGCCCTACTCCGCACCTGCCCGGCCCCGCTTCGTCTGAACAGCATGCGGGTAATCCGCATGCCTGTCAGCTCGTTGGCGCACCACAACTAGGGAGTACGGGTGACATGCTGACGCATGAGGGACGGGGACCAGGCACTCATGCAGCTCCCGTGGCTGCCATCGTCAACTTACAAATAAGTCACGCAGGCCCGGCAGGTCCGCGCTCCGAGGCGCGGCATGCCCGTCGCGGCCCGCGCGCGACGCGTGACAGGCTGCGTGCGGGGGCGCCAGGTGTACTCGGTGCGCGACTCCCCGCTGTGCCTGACCGGCACGGCGGAGGTGCCCCTGGCCGCGGTGGCCATGGACTGCGTGCTGGCCGAGGCCGAGCTGCCGCTGCGCCTAGCCGCCTTTGGCCACTGCTTCCGCACCGAGGCCGGCGCGGCGGGTGCGCCGGCCCAGCCGTGTGCGGCCTGCGATGTCGCCGGGCCACCATGTGGAACCGCCGGTGACCGCAGTGGCCTCGGTCGGCGCCCTGGCCAGAGTGGCAGCAGCGGCTCTTGCCTGGCCAGCTTTGGACGCTGCGCGTGTGTCACTGCACCCGACCATGGCGCGGTCGGCCCCGGTGGCTGCTGGGGCAGGCAGCCGTGCCGCCGGCAAGGGGGCGACACCCAGCTGGGCGCGCGCGCGCGGCAGGCGCGGCCGGGCGCGGCCTGTACCGCCTGCACCAGTTCAGCAAGGTGGAGCTGTTCGTGGTGAGCACGCCGGAGCAGAGCGAGGCGCTGCTGGGCGAGCTGTCCGCGTTCGAGGAGGCGCTGTTCACCGACCTGGGCCTGCACTTCAAGGTCCTGGTGCGGCCGCGCGCGCCACGCCCATGCCGCCTTGTCGCTCACTGTTGACCTTCTGCACTACGCTGGGGCCTGCCGAGCCCCTCGTGCCCTCTCAGAACCAGGCCGTGTTTGCGCCGGGCGCAAGAGCGTGCAGCGTGGGCGCAGGTGCGATTGCTTTTCGTCATGTATTGCGTCAGAAGAGGAGTGTCAGTGCTTATTGCAAATCTCTTGCATTTTCGATGGACCCAGCAGGCTGAGCATGCCTGACATGTAGGGCAGTCCTTGGGCGTTACGGACTTGCTGAAGCTGGACACGCATGTACTGGCAAGGCCGCCAGAGCAGTGGCCGCGCAAACATACATGCACTTTGGCAGCCCCTGCCGCGCCACAGGAGCCCGGCAGCCGCCGCCGCGCCCCAGCGATGCGCTGGGCGTGCGCAGGACATGCCCACGGGCGACCTGGGCGCGCCGGCCTACCGCAAGCTGGACATGGAGGCGTGGCTGCCGGGGCTGGGGCGCTACGGCGAGATCAGCTCCGCGTCCAACTG
>JAABUY010003648.1_pt1 | contig 16746 bp, 17 predicted proteins | sample 5560271 | NCBI WGS metagenome assembly JAABUY01 (sample SAMN10711886, study PRJNA513374) | rock metagenome | isolation source: Antarctica rocks | place: Antarctica: Victoria Land, University Valley
GCAGCGAAGGAGACGTATGAATCAGGTGCGACCGTGGTCAGGGAAGCCCCCCACACGCGCCGGCCTTGCGTCACGATAGGGCTTTCGCAACAGGTCTAATCTGGCCTGCTTTGTCCACAAGATCGATAAGGCCGTCGTTCATTACTGAACGTATGTTACCATTAGTATTCCATGCAACTATTTTCATTGACTTCTCGTCTATTGAATATAATGCTGCTGAACGCGTGTTTTAACTTAGAAATGCCAGTCCAGGGCGGCTCGCCCTGGCGGATTCCAGAGGCAGAGCCTCTGGCCTTGCTTGCTCCCTCGGCCGCCCACGCCCTCAATCATGCCCCGAATGCACCGTGTCCAAATCCGCAAACCGCGTGAACTCGCCCTCAAAAAACAAATCAATCTTCCCCGTCGGCCCGTGCCGCTGCTTCTCCAGCAGCAGCTCCGCCTTGTTGTGCACGCTTTCCATGTCGCGCTGCCACTTGTCGAGCGCGTTCTGGAACTTCTCCTCGTTGTCGAACGCCATCTGCTTCGGCGCGCGCTGCTGGAGGTAGTATTCGTCGCGGTAGATGAACATCACCGCATCCGCGTCCTGCTCGATCGAGCCGGACTCGCGCAGGTCGGAGAGCTGCGGCCGCTTGTCCTCGCGGTTCTCGACTTGCCGCGAGAGCTGCGACAGCGCGAGCACGGGCACAGCCAGCTCCTTGGCGAGCGCCTTGAGCCCCATGGTGATGGCGCTGATCTCCTGCACCCGGCTCTCCGACTTGCCCGAGGTCGCGCGCATCAGTTGCAGGTAATCGATGACCACGAGGCTGAGCCCGCGCGTGCGCTTGAGGCGGCGGCAGCGGGTGCGCATCGCCGACAGCGTGACGGCCGGCGTGTCGTCGATCAGCAGCGGGAGCTGGGACAGCTCGCGCGAGACCTGGACGAAGCGGTCGAACTCGCGCTGCCCGATCTCGCCGCGGCGGATGCGGTCGCCTGAGACGCGGGACTCCTCGGACAGCAGGCGGTTGGCGAGCTGCTCCGCGCTCATCTCCAGCGAGAACACGGCCACGGTGCCGGTGGGCGCGGTGGTCCCGGCGGGCAGGCCGGCGTCGGCATCGAGTGTGCTCGCCGCCGCCATCAGCGCGCGCGCCGCGCCGAACGCGATCTTGGTGGCGAGCGCGGTCTTGCCCATGCCCGGGCGGCCGGCGAGGATCAGCAGGTCGGAGGGGTGCAGGCCGCCGGTGCGCTTGTCGAGGTCGCGTAGGCCGGTGGACAGGCCCGAGACGCCGCCGGGCATGTGGAACGCCTTTTCGGCGTTGTGGATGGCGCCGGTGAGCGCCCTCTCGAAGGTGACGAAGCCGCCCTCGCTGCCGCCGCGGGTGGCGAGGTCGAACAGGGACTGCTCGGCGGCCTCGACCTGGTTCATGCCGTCCAGCTCGGGGTCGGCGCCGAACGCGTTGTTGACCACGCTCTCGCCGACGTCGATGAGCTGGCGGCGCAGCCAGGCGTCGTGGATGGCGCGGCCGTACTCGCCGGCGTTGATGATGCCGACCATGGCGGTGAGCAACTGCGCCAGGTAGGCGGTGCCGCCGACCTCGTCGAGCACGCCGGAGTGCTCGAACTCGCCGCGCAGGGTGACGGCGTCGGCGAGCTGGCCCATCTCCACGCGGCGCGAGATCGCCTGGAAGATGCGGCCGTGGATCGGGTCGGCGAAGTGCTCGGCCATCAGGAAGTCGCTGACGCGCTCGTAGCCCTTGTTGTTGGCCAGCAGGGCGCCGAGCAGGGCCTGCTCCGCCTGGTCGTTGGAGGGCGGGCGGCGCAGCGACAAGCCGAGCAGGGGGGGATCGATGGTGTTCACGCCGGCGACCCTACACCGCCGCGCGGCGGCTGGCCCTGTGGATGGCTGTGGATCACGGGGACAACCTTGCGGGAGCGGGCCGCCCATGGCGGGCGCCGTTCAGGGTCGGCGTGCGTTGGCCTGGCGGTCACGCCAGCGGTTCCTAGCATTGACCTATCGGGCAGCAAGCAAGGCCAGAGCTCTGCCCTGGACCCGCCAGGGCGAGCCGCCCTGGACCGACCTTTCTTAAGTAGTGGATTCCAAAGGCGAGCCTTTGGCGGAGTTTGAGGCAGAGCCTCAACCTTGCTTGCCTGCTTTGCAGGTCACTCCAAGGAGCCGTTACTGTCATTTCCACTTGGCGGTGCGGCCTCGGGTGCGCCGTGTCGGCGCGTGGAAATCGTCCGGCCTGGTGCGCACCCAGGCGACGAAGCGGGCCAGCTCCGGGTCGACGCGCAGGGCGTCGGGGGCTGCGAGGTGACGGGCGATCTCGGCCTCGGTGTAGCGGGCGTGGATCGCGGAGTGGCAGATCTGGTGCAGGCGCACGGTGCCGTGGTGGGTGCCGCCCTTCAGCCGCGGCGTCATGTGGTGCAGCGAGGAGCGCGCCTCTGGCGGGATCGCGCGGCCGCAGAGGACACAGACCGGCAGGTCGTCATCAGGCTGCACGGCGTGGGAGGTCCGGGACGATCGGCGTGCCATGAGGACGAAATGGGGCGCGGACGGAGCGGGGAAAGCGGTCCCTGGCTGGGGGCAGGAAGCAAGGCTGAGCCCCGCCTTCAAGCATGGGCCTCAAACTTCGCCAAAGGCTCGCCTTTGGAATCCACTACTAAGTAAAGCCGGTCCAGGGGGGGCCTCCCCCCTGGCGGGTCTGGGCAGAGCCCAGCCTTCCTTCCTGCCGCTACCAGAGCACGCCGTCGACGGGAACGACCGGCTCCGGTCCGCTGCGTCCGCCGAGCAGGCTGTTGAGGTTGATCTCGACGGTGCGCGAGATCGAGGTCAGCGGCACGTCGTAGGCGGTGTTCTCGAACGGGTCCTCCAGGTCGCGGCCGGCGCGGTCGAGGGCCAGGAACAGGAAGCCGACCAGGGTGGAGCCGAGCGGGGTCGCGAGGCCGAGCTCCGTCACCATGGCCAGCGGCAGCAGGACGCAGAACACCTGGGCGAACAGGCGCGGGAAGATGCTGAACTGACGCGGCATCGGGGTGCTCTTGATGCGCTCGGCGCCGCCCTGCGCGGTGCCGAGCCGGGCCAGCGTCTCGGACAGCGCCGCCGTCTGGATGCTGTCCAGGGCGTGGCCGTGCCGCAGGGTGGCGAGCTGGTCGGCGATGGCGGCGAGCAGGGCGTCAGGCACGTTGCTCTGGGTGCGGAGCCAGGCCAGCGTCGGCGCGGGGACGAGGTGGCCGATCGGCTGCCACGGCTCCTGCCGGCGCAGGTGGCAGCGCAGCGCGTGGGCGTAGGCGCTCGCGAGGTCGGTGATCGCGGCCTGCGCGGGGTGGCCGGGCAGGCAGAGGCGGAGCTGGCGGGCGAGGGTGCGGCTGTTGCCGAGGACGGCGCCGTAGAGCTGGCGGGCCTCCCACCAGCGCGCGTAGGCGACGTTGTTGCGCAGGCTGATGACGATGGCCAGCGCGGAGCCGATCAGCGGCATCGGCAGGTTGTCGACCGCGACCCAGCGCTGTCCCAGCGGCCCGTAGAGCACGGCAATCGCGACGTCCCAGCCGAGCAGCAGCCAGACCGCCGGGCCGGCATAGCGCAGGATCTCGAACCCGCGCGGCCCGCGCGCGACGATCACCGCGGCGCGGCCTGGGCGTGGGCCTGGGCGTGGTCGCGGGCGAGCGCGGCGGCCAGCGCGTCCGCGGCGGGCACGAAGCGCCCGTTGGCCTCGTCGAGCACGACGACCTGGCCGTCGGCGATGTCGTACACCCAGCCGTGCAGGGCGAGGCGACCCTGCGCGACGCGGGCGGCGACGGCGGGGTGGGTGCGCAGGTGGCCGAGCTGGGTCAGCACGTTCTGCTCGACGAGCGCCTGCACCGAGGCCTCGCCGTGCAGGTGGGGGTGCAGGATGGCGACCACGGAGCGCGCGGCGGTGGCGTTGCGCAGCCAGGCGCTCACGGTGGGCATCTGCGCGAGCGTCGGGTCGTCGGGCTTGGACAGCGCCTGCATGGCGCCGCAGCCGGTGTGGCCGCAGATCACGATGTTGGCGACGCCGAGCGCATGCACCGCATACTCGATCACCGCGGACACGCCGCCGAGCATCTCGCCGTAGGCCGGGACGATGTTGCCGATGTTGCGGCAGACGAACAGCTCGCCCGGGTCGGACTGGGTGATCAGCTCTGGGATCACCCGGCTGTCGGCGCAGGCGATGAACAGGGTGTGCGGGCTCTGGCTGCGCGCGAGGCGGGCGAGGTCGCCGGCCTGGGTCGGCAGGACATCGCGCTGGAACTGCATCACGCCGTCGAGGAGCTGGGTGACGGAGGACCGGGCGCGGGCGGTGCCGGGGTCGTCGGGCATTGGGGTGGTCCTCCTGTGCGGGATGCGCCTCCTGTGCGTAGGGCAGGACGCGCGGGGGGAAAAGGCCGGGGCTCCGCGCTGCGGCCAACAGGAAGCAAGGTTGAGGCTCTGCCTCAAACTCCGCCAAAGGCTCGCCTTTGGAATTCACTACTTAAGAAAAGCCGGTCCAGGGCGGCTCGCCCTGGCGGGTCCAGGGCAGAGCCCTGGCCTTGCTTGCTACGCTCCAAGCCCCGCCACGAACCCCGTGAGCCCGGGCTGGCGCGCCGTTGCGCTGCGCGCGGCGTGCAGGACCGCGCGGATCTCGGCGACGGCCTCGTCCAGCTCGGCGTTGATGACGACGTGGTCGAACTCGCGCCAGTGGGAGATCTCGGCGCGGGCAGCTGCCATGCGCCGCGCGATCTCGGCGGGCTCGTCGCTGCCGCGGCCGGCGAGGCGCGAGCGCAGGGCGTCGAGCGAGGGCGGCAGCACGAACACGCCGACCGTGTCGCCCGGCAAGGCTTCGCGCACCTGCCGCCAGCCCTGCCAGTCGATGTCGAACACCACGTCGCGGCCGGCGTCGAGCGCGGCCGCGACCGGGGCGCGCGGGGTGCCGTAGCGGCGGCCGAACACCTCCGCCCACTCCAGAAGCTCGCCGGCGGCCACCATGGCGGCAAAGGCGTCGGGGCTGCGGAACAGGTAGTGGGTGCCCTCGGCCTCGCCCGGCCGGGGGGCGCGGGTGGTGGCGCTGACCGACAGGCTCAGCGCGGGCTCGGCGGCGAGCAGGCGGCGGGTGATGGTGCTCTTGCCTGCGCCGGAAGGGGCGGAGATCACCAGGCACACGCCGCGCCGGGCGATCGCGGCGGCCCGCCCACCAGGGGCGGCGCGGACCCGGTCTTCCGGCAGGGCGGGTGCGGGCGGGGCCGGGGGTTGGGGCGGGGCGGGATCACTCAATGTTCTGCACCTGCTCGCGAAGCTGCTCGATCGCGGCCTTGAGGTCGAGGCCGGCTGCGGTCAGCGGGATGTGCGCGGACTTGGCGCACAGGGTGTTGGCCTCCCGGGCGAACTCCTGCACCAGGAAATCCAGGCGGCGGCCGACGCCCGCGCCCTCGGCGAGCAGGGCACGGGCGGCGGCGACGTGGCTGGCGAGGCGGTCCAGCTCCTCGCGCACATCGCAGCGCACCGCGAGCAGGGCGACCTCCTGCGCGACGCGATCGAGGCCGGGCATCGCGCTAGCGACCTCGCCCTCGCGTGCCACACCGGGCGCAGCATCGCGCAGCAGGTCGCGCAGGCTGTCGAGCAGCCGGGCGCGCTGCACCGCGCCCTGGCCGGCGGCGAGGCCGCTCGCCCGGTCGTGCAGCACGGCGATGGCGTCGATCTGCGTCGCCAGCACCGCGGCGAGGCGGGCACCCTCGGCGCGGCGGCTCTCCACGAGGCCGTGCAGCGCGTCCTCGAACCCCGCGCGCAATGCGTCCAGGCGCCCCGGCTCGGCAAGCGCCGCCTCCGGGGCCGCCGCCGCGGGGCGAAGCACGCCGGGCAGGGCCAGCAGCGCCTCGGCCCGCGGCGGCGGCGCGCCCGGGATGCGTGCCGCGAGATCCAGCGCCACGCGGAGCATCTGGTCCAGCACCGTCGGGTCGATCGCCACAGCCCCGGCGTCCTCGCGGCGCAAGGTCAGGCTCGCCTGCACGGTGCCGCGCCGCAGCGAACGGCCGGCGGCCTCGCGCAGCGCGGGCTCCAGGGCGTCAAGGCCGGGCGGCAGGCGGATGCGCAGCTCAAGGCCACGCGCGTTCACGCTGCGCAGCTCCCAGTGCCAGGGCGTGCCGCCCGCCAGGCCCTCGGCGCGAAAGAAGCCGGTCATCGAGGACAGGGAAACGGGCATGGGGCAGGGTTGTAGAGGGTTTCGGCGGCAGCGGCGAGAACGGCAGGAGGGAGCAAGGCTGGGTTCTCCCTCCGCTGGCCATTCCAATGGCCCGAGCGGGCCATCGGAACCTTTGGCCAGCTCTGCCCAGACCCGCCAGGGGCGAGCCGCCCCTGGACCGGCACACGGGAAGCAAGGCAGGTGCAGCGAGGCCATACAGGCACGCCGAAGCACCGTCGCCGCAAAGGCGACGTCTGGATCGAGACCGTCGGCCGGCCTAGCGTCCGGGCATGAAGGACATGATGCTGGACAGCGTGCTCATCACCGGCGCAGGCAGCGGGATCGGGCGGGCCGTGGCGCTGGCCTGCGCGGCGCCCGGGCGGATTCTGCACCTGGCGGACCGGGACGCGGCGGCACTGCGCGAGGCGGCGGCGGCGTGCCGCGGGCTTGGCGCGGAAGTCCGCGCCCAGGAGATCGACGTCGCTGACGCAGCCGGAATGGAGCGCTGGGTGATGGGCGCGGGACGGCTCGACTTCGCGTTCGCCAACGCGGGCGTGTCGTTCAACTTCGGCGAGACGGCGTTCGACCGCGACGCGCAGGCACGCGACGTGCTGGCGATCAACCTCGGCGGGATGCTGAACACGGTGCTGCCGGCGATGCGGGTGATGGCGGGGCAGCCGGCGGGGGCAGGCGGCGTGCGCGGCCGGATCGCGGCGACGGCGTCGCTGGCGGCGTTCCTGCCGGTGCCGGGCGCGCCGGCCTACAGCGCGTCCAAGGCGGCGGTGGACACCTGGATCGTCGCCAGCGCCCCTGCGGCTCGCCGCCAGGGCCTGGTGCTGAGCAGCGTGTGCCCTGGCTACGTGCTGACGCCGATGACGGCGGGCAACGACCACGCGATGCCGGGGCTGATGCAGCCCGACGAGGCGGCGCGGATCATCCTGCGCGGCGTGGCGGCGGGACGCCGGAGGATCGCGTTCCCGTGGTGGCTGCAGGCGTGCGCGCGGCTGGGCGGGATGCTGCCGCCGGCGCTGGTGGCGCGGCTGGTGGGGCTGCGGGCGGCGCGCGGGGGCGCTGGGGTGCGCGAGGCGCAGCCGACCGCGTAGGGCCCGCATCGTGGCAGGGTTAATCAAGAAAGGTTGAGGCTCTGCCTCAAACTCCGCCAAAGGCTCGCCTTTGGAATCCATTACTGAAGTAAATCGGTGTCCGGAGGCCTTGGCCTTTGGCGGCTCTGGGCGGAGCTGCCAAAGGTTCCGACGACCCGCTTGGGTCGTTGGAATGGCAGCGGAGGGGAGCCCAGCCTTGCTGCGCTGCCCTCAGCCCGGCGCGTCGAGCACCGCGTGCCAGCGCACCACGTTGCGCTGGTGCTCCTCCAGGGTGCGGGCGAAGGCGTGCCCGCCGTGGCCGTCGGCGACGAAGTACAGCGCGTCGCTGTCGGCCGGGTGGGTGGCGGCGGCGATCGAGGCGGCGCCGGGCGAGCAGATCGGCCCGGGCGGCAGGCCGGCGACGCGGTAGGTGTTGTAGGGGTCGTCCCGGTCGAGGTCGGCGCGCGACAGCCTGTGGTCCAGGGTGCCGAGGCCGCCGCTCGCGCCGTAGGCGACGGTGGGGTCGGCCTGGAGCTTCATGCCGCGGCGCAGGCGGTTGAGGAACACGGCGGCGACCAGCGGGCGCTCCTCGGCGCGGGCGGTCTCGCGCTCGACGATGCTGGCGAGCGTCAGCGCCTGCACGGAGTCGGCCAGCGGCAGGTCAGGTGCGCGCGAGGCCCAGGCGTCGTCGAGCGCGCGCGTCATGGCGGACTGGGCGCGGGCGAGCACGGCGTCGCGCTGTGCGCCGCGCTCGTGGGCGTAGGTCTGCGGCAGCACGGAACCCTCGGCCGGCACGGGGTCGGGACCCGCGAGGGTGTCGGCATCGGCGAGCAAGCCCGCGATCTGCGCGGCGGTGAGGCCCTCTGGGATGGTGAGGCGGTGCTCGACGGGACGAGCGGTGCGCAGGATGGCGAGCACGTCGCGCAGGCTGGCCCAGGCGGGAAAGGCGAACTCGGCGGCGTGCAGCGCGCCCTCGCGCCCGGTGAGCAAGGCCGCGGCGCGGAAGGCGAGCGGGCTGGCGACCAGCCCCTGGTCCGCGAGGAAGCGGGCCAGGGCGGCGGTGGGCGCGCGGGCGACCACGAGGTCGCGGGCCTGCGGGAGCGGACCGGGTGCGTCGTAGGCGCGCAGCGCGAGCCAGGCACCGGCAGCGGTGACGGCCACGCCGACGATCAGCAGGAAGGCGAAGGCACGCAGGCGCATCACGGGTCTGGTTCCTCGATCAGGACTGCATCCTGCACCCCTGTCGTCATCGTGCCGTCCGAGGATGCCGAGTTGTGGCCCGGGCGCGTCGAAGATCAGCGTGAGGTAGGAAGCACAGCAAGGTTGAGGCTCTGCCTCAAACTCCGCCAAAGGCTCGCCTTTGGAATCCATTACTTAGTAAATCGGTTTCCAAAGGGCTTGCCCTTTGGCGGGTCTGGGCGGAGCCCGGCCTTGCTCGCTTCCTAGACCCGCCGGAACAGGATGCTGGCGTTGGTGCCGCCGAAGCCGAAGCTGTTGGACAGCGCCACGTCGATGCGCCGCTCCTGGGCGACGTGGGCGACGCGGTCGACGACGCTGTCGCGCGAGGGCGCGTCGAGGTTGAGCGTCGCCGGGGCGACGCTGTCGCGGATCGCCAGCAGCGAGAAGATCGCCTCGATCGCCCCGGCCGCGCCCAGCAGGTGGCCGGTGGCGGACTTGGTCGAGGACATGGCGACGTGGCGGGCGTGGTCGCCGAAGAACTGCTCCACCGCCTCCAGCTCCAGGTCGTCGCCCATCGGCGTCGAGGTGCCGTGGGCGTTGATGTAGCCCACCTCGGCCGGCGCGGTGCCTCCGTTGCGGAACGCGGCCTTCATGGCGCGGAACGCGCCGTCGTGGCCCGGCGCGGGCGCGGTGATGTGGTGCGCGTCGCCGGACAGGCCGTAGCCGGAGACCTCGCCGTAGAGCTTCGCGCCGCGTCGCCTGGCGTGCTCGTACTCCTCAAGGACGACGACGCCGGCGCCCTCGCCCATGACGAAGCCGTCGCGGTCGCGGTCCCAGGGGCGTGAGGCACGCTCGGGCGCCTCGTTGAAGCCGGTCGAGAGCGCACGCGCGGCGCAGAAGCCGCCGATGCCGAGCGCGCACACCGCCGCCTCCGCGCCGCCCGCGACCATGACGTCGGCATCGCCCAGCATGATGAGCCGCGCGGCGTCGCCGATGGCATGCACGCCGGTGGCGCAGGCGGTGACGGCGGAGTGGTTGGGACCCTTGAAGCCGTAACGGATCGACAGCCAGCCCGACGCCAGGTTGATCAGCGCCGAGGGGATGAAGAATGGCGAGAGGCGGCGGATCCTGCCCTCGCCGACCAGGAGCGAGGCCTCGTAGATGGTCTGCAGCCCGCCGATGCCGGAGCCGATCATCACGCCGGTGTTCTCGCGGCCCTCGCGGTCGTCCTCGGGCGGCGTCCAGCCGGAGTCCTCGACCGCCTCCTGCGCCGCCACCAGGGCGAGCTGGATGAAGCGGTCCATCTTCTTCTGGTCCTTGACGCCGATCCACTCGCCGAGCGTCAGGCCACCGGTCTCGCGGGTGCCCGCGGGGACCTCGCCGGCGACGTGGGCGGGTAGGTCGGAGGAGTCGAAGGCGCGGATCGCGGCGATGCCGGAGTGGCCTTCGAGGAGGCGCCGCCAGACATGCTCGACGCCCACGCCGAGCGGGCAGGCGATGCCCATGCCCGTGACGACGACCCTGCGGCCGCCGCCGTGCATCCCCGCGTAGGCCATGCGCGCCTCAGGCGGCCTTCTGCTTCTCGATGTAGTCGATCGCGTCCTTCACGGTGCTGATCTTCTCGGCCGCGTCCTCCGGGATCTCGACGCTGAACGCCTCCTCGAACGCCATCACCAGCTCGACGGTGTCGAGGCTGTCGGCGCCGAGGTCGTCGATGAATGACGCCTCCGGCGTGACCTTGCTCTCTTCGACGCCGAGGTGCTCGACCACGATCTTCTTAACCTTGTCGGCGATCTCGCTCATGTGACTCTCGGTCCTTGTCTGCCGTGGGGGAGTTCGTTGTCAGCTCCGCCGGGCAGACCCGGGGGAGTGTCGCGCGTCGCGGACGAAGCACGGGCGCGATTAGCATGGAGGCCTCGCCCCGCCAAGGTGATGCGCTGAGCCGCTCGCCACACCTGTGGCACAATTGTGACGAGACGGGGGTGGCGGAACTGGCTGTCCCATCAGGGCATGGCCATGCCGCCGTTGACATGCAGCACCGCCCCGGTGGTCCAGGCGGCCTCGTCCGAGGCGAGATAGACCACCGCCGCGGCGATGTCGGCCGGCTGCCCGATGCGGCCGAGCGGGATCGCGGCCAGCATGCGCCCGCGCATCGCCTCGCCCAGCCCCCCGGTCATGGCGGTGTCGACGAAGCCGGGCGCCACGACGTTGACGGTGATGCCGCGCGAGGCGACCTCCTGGGCCAGCGACTTGCTCAGGCCGATCAGGCCGGCCTTGGCGGCGGCGTAGTTGCTCTGGCCGGCATTGCCGGTGGTGCCCACGATGCTGCCGATCGAGACGATGCGGCCGGCACGGCGGCGCACCATGCCGCGCAGGCAGGCGCGCGCGAGGCGGAACGGGGCAGCAAGGTCGACCGCCATCACCGTGTCCCAGTCCTCGTCCTTCAGGCGCAGGGCGAGCATGTCGCGGGTCAGGCCGGCGTTGTTGACCAGGACGTGCAGCGGGCCCGCTGCTGCCTCCGCCGCGGCGACCAGGGCGTCGGCGGCGCCGGGCTCGGCGAGGTCGGCGGGGCAGGCATGGGCGCGCTCGCCCAGGGTGGCGGCCAGGGCGTCCAGGGCGTCGCGGCGGGTGCCGGACAGCACCACCGTGGCGCCCTGGGCGTGCAGCGCCGTGGCGATCGCGGCGCCGATGCCGCCCGAGGCGCCGGTGACCAGCGCCACTTTGTCGTCCAGTCGGAACATGAGGAGCCTCGTCTGTGGCCAGGGAAGAAAGCAAGGTTGAGGCTCTGCCTCAAACTCCGCCAAAGGCTCGCCTTTGGAATCCATGACTTAAGAAAGCGCTGGTCCAGGGGCGGCTCGCCCCTGGCGGGTCTGGGCAGAGCCCAGCCTTGCTTGCTGTCCTCAGAGCGCCTTGAGCAGCGCCTCGATCTCGGCCGGCGTGCCGGCATTGAGCGCGCGGCACTCGGGGGCGACGCGGCGCGCCAGTCCTGACAGCACCTTGCCCGCGCCCAGCTCGACGAAGCTGTCCGCGCCCATGGCCTGCGCCGCGATCAGGGACTCGCGCCACCGCACGGTCACGGTGACCTGGCGCACCAGGTTGTCGCGGATGGTGTCCGGCCGGGTGGTGCGGGCTGCGCTGACGTTGCCGATCAGCGGCACGGTGGGGGTGGCGATCACGGCCTCGGCGAGGGCCTCGCGCATCGCCTCGGCCGCGGGCGCCATCAGCGAGCAGTGGAACGGCGCGGAGACGGGCAGCAGCATGGCGCGCTTGAGGCCGCGCCCGCGCGCCACGGCCAGCGCGCGCTCCACCGCGGCGAGGTGGCCGGAGATGACGACCTGGCCGCCGCCGTTGTCGTTGGCGACCTCGACCACGTCGGACCCGGCGGCGCGGCCGTCCACTGGCGGGCGGATCGCCGCGGCGGCGCAGATCTCGCGCGCCGTGTCCATCTCCACGCCGAGCAGGGCGGCCATGGCGCCGGCGCCGGGCGGCACTGCGGCCTGCATCGCCTGGCCGCGGCGGCGGAGCAGCGCGGCGGTGGCGGCGACGCTGAGCGAGCCGGCGGCGGCGAGCGCGCTGTACTCGCCGAGCGAGTGGCCGGCGACCACGCCGGCGCGCTCGCGGAGCAGGAAGCCGCCCTCGTGCTCCAGGGTGCGCAGGACCGCAAGCGACACCGCCATCAGCGCGGGCTGGGCGTTCTCGGTGAGCGTCAAGGTCTCCGACGGGCCCTCGAACATCAGCTTGGCGAGCTTCTGGCCGAGGACGTCGTCGACCTCCTCGAACACCTCGCGCGCGGCGGCGAAGGCGGCGGCGAGGTCGCGGCCCATGCCCACGGACTGGCTGCCCTGGCCCGGAAAGATGAAGGCGTGGATCGGCATCGGGCGGGAAATCCGAACGGATTGCGGCGGCGGTATGGCGGCACGGCGTGCGCGCTGTCAACGCCGGGCGCCCTGGCGCGGAACCTGTCGCTGGGCGCGCGGCAGGAACAGGAAGGCAAGGTTGAGGCTCCGCCTCAAACTCCGCCAAAGGCAGGCCTTTGGAATCCAATATTTAAAGAAAGGCCGGTCCAGGGGCGGCTCGCCCCCGCCTTGAAGCAGGGGCGGGTCCGGGTGGAGCTGCCAAAGGTTCCGGCGATCCGCTTGGATCGTTGGAATGGCAGCGGAGGGAGCGCCCGGTCTTGCTTGCTGCCTTCCCGCCACCCCGTGGCTAGAGCGTCACGCGGCCCTCGATGCAGGTCGTCACCGCACCGCCGACCCAGGCGTCCCCATCGGCCTGGTGGATGTGGACGCGCCCGATACGGCCGAGCGCCGTGCCCTGGCGCGCGACGTAGGCGACCGGTGCGAGGCCGCTGCCGATCAGCCACTGCGCGAGGCCGGCGTTCAGGCTGCCGGTGACCGGGTCCTCGGGGACGCTGTTGCCCACGAGAAAGGCGCGGACCTCGAAGCGGGCGTTGTCCTCGGCCGAAACCGGCAGGTCGTCGCACGGGGCGGCGACCCCGAGGCACAGCCCGGACAGGCTGGCGTCGGGACGCAGCGCCAGCAGCTCGGCCCGGGTGCGGAGCAGGATGCCGATCCAGGGCGGGCCGTTGTCGATCCACTGCGAGGCGACGATCGCGCCGGGATCAAGCGCCAGGCCGGCGGAGATCCGGGCAAGGAGGTCCGGGGCGAGCGGGCCGGTGCGGCGCAGCGGCGGCGCTGCAAAGGCGAGGCGATCGTGCTCCCGGCGGATGCGCACCAGGCCGATGCCGCACTGCTGCACGATCCGGCCAGGCGCGCGGGGCGTGCCGCCGCCCGCGAGCCAGACGTGGCAGGACCCCAGGGTCGGGTGGCCGGCGAACGGCAGCTCGTTCTCCGGGGTGAAGATGCGCACCCGGTAGTCGGCGTCGGGGTGGGTCGGGCGGAGCAGGAAGGTGGTCTCGCTGAGGTTGGTCCAGCGGGCGAAGGCGGCCATCTGCGCATCATCGAGCGCGTCCGCCTCGCTCACCACCGCCAGGGGATTGCCGCCGAGCGGGACCGGGGAGAACACGTCCACCTGGTGGAAGGGAAAAATCGTCGGCATGGGCGGGGCTCCTGGGCGAGAGCGGCGGAATGCGATGCGGCCCGGGTGCCGCTTCGCCGGAGCGCGATCCGGGCGCGTCTGGATGATCGGGCGGCCGGCTGTCGCCTGCTACGGCCCAGCGTCGCCCAGCAGGCCGGAGGCGTCTGCGGCGGCAGCGTCGAGCGTCGGCGGCAGCCAGCCGAACACGCGGTGGCACACGCCGAGCGCCGCCAGCGCGCCGGCGAGTTGTGCCGCGATGAAGGCCGGGGCATCGGCGGGGGCGATGCCGGAGAAGGTGTCGAACAGCGTGCGGGCGAGGGTCACGGCGGGATTGGCGAACGAGGTCGACGCGGTGAACCAGTACCCGGCGGTGATGACCAGGGCGACCGCGGTGGGCACGGCCTCCGGGCGGGCGCGCAGGGTGCCGAGGATGGCGAGCACCAGGGAGAAGGTCGCGGTGAACTCGGACAGCCACTGCGGCGGGCCGCTGCGGGCGTGGGTGGAGAGTTGCACCAGTGGCAGGGCGAACATGGCGTGGGCCAGGACGGGTGCCTGCGCGGCCGCCGGCGACCTGGGCGGCGACGTAGGGGGCGAGGCTGCGCCAGGCGAGCTGGCCGCGGGCCGCGAAGACCAGGCTGACCGCGGGGTTGAAGTGGGCGCCCGACACCGGGCCGAACACGGTGATCAGCACGGAGAGCATACCGGCCGTGGCGATGGTGTTGCCGAGCAGCGCGACGCCGAGCGAGGGGGCGGACAGGGCCTGCGCCATGATGCCGGAGCCGACCACCGTGGCGACGAGCAGGGCGGTGCCGAGGCACTCGGCGACGACGAGGCGGGAGAGGTTCATGGGCGCGAGGTGAAGGAGACGCCCTGGCCTTGTCCAGCTCTACGGAAGGCGGAACGCGCCGGGGGCAGAGGACTGGCCTCGCCCGCTGTTGCTTTCTGCGGTGCCGCGTGCTTGTTCCGCCGCTTCCCTGCTGAGGCGTTGGCGCGCCCCGGCTATGCCCGGGTTCCGGGCTGAACCAACCCATAGGGGCGGCAATGCCACTTTACGAGTGCGTGCTCATCGCGCGCAACGACGTCACGCAGGCCCAGGTCGAGAGCGTCGCGGACACCATCGCCGAGCAGCTCGGCACCGACGGCGGCACCGTTGACAAGCGCGAGTACTGGGGGCTGCGGTCCCTGTCGTACCGCATCAAGAAGAACCGCAAGGGGCATTACATGCTCCTCGGGCTGAACGCCAAGCCGGCGTCGGTCAATGAGATGGAGCGCCTGCTCGGCCTCAACGAGGACGTGCTGCGCTTCATGACGATCCGCGTCGACGCGATCGACGAGAACCCGTCGGCGATCCTGACGCGCCGCTCCGACGACCGCGAGCGCGGCTTCCGCGGCCCCAAGCCCGCCGGCCGCTTCGAGAGCGGGCGCAAGCGCTCGTTCGACGACCGCGAGGAATACCGCGCGCGCGGCGACGAGCCGGTGCTGCGCCAGCAGGGTGAGGAATAGCCATGTCCGAGTCAGAGGATGTCGGCCCGGCCGGCCGCCGCTCCGCCGTCGGCGCGCGCCGCCCGTTCTATCGCCGCCGCAAGTCCTGCCCGTTCTCCGGGCCGAACGCGCCCAAGATCGACTACAAGGACGTGCGCCTGTTGAGCCGCTTCCTGAGCGAGCGCGGCAAGATCGTGCCGAGCCGCATCACCGCGGTCTCCGCCAAGAAGCAGCGCGAGCTGGCCCAGGCCATCAAGCGCGCCCGCTTCCTGGCGCTGCTCCCCTACATCCTGTCCTGAGGGGGAAGCGTCATGGCAACCGTTGAGCTGATCCTGCTGCAGCGCGTCGAGAAGCTGGGGCAGATGGGCGACAAGGTCCGGGTCAAGCCGGGCTACGCGCGCAACTTCCTGCTGCCGCAGAAGCGCGCGATCCGCGCCAACAAGGCGAACCTCGCGCAGTTCGAGACGCAGCGCGTCCAGCTCGAGGCCACCAACATCAAGAGGCGCGAGGAGGCGGAGCGCCTGTCCGAGCGCATGGCCGGCCTCACCGTCGTGCTGATCCGCTCCGCAGGCGACTCTGGGGCGCTGTACGGCTCGGTGTCGAACCGCGACATCGCCGAGCAGTGCACCGCGGCCGGGCTGACGGTCACGCGCCAGCAGGTCGTGCTCGACCAGCCGATCAAGATGCTGGGCCTGAGCGACGTGCGCGTCGTCCTGCACCCCGAGGTCGACCTGCCAGTGACGGTCAACGTCGCCCGCTCGGTCGAGGAGGCGGAGAAGCAGGCGCGCGGCGAGGCCGTGGGCCAGGCGGCCGAAGAGGACGAGTACGACCCGGGCGAGCTGTTCGACCCGAACAGCGTGCCGCGCGAGGACGCGGACGAGCGGTAGGAAGAAAGGTTGAGGCTCTGCCTCAAACTCCGCCAAAGGCAGGCCTTTGGAATCCACTACTTAAGAAAGCGCCGGTCCGGGGGCGGCTCGCGCCTGGCGGGTCTGGGCGGAGCTGCCCAAAGGTTCCGATCGCCCGCTTGGGCGATTGGAATGGGCAGCGAAGAGAGAGCCCAGCCTTGCTTGCTTTCGAGGGCCGGGGGATCTTCCCTCCGGCCCTTTTCCATGGTGCCTCTGCGCGCCGTGACCGTTTGCCGAGGCTGCCCGTGTCGCCACTGCTCCATCTCATCCTGCGCGGCCTGATCGAGCGGGGATGCCTGACGGTCCGCTACCCCGACGGGCGCGAGGAGACCTACGGCGGCACCCGGCCCGGCCCCGTGGCCTCGATCGCGCTGCTCGACGCCCGGGCGGTGCGCGGCCTGGTGACGAGCCCGGGGATGATGCTGGGCGAGTGCTACATGGACGGCACCCTGGTGCCTGTCGGCTGCGAGCTGTTCGACTTCGTCGACCTGATCTTCCTCAACATGCAGACCCGGCTTGCCTTCCATCCGATCATCCGCTGGCGCGAACGGTTGCGCACCCGGATGCGCCGGCTGCGCCAGTTCAACCCTGCCCCGCGCGCGCAGCGCAATGTCGCCCACCACTACGACCTGAACGGGGCGCTGTACTCGCTGTTCCTCGACGAGGACCGCCAGTACTCGTGCGCCTACTTCGAGCGCGGCGACGAGACCCTGGAGCAGGCTCAGCTCGCCAAGAAACGCCACATCGCGAGAAAGCTGCTGCTGCGGCCCGGGATGGAGGTGCTCGATATCGGCTGCGGCTGGGGCGGCATGGCGATCACCCTGGCCCAGGAGCACGGCGTGCGCGTCACCGGGATCACCCTGTCCGAGGAGCAGCTCGGCGTGGCGCGGGCGCGGGCGCACGCGGCCGGGCTGT